>Ga0193956_1000258_pt1 | contig 25631 bp, 19 predicted proteins | sample BB_7_MG_FD_140358 | JGI IMG/M metagenome (GOLD analysis project Ga0193956, IMG submission 140358) | Microbial mat bacterial communities from the Broadkill River, Lewes, Delaware, United States - BB_7_MG | ecosystem: Environmental > Aquatic > Freshwater > River > Microbial mats | place: USA...
AGAGCCATAAATAGCTAAATCACTTTTAACATAACCAACAATATCGTTGGCTATCATATTTACTCCACCCAAAAATATTTTTGCATCACCACTATACTTTTTGATGATATTTCTTACATTTTGGATATCTTTACTCTCTTTTTCTCTTACAAAATCTCTATATTCTTTAAATTCTTTAGAGACTTTATCTAAAGCTATAGATTCATCATCAGTAATACTTTGGTCTCTTTTCTTAGCTAATAAATCATTTCTTTTTTTTAGTAACTCATAATATTTTTTATCTTCTTTTAGATTTAAAACAACAGCTGTAGTTTTAAAATCAGCACTTACTAAACTATTTGAGTATAACGGAGAAGTTAAAAACTCTTTTTTAACTAATGTTTTATCAAAATCTTTTGTTTCAAGAGAATCAACACCTGAAACTAAATCAGATATAGGTCTAGCAGGTGATTGAAGTAATGGTACATTTAAAATTGAAGTTATACTTGTGATATTATCTAATTTGATAAAATCAGAAGTAATACTTTTTAAAGTATCTAAACTTTTTTTAGATAGTAAATCTTCATTAGGAGAATAGGTTACGACAAGAAAATTTGGACTATTATATCTTTGATGAACTTCTCTAAAAAATTTTAAATCTTTATCATCATCCAAAAGTAAAGTTTCAGCAGAAGCATCAATTTGTAGTTTTGTAGCATAATATCCAAGAGCTGATATACAAACTAAAAGAGTTAATAATACAGCTATTGGAAATTTTAGAATTATACTATCATAAATTCTTTTTATCATTATTTTTTATTTGAATCTTTTAATAAAACTAGCATTTCATCAAAAGTTTTTTCTTTTAAAAGTCCTGAAAATTGTTGTCTATAAGTTTGAATAATACTAACTCCTACTAAATCAACGTCATAGATTAACCATTGATTATCATCTTTAGATTTATTATAAAAATTATAATTGATTTTATAAACTTCATCTTTACCAACTAATTCAGTTTCAAGTTGTAATCTACTACCTTTATATGGTAATAAATCTACAATTTTTACTTTTTGATCATTATAAAGTTCTAGTTTCTCAACATAAGATTTTTTTAATTTTTTTTCAAAAACTTCTGTAAATTCTTTTTGTTTCTCTTCTGATAATGAATTCCAAGTCTCTTTCCCTAATGAAATTCTAGCCATTAATCCATAATCAAAAACATCATCGATTATTTTGATAATTTCTTCACCTTTTTGAGCAGTAGTTAACTCTTTTTTTTCTAAAATTAATAAAACATTATCAATTTTAGCTGTCATTTGAGATTTTATTTCATCTTTTTTTAATGCAAATGCTGAAGTAATAGTAAAAACCATTACTAATAAAAGTTTTAAAATATTATTCATTTTTATTCCTCTATTTGTTTATTTCTACTTTGAGAATAAATATCCCTTAAAAATGGATATAAATCTAAAGAGTCTTTTTTTATATTTTCATATTGACCAAGTCTAAGTGATGTTGAATTTATTGTATCACCAACTTGAATTCCTAATTGTTGAGCTATATTTTCTGGTATTTTATATTGAATATCACTAGCCCCCGTTGCTGAAACAGGACTTACATATCCATCAGCAACAAGTCCGACCATATCTCTTAGATTAGATGGCCCTAAAAGTGGTAAGACAATATGAAAACCTTCTCCCACTCCATAAAAACCAAGTGTTTGACCAAAATCTTCTTTATGTGCTTCCCATCCAAGTTCACTACTAGCTGGATCCATAAATCCACCCAATCCCCAAATTGTATTAACAACAAATCTTCCTAACTCTTCTGCACAATTATCTAATTTAAATTGTAATAAATTATTTACAAATCTTATAGGAAATAATAAATTATCAAAAAAGTTTGACATAGCAACTCTAAATGTTTGAGGAAAAGTATTTGAATATCCTGTAGCAACAGGATTTAATACATTAATATAAACTTTATCATTAAAATTAGTCATAACTCTGTTGTATCCACTTAATGGATCAAAGACATGTTTCTCTTCCGTTTTTGCAAATTCTTTATCAAATTCATCTGCAAAATTATCATTTACTATTTCACTAGATGTATTTTCAATATTTGAAGAATTACTTTCTTCAAAATCTACTTCATTTGCATATGAGAAAATTGATATTAAAATAATGAATATTAATTTTTTCAAATCGTTCCTTTTTAAAAAATAGATAATATTATATTCAAAATTTGTGGAAATAATGTTTAAGTGAGCTAATTAAGACTATTTAAGACCTCAATGGCTTGTAAAGGATCAACTTGTAAGCCATTTATTCTAAAAGAAAAATGTAAGTGTGGACCAGTAACTCTACCTGTACTTCCACTTAGTCCTAAAACATCTCCTCTTTTAATTTTATCTCCAACCTTAAAATTCATAGTATTTAAATGAAAATAACAAGAATAAACACCTTGCCCATGGTCAATTACTATTGAATTTCCTGAATAAAATCTATTTTGAGAAATTTTTACTATTCCATCATTTGATGCTATTATTGGAGTATTATCAGAAGCTTTAAAATCTGTTCCACTATGATATGATTTAAGCTTTCCATTATAAACTCTTTTTGTTCCAAAATTACTTGTTATTTTAGAATTTAGTGGATAAATAAAATCTTTTGTCCAATAGATTTCTTTTGAAGAACTATTGTAAATTTTCATTGCGTCCACGTACTCTTTTTTTGTTCTTTCTACTAGTTTCTTATCTTTTTGATTTGGTTTGAATTTTGATGGTTTTACATTTATAACTTCACTTTTATATTTTCCATCAACAACTTTTAAATTAACACCTTTAAAAACTTTCTTTCCATTTTTTAAATAAGAAACAATAACTCTATAATCTTTAAAATCTTGATAATAAGAAACTGGAATAAGTGCATAAAAACTATTTTTCTTAAATGGATTTTTTTGAAAATTTATATTTTGTTTATCAAAAGTTAGTTTTGCATTTGAAATATTTTCTTCATTTAATTGAAGTAAAACAGTATTTGCATTTTTTATCTGATTGTGTGAGATATTTAATGCATATAAATTAATTAAAGTTAGGAATAGTATTAGTGTTATCTTTTTCATAAATATAATAATATCTAAAAATATTTTAGTAATAGTTTTATTTTCTTATAAACCTATTATTACAAACTTGCTATAATTGCAAAAAATTTGAAAAATCAATCTGGAGTAATTTATGGGTAGAGCCTTTGAGTATAGAAAAGCGTCAAAAATGAAAAGATGGGGAGCGATGTCTAGAATCTTCCCTAAACTTGCAAAAGCTATTGAAATGGCAGCAAAAGCTGGTGTTCCAGATCCTGAAATGAACTCAGCTTTAAGAACAGCAATCTTAAATGCAAAAGCTGAAAATATGCCAAAAACGAATATTGATGCAGCTATTAAAAGAGCAAGCGGAAAAGATTCAGCAAACTTTTCTGAGGTTAACTTTGAAGGTAAAGGACCTCATGGTGCTTTAATTTTTGTTGAAACTGCAACAGATAATAATACAAGAACAGTTGCAAATGTTAAAATGTATTTTAATAAAAATGGTGGTTCTATGGCACCAACTGGTTCTTTAGAATTTTTCTTTGATAGAAAAGCAATTTTTGAATTTAATAAAACAGAAGATATGGATATTGAAGAGTTAGAACTTGAATTAATTGATGCTGGTCTTGAAGAAATTGAAGAAGAAGATGGAATTGTTTTAGTTACAGCTGATTATAAAGATTTTGGTACTTTAAATAAAGCATTTGAAGATATGGGAATTGAACTTACGAAAGCAAAACTAGAAAGAATTGCAAATAATCCTCAAGAGTTTACAGAAGAACAACAAGAAGAAATTGGTAAATTAATTGAAAAGCTTGAAGACGATGATGATGTTCAAGCTGTTTATACAAATATAGCTTAAGAAAATATAGGAACTTTTCCTATATTTTATCTACCTTTGTAATCTTTTAGATTACTTCTTTTAAACAACAAATATAAAGATTAATAAAATGAAATGCCCAAATTGTAATGCAACTGTTGACTTAACAGTAAAAAAATATTTTAAAAGTTTCTTAGGTATTCATTTTTGTGATTCATGTTCAACAAAATTTAAACTACAAAGAAAATATAAATATTATATTTGGATATTAGTATCAATACCTTTTGCACTATTAAGTTCATATTTTATAGCAAATTTAGAAATACAAGAAAATTCAAAAAACTTGGCTTTTAGTTTATGGTTAATAGTTTTATTTCTTATTTATACTTATATGGACAGAAAAATAGAAAATAAATTACCAACTATTAAAGTTAAATAATGAAAAAAACAATAGAAATATCAGATATAAATGATCCTTTGATAAAAGAGTTTATCTCTTTGAGACAATCATCTTTAGATGAAAAATATGTTGTAGTTGAAAGTAAAACTGTTTTTAAAAAACTTTTTTCAACTAAGAGAAAAATTCATAAAATATTTACAACTAAAGAACATCTTTCATTTTTACAAGAAAATTGTGAAAACATTGATTTCCCTATATATTTAGCAAATAATGAAATAATGAAGCAAATAGTAGGACATAAAATTCATCAAGGTATGTTGGCACTTATTGATAAACCAAACTTCATATCTTTTGATGAAATAAAAGGTAATGTTGTAGTTTTAAATGGACTTACTTCACCTGAAAATGTAGGTTCAATTGCACGTTCTTGTGCTGCTTTTAATATCAAAACTTTAATAATAGATGAAAAAACTTGTTCTCCATTTTTAAGAAGATGTATTAGAGTTTCAACTGGAAATTTATTTAATATTAATGTATATAAATCTGCAAATCTACAAGCTGATTTGATTAAACTAAAAAATAGTGGCTATTCCATATCAACAACAGCTAATGCTTCTAATGCAATAAGCTTACAAGATTATACTTTTCCTTTAAAGTCAGCACTTGTAATAGGAAATGAAGGTTTTGGAGTAGATAAAGAAATTTTTGAATTATCAGATAATATTTTAAAAATAGATATTGATGAGGAAGTTACAAGTTTAAATGCAGCCATTGCTACTTCAATAGTTTTATTTCAATTAAGTAAAAATCAGTTTAAATAAAATATAGGATTTTATTCCTATATTTTAATATTTAGGTAATTGGGCAATTACCTTTCTAATGTCATTTATTCTAGTACTAGAACTTGGATGTGTTGAAAAAAATTCATTAGTTTGTTTTTTCCCAGCACTCATATTTGCCCAGAAATTTAAAGCTTCGTTTACATCATATCCAGCTTTAGCCATAAGATGAATTCCTATTTCATCAGCTTCACTTTCTTGTAATCTTCCATAAGGAAGCATCACTCCAAGTTGACTCCCTAAACCATATGCTTGATTAAACACATTAGTATATTGAGGAGCAGTTGATGCTAAAACTACATTTCCAAGAACCTGGAGTCCTTGTTGAAGTTTTGCAGAACTCATTCTTTCAGCACCATGTCGTGCTAGTGCATGAGCGATTTCATGTGACATAACAGTTGCTAACTGTGAATCATTTTTTGCAGCTTTTAAAATTCCAGTATAAACAACAACTTTACCACCTGGTAAACAAAATGCATTCATTTGATCATCTTGAACTAAATTGAATTCCCAATTAAAAGTTGATATATTTGCAACTTGCGCTATTCTATAACCAATATTTTTTACTCTTTGTGCATCATTAGTACCTGTAATTACTTTAGCTTTTGAAAGAGCTTGTTTATAAGATTGTTCTCCTAAAGCTAACTCTTCATCTTGTGACATAAAAATCATTTGAGAACGATTTGTATAAGGTGTTTTACTTGTACATCCTGTAATTATTGTTAGTGTAATGATTAATAAAATTATACTTTTAATTAATTTCATTTTTCTTCCTTGTAATGTGTGATAAAACATTTTATAATATTTTATATTATAGATACGTTTTAAGTAAATTTATTTATAAAATTTAGTATTTCTTTAAATACTTCTTCTGTTTTATTTCCAATTATGATTACATGATTTGACGCATCGAATAATTTTATTCTTTTATATTTAGATTTTATTTTTTCATAAATTTCTTGAGCTGAATCTGGATTTACTATTGGATCATTTTTACCTTGAATTATAAAAATAGGTTTTTGTATTTTATGTAAATTCTTTTTTGTTTTATGCATTAATAAATCTAATTGCTCTACTGAATTAACATAATGTTTATTGTAGTTTATAGCTGGATTTTCTGGGATATTATCTACATACTCTTTTGCATATTTATTTTGATTAACTAACTCCACTAAATCATTCCAAAAAGAAATAGCAGGAAGTAAAGTTCTCATTCTTATATCATTTAAATTTAAAGCTGCATTTATACAAACTAAAGCTTGAAACTCTTTGTAATGTTTTTTTGTACTTAATAATCCTAATAATCCACCTGTTGAAAATCCAACAATGAAAATTTTTTTATATTTTAGTGTTGAAATAATAATTGTTCTACTAATTGATTTATACCAATCTTGCCAAGTTTTATCTTTTAAGTTTTCAGGAACTATTCCATGACCATCTAGTCTTGGGGCTATAACATTAAAATTATTTTGATTTAAAAATATAGATAATTGTTCTACCTCTTTGGGTGAAGAAGAAAATCCATGAATTGCAATAATACAATTTTGATTATCAATTGTTTCATAATATTTTGGTTCCCCAATCTCTTTTGCTTTGATGTCTGGATTATTTTTAAACTTATCATAATCATTAATAAATTCTCTTTTTTCATCTTCTACTAAAATACTTAATAGATTTTGATTATTTTGATTTTCATCATTTTTTAATATATTATTTACTATATTTAAAACAGTTTGGTTTATTAGTATTTCATTTAAAATTACTCTTGATATATTTTTTATTCTAATTGTATTGTGTGTATGAGAATTTAATAAAACTTCTTTATTTATTATATAAATTTCTTTATTTTTTTCTAAAATTTTATCGTTTAATACTATATTTAAAATATCTTCATATCTATCAAATTTTTCATAAGAAATTAAATATATTAAGTCTTTATCTATTTCATCATCAATATATAAATTTGCTTTTTTTATTTCATTAATCGTAAGATAAATTATTCTTTTAAAATATTCAATATTAATTTCATTTTTTTGATATAAAAAAAGTATTAAGATAAAAATATGGTCAAAGTTGATTGTTAAAGATTCATAAATATAATTCATAAAATTATGAGTTACTTCATACCTTAAGCTACTTATGATTTCTTTTTGAGAAAGATTTTGCTTATACAAATTTTTTAAAATCTCTTTTGTATTAATAGGTTTTAAAATATTAATTGTAATTTTTGAATTTAAAATTAGATTACTTTCAATTTCTAATTCTTCTTTAAAATTATCACCAATTTCATCAATCAGTCTTTCAACCATATTAATTAAAAAATTACTTCCTGTTCTAAGTTTTGAATAACTAATATTAATTGGAACAATCATTGTTTCATTTTTATTAATATCTTTACATTCATTTATAAAATATTTTTTACTAAATGAATCATAATCATCTAATTTATAATCATAATATTTTTCTCGTAAATATTCTGATGTTAATGCAAATACAGTAGCACCAGTATGAACTCTTTGACAGGTATTATCAATTTTTACACAAAAATTATTATCTATTTTTGAAATATCTTTTGCTTTTACCATCATTCCTTCTGGGAAAATCATCCAATCTTTACAAGAAGTTATCAAATCACCTATTATATGTTCATTTCTATTTTCTTGGCTTTTTTTCATAGCTCCTAAGTTTGTTAAAAAATCACCAAAAAATGATTTAAAAAGCGAGTCATCAGCGATAACTCCAACTTTTTTACCTGTTAAATTATATAAGCTATAAGGAATTAACATAGCTTCAGTTCTTGTAAAATGATTTGCAACAAACATCTTTGGATTTTCTATTGGAAGATTCTCAATGCCTTTTATTTCAATATTAGCATCAAGAATTTTCTCTAATAAACTTAAAACATATCCATTTGTATTTATCAGTAAATCACTACTTTTCATTATCTGTTAGCCTTATATTCTTTTGCATCAAATGCATCAACACTTATTACAATTTGTTTTAGTGCATGAGCTTTTTTCATTTTTTCTACTTCTTCAGTTGAAAGAATATTTTTTTCTAAAAGTTCATTTGTCATATCTTCAAAATTATCTTTTTTAATTTTTTCAGTTTTGATTGCATCTTTCAGTTTTTTGAAGCTATTTTGACACTCTTTATTTAGTTTAACAGCTTCTTGAATCATATTTAATCTATCATTTTCATTTGAAGATATAAATAAACTTGATGTTAAGCTTTGTAAATAACTTTGTTCATTTAATGTTTTTACTATTTTTGCATTTAAACTATCTTTTGCTTTTATTGAAAATGGATTGATTTTCACAATTGGAAGTAAATATCCTAAATATCCAATATTTGTAATAATCTCTTCTCTGGCTTTTTGAATTTCATTAAAGCTATAGTTACAAATGTAATCTACTAAATTTTTATCTTCTTCTTTTGGATTATTTTCAAATTCTCTAAGAGTTGCTGTTATCAAATAACAATAAGATAAAATATCTCCAAATCTAGCACTTATATTTTCTCTTTTTTTCAAAGATGGCCCAAGAATTCCTAAAGCTAAATTTGTTAAAAGTGTAAATTCACTAGAAACCCATGTTAATTTTTGTTTATATCTTTTAAACTCACCTTTTTGAGAATTTATTTGTCCTCTTGTTATATAGTAAGCTATTGATTTAGCAAAGGCATTAAATACTAAACCTATGTGAGCAAAAAATGCTTTGTCAAAACTTTCTACATTATTGTTATTTAAAGCATTTATTTGTTTATAAATATATGGATGTGATTTGATTAGACCTTGTCCAAATTGCATTAGATTTCTTGTTAAGATATTTGCACCTTCAACTGTAATTGAAATAGGTAATGCAAAATATGCATGTGCTAATATATTGTTTTCCCCTCTAATAATTGCACTTCCACCTAAAACATCCATTGAATCATTTATTACTTCTCTAAATTTTTCAGTTGCATGATATTTCATAATAGAGTTTATAACTCCTGGTTTTGCACCATTATCAATTGCATCAAGTGTATAGTTTCTAGCAGCATTTAGCATATAAGTAAAGGCTGCAATTTTTGCAATTTTTTCTTCAACACCTTCAAAATAATTGATACTAAGTCCAAATTGTTCCCTTAATTGTGAATATGAAGCTACTACATTTAAAGCTAGTTTACTTCCTCCAAGACTTACACTTGGAAGTGAAATTCCTCGTCCAATAGATAAAGATTCAACAAGCATTTGCCAACCTTTACCAATACCATCTTTTTCACCAATAATATTTTCTAAACCAATTATCACATTTTTACCATATAAAGGTGAGTTAACAAATGGAATTCCAAGTGGATCATGTCTTTTTGAATTATCAATACCTTTTGTTTTTGAATCAACTACAGCAAAGGTAATACCTAAATCTTCTTTATCTCCAAGTAGATGTTCTGGGTCTTTAAGAACAAAAGCTAGCCCAATAAGTGTTGCAATATTTCCAAGGGTGATATATCTTTTTTCAAAGTTTAATTTGATTTTTACTTCACCTGTTTTCTTATCTTTAAATAATACGCCATTTGATGTGATTGAAGTTGCATCACTTCCTGCATTTGGTTCAGTAAGACCAAAACAAGGTACTTGAATACCATGTGCTAAATCACTTAGATATTTTTCTTTTTGTGCAAGACTACCATGTTTTAAAATTAATTCAGCAGGTCCCAGTGAATTTGGAACCATTATTGTAATTGCTAAAACTTGTGAACGAGAAACTAATTTTTCAATTACTTTTGAGTGAGCAGTAGCACTAAATCCAAGACCACCATACTCTTTTGGAATAATCATTCCAAAGAATTTTTTATCTTTAATAAATTGCCATACATCTGGTCTAAAATCTCTATCTTGAAAAATTTCCCAATCCGTTGTCATTTCACAAAGTTGGTTTACTTCATTGTCTAAAAACGCTTGTTCTTCATCAGTTAATAGAGTTACCTTTTCAGCATTTATTTCTTTGAAGTTAACTTCAGCTTTAAAAAAGTTTGCTTCTACCCAATTTGTTCCAGCTTGTAAAGCTGCTTCTTCTGTTGCTGAGATTTTTGGTAAAAGACCTTTTTTATTTATAAAATCAACAAGTTTACTTGTAATATATTTAACTCTTAATGGTTGAATTAATAAAACGGCACCTAATATTATAAATAGTGACCAAGATATAAAGCCAAAATCAAAAAATACTAAAGAATAAACTCCAACAAATGCAAAATAAGTATATAAAGGAAATGAATAAATTCCAAATACTAATAGAACTAAAAATAAAATTATTGTTTCCATAACATTTCTCCTGTTTCAAAATTTTTGTTAGATTCAACTAATTTAATTAAAAGATTAGATGGTGTGAATCTAATTCCATGATTTTTTTCAAACTCTCTTAAGGACTTTAAGATATTTTCCAAACCAATTTCATTGGCATAATTTAATAATCCACCTTTATGAGGTGGAAAACCAGTTCCTGTAATCATTGCAAAATCTATAATAGAGGCATCTGTTACAATATTTTCTTCAAGGCATCTTGATGCTTCATTTATCATAATATAGATACATCTTTGAACTATTTGTTCATCTTCAATAATTTTATTATTGTTCTCTAGCATAGACGTAACAAGTGAGTTTGTATATTTATCTTTTCCCTTGTACTCATAAAAACCAGCTTTTGTTTTAGCTCCTAATAGTTTTGCTTTATACATTTTTTCAATAATCATTGCAATTGGCATTCTATTTCCATAAGATTCATTTAAGATACTAGCAACTTTATAACCAATATCTACTCCAACAGTATCTGCTAGTGTAAAAGGCCCCATTGGCATACCAAAATCTTTTATGACTTTATCAATATTCTCTATTGTTGAACCTTCTTCTAAAATAAATGCAGCTTCATTCATATATGGAAGTAATATTCTATTTACAATAAATCCAGCACAATCTCCTACTAAAACAGGAGTTTTACCACAAGAAATTAGTAGTTCAAATACTTTATTTACAGTCTCTTTTGAAGTGTAAGAAGTTGGTATTACCTCTACTAATGGCATTAAATTTACAGGATTAAAAAAATGAACTCCTAGGAAGTTTTCTTTATTTTTTATTTCACTTCCAAGTTTCTCTATAGAAATAGATGAAGTATTTGTTGCAATAATTGTATTGTCATTTATTACTTTTTCAAGTTGGGTATAAGTATCTTTTTTTGTTTTTTCATCTTCTATGATTGCTTCAATTATAAAATCAAAATTTTTGAAACCTTTGAATTTATCTGTATAAGATATTTTATTTAATTTAAAATCAACTTGATTTTTTGTCATTCTTCTTGATTTTATTAAATAGTCATAGATTTTTGAAACATCATTTATGATTCCATTTGCTTGTGAAATATCTCTTATTTTTATTCTTACGTCTTTTAAGTATTTTGAAAATAACCAGATTATTCCTTTTCCCATAACTCCATTTCCAAGAATTATTGCATTTGAGATTGGATTTGAAGTTTTTTCATAATTTTTATTTAGTTTTTCAAAAAGGAAAAATAGTTTTATCATATTTTTTGATTCTTTTGAAACTGCAAGTTTTGAAAACTCTTTTGCTTCTATTTTTATAGAATCTTCTAGTTCTTTATTAAGGGTTCTTTTAATCACTTCAAGGGCTTTATATGGTGCTTTATAATCCTTATTTACTTTTGCTTTTAAACCTTTTAATGCTTTGGCAAAAACTATTTCATTAAATGGTGAATAATCCAAGATATTGAATTTTCTTCTATTCTTGATTGTTCCATAAATAGCTTTTTTTATAAAATCATCCAACATAAACTCTTTTTGGGAATCATCAAAAATTACATCAGCAAGATTAATTCTATATGCTTTTTTTGCATCAATAGTTTTTCCAGTAAGTATTAAATCAAGAGAATTTACAAGTCCAATTAATTTTGGAGCTCTAATTGTTCCTGCGAATCCAGGGAATATTCCTAGTTTTATTTCAGGGAAAGCTAATTTTGTTTTTTCATTGGTAGATAAAACTCTATATTTACAAGCAAGAGCAAGTTCAAGTCCTCCACCCATACAAGCACCATTTATATAAGCAATTGTTGGAATTTTAAGATTTTCCAGTTTATTAAAAATTCTATGAACTTGTATTAGTGCTTCATAAACTTCTTTTTCATCTTTTAGTTTTTCAATCTCTTTAATATCAGCACCTGCAATAAAAATATTTTTTTTCGCACTATCTATTACTAAAGCTTTTATCGTAGAATCATCTTTTATAATATTTAGTTTTTCATCAAATTCTTTTAGTATTTCAAATGATAATTTATTTATCTTTTCATTTTCTAAATCAAAAGTTAGTGTTGCTATATTTTGGTTAATTTTTAATTTTATATTATTCATATTACACCTCCAGTAGAAAAGATGCACCTTGCCCACCACCTACACAAAGTGTGGCAAGACCTAGTTTATCATTTCTTCTTTTTAACTCTTTTAATGCACTTAAAACAATTCGAGCTCCACTCATACCAACTGGATGTCCAAGGGCAATCGCTCCACCATTTACATTTAAAATAGATTCATCAATTTCACCAATAGCAGAACTATTAAATGTTTTTTGACAAAAATCATTTGATTTAAATGCTTCAAGATTTGCAATAACTTGAGCAGCAAAGGCTTCATTTAATTCAATTAAATCAATATCCTTTAAACTAACACCCGTTTTATCAAATAGTTTTTTTGTTGCATAAATAGGTCCTAATCCCATTCTATGTGCATCAAGCCCCGCATAAGCATAATCTTTTATAAAACCAATTGGTTCAAGATTTAACTCTTTAGCTTTTGATTCACTACAAATTATCAAACTACAAGCTCCATCTGAAACTTGTGATGAGTTTCCAGCTGTTACTGTTCCACTTAATCTGTCAAAAATTGGTTTTAGTTTGTTCAATGCAGTAATTGTTTGATTAAATCTTACTCCATCATCATCTAATATTGAAGCATTTTTTGTCATTATTGGATGAATTTCATCTTTTAATTTACCACTTTCAATTGCTTTTTGAGCTTTTAGATGTGAATTTAGTGCATATTCATCTTGTGCACTTCTACTGATTTTAAACTCATTTGCTAAGTTTTCAGCAGTTATTCCCATTATTTTTCCTGAAATAGGGTCTGTCAAACCAGTAATTAGACCAATGACAGGTTTGAGATAACTTGGTTTAAATGAAGAAAGTATTTTAATCTTTTCTCCAAATGATCTTGCATAGGTAAATTTAGTCATAAAATTTCTAAACTCATCACTAAAAAGTAGAGGAATATTACTCATTGATTCCATTCCTCCAACTAAATATAAATCACCTTGATTTGAGTATATTTTTTCTATTGCACTTGAAATTGATTGCATTCCAGATGCACAATTTCTATGAACTGTATATGCAGGAGTACTTTGTGGAAATCCTGCTCTTATTGCCATTACTCTAGCTATATTTGCTGCATTTCCTGGTTGTGCGACATTTCCCATTATTACTTCATCAAATTGTTCATATTCAAGATTATTTCTTAGAACTAACTCTTTTGTGATAATTGCACCTAAAGTATCTGCACTTACATTATTAAGTTTTCCATTTGCTTTTGCTATTGGACTTCGAAGACCATCAATTATTGCTATTCTCTCTTTCATTTTTAGCTCCTAATACATACTATTTATAATTTCTTCATATTTTTCTTCAATCTTATTTCTACATATTTTCATAGATGGTGTTAATTCTCCACCCTCAATTGAAATATCTTTTGTAATAATTTTATATTGAACTATTTTCTCCCATTCATTTAAATTTTTGTTTATATTTTGTATATATTTTGAAATATTATTTACAATCTCTTTTTTATTATAATATTCATCTATTGTTAAGTTTTTATTTAATTTTATATCTTGTAAATATCTTTCTTTATCTACAAAAAGTAGGGCAGTAGTATATTTTCTATTTTGAGATATTACAACTGCAAATTCTATATATTTATTTTTAGATAGGTTTTGCTCAATTGCTACTGCATTCACATATTCACCTGTTGAAGTTTTAAATATCTCTTTTAATCGACTTGAAATATATAAATAACCTTCTTCATCTAAAGATGCCATATCTCCCGTATGAAGCCATCCATCACTATCTATTGATTTTCGTGTTAATTCTTCTTGGTTTAAATATCCTTTCATAAGTGAAGGACCTTTTACTAATAGTTCTTTATTTTTATCTATTTTTATTTGAGCACTTGGTATGATTTTTCCACATGAGCCAACTTTATTTGCAAGTGGATAGTTTGTTGAAATCACTGGTGAAAACTCAGTAAGTCCATAGCCTTGGTAAATTGGTACCCCAATATTCACAAAAAATTGTGCTATCTCTTTTGATAGAGGTGCTCCACCACTTATTAGTTTTTCAAGTCTTGAACCAAAGATTTCTCTTAATTTTGAATAGACAACTTTGTCATAAATTCTAAACAAAATAGAATTTTTGTTTATGTTATCTCTTAAAGCATAAGAAAATGCAAGGCTTGCAATAGTTCGAGAAATTAATGGTTTTTCTGAGATATTTGACTTAATTTTATTAAATATTTTTTCAAGAAGCCTAGGAACGGCTGTCATAATTGTTGGTTTTACAATTTTTAATAGATTAGAAACATTTGTAATTTCATCTACAAAATATATACTAATTCCACGACTAAGGTAATAACTCATAACAGTTCTTTCAAATATATGTGCTAGAGGAAGCAAAGATAAAGCTACTTCTTGTTCTTCAAGTTCTATTAGCGTATTTATATCGTGTAATTGAGATATTATATTTTTGTGTGTTAACATAACACCTTTTGGAGTTCCAGTGTTCCCACTTGTATAAATAATAGAAAAAACTTCATCTTCCTCTGCTTTATGGGGCATAAATCCACTCGCATCACAAATTTGCTGACCTATAACTAAAATTTCATCGAAATTATAAAACTTATCTTCTTTTATACAAAAATTATGAGTTATAAAAACTAGCTCTTTATGGACATTTTCTATATCTTTTAGTCTTTCTTGAGAATCAATAAACATATATTTTATATTTGCATCTTTTATTTCAAAGTTTAAATTAACTGTAGAAATATTTGCAAAAATAGGTACACTAATCGCACCTACTTGCTGAATTGCAAAATCAAAAATCAACCAAAAAGGAGAGGATGAAGCAAATACACCTATGGTATCTCCTCTTTTTATTCCTATATCTTTTAAAGCAAGACTTAAACAGATAACTTTATTATGAAAATCTTCAACTGTAATATGTTTATATTTTCCATTTGATAAATAATTTAAGAACTTTTCATTTTTGAAATTATTAGTTATATGAGTAAATATTTCAGAATAGGTTTTGATATTGTACTCTAACATTATAAATCCTTTTAATTTGGAATCTATGTACTATATTAATTGTAACAGAAAAACATTATTAGTGAAGTAAATAAAATTTGTTTTGTTATGAATAAATAACTTTATGTAGAATTGATACATTTTTTGAAATTAGTAGTATTGAATTGTTTGTATAGTAAATAATATTATTATATGGAAAAATGATTTGTAGTATTTAGAGTTTAATTACATAATATCCTATAAACTCAACACAAATTTCATCATTTTCTATTATTTTTGATTTTATTTTTATTGAAGCACTTTTTTTACTTAGTAACTTTTGTTTTAAATTTTCAATTTCTTCTATAGATGGTTTTTGTGTATAACAAACTATATCTTTGCTTACTGGTCTTTTATAACTGTTTTCATTTTTAATTACAACTATATTTTTACTATCAAAGCCAAGCTCTTTTGATATTAACCAACACATACTCCAAGATGAAATAATAGTCATTGTGCTTAAACTTCCTCCAAAAGCTGTACCTTTGTCATTAATATTAACATCTAAAGGTGCTGTTGTTATTAACTCTTTTTCATTATAATTTTTTATATGTATATCCATAAATTTTGTTAATGGAATTTCATTATGAAGTTTGTTTACTAGCTCTTTAATTAACATTTATTTCCTTTTTCTTAAAAGTGCTAAATTATAATAACTTATGTATTAAGTATTTATAAATGTACAACAATGCCCTAGTAAATCAATATATTGGTAAAAAGTACTTGCACAATTTATAAAAAATATGTACAAAAATTGTACAATATAAAATAATAAGTAATTTTGATAAATATTTTATTAAAAATAAGTTTCTATATTAATAAAATCTTAAAATTAATAAAAAGCCCGTAAATAGTCATTTTATGAATGAATAAAAATTAAATTAACTTTAAGATATAAATTTTATGTAACTTTTATTTACATAATTTAAAACTTGTACATTCTCTTACAGAAATTGTACATATTAATTTTTTCCTTTATGATATAATAAATCAAACTTTTTAAAATCAAGAGGAGATAATATATGAGTTTATTAGTAAATTATAAAGCACATACAGAAGAAAGACTTAACGAAGGTAATTTACCAGCGTTACCATTAACTGCTGAGCAAACTGTTGAGTTAGTTGAATTATTAAAAGCTAACCCAGTTGCTGAGGCTGAATATTGTTTAGATTTATTTAAAAACAAAATTAACCCAGGTGTTGATGATTCAGCATATGTTAAAGCTGCATTTTTAAATGATATCGTACAAGGAAATGTTTCATGTTCTGTAATTTCAAAAGTTGAAGCTGTTGAAATTTTAGGAATGATGATGGGTGGATTTAATGTTACTCCATTAGTTGAAGCATTAAAAATTGATGAAGTTGCAGACGCAGCAGCTGAGCAATTAAAAAACACTATCCTAGTTTATAACTCATTTAATGATGTAAAAGAATTAATGGATGCTGGAAATGCAAAAGCTAAAGAAGTTATTGAATCATGGGCAAATGCTGAATGGTTTACTAATAAACCTGCTTTAGATGAAGAAATGACTCTAACTGTATATAAAATTCCTGGTGAAACAAATACAGATGATTTATCTCCTGCAACTGTTGCATTTACTAGATCTGATATTCCATTACATGCAACTGCAATGTTACAATCAAGAATGGAAAAACCATTAGAAACTATGGCTGAATTAAAAGAAAAAGGTTATCCTTTAGCATACGTTGGTGATGTTGTAGGTACTGGATCTTCAAGAAAATCAGGTATTAACTCTGTTCAATGGCATATGGGTAGAGATATTCCAGGTGTTCCAAATAAAAGAACAGGTGGTGTTGTAATTGGTTCTATTATTGCTCCAATTTTCTTCAATACAGCAGAAGATTCAGGTTGTTTACCAATCGAAGCTGCTGTTGATAATTTAGAAACTGGTGATGTAATTACAATTAAGCCATACGCTGGTGTAATTGAAAAAGATGGTGCTGTTGTTTCTGAATTTACTTTAGCTCCAAATACATTAACAGATGAAATGAGAGCAGGTGGAAGAATTCCATTAATTATTGGTAAAGGTTTAACTGCAAAAGCAAGAGAAACTTTAGGTATGGGTGCTTCTGATATGTTCGTTGCTCCTTCTCAACCTGCTGATAATGGTAAAGGGTTTACTCAAGCACAAAAAATGGTTGGAAAAGCTTGTGGAATTGAAGGTGTTAAACCAGGTATGTATGTTGAGCCAATATGTACGACTGTTGGATCACAAGATACTACTGGACCAATGACAAGAGATGAGATTAAAGAACTTGCTGCACTATCTTTTGGTGCTGATATGGTTATGCAATCATTCTGTCACACTGCTGCTTATCCAAAACCAGCAGATATTAAATTAAGACATACTTTACCTGAATTTATTTCTTCAAGAGGTGGAGTTACATTAAGACCAGGTGATGGTGTTATTCACTCATGGTTAAATAGATTATGTTTACCAGATACTGTTGGTACTGGTGGAGATTCTCATACAAGATTCCCAATTGGTATTTCATTCCCAGCTGGTTCTGGTCTTATCGCATTTGCTGGTGTTACAGGTATGATGCCTTTAACTATGCCTGAGTCTGTATTAGTAAGATTCAAAGGTGAAATGCAACCAGGAATTACTTTAAGAGATTTAGTTAATGCTATTCCTTACCAAGCTATTCAAGATGGTTTATTAACTGTTGAGAAAAAAGGTAAGAAAAATGTATTTGCTGGAACAATTATTGAAATTCAAGGTTTACCAGATTTAAAAGTTGAGCAAGCATTTGAATTATCAGATTCAGCAGCAGAAAGATCAGCAGCAGCTTGTTCTGTTCAATTAGATAAAGAACCAATTATTGAGTATTTATCATCTAACATTGCATTAATTGGTAAAATGATTGAAGAAGGTTATGAAGATGCTAAAACTCTTCAAAGAAGAGCTGATAAAATGCAAGAATGGATTAATAACCCAGAATTATTAACTCCAGATGCAGATGCTGAATATAAAGCAATTATTGAAATTGACTTAAATACAATTACTGAGCCAATCTTAGCTTGTCCAAATGATCCAGATGATGTTGATACATTAACAAACATTAACAATGATCCAAAAAGATTAAAAAATATTGATGAAGTATTTGTTGGTTCTTGTATGACTAATATTGGATTATTTAGAGCTTTAGGTGAAGTACTTAAAGGTGAAGGTGAAGTTCCTGCTAAACTATGGGTTGCACCACCAACAAAAATGGATAAAGAGCAATTAACTGAAGAGGGTTACTACTCAATCTTTGCAGCAGCTGGTGCAAGACTTGAAATCCCTGGATGTTCTTTATGTATGGGTAACCAAGCATCAGTTTCTGAAGGTGCTGCTGTATTCTCAACATCTACAAGAAACTTTGATAACAGACTTGGAAAAGGTTCTCAAGTTTACTTAGGATCTGCAGAAGTTGCTGCTGTTACTGCATTACTTGGTAGATTACCATCTAAAGAAGAATATATGGAAATTGTTCCTAAGAAAATTACTGAGAAAAATAAAGAGGGTGTTTATAAATACTTAAACTTCCACCAAGTTTCTTCTTCTCAATTAACTAACTTAGTTCACTCTTAATAGTTTATTAAATAAAAAGCCTTATGATTTTTATCATAAGGCTTTTTTTATTTTTAAAGAAATTATAAATTTTGCTCCTTTTTTACTATTAACAATTGATAATTTACCATTGCAATTATTTTCTATTATAATTTTACTCATATATAATCCTAAGCCACTGCTTTCTGTTTCTTCTTTTGTTGAAAAATAAGGGTTAAAAATATTATCAATATTTCCTTTTTCTACTCCACCTGCATTATCTTCTATACTTAGATATATAGATTCTTCTTTTATATATGTAGATATAAAAACCTTAGGATTTAATATTTTTCTAGTATAAAAAATATCTTCTGCATTTTTAAGTAAATTTAAGATGACTTGATTTAGTTCTCTAGGATATGTTTCTATTTCAACTTTTGCATAAAAATTCTTTTTTATTTTTATATTCTTATTTTTGAAATCAGATTTAATAATACTTAATGCCTTATTTACTATAGATTCTAATGTTATAACTTCTTTTATTTTATTATTACTATAAAGATTTTGAAAATCTTCTATTGTATTTGACATATATTTAGAATAATCTATAATAGATGTTAATTCTTTTATATGTTCTTTTTTTGTAATTTTCTTTTCGTAGTATAGTTTCAATAATAAGTTGTTTGTAACTGCTGAAATTGATGTTAATGGCTGTCTCCATTGATGTGCTATCATATTAATAAGTTCGCCCATTTGCGCTAGTTTTGATTGTTGAATTATTTGTTTTGTATGAATTTCATTTTTAATAATTTCTTCTTTTATCCTATTCTCTAATTTTTGATTATAATTATTTAAAATTCTTTGTCTATATATAATTATAGTTATTATAAATAAAATAAATAAGAATAAATATAAAAAGAAAGAATAGTTAAAAGCCTCTTTTATAGGTTGTTTTGTCCATTTATTCAATATTTTATCTTTTTCATCTTTTTTAATTGCAGCTAAATATTTATTTAAAATATTTAATAATATATAATTATCACTATGTACAGACATATTTATTAAGTATGGGATACTCGTATATCTTGATATATATAAATCATTTATTGCAAATTTTGAAAGATAGTATGAAGCTATTATGTGAGGAGAAAGTGTGAAATAGGCTTTTTCTTGTGTAACCATTTTTAAAGATTCATAATCATTTTTTGTTTCAATAATTGTTGTTAAGGGATATTTTTCTTTTATAATATCTTTAAAAATTGATTCTTTCTTTATAGCAATTGTTTTATCTAAGATACTATTTAAACTAGAAACAACTGGTATATTTTTCTTTGTAATAATTGCTAAATCAAAACTAAAAATAGGTATGGTTTTTTTTATAGTTTCATTTGTACTAAAACTAGTATCATTACTCAGAATCAGGTCACATTTCTTATTGTTAATATATTCTAAAGCCTGAGAAAAAGAGTTGATTTTTTTATAAAACAATTTAAGATTCAAATCTTTATTAATTAGATTTAATACATCAACTGAGATGCCCTTAATAGAACTATTATCCCAAAATTCTATTGGTGCTAAATTGTCTTGGCTACAAACTTTTAAATCTTTTTTATTTTTTAAATAAAAAAACTCATTTTCATTTAATATATTTTTATTTTTTACAACTTTCTCATTCTCTTTTCCCTTCCATTTTTTCGTTAAACTTTTCCATTCATCTTCTGTGATACTATTGAAACTCTTTTCTATAATTGAATATAGTAAATAATCATTTTGATTAATTCCAAATTGAATATCATCTTTACTTAATTGATCTATTTTTAATTTATTTAATTTATCTTTATTTGCATAGTGATTTTGAAGAATACTAGCTTGAAAGCTTAAAAGAGGACTAATTATTAAATCAAAATTATCAAAACTTAAATTTAGTGAAAAGTAATCTATTCTTTCGGATTTATTAACATTTTCTATTGTATTTTTAAAAAAAATATTTTTATTACTTCTATTTTTTTCTACATAATCTTTTAAATCTTGATTTGATAAAACATTTAGAGGAATTTTATATTTATTTATTGGATTTGGATTAAGATTTGTAAACCAATCCTTGTTTTCGTAAGTAAAAAGTAGTCCACTTTTCTTTGAAATAAGTTGCAATATATCATAAGAAATAGTTTCCAATTGGTTATGTTCAATCATATTAAAGGGGTATAAATTAGGAATCATTGCAACACTAACTGTATTCAAATTAATATATTCTTTTTCTTCTTTTGAAAAATCAAGATTATCCGCATTTAAAATAGTTAAGATTATAAAATTTAATATAAAATATATTTTCATAAATTTCAAGAAATTACCTTTTAGATTGTTTTTATTCTATATCCTTGAGCATATATAGACTCTATTATATTTGATTCTAATTTATTATTAAGTCTAGATATTAAACTTCTAACTCGCTTATTATTTGTTTCAAAATCGTCAAATAAATAATTCTCTATTTCATAACTTGATTTTATTGATTGATTAGAACTTAATAAAAAAGTAATTAATTTAATCTCTTTATTACTTAGTTTTATGAGTGTATCATTCTTTTTTAAAGTTTTATTTGTATTACTCCAATAATAGTCTGAGCAAATATTTATTAAAGTTTTCTTTTCTTGCTTTTTTAAAACACTAACTAGAACTTCACTGATTTCTTCAATTGTATACGGTTTTAATATATATCCATCGACTCCTACTTTTATAGCTTCTTGAAAGTATTCAGAATTACTATATGCTGAAAATATAATAATTTGAATTAATTGATCATTTTCTCTTATTGTTTTAATCATATTTAATCCATCTTTTTGTGGCATTTGAATATCTGTTATGATTAAATCAATTTTCTTTAAATTTTTATCAATATTATGTCTTTTATATATTTCTATAGCCTCTTTGCCATTTTGTGCTTCTATGATATTAGGAATAATGTTTTTCAACATTTTAACAGTTTCTTTTCTTACTTTATTATTGTCCTCTACATATAAAAGATTAAAATTTTTATTTATATTTTTGAAGTATATTAAATTTTTATTCAAGATTTTTACCTTTTTTATAATTGATTATAATGAAATAAATATTATTTCTAAGTTTAAATTTTATAAAAATATCTTAAAAAATGGGACATTTGCTGGACATTGTTCTTATATACTTGATTATACAAATTTTAAGGAGAGAGAAAATGAGTACAATATTAAAAAAAGAAGAAAGAAGAAATTTATTAAAAACAATTGCCCTAGCAAGTGTTGTTGTCCCTAGTACATTTTTATTAGGGGATTCAGTATTAAAAGATAAGATCTCAAATGAAAATAAATTTTCAGATAAGATGTTAAATCTAATTAATACAGCAAAACTTACTGAAATTAAAGATGTTAAAGCCTTTACAATAGAAAATGGAGATTTACCTTGGACTGAAGATTTAATGTCTATAAAAGAAGGAGAACAGTTAACTTTTCTTATTGATGGGAAGTGGTGGTTTTCAAAAGAGCATAATATTTGGGTAGAGCCAGGACTTGCATTTAATTTTAAAATAGGAAAAAATAAAGTTACTAATACAGGAAGTAATACTTATAGTACGAAAGTAACAAATACAGGAAAAATAGAAATTGCAAGATCTCTTTCAGAATTTGCAGATGAATATGGTACATTAGCTACACCTTTAGAAGCTTATAAAAAATCTGAAGGTATTATAGATGGAGTAGTGATTATTTGGAAAGGCGAAGCTGTTGATGGATTACATGAACTTTCTGCTATTGGAGATGTCTCAAATGCTATATATTCTGAATTACAGAGAATAAGATTTATTCCAGAAGTACCAAAAGGTTGGAAAAATTTATTTTTATTTGGAGCTAGTGGGATATTTGAACAAATAAATGAAAATACAATTTCTTGTACAACGCATAAAAATGTAGGAATATTACAAAAAGATGTAGATATAGAGCTAACTGATGATTTAAAATTAGATTGGAAATGGATGGTTGAGCATTTACCCTCTCGTATAGTTGAAAATAATTTAGGTACTCATGATTACTTATCTATAGCTGTAAAATTTGATGATGGTCAGGATTTAACATATATGTGGAGTTCGGGTTTAGAACATGAAACAACATTTAGATGTCCTATTCCTGGTTGGAATTTAATTGAAACACATATTGTTCAAAGAACAGGACAAAAAGATTTAGGTAAATGGCTTGATGAATCAAGAGATATAACTGCTGATTATAAAAAAACAATTGGTGGAAAAGCAAAAAAAGTTGTTCAAGTTTGGTTTATAGCTAATACAATTTTTCAAAGAGGTTATGGAAAATGTGAGTTTTCTAATATAGTATTAAAAAATAGAAATAAAAAACTTATTGTGTTGTAGTTAGTATAGTAATTGTAGATGTTTTTATCTACAATTACTATAAAATTAACTTTTTCATAATCTATTAATCTTATATATAATAGTATAATATACAAGATTAAAATTTTAAGGATTAAACATTTCTACTACTAAAGAAACTAAAAAAAATAATATCATACAAAATGCTTTAAAACTTTTTTCAAAAAAAGGTTTTTACAATACTACAATTCCAGATATCGCAAAAGCAATGAGTATGAGCGTTGGAAATATGTATAACTATTTTTCTTCAAAAGAAGAGCTTGCAAAATTTGCAATAAAGTATTCAACAAATATATTAGCTGATGAATTAAAAGAAATAAATCAAATGGATATTTCTTCGAAAGAGAAAATTTATGTTTTTGTTAGAAAATATTTAGAAAATGTTCAGAAATCACCTGAGGTAATTGAATATTTTTTAAGGGTTTATCTATCAAATAGAGAAGTTTTTAAACAAGGTTGTGAAGGTTTCTTATGTGTTGGAGAATTTGTAACAGAAGTTATGATTTTACTTGATGAAGGAGCTCAAAATAAAGAGTTTAGACAACAAGAATTTTTTCCTGCATTTGCTATGATTATGGGATGTTTAGGTGGATTTGCTTTTTTAAGTGGAGAGAAAGTTTTAGACAAAGAACTTTTAGCTTATTCAGATGCAGTTGCTGATAATATATATCGAGCACTAAAGTATGACGAGTAAAAAAAAACCTACTATTGTATGGTTTCAAGCAATAACTTGTAATGGAAATACCCATTCATTACTAAGTGCCAACTCAAATAGGTTAGAGCTATTTTTAAATAGTTTTAATCTTATCTATCATCCAAGCTTGACTTTGGATATTACACTTGAAGATATTTTAAAACAAAAAGAAAAAATAGATTTTTTACTTGTTGAAGGATCAATTTCTGCAAATAAAGATTTTTTTACAATCTCAAATGATGATACAAAATCATTATTAAATCAATTATCTTCAAAATCAAATTATATTATTGCAGTTGGTTCTTGTGCTTCTTATGGTGGAATTCATGCAAAATTTGAACAAAATAGTGATATATGTGGATTAAAAGATTCTATTGAAGAAAAATATCTTAATAGTTTAAAACATAAACTTATAAATTTAACAGGTTGTCCCGTTCACCCTGAATGGATACTTCAAACACTATTTAGTCTTCAATCATATGGAAAAATTGCAATTGATGAAATAGGACGTCCAAAAGAATTATACAGTACACTAGCCCATCATGGATGTACCCGAAATGAATACTTTGAATGGAAAGTGGAAGGTGAATTTGGACAAAAAGAGGGATGCTTATTTTATGATCAAGGATGTCGTGGCCCCATGACACATAGTTCTTGCAATAAAATATTATGGAATGATATAAGTTCAAAAACTAGAGTAGGAATGCCTTGTATTGGATGTACTGAAACAGATTTTCCAAGAAATGATATGTTAGAAACTAAAAAAAATATAGGAATACCACAAGATGTTCCCCTTGGAATTTCAAAAAGAGCATATTTATCTCTTACTGGAATTGCAAAAACATTTAAAATAGATAGATTAAATAAAAAGCTAATGGATTAAAATTTGAAAACAGTAGATTTAGTAGAGAGAATAGAAGGTGAAGCAAAATTAAATTGTACATGGAAAGATGGAATTATAAATGATGCTAGGATTGATTTTCTAAATTTTAGAGGTTTTGAATATATTTTAGAAGGTAAATCGCCATTAGATGCTTTAGTTTATACTCCAAGAATTTGTGGAATTTGTGGACAAGCTCATTTAAAAGCTAGTGTGGATGCTTTAGAAAATGTATATGAAAATATTGCAGAGAAACTAGAAGTCACTCCTAAAGCACAATATTTAAGACAAATTGGTTTAAACATAGAAATTATAGATTCTCATATAAAATGGTTTTATATGTTTATTTTACCTGATATTATTAAACTTGATACAAATGATTTAAATATTTATACACCTTTAAAAGGTTCAAGATGGCTAGAAGCTTGTAAGACTGCTAGTGAAACAATTAAATCATTAGCAATTATAGGAGGGCAATGGCCTCATACTTCTTACATGATTCCAGGTGGAGTTATGAGTGATCCAACTTTAC
>Ga0193956_1000259_pt1 | contig 25592 bp, 23 predicted proteins | sample BB_7_MG_FD_140358 | JGI IMG/M metagenome (GOLD analysis project Ga0193956, IMG submission 140358) | Microbial mat bacterial communities from the Broadkill River, Lewes, Delaware, United States - BB_7_MG | ecosystem: Environmental > Aquatic > Freshwater > River > Microbial mats | place: USA...
AAAATCCTCGATGTTGGATGTGGTAAAGCTTTTTTATTGTTTGAAATTAAAAATATTTTACCAGACATAACAATCAAAGGTTTTGATATATCAAAACACGCGATAGAAACAGCACCTAAAGAGCTAAAAGAGTATCTTTTTATACATAAAGCAGAAGATACTTATCCTTTTGAAGATAATGAATTTGATTTAGTTATATCTCTTGGAACGCTTCATAATTTAAAAATTTACGATTTAAAAAAAGCTTTAGGAGAGATAGAAAGAGTAGGGAAAAATAAATTTGTTATGGTTGAGAGTTATCGAAACGATACTGAGTTATTTAATTTAGAGTGTTGGGCTTTGACTTGTGAAAGTTTTTTTAGACCTGATGAATGGATTTGGTTGTATATGCAGTTTGGTTATACAGGCGACTACGAATTTATATATTTTGAGTAGGTATTATTATGGCATCTAAATATTCACAATTAAAAATTTTTCATTTTCAAGATAAAGTTGATTCTTTACCAAAAGAGATAGATGATATTAAAGCACCAATTCACATAAGGATAAAACCAACAAATGTGTGTAACCATAATTGCTGGTATTGTGCATATAAAGTTGATGATTTACAACTTGGACAAGATATGGTTGAGAGAGATTATATTCCTGAAGATAAAATGATGGAGATAATTGATGATTGTATAGATATGGGTGTAAAAGCTATCACATTTAGTGGTGGTGGTGAGCCTTTTGTTTATAAGCATATGTTAAAAACTGCTAAAAAACTAGCAAGTTCTCCTATCGAATTTGCCTCTTTAACCAATGGTTCTAATCTAAAAGGCGAAGTAGCTGAAATATTTGCAAAAAATGCAAAATGGGTTAGAGTCTCTATCGATGGTTGGGATGATGAAAGCTATTCGATATATAGAGAAACTGGGGAAAAAGAGTTCAGTAAAGTCATACAAAATATGAAAGATTTTAAAGCCTATGGTGGAGATTGTGCTCTTGGGGTTAGTTTTATTATTGATCAAAAAAACTACGATCATGTATATGAATTTATAAAGCTCATTAAATCAACAGGAGCTGATAGTATAAAACTTTCTGGCTGTGTTGTAGACAATGATGGTACAAAAAATAATAAGTACCACAAACCAATATATGATGAAGTAAAAGCACAAGCAATAAGAGCTAAAAAAGAATTGGAAGATGAAAATTTTGAGATATATGATACTTATCATCTTTTAGAAGATAAATTTGAAAAAGATTATGAATGGTGTCCATATTCTCAAATATTGCCTGTAATTGGAGCAGATCTAAATATATATCCATGTCAAGATAAGGCGTATAATTTAGAAAATGGTTTAGTTGGATCTATAAAAGAAAAAAGTTTTAAAGAGTTTTGGTTTAATGATAAAAGTAAATTTTTCAAGATTAATCCAAAATGTCATTGTAATAATCACTGTGTAGCAAATCATAAAAATCAGATGATTTTAGATTATTTAAATGTAAATAGTGACCATCTTGGGTTTGTATGATGTGTAAAACGATTTTAGTTACAGGCTCTTCAAAAGGTTTAGGTTTAGCTATAGCAAAAGATTTATCTGAACATGGGTTTAGTGTTGTTCTCAATGCTAGGGATGAAAAGAGTGTTGATAAAGCACTAGCTTATCTAAATCAAGATAACCCTCATTATGCTTTTTGCTATGATTTAACACAAGAAGATTCTGTGGAAAAGCTAGATATATACCTACAAAGAGAAAAGATTCAAATTGATGGCATTGTTCATAATTTGGGTGGAAAAGTTCAAAATGATGTACAACCTTTACATGTAAATACCCTTCGTAAATCAATACGCCTAAATCTGGAGACAGCTATTGAATTAAATAATTATTTTATTCCAATATTTAAAAAAGATGGGGGTGGGAAAATAGTACATATTGGGTCATCTTCTGGCTATAGTGGGAATGCGGCACCTGCTTATGCCATAAGCAAAGGGGCTTTAAATACTTATATCAAGAATAGTGCAAGATACTATGCGAAAGATGAGATTTTGATATGTGGTATTCTTCCTGGTATTTTAGACCATGAGGGGAGTGAGTGGGATAAAAAATCAAAGCTAGAGCCTAAAAAATATGAAGATAGAAAAATGAATATGCCTTTGCAGAGATTTGGAAAACCTGAAGAGATAGCACCTTTTGTAAGTAGTATATTTAAGATAGAAAGTATGCAAATAACAGGTTCAATCATTTCTTTAGAAGGCGCAGTTTGAATTTTGAGGTAAGTTTATGTCAAATTTAATTTTGATATCAGGGGTTCCTAGATCAGGTAATACTTTATTAAATAGGATAGTTCAAGAATTAACAAGAAGCAAATTTATAGAGACTGCAATGACAGAGAGGATGAGCAACTCTGGTATTTTAAGTGGTAGTTTGTGTACTGATAAACAGCTTATGGGTACATATATTACGGAAAAAGAAATTGCGCACATGCTAACTTCTATAAATAATGAAAAGAAAATAGAAAATTTAAAGAAAATAATATTAAAAGAAGAAAATTTAGAGTTTTTTAGAGCATTGAATTCTAATATTTTAATTGCAACTCATTCATTAAGTAGTGATATTTCTTTAAATTTAGAACTTAAAAAATATAAAAAAATATATATAGTAAGAGATGGAAGAGATGTTATTCACTCGACAATGAAATGGGTTAGAAGTGAAGAAGCAAGCATAAAATTATTAAGCTTATCAAAGACTCATACAAATTATACAATTTTTAATTATTTGAATCACTTTGAACAGAAGGTTAACTATTGGAAAGAGCATGTTGATAATTTTTTAAATTACAAAGAAGATTTTTTATTGGTACGATATGAAGACTTAGTCCTTAATACTATTGAAGAAATAAAAAAAATTGCAAAATATCTTGAAATAGAAATTTCTAATGAGAAAGTATTAAGTATCAAAAATAAATTTCTAAATAAGGAATTGACATCTTCTAAAGTTAGACATAAAGATGCATTCCATTTTTCTAATGGAAAGAAAAGAGGGGAATGGATTGAATTTTATAATGAAGAGATGTATGAATTTTTTAAAGAAACTACAAAAAAGCAAATGTTAATGCTAGGATATGAAGTGCAAAAATTTAGTAAGCTTAAACAAAATCATAATAGTAATGAAATGATTAAGAAAAATTTTAAAAGCTTAATTTCACAAAAACAAGAAATTGCAAATTCTTTTGTGGATTATTTACAAATTATAATGCGTCATAAAAGAGTAGTAATAATTGGTTATGGAGAGTATACAAAAAAAATATTGAAATTACTCAATAATCAAATTAAGTCTAATATAGTAGCAATAGTTGATGATAATTATCATAATAATATTGATATAAGACTAGAAAGCTTTGATTATTTAGTTAAAAGTTGTTTGGATTATGATTTAGTTTTAATCTCTTTGAATATATTAAACGAGCAAAAAGTTAGAAAAAAATATAATGTTCTTTTAGAACATGCTTATTCAATTTATAATTCATTTTTAGATGAGGCTTTATGAAATATAAAAAAGTAATTAATGAGTATGTTGAGTTTTATACAAAAAATTCAATCTCTCCTGTTCGTCAAAATATAGAAGATTTTTCTTTACATGTACAAAGAAGATCTAATTTATATAGACAACTAGGCTTACTCCCTGACAGCTTTAAAGATAAAAAAGTTTTAGAAGTAGGTCCTGGTGGTGGATATAATGCTTTGGTTAATTATAGTTTTCAACCAAGTAAGTATGTTTTGATTGAACCAAATAAGACAGGATTTAATGAGCTTAAAGAAAATTTTAGAAAGCATGGATTTGAGAAAAATTTATCTTTTCAAAATTGTTTTTTAGAAGATTTTGAAAGTGATGAAAGGTTTGATATTGTTTGGTGTGAAGGACTTATTCAAGGCTTACCAAATAGAGAAGAGTTTTTGAAAAAACTATCTTTTTTTGTAAAAGATGGAGGAGTTTTAGCTATAACAGTAGCAGATGAAATTTCTATGTTTTTTGAAGTTCTTAGGCGCTATTTAGCAAATGAGCTGATAAAAAATGAAGAGAATTTTGATAAACAGATAACTATCTTAATGGAGGCATTTAGTTCTCACTTGGATACTCTAAAAGGTATGACTAGACGATATGATGATTGGTGTGCTGATCTTATTTGTGATGCAATCTATAATCATACATTTAGTGTAGTAGATGCATTGGAGATGTTTAAGGATAGTTACTTTTTTTATGGGGCCAGTCCAAATGTTTTTCAAGATTTTCGTTGGTATAAAACTTTGCCTTATGTATGTAAAGAGTACAATAAGTACTATCTAAATCAGTTTGATACTCAAAGACACAACTTTATAAATTGTGCAGAAGTTTACGGGCCAAGACATGTAGAGAAAAATAGAGAATTATCTTCTACATGTAAAGAGTTTATTCAGATTGTAAAATCTTTGGAAAAAAAGGATAGTATTTATACTAAAGTGGACTTGAAAAAAACTTTAGAAAAAATAGAACATAATTTTTCTGATATCGATATAGAATTAGAAAAAGCAGTCAGGGAAGTTATAGAGTTATGTCAAGAAGATGAAATTTGTTCAAAAAAAGTAGCTAATTTAAAATATGTAAAGCCACTTTTTGGAAGAGGACAAGTATTTGTTAGTTTTCAGAAAATAGGATAGGAAAATATGTATTATAGAAAGTTTAAAGAGTGGATAGATAAAAATGTACCAGAAAATAAAGCAGTTATTTATGGCTATGGAAATATGGGACGTGCTATAGAATCAATGTGTAATGAAGTTGGTTGTGAAGTTCTTTTTTATTTAGATGACGATAAAAAATTAGAAAACTGCTTCTCTATAGAAAATGCCCCATTGTTTGATGCAAAAGTAATTATTGGTATTCATTATTCTCATGAGTCAGTATGCAAAAAAATTGAAGAAAAATGTAAATTAAAAGGACATAAAACTATTATACTTGGAGAATTTATGTCTCATATAGTAGGTCAAACTTATGGTGTTCCTTCAGATGATCAACGACATTTTATAGATGAAGCAATACCTTTGTTTGAACCAAATTGTTTTAAAGAATTTCTATTAAGAGGGTATCCTCATGATTATCTAATAAAAAATAATCGTCTTATGGATAAAGGCTATCCATATGATTTAAATGCAAAGTATCAAAGTTTATCAAAAATGGAAAATCTTTATTTTTATAATGATGTAGTAATAAGTGAAAATGATGTAGTTGTTGATGGTGGAGTTTCTTGTGGATGGGAAGAACAAATAACAAATTTTGCAAAATATACAAAAAACACGGTTTATGGATTTGAACCAAATATACATAGCTATAAGCAAATTTCAAAAGAAACAGAATTATATAAAAATATCACAGTTTTTAATAAAGGCTTAGCAAATAAAAATGAAGTTAAGTATTTTGTTGAAAATGGTGGAGGAAGTATGATTGTTGAAGAAGTTACAGATGTGAAAATAGAGACAACAAAACTTGATGATGTATTAGATCATGTAGATTTTATAAAAATGGACATAGAAGGATATGAATTAAATGCACTTATTGGTGCAAAAGAACTTATTAAAAAATGTAAACCAAAACTAGCAATTTGTTTGTATCATAAGCCAGAAGATATTTTAGAAATACCAAAATATATTAAAGAGCTCGAACCAAATTATAAGATGTGGATTGTTAATAATGAAGGGTTTAGATGGTCAGGAATAAAAATGTTTGCAATATATCAAGGATAATGAAAAAATATGATCAAAAAGCGTACTAGAGATTTTTTTATGTTAGCATACTCTTCAGTAGAAAAGAGCTGGAGAAACTTTATAAAAAATTTTAGCACCGAAGAAGTAGAATTACTTCTAAGTGAATCTAAATTAAGCTGGCCTCCTCAAACAGTACTTTTAGATATAGGTACTTCATGTAATTTAGATTGCCCTTTTTGTTATAATCATTCGGGTGCAAAAATATCTATTTTCGATAAAAAAAAGAATTCTAAGGAAGAATTACTTAGTTTTATTAAGGAAAATGCACCATTTGAAAACCTTGCTTTTAGTGGAGCTGGAGAGCCTTTTTTATATCCAGAGTCATTGGAAATACTAGAAGAAGCTCAAAATTTTTGTAATTCTTTTTCATTATCAACAAATGTACAAACACTTGATGAGGAAAAAATAGAAAGATTATCTAAATTAAATATTAATTCTATTGTTGTAAGTTCTGATGCAGCAGATAAAGAAAATTATCAAATTTTTAGAAAAAATGGTAATTACAATCGTTTTTTAAAAAATATATCGCTAATGTATGAAGCTTTCGGTTCTCGTTTATCAATTATGAGTGTTGTGTTTAAGCAAAATGCAGATTCATTATTAAAATTTCCTAAACTTTTGAGTGATTTAGGATTAGAAAAAATACCTTTGTTGTTAGTAAAAGGTGTTGCTCATCCTGATTTAGATAAAAAAAGTTTAGAGAAAATGAGTGATGATGAGATGATTTCTTTCATGCTTAAATTTAACAATAAAGTAAAGCAATATGGAGGCTTGATGCAATTTAGCGGTTCATCTTTTCCTAAAGCAAAATTGCCTAAAGATTTAGCTTTACATGAACATATTTATACTTCTACATGTATGCAACCATTTAATCATTATCAAATTAATATTAATGGTGAAGTAAATTATTGTTGCGGAGGTTTTCAAACAATACCAAAAAATGCTTTTTGGGGAACTCCTAAAGAGCATTGGAATGATTCTGAAGTTTTGAAATTAAGAATTATGATGGCTGCTGGTTATAATATGGAAGGATGTAAAAAACTGTGTAAAAAAGAATTCAATTTTACTACCTTAAATTATGAAGAAATTAAAACTAGATTAAGTTTAATAAAACAAAATATACCAATTGAAGATAGCATAAAAATAGAAAATATAACTAAATATTTAGAAATAAAAGATTATTTACAGAGTTATAATATTGCTATTTATGGGGCAGGAGAATTTACAAGAAATTTACTTAAAGAAAAGGTTATAGAAAAGTTAAAACCATTGGTATGTTTTGATGATTTTAATCATACTCAAATTGATGATATTCTTGTGCAAAAGTTCAAAAAAGAGATTATAAAAGATTTAAATATTAATAAAATTTTGATTATTAGTAATAATTATGAAGATGAAATAGAAAAGAATATTAGAGAGAGTTATTCTTGTGATGAATTAGAAATAATAAAACTAATAAGTATCTCTAGTAAATTTAAAAAGAGTATTTAGTGCAAGAAAAGTATATTTTTTCTTTACCAGTATGGGGAAATCTTTATATTGAAAATTTTTTAAATATTTCTTTGCCTTCTCAATTGGCAAAAAACAATATCCCTTATTTATTAAGTAAAAAATGCAATATCGAATATTATATATATACGAAAGAAAAAGAAAAAAAGTACTTTGAAAATAATAATGCTATTTTATCATTAAAAAAAATGGCAAAAGTTAAATTTATATACTTGGATGATACTATTGAAGGGGACAAGTATCATGCTATGACATACGCCCACTCAGATACACTTATAAATAGAGCTAAAATAGGTGATTACATAGTTTTTACTGTATCAGATGCAATCTACTCTAATGCTTTTTTTAAATACGCATTTGATGAATTAAAAAATAATAAAAAAATAATGTATATGTTAGGGTTCAGAGCAAATCCTAAATTAGCTGAAATTTGTTTATCTTCTTTCAAAAAGAAAGATTTTAGTATTAGTATAGATTCTGCTGAGTTAACAAGAATAGCAATAGAAAATATTCATTTGAGCTCAGAATCCCATCTAATAAATAAAAAGTTTTTTACGCATTGGAATTCAGTACTAATAGATACTTGTGGTGATGGATATATAATGAAAGGCTTTCATCTTCATCCAATTGTTACTAAGTGTACAAAAGAGAATAAAACGTTAAAGCTTAATGATTCAATAGATGGTGGAAATTTTGATATGCTAAATGGTGTTAGTGATATTGAAATAGGATATATAAATAATTCAAGCAAAGCATCAATGTATACTTTTGAATTGAATAAAAAAAGAACTTTAAGTGTTAAAAATGATCGAGAATTCAATATATTTGCATTAGCTGACTGGATGAAGAACCATTCTAATAAGAATCATAGAAAATTAGTTGAAAAGAATTATTATTTAAATATAAAAAACATTGATTTTTGTCAGAAAAAAATAAATAATTTTTCAAGAATAATTAAAAGTGCAAAATTTTTATTTGAAAATAACCTCTTTTTTGATGATTTGATAGATACTCAGTATGATTACATTAAAAATAACAATAAAGAAATTACTAAAAAGATAATAACAAAATATATAAAAAATATAAAAAAATATTTATTGTTGAGTGAAAAAAAAGAAAAATTAGAAAAATTAGAAAAATTAGAAATTTTGAATCATAAATTGAATAATATTGATGACTTTTTTTATTTAATTAGTGAAATAATAAATATACTTAATGTATTAGGTGAAGGAAAAGGTTATTTTTCTATTTTTTCTAAAGAAGAGTATGAATTGCTATTAGAGAAATTAGCTTTAGTACCTGATAATAGTGTCTTATACGGAGCGGGTGATTTTGGACGCTTAGTGTATGCAATTTTAGCAAAACATTTAAAAAAGAATGTTCAATATATCATTGACGATAACTCTAGTGTAGATTCTTTGGATGGTTGTAAAATTGTAAAATTACAAGATACACAAATAATAAAAAAGAAAAAATATAATATAGTTTTATGTACTTTAAATAAAGATGTAAAAGAAGAAATGATAGAAAATATAAAAAAGAGTTTTATAGATTATGAAATCTTTTAAAAAAGAAGTAAAAATATTAAATTTTATTGTTCCTGTTTGGGGAAAAGAATATACTTCTTTATGGATAAATTATGCATTGGCTTCACTTTTATCAGATAACAATTTGAAAGTAATAGATACTCAGTACATAAAGATGGTTTTTCTTATGTGCACAGATAAAAAAACAAAAAGTACTTTAAATACAGACCAATCAATGAATATACTAAATAATTATGCAAGTATAGTTTATATTGAATGTGGTGATATTATAAATGAATTTAGTTATAAGGGAAAAGAACTTGATGCTAATTATTTAAAAATGACAGCCATGCAAAATAGAGCTATTTCATATGGTATAAAACATAATTCTAACAATTTTTGTTTTATTATGGCAGATAATATCTTTTTTGATGGCAGTATAAATAATTTAATTTCAATTATAAAAAATAAAAATCCTGCATCTATACAAACCTATGGATTGCATATTGAATATGAAGGTATTTCTAGTAAGCTTGATTATTGTAAAGAAAAAGACAAGTCTTTAAAAATATCTTCAAAAAAGTTATCTAAATTAGCAATAGAACATACTCATATAGCAAGTAAAAGTAAATATGTAGACTCACCTAAATATCTTCCAAGTGCTATGGTTATTTTTAATAATAATTTTGAAGTAGTAATCCATATGTGTATATTACATCCTATTTATGTATATGTAGAGGAATTAATAGATGAATATGATACCTTTGATAGAGGCGGTTTTTTGGCAAAGCAGAGATTTAATGATAGCATTATAATTGAGTCTTCTTCGGTTTTTGTGTTACATTCATTAGATAAAAGAGATAATAAATCGTTTTATAATCAGATAAAATATTGCAAGGCAAATCCCTTAATTATTGCAGAAAGAATTAGTAAAATAGAGCCATATTTACAAAAAAACTTTTTAAAAGGTTTTTTATTAGAATCAGGTGATAAAAAATTAGAAAAAGATTATATTAAAGAAAGAGCATATAAATATGCTAAAACTTCATATAGTATCTTTTTAGATATGAAACATATGGGTATTGAGTTTCCGATAAAAAAAATATTGTTTGCAAATGAACAAAAAGAATTGATTAATGAGTGTATTATATTAAATAATTTTATAAAAAAGTTAATTTTAAAAGAAAATAATGAAATATTTAGTTTTAATAAGGAAAGTATATCTTTAAAGCTATTAAAAATTTCAAAAATTTCAAAAATAAAAAGTTCATTTATTATAAAGAAATTTATTTTAGAAGAAGTATATAAAGATATTTTTGAGGAAATAAGTAATTATAATGGATTATGGGCAAAATCATCAAGATTATATTATGCATATAAACGATATTGTAATTTTATAAAAAATAACAATGGTAAAATAGTTTTATATGGAGCAGGTAATGATACAATGACATTGTTGTCTTTAGAGAGGAATAAAAAAATAATGTTTGTTGTTGATGATTATATGAAAAAAGATTTTTATTTAAATATACCAATAAAAAGTTCTAAAGATTTGGAACAACTAAATGAGGAAGATATGATTTTAATTTGTTCTAGTAATCATGGTGAAAAGATTTATAAAAAAATAAAACAAAATAAAAATATAAGAGCAAAAATTAAAAAAATATTTACACCAGCTTTAATTAGTGATAATACATATACAAATAGTATATATTTTAAGAGATTTAACCAAAAAATAAATAAGTTAACCAGGACAGTAGATGTATAAGCCAACATATAAAGAAATCATGAAAGATTGGAAGCTTTTTTTAAATAATTTTGAAGAAAAAGATGAAAAAGATCTTTTAGAAGCAGCAAATTTTAATTGGCCTCCGGAGAGAATAGAGATAGGTATCTCTAATTTATGTAATTTAGATTGTCCAATTTGCACTGCACATTATGAGGATTTTTATGGCTTGCATCCAAAATTAATTTTTTCAAAAGAAAAAATTATTTCATTTTTTAAAGAGAAAGGAAAATGTAAAAATATAACTATTGCTAGCATAGGAGAGCCATTTCTTCACCCACAAATATTTGAAATATTAGATGAATTAAGTGAATATTGTGACGATTTTTCTTTTTCTACAAACCTTGTTTTGCTTACAAAAGAAAAGATAGAAAAGCTTAAAAAATATAATATTAGAAGTATTTCTGTTAGCACAGATGCAGGAGATTGCAAAGGATTTTCGGAATTTAGAAAAGGTGGTGATTTTAATGTTTTTTTAGAAAACTTGTATTGGTTGCAAAAAGTAATGAAAGATAAAATTACTATACTATCGGTTGCTTATAATTTAAATAGAGAGTCATTACTTAAATTACCAAAAGCACTTTTTGATAAAAATATTTCTTTAGCAATAAATATTTCACCAGTTATTTTACATGAAAAAGCTTCTAAAAGAGGATTAAGAGCACTAGATAAAGATGAAGCAATAGAATTTTCTAAAATGATGGATAAAGAGTCTAAAAAATATAGTATTCCTATTTTTTATCAAAGTAGGTTTTTTGGAAAAGATAAAGGTGGAGAGGAAGAAAAAGAACAACTATGCTCTTTGCCATTTAGTCTTTTAAGTGTAGGATTTAACAATAAATTAGTAGGATGTTGTTGTGGAGGTGTAGAATCAATATATCAAGAAAAATTTTATGATATGAGTGGAGATACAATTTGGAATTTACCAGAGTTTGTAAGATTTAGGGCAATGTTAGCAGCAGGGTATAATCCTACCTTATGTAAAGTTCAGTGTAAGAAAAAAGATAAAAGTGTATCATATAATAAAGAAGTTATTATTGATAGATTAGAAAGAATAAAACGAGAGAATGTTACTATTCAGAGTGCTTGTAATAGTGAGAAGTATAATTCATATTTTAAAGAATTAAATAAAAAAATAAAAAATAAAAATATTGCTATTTATGGATTAGGTAATTATGCATTGGATTTTTTTAGTGCATTAAAAAATAATAAAGCTTATTCATATATATTAGACTTTGAAAGTGCATTGTTTTTTGATGATAACCAACAAAAAATAAAATTAAATGAGAAAGAGTATTTGGTTAATAATGAGCATAAAATTTCTAACCACAAAGAAATAGATTATTTTTTAGTTCTTTCAACGAATTATGAAGATAAGATTGTAAAAAAAATACAAACTTATAGTCGTAATGTTGAAATAATTAAAGTACATAGCGATATGAAAGAGTATTGATGGAAAAAATGATAAAACAACTTGATTTGATAATAAATAATTTACAAAGTACATATGACATTGGTATTTATGGTAGTGCAAATTTTTCAAAAAGAGTTCAATTTAATTTATCAAATTTAGTTAAAAAAAAGATATTCTTATTTGATACAGATCAAATGGATTTAAAAACAGAATTTAATATTATTGTTTGTACTAATATAGATCACTTTAAAAATATATTAACAAAAAAAAGAAAAGCTGATATTGTTATTTTGAATGCAAATATTATTAGCTATATATATAAAAATAACAAAGAAGTATATGAGTATTATGAATCAGTAATGAAAGATTTATCAGAATTTTTTACAAAAAAAATAGATTATTTACAAATTTTGCAATCTCATGTGATGTACGAGATATTATTAAATAGATATGGTAGTTATGAAGATTTTAAAAACAGTTCAAATAAAAAAACAAATGCAATATACTGCTTTTGGCCATGGTTTAATCTATATGTACGAGGAAATATTTTAGAGTGGTGTTGTGGCTACACTTATGATAATGATAGCAAAGATAATTGGGATGATAAAAAAGAAATTCTTGATATTAATAAAGCTTTTAATGGCCTGGCTATACAAAAGGCTAGAAATTTAATTGCATCTCACGAGAATCTTGGAAATTGTAGAAATTGTCATAATTTTTTCTTTGCCCAAAATATATATTATTTATTCGAGCTTTTAGAGGTAAATAATTTACAACAGAAAAATTTAGAGTTAGCTTTACTTGATTATTGGAAAAAATCTTTAATTACTAATTCTTATCCTTTGCGTTATGAATTGATAACGACTTTTAAATGTAATTACAATTGTATAATGTGTAATCAAGAGCAATACAATAAACTACCATATGCGTTAAAAGAGCAAGACATATTAAATAATTTAGATGACATGAAAAAAGCAATTGAAATAAGTCTTTTAGGAGGAGAGTTTTTTGCTATATCAAATGCAAAAAAGATACTAGATATTTTTATAAATAATGATTTTAGTAACACAAATTTTGTTTTTATAACAAATGGTGCATACTTACATAAATATTTCGAACAACTTATTAAAATAGAAAAAGCAAAATTCAATATAAGTATAGATTCTGTTGGAAATAGATATGCATTGATAAGGAAAAATGGTAGATGGGAAAAAGTAGAATCAAATGTAAAAGAACTACTAGAAATACAAAAAAAATATGATAAAAAGTGGATTATTCAAATACATACGGTTATTATGAAAAGTAGTTTAATAGGTTTAGAAGATTTAGTAAAGTGGTGTATTGATAATCAGTTAGAAATTGCAATTATAAAAATTGAGGCAAATAGTTATAACCATCAGAACGAAGATATTTTTTCACATATAGAATTATTAAAAGAAGTAGAAAATTGGGAAGTTAGTATAAAAAATAGTTTACTTCTATTGAAAGAAAATAATTTTATAAACTCATATGAAGCTTTAAGGTTGCTATTAAAAGAGTTACAAATTGCTGCGAATAAACAGTTAAAAATTTAAAAGGGCTATAATCAAATGGATCATAAACTTAGAATAACAATTCAATTTTTAAAGAATTAGATATGAATAGCAAAAATAGTATAAATAAATACATAAAAGAAGCAAATACCTTCATTAAATACAATAAAAAAATCTTGAAAAAACATACTATTGATCCTAAAAATAGTATAGCAGTAATTGTTTCAGAGGATATTTCTAGAGAGTTAATAGCGATTATTGATTTTTTAGAAAAAAGTGATTATAGTTTTTATTTTTTCGGTAATTATAAGAGTAGTGACATCTATGGACAAATTAGTAAATTTACAAAAAAAAGAGTATATTTTGAGGAGTCTTTGCCTATTAAATTTATAGTAGATAATTTCAAAATTTGTATGGGTGGTGGAAATGCCATGATGACTCCTATAATAAATACAATGATTAGGTCACAAATTATGTATGTCTATTTTAATGGTAGAATGTTTCAAAAAGATTTAAGCTCATATGATGTTGTGTATGAAATTTGGAATCAAATGCATATCAATTCAAAAAGTAATTTTATTAACTTTATTAATAAATTGTTTCTTATATATGGAGCAAATTTGATTGAATTTAATATGAAAACATATAAAAATGATTATTTAAGTAAAAGTTTGTTTAATAAAATATTAAGTGAATTAGAATTTTTTGAGATAAAAGCATTAGAAAGTTCGGGATTAAAATTATGTAATATAAAGAATAATTTCTTAGTTAGCAATAAATCTTTAAATACATTTGATAGAATGAATTCTTTTTTTAATTGTTTATTAGAAAATGAAAAATTTTATAAAATGAATGTAAACATATTTAAAGAAATATATTTTAATAAATTTAATGTTCATACTTTTGAAAGGCTATTATGAAAGTTCTAATATTAGCAGGTGGATATGGGACACGACTTAGTGAAGAGACAGACATAAGACCAAAGCCTATGATAGAGATAGGGGGCAAACCAATTTTGTGGCATATTATGAAAAGTTATAGCCATTATGGATATAATGATTTTGTTATACTCCTAGGATATAAAGGATACTCTGTAAAAGAATATTTTGCAAATTATTATTTACATCAAAGCGATATTACTTTTGATATAAAAAATGGAAAAATGGAAGTACATAATAACTCAAGTGAGCCATGGAAAGTTACTCTTTTAGATACTGGTATGGACAGCATGACTGGTGGGAGAATAAAAAGAGCAAAAAAGTTTATAGGGGATGAGGCTTTTATGCTTACTTATGGAGATGGCGTAAGTGATGTAAATATATCTGAGTTAGTGGAATTTCATAAAAAAAATAATAAACAAGTAACAGTAACGGCAATTAAACCAGCAGGAAGATTTGGTGTACTAGATCTAAATTCTAATTTAGTAACAAAATTTATAGAAAAACCAGCAGGTGATGGTAACTGGATAAATGGTGGTTTTATGGTTTGTCAACCTGAAATTTTAGATTTAATTGAATCAGAGCAAACTATTTTTGAAAAATATCCATTAGAAACGCTGGCTAAAAAAGAGGAAATCTTAGCATATAAGCATAACGGTTTTTGGCAGTGTATGGATACATTAAGAGATAAAAATTTCTTAAATGAACTGTGGCATAAAAATCAAGCACCATGGAAAGTTTGGTAGTGGAATATTTGTTTAATAAAGTATATAAAAATAAAAAAGTTCTTATTACAGGACATACTGGCTTTAAGGGTTCATGGCTTGCTTATTGGCTCAAAGAGATGGGCGCAGATGTCATTGGATATTCACTTGAATCAAAAACTAATCCAAATCACATGAAGCTTTTAAATTTAGATATTAAATCAATTATTGGTGATATTAGAGACCAAAATAAGCTAAATGAAATATTTAGTATATATAAACCAGAAATAGTTTTTCATTTAGCCGCTCAAGCTTTGGTTAGATACTCATATAAAAAGCCTATAGAAACTTATGAAACAAATGTAATTGGTACATTAAAAGTTTTAGAAGCTTGTCGAAAATCAAGTAGTGTAAAAGCAATTGTAAACATTACCAGCGATAAAGCATATGAAAATAAAGAGTGGATATGGGGGTACAAAGAAGAAGATCGTCTAGGAGGGTATGACCCATATAGCTCATCAAAAGGATGTGCTGATTTATTGGTTAATTCTTATAGAAATTCATATTTTAATATAAAGGAATATAAGAAAAAGCACAATATTCTTTTAGCCTCATGCAGAGCAGGAAATGTTATAGGCGGTGGGGACTGGGCTAAAGATAGACTTATTACTGATATTATGATTTCTACTTCAAAAGGTAAAAAAGTATGCCTACGAAACCCATACTCAACTAGACCATGGCAGCATGTACTAGAGCCACTTAGTGGATATTTACTTGTAGGGCAAAAACTTCTTGAAAAGAAAAAAGAATTTGGAGAAGCTTGGAACTTTGGACCTTCAGACGAACAGAATATTACTGTAGAAGAAGTTGTAAAAAATATAAAAATGTATTGGGATAAAGTAGATTATGAAATAATTGAAGATGTAAATATGCCTCATGAAACAAATTTATTAAAACTAGATTGTTCAAAAGCTCATATACTTTTAAAATGGAGGAGTGTGTGGGATAGTACAGATACTTTTGAAAAAACTGTCAATTGGTATAAAAACTATTATGAAAAAAATTATGTTATATCAACAAAAGAAAATTTGCAAAGTTATATAAATGATGCAATAAAACAAGGTGTATCTTGGACAAAAAATTAAATATTACACATACAAATTTTGATGGATTATTTATAATACACCCAAATGAATTTATGGATGAGAGAGGTTGTTTCTATAGGATTTATTGTGAAAAAGAATTAAAAGAGATTTCAAATATTTCTATAAAACAGGTAAACTCTTCTTATACAAAAAAAAGAGGGACAGTTAGAGGTATGCACTTTCAGTATGAGCCAAATTGTGAAGAAAAAATAGTAAAATGTATTAAAGGTAGTGTTTTAGATGTAGTTATAGACATTAGAAAAGGTTCTAATACATTTTTAAAAAGTTTTTCTTTAAAACTTACAAAAGAAAATCAAAAAATGCTTTATATCCCAAAGGGTTTTGCTCATGGCTTTCAAACACTAGAGGATGATACTGAATTACTTTATTTACATAGCAACATATATGCACCATCAAATGAAGGAGCATTAAATATAAGAGATCCTTTACTAAATATTAAATGGCCTTTAAATATAGTTAATCTTTCAAAAAAGGATAATAGTTATAAATTTATAGATGCTAACTTTAAAGGGATAGTAATAGATGAATTGTAGATTTTGTAAAGCTTCTTTAAATAATCTATTTATAGATTTAGTTAATTCACCAGCGTCTAATTCTTTTTTAACTAAAGAAGGACTTAATGAACCAGAAATTTTTTATCCTCTCAAAGTATACGTATGTGATACTTGTAAATTAGTACAGATAGAGGAGTATAAAAAATCAAATGACATTTTTGATAAAGATTATGCATATTTTAGTTCATTTTCTACTAGCTGGTTAACTCATGCAAAAAATTATGTAGAAATGATAAGTAAAAAACTTTCTTTAAATAAAAAGTCATTAGTAACTGAGATTGCATCAAATGATGGTTATTTATTACAATATTTTAAAGAAAAGAATATTTCTTGTATAGGGGTAGAGCCAACAAGGAGTACAGCAAAAGTTGCAAAAGAAAAAGGAATAAATGTTATCGAAGATTTTTTTTGTAGCAATTTAGCTAAGCTTTTAGATAAATCAGATCTTATTTTAGGCAATAATGTATTAGCTCATGTTCCAAATATAAATGATTTTGTAAAAGGATTAAAAATTGCATTAAGCGATAGTGGAACTATAACAATGGAGTTTCCTCACATTTTAAATATCATACAAAAAAATCAATTTGATACTATTTATCATGAGCATTTTTCATATTTTTCTCTTTATACTGTTCATCAAATATTTGAGAAGCAGGGTTTGAAACTTTATGATGTAGAAAAGCTATCTACTCACGGTGGGAGTTTAAGAATATATGCTACACATGTAGAAAATAATGATATTACTTGCTCCTTTAATGTCGACACTATTTTAGATGAAGAAAAAAAATTTGGTCTTTTTAAAATGGATATATATAAAAACTTTCAAGAAAATGCAAATAAAGTAAAATATGATTTATTGGATTTTTTATTAGAATGTAAAAAAAGTAATAAAAAAGTCATAGCATATGGAGCAGCTGCAAAAGGAAACACACTTTTAAATTATGCTGGAGTGAAAAATAATTTGATAGAATTTGTTGTTGATAAATCTCCGTATAAACAAGGTAAATATTTACCAGGAAGTCACATTCCAATAGTAAATGAAACAAAAATAAAAGAATATAAACCAGAGTATATTTTGATACTTCCTTGGAATATCAAAGATGAAATAATGGATCAACTATCCTATATCAAAGAGTGGGATGGTAAGCTTGTGGTTGCAGTACCTGAGTTGAAGATAAAACAAATATAAGGAGTAATGAAAAATGATTTACCCTAGTCACTTACAAATAGAAACAGTTGCTGGAAAGTGTACAGCAGTATGTGAGTTTTGTCCAATAGAAAGTTCACCAAGAAAAGAGATTATGTCTGATGATTTTTTCGAAATGATTTTAAAACAATTTTTACCTATAAAAAAATATTTAAAATTTACGACACTGCACGGTCTCGGAGAGCCTTTATTGGATAAAAATATTGTGAACAAAGTGAAAAAAGCTAAAGAGTTTGATTTTCCAAGTATAGGATTTGCTACTAATGCAACTAATTTAACAGAAGTAATTTCTAAAGAGCTTATAAATGTGGGTCTCGATACCGTGATTTTTAGTATTGATGGTTTTAAAAAACAAACGCATGAAAAAATTAGAAAAAATACAGATTATGGTGAAATTATAAGTAATGTCACTAATTTTATTGCTCTTCGTAATAAAACGGAAGGGGCAAAAACAAAAGTTATAGTTCGAATGATTAGAACAGATGAAAACAAAGATGAATGGGAAGATTATAAAATATTTTGGAGTAAAAACTTAGATTCTAAATACGGCGACCAAGTAAGCGTATTTGATGTGCATAATATAGGTGGTGATGGGGTAAAAGGATATGTTGATGATGTACGGGCAGCTATTTTAAACTATTCTAAAAATAATAAATTGATTTGTTCTGATTTGTATGAAAGAATGTTTGTTTATTCAAATGGAAAAGTTGGTCTTTGTTGTGGAGATGAGTTTGGTTGGTTCAATTTAGATTATGTAGTTTCTACAAAACCTGAAGATATATATAATAATGATATCTTTATTAAATACAGACAAAAAATGGAAAAAGGAAAGATTTGTGAGCTAGAACACTGTGAAAATTGCTCTATTATCTTATCCAGATATAAAAAAGAATACAATGATGTATGAAGAATTAGGATAATATGAAAAAAATACACTATACAAAACCCTCTATTACAGATTTAGAAGTAGAGTATGCAACAGATGCAGCCAAAAATGGTTGGGGTGAAAAGTGTTATGACTATATTTATAGGTTCGAAGATTTATTTAAAAAACATTTAGGTGTAAACTATGCAATGGCAACATCTAGTTGTACGGGTGCGATACATATGGGACTTAGTGCATTAGGTGTAACATATGGGGATGAAGTCATTTTAGCAGATATCAACTGGATTGCATCAGCTGCTCCTATTACTTATCTTGGCGCGAAGCCTGTATTTGTAGATATATTGCCTGACATTTGGTGTATAGATCCAGCAAAGATTGAAGAAGCAATTACTTCAAAAACTAAAGCCATAATCGCAGTGCATCTGTATGGAAATCTTTGTGATATGGATGAGATTATGAATATAGCCAAAAAGCATAACCTCTATGTCATTGAAGATGCGGCAGAAGCTATAGGCTCTGTCTATAAAGGCAAAAAAGCAGGAAGTATAGGAGATTTTGGAGTTTTTTCATTTCACGGTACAAAGACCATTACTACGGGTGAGGGTGGAATGTTTGTTACAAATAATCCTGAATTATATGAAAAGGTAAGTATATTAAATGCTCACGGAAGAAATCCTAAAAATCCAAAACAATTTTGGGCAGAAACTATAGGATTTAAATATAAAATCTCAAATATTCAAGCTGCTATAGGTTGTGCTCAAATGGAGAGGATAGAAGAACTGATCGATAAAAAAAGAAAGGTATTTTTTAAGTATTATAAACAACTTTCTCAATTAGATGGATTAACTTTGAATCCTATACCAAAAGAGAAGAATACACAATATGGCTACTGGATGCCGACAGTAGTATTTGATAAAAACCTAAACTTTGACAGAGAAAAACTTTTGAAAAAGTTTAAGGATAATAATATAGATGGTAGAGTATTTTTTTATCCTTTATCAAGATTACCAATGTTTGAAGAGAAAAGAAAAAATGTTGTGAGTTTTGATATATTTGATAGAGGCGTGAATTTGCCAAGTTATTATGAACTATCATTAAAAAATATAACTGAAATATGTAAGTGTATAATATTAAATATGAAAGAATTAAAATGAGTAAGACATCTAATTGGATTATAAAGAAATCAAAAGTTATTAGAAAAATGATGAAATATAGAGATAGAATTAAAAAAGGTGAATATGCTCTTCAACTAATGGAATTGAATTATGACAATACATGTAATTTTGTATGTGAGCATTGTTTTTCTAGAGATTTAACAGATGACAAAAGAGATAAAATGACATTAGAAAACTTAAAAAGTCTTGCTGATCAATCTCATGAATTAGGTGTTTGGCAGTGGCATTTACAAGGTGGAGAAGTTCTTGTATGGAAAAATTTGGACGAAATTATTAAAGCCATTGGTGCAGATAGATTTCATATTATGATTACTACTAATGGTTATTTGATGACTGAAGCAAGAGCAAAAGAGTTAGCTCAAATGGGTATAGATAAAATAACAGTTAGCTTAGATAGTATCGAAGATAAAGAGCATGATGCATTTAGAAAAATGGATGGTTCATTTGAAAAAGTTCTAGAAGCACTTGTACATGCAAAAAATGCAGGTATGCAGGTTAATGTTAATACAGTTGTAACAAAGCAAAACATTTATGGTAATGGTTTATTGAAAATAGTAGATTATTGTAAAGAAAATGACTATTCTTTAATGTTTGTAATTGCAACATCTTCAGGGTTTTGGGCTGGCAAAACTGATATGCTTGTAGATATAAAAGGAACAAAGTATCTTGAGGAGTTGCGACAAAAATATTCATTTATTCATAGAGATATACATCATGTATTTGATGACTTACCTCATGGTTGCAGAACAATGAATGGGTTAGTATATGTTACAGAAAACGGAGATCTTTTAAGTTGCCCTTTTATCCATATAGCTATAGGAAATATCAAAGAAGAACCTTTGGAGACTATACTAAAAAGAGGATGGAGAGTTAGAAAGTTTAGAGATCATACTACAGCGTGTTTAGCAGGTCAAGATTTAGATTTCATTAAGAACAAAATGTCTAAAACTATCGGTAAAAAAGGCCCAGTATTATTTAATGAAGCTTTTATAGAAGATGACCTATACCCAGAGGAATAGCGTTGATTGATAAAATAGGTAAAATAAATAAAATGATAGGTTTTGAGTCTAGGCAACTATATAAAACTCTTGATAGTGGAGAAAAAAAAATCTATAGTATAGCGGATGAATTTTTGGAAAACTATTGTAATTTTCAAGGATTTAGTGCTATACAGGCTAGCAAAGCAATAGAAAAATTTATACTCAAATACAAGAAAGACATGGATAACTTTATTAAAACAAATAAATTTCCATTTGAGTTAGAAAATGATATATTTAACTTAACTAGAGAAGAGTATGACCTTTTTTTAATATCATCAGTGTTGTTTACAAAACATAGATTTAGTATTATTAAAAATATCTCAGAGTTAGGACTAACTGAAAAAAAAATAGCACTAATAGGAGTAGGTTCCGGATTAGAATTGGCTTTTCTTGATAATAAAAAAAATGAAATAAATGCTTTTGACCTATCATTATCACAATATGCTAAAGATAGTTTCGACCATGTTGATTTGCATGAAGAGCCTTTTGACTCTTCTCAGAAGTACGATACTATTTTTGGTATAGAGCTAATTGAACATATTTCTGAGCCATACAGACTCATAGAAAATATATATAGCTCACTTAAAGAAAATGGAATTTTTATTGTAACAACGATTAAAAATGTGCCACAATTTGATCATTTGTATAACTTTACAAATGAAAAAGAATTTGAGCTAAATGTTAAATCAATAGGTTTTTCACTTATAGAAAAAAAAGTTATTCCTCACGAATATAGATTTATAAATCTTGATGTCAATAATGTTATGTATATATTAGGAAAAAACAATGATTAAGTATTCGCAAATAATCAAAAATAATAAAGAGCTTTTAAATAATATTGGTGGAAATAAATATAAAATAGCTATTTTATCAAATATAATGGTGCATCAATCAAGAGAAGTATGTGAATACTATTTAAGAAAAGAAGGCATTAAAGCAATAGTTGAGCTTGGTGAATATGATAATATAGTTCAAGATACCACAAGATTTCAAGATGTTAGTGCAGTCATAATATTTTGGGAGGTTTATAATATAATTGATGGTTTAGAGTATAAAATTGAAACATTAGTTGAAAATGAAATAGATAATTTAATTGATAAAGTCAAAAAAGAAATAGATATTGTGCTACATAATTTAAAAAATACATCATTGATTTTAATTAATAAATTTTCATCTTTAGTTTTCACTCAGCATGAATTAAAAACCAGTAAAATTGACTTTGTTGTAAAAGAGCTAAATCGCTATCTTGAAACAAAACATAATATCACTCTTATCGATATAGAGAAAGTTATTGCAGGTTTATCTATAGATAAATCAGTAGATTATAGATACTATAATTCTTCAAAAACTTTATATAGTATAGATTTTTATAAACACTATTTTGAACATATATGTCCTATATTTTTATCTGCAAATGGCAAAATAAAAAAAGCTTTAATTTTTGATTGTGATAATACTTTATGGAAAGGTATTTTAGGAGAAGATGGATTTGATAAAATAAAAGTCTATCAAAAAGTTCAATATTTAGCTTTAAGTTTAGTAAAAAAAGGAGTCATACTAGGGTTATGTAGCAAAAACAATTCTCAAGATGTTGATGAAGTATTAGAAAAACATCATGATATGATTTTAAGAGATGAGCATATTGTTATTAAAAAAATAAATTGGGAAAATAAAGTAATAAATCTTAAAGCAATAGCAAAAGAACTTAATATTGGACTTGATAGTTTAGTTTTTATAGATGATTCTAATTTTGAAGTTAACTTAATAAAAGAAGAACTCCCAACGGTTGAAGTCTTTCAAGTTCCAAGCAAGGAATATGAATATGAAATGATGATGAGAAAAATTGCAATGTTTTTTCATAATCCAAAAGAGACAACAGAAGATCTAAAAAAAGGAAAAATGTATAAAACTCAAGTTGCAAGATCACAAGCGGAAAAAAGTATAGGTAATATTGAAGATTATCTTAAATCATTAGAGTTACAGATTACAACTTATATTGATGACTTAAATCATGTAGCAAGAATATCACAAATGACACAAAAAACCAATCAATTTAATCTTACAACCAAAAGATATACTGAGACAGATATAAATTTTTTTATAAATAGTTCTAATTATACAGTGATAGCTATTGGAATAAGTGATAAGTTTGGTGACAATGGAATTGTAGGATTGGCAATATTAGAACATCAAAATGACTTGGTATCTATTGACACTTTGCTTATGAGCTGTAGAGTTTTAGGTAGAAATATCGAGTATAAATTTATGGATATTATAATTGAGGTATTAAAACAAAAAAAAGTTACTAAAATAGAAGCAAACTATATTGAAACATTGAAAAATGAGCAAGTTTCAGATTTATATGATAGATGTGGATTTGAGATGGTAGACAAATGTGATGAACTAAAAAGATATAGTATATTAGTTCAACAGTATAAAAATAAAAGCATAGATTATATAGGAGTGAATAATGGAAAGTAAAATCAAAAAAGTAATAGCAGAAGTATTGGAAACGAATGAGTCATTGATTGATGAAAATGCTTCCCCTGAAACAATTGAACGTTGGGATTCTTTAAAACATATGAATCTAATAGTTGCTCTTGAAGAAGAGTTTGGTATTGAGTTTGATGATGATGATATAATTGAAATGATTAGCTTTAAAAATATAACAAGAAGTATTCAAAAATATGCAAAGTAAAAAATTAATTTTGGCTGGTGCAAACAATCCTGAAACATTAAGACTGATTGATGATATAAATAAGTCAGGAAAAGAAAAGATAGAAGTTCTTGGTTGGCTAGATAATGATGAGTTAAAACATGGCAAAGACTTTTGTGGATTTGAGGTTTTAGGCGAATTTGATATTTTAAGAGATTCTAGGTTTGATGATATTTACATTTTTAATAACATTACTACTGATGCTAAAGTGCGAAACAAAACTACAGATATGCTGTCAAAATATAATAAGAGATTTATTTCATTAATCCATCCATCAGTAAATATAAAAAACGTAAGTCTTGCTGAGCATGTTTGCATTCAAGAAGGGGCTATTGTTCAATCTGGTGTAAATATATCAAATAATGCTTGTATTTTTTCAATGGCATTTGTTGGCCATAATTGCAATATAGGCAAAAGTGTTTTTATTGGAGCAAGAGCAACCATTGGTGGATTTACTAAAATCAATAATGAAACAACAATCTGGATGGGTGCTACAATTGGACCAAGACTTAAAATAGGAAGTAACTGTATAATAGGAGCAAATGCCCTCGTGCTAGAAGACTTAGAAAGCCATACAACAATAGTATCAAGACCTTCTATGAAAATAAAAAAGGAGAAAAATGAATAACCAGCAGCAGTTTCAAGAAGAGATAAAAAGTAATATTCAAAAACTTTCATCAAAAAGTTTTAAAGATTTAAGTATTGACTTTATAGCAAACACAGCAAAAGCAAATTATACCTATAACTTTTCATGGCTAGGTCGTCCAATAATCCAGCTTCCGCAAGATATAATTGCCTTGCAAGAGATAATTTGGGATGTAAAGCCCGATATGATTATAGAAACAGGTATAGCTCATGGTGGTTCACTTATCTTTAGTGCATCGATGCTTACTCTTCTTGAATCATGCGGAGAGATAGAAAACGGAAAAGTTCTTGGAATTGATATAGATATACGAGTACACAATAAAAAAGCGATAGAAGCTCACCCTATGAGTAAAAAAATTACAATGTTTCAAGGCTCAAGTATAGATGAGAGTATGATAGCTAAAGTAAAAGAGTTTGCACAAAAAGGTAAAAAGATTATGGTTATCTTAGATAGTAATCATACACATGACCATGTGTTAGCAGAGCTAAAAGTTTATGCTCATTTGGCAAGTGTTGGAAGCTATTGTTGTGTGTTTGACACTATTATAGAAGATATGCCAAAAGGCAGTTTTTCTAATAGACCTTGGGATACTGGTAATAATCCTAAAACAGCAGTGTGGGAGTACTTAAAAGAGTGTGATGATTTTGTTATTGATAAAGATATAGAGAACAAGATTTTGATTACTGTTGCTCCTGATGGTTATTTGAAAAGGATTAAATAATGAATATTTATTATGAGAGATATGATGTATAGTGTAAGTATAGTTCTACCAACATTTAATAGAGGAGCAATTTTAGATAAGGCATTATCTTATATATGCAATCAGGATTATTTTAAATTAGAGATTGTTGTTTTTGATAATTGTTCTTCTGATAATACTCAAAATATTATTAAACATTTTTCTAAAAATGATAAAAGAATTAAAAATGTATGCAGTAAAAAGCATTTTAGTGCTACAGAAGTTTTTAAAACAGCATTAAAGTATGCTTCAGGTGACTTCGTGCTTTTTGCTGC
>Ga0193956_1000260_pt1 | contig 25575 bp, 28 predicted proteins | sample BB_7_MG_FD_140358 | JGI IMG/M metagenome (GOLD analysis project Ga0193956, IMG submission 140358) | Microbial mat bacterial communities from the Broadkill River, Lewes, Delaware, United States - BB_7_MG | ecosystem: Environmental > Aquatic > Freshwater > River > Microbial mats | place: USA...
ATTAGCGGAGTTGAGTGAAACAGTGAGGCTACTGATGTTGGATGAGAACCAGTTGGTTCTTTTGGTGTTTTACTTGATACTTTGTCCGTCAGTGCACGTATATGTTGAGGTGTAGTACCACAACATCCGCCTAAAAAACTAACACCGTCGTACTCTAAAAATTTCTCTTGATTTGTTGCAAATTCATCAGGACCCATTGGGTAGTAAGTGTAACCTCCACGGTTTTGTGGAAGACCTGCATTTGCGTGAACGCTTATTGGTTTATGCCATAATTCACTTAGAGTTTTTACATGTTTTAAAACTTGTTCCGGTCCTGTTCCACAATTAAACCCAAGGCTTAAAATATCAAACGGCTCGAGTATTGTTGCAATAGTCGCTGCATCAGTACCTATAAGCATTGTTCCGCTAAGTTCAATCGTAGTACTAACCATAACAGGTATGTTAGTTTGTTTGTTAGTATTAGCTGCTTCACATGCGTGAAGAGCTGCTTTTATCTGCAGAGGATCTTGTGCAGTCTCAAGTAAGAAAACATCAACTCCTCCATCGATCAGTGCTTCACAAAAAGTTGTATAACCCTCAAACATCTCATCATAAGTTATATGGCCTAGTGATGGCAGTTTTGTTCCGGGTCCAACTGAACCTAAACAAAAACGAGGATGATCAGATGTAGAAAACTTTTCACATTCACGTTTAACTAGTTCAGCTCCGGCTTTGGTTAGTTCATAAGCACGATCACTTATATTATATTCATCTAGCACCCATGAAAAAGATCCAAATGTATTTGTTGTGATCAGATCTGCACCAGCTGTTAGATATGCATGAAATATCTCACTTAAAACATCAGGGCAGGTTACATTTAAAAGTTCGTTGCAACCTTCGTTCCCTTCCCATGCTTCTTGTGGAATTTTATCCTCACGTTGTTGAAGCTGAGTACCCATAGCACCGTCAATAATCAAAGGACGTTTTTTAATAGTTTCTAAAATATATTGTTTTGTATTTATCATCTGGCTTAATCTTTATTAAAATAGTTTCTTATTTTACCCTATAAGAGCATAAAAAATACTTTTGAATAGCAGAGTGTAAACATAAAATAACTTTATGATATAATATTTTAGTTTTAAACTCTAAAGGAGATAGTATGTTAAAAAAGATAATTTTATCTTCTGCAGTCTCAGCAATGTTATTGCTTAGTGGTTGTGGTGGAGATAGTGCAGGTGAAGATAGACTTAAAGCTCAACATGCAATAGATAGTGGTGATTCAACTACAGCCATTAACATTCTTGAAGCAAAAGATCAATCATCTCTTACTGATGCAGATAAAATGACTCTAGCTTCAGCATATATGCAAGATGCAGGAGTTAGTTTAATGGATGTTGTATCTAAACTAGATACGCAAGATGGAACGGAGAGTAGTTTTGCATCTGTAGCTGATGATATCCTAGGTAACTCAACTTCTGTGCAAGTTGCAAAAAAAGTTAAAAGCATTGATAAGGCTATTACATATTATGAATCTATGTCCGTAACACCTTACGCTTCAGCACCTTATAAGGCTGTAAATGTAACAGAGGTTCTTGATGGTATAAAACTTTACTTGGGCATGGCATATTTTTCAAAAGTTACTATGTTACTCTCATTTTTTGGTGATGTATCTGCTTTAGAAGATGATTCAGTTTCAATTTATAAGGATAGTTATAAAGCAACTGAAGAAGCTCTTAAATGTATATATGATAGTGATTGTTCGTCAGTTACAAGTACTTACATAGGTACAGACACTTTAAATAATACAAATCCTACTGTTTTTGTTATTGATGTAAACGGAAATAGTTTTTATCGTTGGGCTACAGAGGGTACATCTACCACTACTACAGGAAAAATGATAATAGCGGATTATAAAACAGTTGATGATATATATACATATTCAACACAAAGTTCTGGTAAGTATATTTTAAGTTCTGATGATATGCCTTTTGGAAGTAGTTATTTGTTTGATAAAGAAGTTCTTGAAGCATTAAATGGTGCATACCAATTAGTTCTTGACAAAGCTCCTGATGATGTTAAAGAAGATATGGAAGAAAAATTTAAAGATATAGATACTGATTTAAGTCACGATATTTCTATGTCTGAAATCCGTGCGTATATGTCAAATAACAATTAAAAAAAGGATTTAGGATATGAAAAAAATATTATCATTGGCACTTTTAGGTGCAACGACAAGTTTATTTGCTTTGTACGCTGAACATGCAAGTTTATATAAAGATCCACGTATAATGGGAATGGGTGGAGCTAATGTAGCATCAGGCGGTTACTCTACATCTGTGTTTTCAAATCCTGCAGGTTTAGCGCAGATAAAAAAAGAGCGTGGTCTTGTAGTAGACTTATTATCAATTGGTGCAGCATATAGCCCAGATGGTCAGGAATTTGTTGATGATTTAAATGATGTGGAAACAGATTCAGACGTAAATCCAAATGCAAGCACTGATTTAACTAATGTATTAAAAAAATATAGTGGAGAGCCTTTTCATATAGGACTTAATAACTATACATCAGTTTCTAAAAATTCTGATGCTTTTGCATGGAGTATTGGTTTACTTGCTGCAACAGAGTTTAACTTTATGCCTCATGCAGAAGGTGGTTCACAAGGTTTATTAGCAACGAGTTCACGCGCATATGGTGGTATTGTTGTTGGTGTAGCTAAGCCATATGCTTTAAGTTTTGGTCGTTTAGATGTAGGTATGGGTGTTAAATACATTACTCAACAATCTTACGAAGGTGCTTTAGATATTAATGATTTACTAACAAGTGGTGATGAAGATATCTCTGATACATTACAAGATAAATATGAGAAAAAAAATTCAGGTATTGGTGTAGATTTAGGTGTAACATACCATCCTTTTCCTGATGGATTTTGGAATATGGCATTTGGTCTAAGTGTACTAAATATTGGTTCTCTTGATATGGGTAATGATTATGGTGGACAGCCAATGACTGTAAATATAGGTGCATCTATATCTCCTAAAATCAGTTTTTTAAGTCATTTTACTCTTGCTGTTGATTATGTAGACTTATTAGAAGAGAATAAGCTTCGTATGTATGATGGTACTGCAGCAGATGTTGAATATAGCGATTATGATGATAGTGATCTTATGAAAAGACTTCGCATAGGTGCTAGTCTTGGTCTTTTTGATAACGCATTTATAACAACAACTTTAAATGCAGGACTATACCAAGGTTCATATACAGCCGGTTTAGACTTCCATTTAACACTTTTAAGACTTACAGCAGCTACATATGAGGAACAAATTGGAAGTGGTGATATAGATATAGCAGATAGAAGATATATGGGGCAGATTTCAATATCTTGGTAAAATAAATTTGAATTATGATTAATATAATTCAAATTTATAATAATAGTTTTATATTATTTTAGTTATAATTCTTCATAATATTCAATATAGGAAGTAACTATGGAAAACAAAAATATAAAAGAAACTTCTTCGTGGAGAATTAAGAGGTACTACTTTTATGCATTTATAACAGTAGTAGCTTTGGGTTTACCATGGATAACAGTAGATGGAAATCACTTTTTTCTACTAAGTTTTGACAAACTTCAACTACACTTAGCTTTTGTTAAGTTTGACATGCAAGAGCTTTACTTAATGCCATTTATTTTGATGCTTCTCTTTTTAGGGATCTTTGGGATCACTGTTATGGGTGGACGTGTATTTTGTGGATGGGCATGTCCACAGACGATTTTTCGTGTAATATACCGTGACTTTATAGAGACAAAACTTCTTGGTATGCGTAAGCGTATTAAAAATAAGCAACAAGAACCAGATATGTCTAAACCAGAAAATAAAGTTAAAAAACTAATTGCTGTATTAATCTGGACGGTATTATCACTTGTAGCTACAGCTAACTTTCTTTGGTATTTTGTACCACCTGAAGATTTTTTCGCATATATGACAAACCCTACTGAGCATATGACTATTGTAGGAATATTGGTTGTTGTAACGCTGTTTTTAGTATACGATGTTATAAAGTTAAAAGAAGACTGGTGTGTATATGTATGTCCATACAGTCGTATTCAGTCAGTTCTTTATGATGAACACACAGTAATGGCTATTTATGATCCTCATCGTGGTGGTGATATATATGATCAAAACAAAGAGAAGCTTCCAAGTAAAACTCAAAAAGAGATTCAAGAACGTGAGCCAAATGCAGAGTGTACAGCATGTGAAAGCTGTGTAACAGTTTGTCCAACACATATTGATATACGTAAGGGTCTTCAGCTTGAATGTATTAATTGTTTAGAATGTGTTGATGCTTGTACTACAGTTATGGGTAAACTTGGTAAAGAGTCTTTAGTTAGATGGTCAAGTGACTATGAAGTAATAGATCAAAAAGGAAAAACTAAACTTTTCCGTACTAAAATTATTGCTTATATTGTACTTCTAGTTGGAGTAATGATTGCTCTTGCTATGATGAGTACGACAAAAGAGCATATGCTTTTAAATGTAAATAAGGAAAACCGTCTTTACTCTATTCATAAAATTGAAGACAACAAGTATAGTGTAGAGAATGCATATGAATTTTTACTTCAAAATACTCAACGTGAGAACATGAAGTTTTTCTTTGAAATAATTCCGCCAAAGGGTATGGAAGGTAAGATCACTATTGATAAACCAAGTAAACCATTTACTGTAGTACCTGGTGTTAAAAAGAAAAAAATTGTAGTTCTTAAAACAACTGAGAAGTTAGTTGACAATGATAGAAAAGATACAGTAATTCCTATAACAATTAGAGCTTATGCACTTGGTCATGACAAGGTAGATAGCAGCCCTAAAATAGAGGTATTTAGAAATTCTACATTTACTTACCCTAGAAGTGATATGCTTAAATAGCATTAATCTTTCCCTCTTTAGTTAGCTCAGTTATCTCTGAGTTAACTCACATATTGTATAATTCCTTAATCATTAAATTAATGAAATTTTTTAAGTTTAATTTTTAAGGGGTTTATATGGCATTTTCTAAAGAAAACAGAAAAGGTACAATTTCTGGGATCATATTTGTTGCTATTTTTGCAGCAGCAGCAACTATGATCGCAGATATATCAACTGTTAAATCATTAGGTATCTCTCCTCTGGTTATAGGTATAGTTATGGGTATATTTTATGCGAATACACTTCATAATAAAATCCCTAGCGAATGGGGTACTGGTATAACTTTCTCAGGTAAAAAAATTCTTCGTTTTGCAATAGTATTTTATGGTTTTCGTATAACTTTTCAAGAGATTGCAGATGTTGGTATGAGTGGATTTATGGTTTCACTTATAATGCTATCTACTACTTTTATATTAGGTTCATATTTAGGCTATAAAATATTTAAGATGGAAAAAGATACAGCTATGTTGACAGCAAGTGGAGCTTCAGTTTGTGGAGCAGCAGCTGTTTTAGCAACTGAACCTGTGTTAAAAGCAGAAGGACACAAAACAGCCATCGCGGTTTCAATGGTTGTTCTTTTTGGTACGATCTCGATGTTTTTATACCCTGTACTTTATGCATCTATAATAGAACCAGCAACAGGTTTTTTACATATGACACCACAAGAGTTTGGTATATATGTTGGTGGTACTATTCATGAAGTAGCTCAAGTTGTTGCAGTTCCTGCTTCTGTTGTTGGTGCACCTGAAGAGATGGCAAACTCTGCTGTTATTGTTAAAATGACAAGAGTTATTATGATAGCACCTATGCTAATCTTACTTGGGATTTATCTTTCGTACTCTGCTAAAAAAAGTGGAGGTGAAGCTAGTAAAGTAGGTTTAGTTATTCCATGGTTTGCGGTTTATTTTGTAGCTATGGCAGGGTTTAATTCACTTCAAATTGTTCCTCAAAATATTGTTGACGTTATAAATGATATAGATACGTTTTTGCTTACAATGGCAATGACCGCTTTAGGTATGGGGACTATATTTGCTAAATTTAAAGGTTTAGGTTTAGCTCCACTTTATACAGCTGGAGCAATGTTTTTATGGCTTGTAATTGGTGGATTTGTTATAACTAAGGTTGTTGTTGCGCTTTTTTAGCTAGTTTTAGCAGATATATTTTTATTTAAATCATTTAGCTTAGCATTGATTTCGAATGCTAAGTTCCTATAAAGTATTGCCAAAGCGTTTGAAGCGAACTCTAAATTATTTTTATCTATTTTAAAAGAGAGAAGTGTAGCAGTTTTACTCGCACATATAACAGTTGCACTTCTTTTTTGCTCAAAAATTGCTCCACTCTCTCCAAACGTACTTCCAGAATGCAGTTCACCTATTTTATTACTATTTTGAAAAACTTGACATTCACCATCTATAAGATAGTAGATAATTTCACTTGTACTGTCTTGTTCAACTATATGATCTTTGTATTCATAACGAACAAATTTTAGATCATAAATAATAGCTTTAAGCTCTTCGTAGGAGATATTTTTAAAGATTTTTATTTTATCTTGAACACTAATTAGTTTTTTCATAGTTTTAGATTCAATTTTCTGAGATTCTTCCTCATTGATCTTTAAAAACTCTTCTACATCGTTGACTAAATACTCAAACTTATTCATTTATATATCTTTAAACATTTTTTTAGGTAGTTGTATTGTTCCGTATCTGGACGAATTATATCTAAAATTTTCATCAGGTACTGATGTGAGGTAAAGTTTTTTTCTAAACCTAAGACTTCTAAATCACAAGATATTTTATAAGATTTATTAGAGTATTTCCATAAAAGTCTATCTAAGTAAAATATTTTTGAGTTCATAATATTTTTTAGATCAGTATCAATTTTGCTTTTTTTATGAATTAGTTTAAGTTTAAATTCTTTGTAATAAAGTTTTTTTAGTTTAACCAAGTTGTTTTTTTTGAATTCTAAATCAATGATCTCATTTGAATTTAAAAATTCTGCAGAACTTTTTTCTAGTGAGATATTTAGGTTTGTTTTTAATGTCTTTACAGCATCTTCATAGCTTCTAAGTACATAAGAATTTTGCATAAACTTTGATTTAAAAAGGTCTTGAGGATTGTTGGTTATTGTTTTTAGATTTAGTTGCATGTTTTCTATATAAGTAACTTCTTCTAATAGTTTTTCTAATGTATCAGGGGCAAAATTTTTGTCTATTTTTTTAAATTTTTCATATGTTTGAGATAAAAATTTTGATGCATTTATATAGTTTATTTTTGGAGTTAGAAGATTATGATTTTCTATTAAAGATAAATTTGATTCTATAAATTCCAAGTGAGGTTTAAAGTAGTCTTTAAAAAAACTATCTATTTCGTGATTTATATGTTCATAATCCATTTTATGATTATAACACTTATTTAATAAAACTCTATAAAATAAAATTATATAATCAAGCTAGAGAAACAAAGAGGAACAAAACAGATGTCATATTTACCAAATACATTGAACTCTTTTTGGTTATGGAAAGAGGTGTCTTCTAAGCTTGGTGTTAGTAATCCAGCATACAAATACTGGAAAGATACACAAAATATGAAACTTAACAACAAGTATGTTTTTGTTAAAAAGGCAACTTTACCAAAAAAACATGAGCATGTAGAGTCAATTTTAACAGACCTCTCAGGACATCTTCCAATAAAATTCGCATCTGATCAATTACATGTAAGTGAACATTTGTTCTCATATGAAAAAATGAAGCTTCACAGGGAGTTTGAATATAAGTTTGTACAAGATGTGAAATTTGTGAATATAAAGAAATTTTTCATAGAAAACGGTATTTATGTTCCTAAAAATTCTATCGTTCAGCTTGGAAAAATAAAAGATTTAGATCTTGCATCTTCTACTTCTTTTTATAGACTAAAAGATGATTACGGGATAGTAGTTTATTAATGAATAGTTTTTTCATTGAGTTTCGTGATCCATTATTTGGAATCATTGTATTTTTTGTTATTGTATTTTTGATCACTATATCTTCATATTGGTGGGGAAAATTTAAAAATAAGGAACATACAAAATCACTAGACAATTTTTTAAATGATTTTAAAAAAGTCCCTTCATCTAAAGATATGGAGCATCTTATATCAAAAGGTGAGATGAGTGAAAAATCTTGGTTGCTTTTAGCAACATTGTATTCAAAAAATGGAGATTATGAAAAGTCTATAGAGATCTACTCCGAACTTATAAAGATTAGTGATAAAAAAAATGTTGTAGAAATTATGTATTTGCTAGGCAGGACATATTTCAAAGCTGGTTTTTTAGAAAGGTCTAAAAAAATATTTTTAACAATACTGAAAGACAATCCACGCTCACCAAAAGTTTTACATAATCTTTTGTTGGTATATGAGTATATGAAAGATTATGACAATGCCTTAGATGTTTTAGAACCACTAGATGAGTTAAAAGATGATGTAGAATTAGATGCACAGTACTTAAAAACTATGAAAATTATATATTCAAGTGATATGAGTACAGAGCAAAAAGCTGAAAAACTATTGGAAATATATAAAAGAAGTGGCAACTTAACTTATATGATCTTCGAATATCTTTTTAGAGTTAAGCCTGATTTTGCGTGGAAAAATTTAGATGCATCAAAGAGTGAAAAATTAACAGATCTATTCTGGGGCATAAATAAAAAAGATCTAGATTTTGATATAATTTCAAAAAATGGATATCTGCGAGAGCTTTACAGTGCTAGGGGTGATATATCTGATGTAAATAAGAGTGATGTATTTGAGTTTGATGTGTTGATAAACTTAGGTAAAAAAACTAATGCTACACTTAGTTTTGAATACATATGCGATAACTGCAAACATGTATATCCTTTCGCTTTTAACAGATGTGCAAACTGCCACTCAATTGATAGCTTAAGTATAGAGTTCTCTTTGGTAAAAGATTTTAACAGGGAATATTGTGAAGAAAATAACTCTTTTCAGTGATGGAAGTGCACTAGGAAATCCAGGTCCAGGTGGATATGGTGTTGTTTTAAGATATGGTAATAAAGAAAAAGAGTTATATGGTGGAGAGGAACATACTACAAATAATAGGATGGAGCTTTTAGGAGCTATAGAAGGACTTCGTGCTTTAAAAGAGCCTTGTGAAGTGGAGATAATTTCAGATTCATCTTATGTTGTAAAAGCTATTAATGAATGGCTTGATGGATGGGTAAAAAAAGATTTTAAAAAAGTAAAAAATGTTGATCTGTGGAAAGAATATATAGAAGTTTCACGTCCACATGAGATCAAAGCCACTTGGGTTAGAGGGCATAATGGACATGAAGAGAATGAACGTTGTGACAAACTTGCTCATGATGAAGCTCAGAGACAAAAAGAATTATTGGAGAGTAGTTAATGTCAAATGATATTAAAAGTTTAGAAAAGGCCTTGGGCTATAGTTTTAAAACTCCAAAGCTCATTACCGAAGCGCTGACACACAAAAGTTATAAGCAGCCCTACGATAATGAGCGTTTAGAGTTTTTAGGAGATGCGGTTCTTGACTTAATAGTTGGGGAGTATTTGTATAAAAAATTTCCAAAGTCAAATGAGGGAATGTTGTCTAAGATAAGAGCATCACTAGTAAATGAAGATGGATTTAATAAGTTAGCTAAATATTTAAATCTAGGTGATTATATATATCTTTCTAATGCAGAAGATAAAAATGGTGGAAGAGAAAAAGCATCTCTTTTATCAAATGCCTTTGAAGCTGTTATGGGTGCAATTTATCTTGAATCTGGACTCGAAACTACTCAAAAGATTGCACTAAAGCTTTTAGATAAAAATTATGAAAGTATAACTTTGGATGATCTATTTAAAGATTTTAAAACATCACTCCAAGAGATCACACAGGCTAGATTTGGAATTATTCCAGAATATGATGTGATCGCAGCTCGTGGACCTGATCATAAAAAAGAGTTTGAAGTAGCTGTTTTGATTAATGACAAAGAGTATGCAAGAGCTATAGGTAAAAGTAAAAAAATAGCACAGCAGGAAGCTGCAAAAGTAGCTGTTGATACGTTAAAGAAGGAAAAGTAGTGAATAGTTTTGGTGAGAAGTTAAGGTTTTCAACATTTGGTGAGTCTCATGGTGTGGCACTAGGTTGTATACTTGATGGTGTTCCGGCTGGGCTTAAAATAGATGAAGAGTATATTCAAAGTGAACTAGATCGTAGAAAGCCTGGTAAAAGTGAGTTTGAAACAGCTAGAAAAGAGGCTGATAAAGTGGAAATACTTAGCGGTGTTTTTGAGGGACTAAGTACAGGTACTCCTATAGCTATGGTTATCTATAATACAAACCAAAAGTCTAAAGATTACTCAAACATAAAAGATGTTTTTCGTCCTGGACATGCTGACTTTACTTACTTTCATAAATATGGACTTCGTGATTATCGTGGTGGTGGTAGAAGTTCAGCACGTGAAACTGCAGCTCGTGTAGCAGCTGGTGCGATAGCGAAACTTATGATCAAAGAGCTTGGTATTGAGGTAAAAAGCGGTATATCTGAGATCGATGGTATTAAAGCTAAAAAGTATAATTATGATATGGCTAAAAAAAGTATTATTTATGCTTTAGATTCTGAGGTAGAAGAGGCTCAAAAAGAAGCTGTTTTGAATGCTAAAAATGATCATGATTCTGTTGGTGGAGTATCTCGTGTTCAGATCAGTGGTGTTCCTGTTGGTTTAGGACAGCCTCTTTACTATAAGTTGGACGGTGTTTTAGCAGATGCAATGATGGGTATAAATGCTGTAAAAGCTGTAGAGATAGGTGATGGTATTTTATCTGCTTCAGCTAAGGGTTCATACAATAATGACGAGATAAGATCAGATGGCTTTAAATCTAACCATGCGGGTGGAATACTGGGTGGCATTAGTAACGGAGATGATATTATTTTAAATGTACACTTTAAACCAACACCCTCTATATTTAAAGAGCAACATACTGTAAATATTAAAAATGAAGAATTAGATTTTTCACTAAAAGGTCGTCATGATCCATGTGTAGCTATTCGCGGAACTATAGTTTGTGAATCTATGGCAGCACTTGTCATTGCTGATATGTGTCTTTTAAACATGGGTTCAAATATAGATGGGTTTGTAAAATATTATAAAGGGTAATTTTATGCAAAAAGAAGATATTAAAAAGAAACTTGAAAATGACCTTAGAGAGTATATAAATGATCCTTCTTGTGTTAAATCATATACTCAGCATATGGAAGAGATTAACAAATGGTTAAATGAGTTAAAAAAATAATGAAAATATTATGTACAAAAACTTATGAGCAAGAGTTAAAAAAAATATTAAAATCAATTGCTGAAGTAGATATTGAAGAAGCAAAAAAATTTAAAACTTATCTTGATACAATAGTTATTAATATACCTACAAAAGTGAGTAAATATGAAAAATCTATTTACTTTTACGATGAAAATGTTAAAGATGTTGAATATGAACAGTATACAGTAGTGTTTTATTATGATGAATTTAATAAAAATTATATAATTTTAACAATATTAGAAAAACAATAAACAACCGATAATTTTAAAAAAACGTTATATGACCTTATTTTAAGGAGTTTTTAGGTGTGTTATATCAATTATTTATTTATATGATAAACCTAAATTATATATCCTTAAGTGTATCAAATAGTAACAAATCATATCACAATTATATCACTAACAAATGTTTAAATCACATTTAACTCAGCAAAAAATGATACAATACACACGTTGAATTTCACTATTGAGACAAAAAGATTGAAATTAAGATAATAAAATAACAAAATACGAAGGAGAAAGTATGGATAACAAAAAATCTGAAAAAGATTTAGAAGTATCTAGCAGAAGAGATTTTTTTAGAAAAACTGCTGTTCTATCTGCAGCTGCTCTTGCTGGTACTAGTCTTTCTGCATCAGAACATGCATCAGAAAAAGACGATCCTGCTATCATGCACCACCCAAAATGGGGTCAGACTTGGGGAGATCCTGTAACAAAAAATTTATATGGAGTACCATCTGCATATGAGCATAATGTTACTAGAAGATATACAAAGCTACTAGCATCAGGTAACTACAGAGCATCAATTGCTGTAACACCAATTCACGAATCAGAAGGTATCATTACACCAAATGGTCTTTTCTTTTCACGTTGTCATGGTGGTACTGCACATATTGATCCTAATGAGTTCCGTTTAATGATTCATGGTTTAATGAAAAAACCAATAGTACTAACATTAGAAGAGTTAAAACGTTATCCAAGTGTTACACGTACTCACTTTATTGAGTGCCCTGCTAATGGTGGACAAGAATGGCGTGGACCACAATATAACTCTCTCCAATTTGCTAAAGGTTTCATGAGTTGTGCTCAATGGACAGGTGTTTATATTAAAACTATCATTAAAGATTTAGGTCTTGATATGGATAAAGCTAAATGGATGTTAGCTGAAGGTAGTGACAACTCAGAAATGGGTCGTTCAGTGCCAATAGATAAAGTACTAGATGATGCAATGGTTGTTTGGGGACAAAATGGTGAAGCATTACGTCCTGAACAAGGTTATCCAGTAAGATTATTACTTCCAGGTTGGGAAGGTAATCTTTGTGTTAAATGGCTAAAACGTCTAGAATTTTCAAGTGAGCCTTGGTATGCAAAAGAAGAGACTTCTAAATATACTGCTCTTAAACCAGATGGTAAAGCTATACAGCATTTTTATGCAAATGAAGTTAACTCTACTGTTGTTAAACCATCACCTGAAAAACCATGGACAAACCTAAAAGCTGGTGATGTAGTTGAAATCGAAGGTTTAGCTTGGTCTGGTATGGGTACTATTACTCGCGTTGATCTGTCATTTGATGGTGGTGATAACTACGTTAAAGCAGAGTTAAAAGGTCTTGTGTTACCTAAGTGTTGGACTAGATGGTCTTATCTTTACACTATTCCAAAAGATTTCAAGCATACAAATGGAAAACAACTTTTACTTACATCTCGTGCAATTGATGATGCTGGTTATATTCAACCAACAGTTCAACAAGAAGTTGACATGATGGGTGTTGAGTCAGTTTACCATAGAAATGGTCTTGAGACTTGGGAAGTTAATGAGAAAGGAGAGGTAAACCATGTTCAAATTAGAAAAGTCTAAATTATTAATCTCTGCTTCTGCGGTTAGTTTAGCTGCTTTATTTGCAGCTGGTTGTATGGGTGGTGCTGCACCAAAAGATGTTGAGTATCCAAAAGATGCTGACATTGCTGGTGGAGTTATATATCCTATAGAAAATGGTATGACAGGACCTTACTACGTAAATGAAAAAGCACTAAATAATAGTGTTTATCAAGGTCGTATACCAACTGACAATGAAATAGAAGCTTGGGATAAAGATATTCAAGCAAATGGTAGAGGTTTACCTGAAGGTTCTGGTACTGTTGCAGAAGGTGAAGAACTTTACGAGGAAAAATGTGTAATGTGTCACGGTGACTTTGGTTCTGGTGGTGGTGGTTATCCAGCACTTTCAAAAGGTCCAGGTGCAGAAGGTCACAAAACTTTAACTAATAATAGATGGAAAGATCCACAAGCTGATGGTCCATCACGTTATTTTGGTTCATACTGGCCACAAGCAAGTACAATGTGGTGGTATATTAGAGATGCAATGCCACATACTAAGTCAAAAACTTTGACTGCTGATGAGACATATGCACTTACTGCTTATATGTTGTCTATTAACTCTTTAAAAGTTGATGGTGTAGATGTTGCAGATGATGAAGAATTTGAATTAAACAAAGACAACTTTGACAAAATTGAGATGCCAAATAAAGATGGTTTTATACCAAAAATATCTGGTCCAATGGGATTAGAGAATGTTCGTAAGTTTTATTCAAAACCTGAAAACTTTGGTGCTATTAAACTTAAAGATGGTGAAGAGCCTTGTATGAGCGGTTGTCAACAAACTGATAATATATCTCGTGTACAACATGGTGGTATAAGTGATTTCCATCCACCAATGTCAGTTGAAAGATCTTTACCAGAAAAAGAAGATGTAGCAATTGATCCTAAAAAAGTGTATGCTCAAAACTGTGCTATGTGTCATGACAGCTATTTAGCTCCTGGCTCTGCTGATTGGGCAGCATTTACTGGAAAAGGTATGGATAAAATACTTGCAAATGCTATTAAAGGTACACCAGGCGGTATGCCAGCACGTGGTGGTACTGATCTTAGTGATAAAAATATGAAAATAATGGTTGACTACATAGTTAACGGAAAATAATTTAAAAGGATAATATTATGGATAGAAGAAATTTTTTAAGCTTTACACTTGGTTCATTAGCATTAGCAGCACTTCCTGCTAGTGTTAAAGCTGAAGATTATAGAAAACTAAAGCCGGCAGTTTGGACTGCTCATACAGTTGAAGATGCTATAAAAAATCTTTATGGTTCAACTGATTTAATAGAAAAAGGTGTTAAGTTAAAAACTCCTGATGTAGCTGCAAATGGTGGAGCTATTAAAGTTTCTTACTCAACTAAGATTCCAGCTAAAACTGTAGCTGTTTTCCAAGATGCGAATCCTGAAGCTGCGGTAATTGTTCACGATGTGACTCCATACGATATGACTGATTATGAGATCAGAATCAAAATGGGAAAACCAGGTACAGTTACTGTAGTTGTTGAAGGTCAAGATGGTAAGCTTTACGCTGCTAAAAAATCTTTAGATGTTGCAAAAGGTGGATGTGAAGGTTAATCCTTTAACATCTTTTATTTGACAAGAAATTCATAACATAAAGGAAAACTATGAGATTAAAAGCAAAACTTAAAAAAGGCGTAATCAAGTGTAAAGTATTGATCGGCCACGATATGACTACATATAATCAAGCTGAGAAAAAAACTGGTAATAAGGATGATGCAAATTTCATTACTCATATTACTGGTACAATTAACGGTAAAACTGTTTTAGACTGGTCTACAAGTCAGTTTTTATCTAAAAACCCTATTTTTAAATTTAAAATCAAAGGTGATGAGTTTAAAAAAGGTGATAAACTAGTTCTTAACTGGGTAGACCGTAAAGGTAAAACTGGTACTGGTGATGATACAATATAGTCAATAAGACTACTTACTGCAATATGGAAATAATGAAAAATACAACTAAGTTTTTCCTTATTGCAGTTTTCCTTCATATCTCTTTACAATCTAAAGAAATCAACTTTAACAATCTTGTTGAAACTGCTAAAAAATCAAATAAACATATTTTTGTATTGCTACATAAAACTGGATGTGGATATTGTGTTCGTATGAAAAATAGTACAATAAAAGATCCTAAAATTCATTCTATACTTGATAAATATTTTATATATGTAAATATAAATGTACATGATAGAGATATTGTAATATATGAAGATTTTATGGGAACTTCTAAAGAGTTTGCAATTGATGTAGGGTATGATTTTTATCCTAGCTCTTTGTTTATAGATTATAATGGTGATATTGTATATGATGTAGCAGGATACAAAGAAAAAGAAGTTTTTGAAAAAATGCTAAACTATGTTAAAACAAATTCATATGAATATATTGATTTTTCAGGTTTCAATAGTAAGTTTAATTAGATTGATAAGGATAAATATGTTAGAAGGAAGAGTACTGGGTTTGTTTATATCTGGTAAAGAGAAAAGTGGTCGAGTAGAAAAAGAACAATTAACTCTGGATACAAATGGAGTTATTGGCGATAAATTTTATGCGAAAAATATTGATAGAACTATATTAATAACTTCAAAATACAGTTATGACTTAGCTAAAGAAAAAGCTACTGAGATCCCTTATGGGTATTTGGGTGAGAATATATTGATAGACATAAACCCATATGGATTAAGTTCTGGAGACAAAATAGATATAGGCAATATCAGTTTAGAAATCACTGAAAACTGTACAATATGTAATAGTTTAGGAAAGGTTGATAGCTCTTTACCTGAACTTTTGGCAAATGACAGAGGTATCTTTGCCAAAACAATTAAAAGTGGGAATATTAGAAAAGGTGATATTGTAAAAATATCAAAATATTAAAGTTTTTTATGCAAATGTGACTAAAATGTGATATTATCTGCTATGAAAATTAAATTTAGTAAAGGACTAAGAATGAAAAAAATATACAAAATACTTTTTGTTGCATTATTATCAGTAATTACTACAGGCTGTAATGCAAACAGTGAAGTAAAACCTGCAAAGGCAGAATTTAAACCAGATACACCACAAAGTGTTCAAGTGTTTAGTGCTAAAAATGCAGATGGAAAGATCACGCCAAAAACTATTGGTGCTGCATTTGAAGCAACTGGTCTTAAAATGGGTGGAAATAATAATATGAACAAACCTTTTGAATTAAGGTTTAAAAAAGTGCACTATAAGACATATCATTTAGCTATGTTCCGTCATACAGAGTTAAGTAAAAAAATTGTTCAAAAAGCTCCTCAATTTGGTAGATTAGTTCCTTTAACAATGTCTATATGGTCTGATGGTGATACTATGAATGTATCAACTTTAACATTAAATGGTTTAGCTAGAGCAGCAAATCTTCCTGTTACAGATCCAGATCTAATAGCTTATGCAGATGTTATTAAAAAAGCATTAAAAGCAGCTATGCCAAATGGTGAATATAAACCACTTAATCATAAAGTATTAGAGCCAAAAGCTACTTATGAAATAAACTTTACTGCTGAACTTGATCCTGATGCAGATTTTGACGAGTGGAGAGATGGTTTTGAAATGGAATTTGAAGGTGAGATGGAACCTGTAGGATTTATGTTTCCAAACTATACAAATTTAAATGAAGAGATTTTTGATAAAGCAGGAATTGATGATTTTGATTTTTATATCACTTACTCTATTTGTAAATTTGATGTAATATTCCCAGTATCAAAAGATACTCCTGAAGCTGGTGCATATGCTCCATGTTCACTTTATGTTTATAAGAAAAAAGGTGAAAATACAGTTCATATAGGCTATTTAGGTGTAGATAACTGGATTAAGACTTTAGATATAACAGATCAGCATGCGATAGATCAACTAAAAGATGCAGAGAGTAAGATTAACGATATTTTATCTGAGTTAACTGAGTAATAAAAGAAAGTAAGCTTTTTAGCTTACTTCTTATCTATAACATTTCTAGCACCCTTAAATGCATTTTCGAGAGCTTCTTTAGCGACGCCCCAAGCTTGAATTCCAATTTCTTTAGCTTCTTTTGCTTTTTCACTTTTTAAAGCTGTGTCAGCTTTTTTTACAGCTGTTTTTGTGAAATTTGAGACTTTATTTTTTATTATATTTGCTGTTTCTTTTGATATAGTTACAAGCTCTTCTAAATCTAGGTGCATACTTTGATTTAACTCAATAAGTAACTTTTTAATTTCACTAGATGATTCGTTTGCTTGAGTATGTATAACTTGAACAAAAAGAGTGTCTGTTTGATTAAGGTCTGCCATAATGTTGTCATAATCTTCAATAAGAATATGTTTAGCTTCTAATGGCATATAGTTTATTCTAGATTTAAATCTTTCTATAGAATGAAATAATCCACTTCTCATACCACTTAGAGTAGCTTTTAGTATAAGCTTTGCATTGTTAGGGCTAGCTTCTGAGATCTCTATTGCTGAGTTTAAAATAGTAGAGAGTATCTTTCTCGTACGTATAGTACTTAATGAACCTTCTTTTATAGCTTCATAAGTTATATGTTTTACAACTTCATCAATATTATCTCCAGCCTCAGAATCACGTGAACGCTCTAGTGAAGTTATAATAGCAGACTCTACAGTTTCACTTAATATATCGAATATATCTATAGATTGTAACTTTATTTGATGAAGCTTAGTTAGTGTTGTATTGTCATCTTCATCGATTTTTGATTCTATTGCATCAAATACTTTGTATTTGATTTCTTGAAGGTCTTGTCTTTTTTTACTTATCTTAGATTCTATAGATTCTTTTTGAGCTATCAGATCTTCAAGTTCATTGCGAAGTTCTTTTGATTCTATGTCTAAAATGGTATTTGTAAGTGATTTTATAGCGTGAATATCTAGTGATGAAAGTCTTAGGTCAAGACTTTTATTAGTATCATCTAAAACAGATGTAACTCTTTTTTCAATTGAGCGAAATCTTTTATTATAAAGCTGTGTAATCTCTTGTAGAGTTTTATCTATACTCATGTATTGTCCTTTATTGATTATAGTACCATTTTTATATTTTGGTGCGCTTTTAAAGCTTCATATATAAAATTTCTATCGTCCTCATTATGCACTAAAAGTTCTAAGTTCATACTTACATACTTTCCAGTTTTACTATTATTTGAATGTTCTAGTTTATGCTCACGTTCTAGTATAACTTCATGTATAGCTTTTTGAATTTGTTCTTTAGAGAGTGAAATAAGTTTATATTTCCAATTAACTGGATATTCTAGTTCCAGTTTTTCTTTGCTATCGTTTAAAATCACCACTTTTGCCTCCTGATTTTTTTTCAAGTTGAATATTTCGGATAATCATCCCTTTGTCAATCGCTTTTACCATATCATATATAGTCAATAGACCAATACTAGTACCAGTAAGTGCTTCCATCTCAACACCAGTTTGACCTGTGAGTTTTGCAGTAACTATTAGTTTAAAACCAGGTAGGTTTTGAAGTTCTTCTATATCACAGTTAATTCCACTTAAGTTTAACGGATGACACATTGGGATTAGGTCACTTGTTTTTTTAGTACCCATAATAGCTGCAATAACTGCAGTCTGTAACACAGGGCCTTTTTTAGTTTTTTCATTTACTATTGCATCGTATGCATCTTGACTCATCTCTATAATACCGCTAGCAACTGCTACACGTGTTGTTTGGTTTTTGTCTGATACATCAACCATTTTTGGTCTTTGATTTTCATCTAAGTGTGTTAAATTCATCATACATCTTTATATATATTTTTATAATTATAGCTATATTATAGAAATAAGTATTTTAGCAAATATATAGAGTATAAAATTATTATGATTTTTTCATAACTAGGTATACAACTAATCATAAATGTAACTTAATGTAGCATTAAAGGAAGCTATTAGTAATATTTAGATCTAAAAGGTTCTTAAATGTTTAAAGAGAATAAAATACATTTATAAATAACAAAGGAAATTATATGAAATTAAGTACTGTTCTATCACCTCTTTTATTGGGGTATACATTAATATTGACTGGATGTGGAAGTGATGACTCTAGTTCTAGCTCATTAAGCTCTAATTCTGCAGAATTAGAAAAAGCTTCTGAAGCTACATATGATTGTGAAAGAACTTATAGTGGTTGGACAACGAAAGTAAGTGCAGATGGTAAATTTGAACCTGAATGTTCTGAATATGGGGCAGGCTTTAGATTAGCAGATAATACAAATGAATTAGTAGTTACACAAGTAATTAATGAAGAAGTTTTAACTTACACTAATTCACAAAGTAGTATCTCAGCCACTATTACAACTAATTTTGCTTCAGGCACAGTAAAATTTGTTGGTTCAGACAGTGTAAAAGGTAGTTTTAATTGTACTAATACTTATGATATCGGTAATATGCCAAAAACCATCTACAGTGGAAATGAGATATGGAATTTAAGTTGGATTGATAGCGATAGTTACCAAATGACTGATACAACATGTCCAGATTGGATTAATGAAGATAGCGAGAATGATGAAAATGGTATATATAATGGAATTAGTACTACAACAGTAACAGATAGTGAAGGTGGAACTTCGACACTTAAAATATTTCAATTTGATGAAGTAGATGTAGATAATTCAACATCAGACGCGGATAGCCCAACTACTATATCAAATAATTTAAATGAATATGAAAGTATTCATATATATAAAAATATATCTTCATTTTCATCAAATACTTTGGAAGAAATGTATTCAAGCTACTCAGGATTTGGTAGTATCTCTGTAAATAGCAGTGCTAGTTGTTCAGATTATGGTTTTACAACATATGCTACTTCTTCAGTAGTTGATGATGTATCTGTATTTTTGTATTATAATTCAGATTATTCTCGTATGTGTGGTGAATATGATTATTCAAACAGCACTTATTCAAGTGGAACATCGAATGTAGTTATGTATTATAACGATTAGTATTTTACAAATGTTGTTCCCTCAACAATAGCAGGGTAAAAATACCCTGCTCCAAAATCTTTATCTTTTGCAACGATGCCTTTGGCAAGAACAATATCTCCAACTTCGGGAATATTTTTTTTGTCTTTAGTAGTTGCAACGATCTCAGGGATCTGATTATAACTTGTACCATCTTCTAAGTGAATCCATACTCTTCCCATAATCCCACGAAGAACTTTTGTCACTTTTGCTTTTATAGTGATCTCTTTTTTGTCATATTTGTCTTTATTTTTTATGATCTCTGCAATTGCATTTGCACCATTATGTGAATACTCAGATACAAAGTTATCTGCTTTATTCATTTTATTAAAAGACTTTTTGTCTGTCTTAGCCATTTGATCACTTGCAAATAGTATTCTGTCAAAAGATTTATTTAGTGTTTTAGAATAAAAATTTCTCATCCATACTTGCTCATCAAAAGTGATGAGTTCACCTTTCTTTACCTCTTTATGAATTGTAGCTATCCAGTAGATACTGATACCTTCCATTACTTTTATATAAGTGTAACCACCACTGTGAACATGCTCAAGAACTTTTGCACTGTGTGTAACAGCTCCGTAAAGAGAGACCGTAAGTAAGAGTGATATTATTATTTTTTTCATAAGTATTTAACCTTTGTATTATCTGACACAACGTACATAGTCTTTGTAGTGTATCTCATTATTGCTTCCTGTACCATTTTTAAAGTAAATTCCCCAAGCACTATTTTTGCCAGAACCATTCACTGAATTAGACCAATAATACCCCTCGGCTACATTTTTAAACTCTTTTTTTATGGCTGGATTATTTTTTTTATCTATTATACTTTGTAGCTCTTTTATATATGGCAGCCTCCAGTTATCATAGCCTGCTAAAGAAAGCCTTTTACAGTATTCTTTTGCTTCTTTCCAGTTTACTTTTTTAGTCATAGTATCAGAGTTGTCTTGCCAAATCAAAGATGTACTTGTATCTTTATATATGTCGGCAGCAAATAAAGAGCTTACGAACATCATGGTAGTAAAGATCTTTTTCATTCAATGCTCCTATATATAATTTTATATCTGAAAATATATCTTATACATACTTGTAGAATATTAAACTTAGTTATATCTAGCATTCTAATGGTTTTATTGAATAAAAAAGTTAAATATAGTTACATTTCGTAACTTTAGTTTAATAAAATAGTATTTTTGAGTATTGGCATATTAAGGAATGAATAAATATTGTAATATATTTAAAATTATTAAGGATTTAAATGAAACAATATAAAATCAATAAATTATTATTCTTTTTAACAACTATTTTTATATTGAATGGGTGTAATGATACAAATAATCCAAAAAGTGATACACAAATTATTGAAAATGAAAATATAGAAGTTGCAATAGATAAAAATAGCTCAACTGATGATACTAACGATACAAAAACAGTAATTACATATAGTTGGAAAACAGGTGAATGGGGTCAATGTATAGGTGAATGTGGAAGCAATAATGGAATTCAATACAGAAATGAGGCATGTATAAGTTCTGATAACAATTCAGTCGTTTCAAATGACATGTGTGTACAGTCAGATAAACCTGAAATTTTTAGGCAGTGTATTGTAAGTGATTGTAGCAATATTGCTCCGGTTGCAAATGCAGGTGAAGATATGTTTGTTGCAGAGGGTGTAAGTGTTACACTAAATGCCAGTCTATCTTCAGATAGTGATGGAAACATTGTGGCTTATGAATGGATGGAAGGTACTACTCTCTTATCAAATGATGTAAGTTTTAGCAAGTTCGATTTTAGTGTTGGTGAGCATACTATAGTACTTAGTGTAACTGATGATGGTGGAAGTGTATCTAGTGATAGTGTAGTTATCACTATAGAAGCTGGTTTAACTAATGATTCTTTACGTCAACTTGTAGATGATTATTATGATGCGTTTACAATAGATTCAACATCACAAACAACAATAGATCTTGAAAATCAGCTAATAAATGCGAATACTTCAAATGTTACTGATATGGGGAGTCTATTTTATGATAAAGAGAATTTTAATGTAGATATTAGTAATTGGGACACATCTAATGTTACAGACATGAGTTCAATGTTTTATAGTGCTAGCTCATTTAATCAACCTATAGGAAGTTGGAATACTTCAAAAGTGACCAATATGAATTCAATGTTTTCCAGTGCTAGTTCTTTTAATCAAAATATTGGTAGCTGGGATACCTCAAATGTAATAGATATGGGCTTGATGTTTGTCGGTGCTAGGTCTTTTAATCAAAATATTAGTAATTGGGATACCTCCAAGGTAACAAATATGTATTTCATGTTTTTTGTTGCTGTCAATTTTAATCAACCCATTGGAAAATGGGATACATCAAATGTAATAGATATGAGCTTGATGTTTGTCAGTGCTAGGTCTTTTAACCAAAATATTGGTAGTTGGGATACATCAAATGTTACAAATATGAGTGCAATGTTTTCCGATGCTGATAACTTTAACCAAAATATTGGTAGTTGGGATACATCAAGTGTTACAAATATGAGTGCAATGTTTTCCGGTGCTGATAACTTTAACCAAAATATTGGTAGCTGGAATACCTCAAAAGTTACATATATGAGTAGAATGTTTGCCAGTGCTGATAACTTTAACCAAAATATTGGTAGTTGGGATACCTCAAATGTTACAGATATGAGTTATATGTTTGAGCGTGCTGATAACTTTAATCAAGATATTAGCAAATGGAATGTTAGTAATGTTACCGAATATGATAGTTTTGATGATTACACATCAAGCGAATGGACGGCAGATAAAAAACCTAATTTTCCATAATTAAATGAGTTGAAGAGCTTATTTATAGTTATCTGTAGTTTACTAATATATAGCAACAATATACGTTTTTTATAATGCTTTAATTTGATTTTTGCTTTAATGTTAAGCACAAAAAATATGAGGATAACATATGACGCTTACTCAGTATAAAAAAACAATACTACTATTAACTATATTGCTCTTATTTGCAGCTTGTGGTGGAGGTGGTGGCGGTGGCAGTGATACAAAAAACAGTCAAGATAATAAACCATCAGCAGATATTAACAATACTGAAAACTCAAATGTAGCACCCGTTGCAGATGCAGGTATGGATAGAGTTATTACAGTAGGTAATAGTGTCATATTTGATGCAAGTGGATCAAGTGATAGTGATGGAAGTATAGTAGCCTATGCATGGATGGAAGGTGATACCCTTTTGTCAAATGAAGTAAGTTTTATAAAGTATGATTTTACTGCAGGTACGCACACTATTGTATTAAGTGTAACAGATAACAGTGGTGCTGTTTCAAGTGACAGTGTTATTACGGTTGAAGCCGTTGAGGATGGGATAACTAATTATTCTTTAGGTCAGCTCGTTAGTGATTATTATAATTCATTTTTATCAGATCCAAATTCTGAAAGAACTTTGGATTTAGAAAATCAGTTAATAAATGCAGATACATCAAATGTTACTAATATGTCAAGACTATTCATATCTAAACAAAACTTTAATGTTGATATTAGTGGCTGGGACACATCAAATGTCATTAATATGAGTGATATGTTTTTGAATGCTGATAGCTTTAATCAAGATATTAGTAGTTGGGATACATCAAATGTTACAGATATGAGTGGAATGTTTGATGGTGCTAGTTCTTTTAATCAAAATATTGGTAGCTGGGATACATCAAATGTTACAGATATGAGTGATATGTTTTCTGGTGCTAGTTCTTTTAATCAAAATATTGGTAATTGGAATACCTCAAATGTTACAGATATGAGTGGAATGTTTTCTTGGTATTACGATGGTTATTCTTTTAATCAAGATATTAGTAGTTGGGATACATCAAATGTTACAGATATGAGTTCAATGTTTGATGGTGCTGAAAACTTTAATCAAAATATTGGTAGTTGGGATACCTCAAATGTTACAGATATGAGTGGGATGTTTTCAGATGCTGAAAGCTTTAACCAAGATATTGGTAGTTGGGACACATCAAATGTTACAGCTATGAGTGGAATGTTTTCAGATGCTGAAAGCTTTAATCAAAATATTAGTAGTTGGGATACATCAAATGTTACAAATATGAGTTCAATGTTTGATGGTGCTAGTTCTTTTAATCAAAATATTGGTAGTTGGGATACCTCAAATGTTACAAAGATGAGTTGGATGTTTTCCGGTGCTGAAAACTTTAATCAAAACATTAGTAGTTGGGATACCTCAAATGTTACAAATATGAATATGATGTTTAGATATGCTCGTTCTTTTAATCAAAATATTAGTAGTTGGGATACCTCAAATGTTACAGATATGAGCGGAATGTTTTATGTTGCAAGAGTATTTAACAAAAATATTGGTAGCTGGAATACCTCTAATGTTACAGATATGAGTTCAATGTTTTGGGGTGCTGAAAACTTTAATCAAAATATTGGTAGTTGGGATACCTCAAATGTTACAGATATCAGTTTAATGTTTTCCGGTGCTGAAAACTTTAATCAAAATATAAGTAGTTGGGATACTTCAGATATAACAGATATGAGAGCAATATTTTCCACTGCCCATAGCTTTAATCAAAATATAAGTAGTTGGGATACCTCAAATGTTACAGATATGAGTAAAATGTTTTATGGTGCTGATAGCTTTAATCAAAATATTGGCAGTTGGGATACATCAAATGTTACAAATATGAGTGGAATGTTTGATGGTGCTAGTTCTTTTAATCAAAATATTGGTAATTGGAATACCTCAAATGTTACAGATATGAGTTATATGTTTTCCGGTGCTAGTTCTTTTAATCAAAATATTAGTAATTGGAATACCTCAAATGTTACAGATATGAGTTATATGTTTTCCGGTGCTAGTTCTTTTAATCAAAACATTAGTAGTTGGGATACCTCAAATGTTATAGATATGAGTTCCATGTTTCATGGTGCAACAGTATTTAACCAAAATATTGGTAGTTTGGATACCTCAAATGTTACAGATATGGACTGGATGTTTAGGGGCGCTACTGTTTTTAATCAAGATATCAGCAAATGGAATGTAAATAATGTTACTGAATATGATAGTTTTGATGATTACACATCAAGCGAATGGACGGCAGATAAAAAACCTAATTTTCCATAATTAAATGAGTTGAAGGGCTTTTTTATATTCCTCAGGATTATTGAGATTTAAAAAAGCTTTTTCATATTCAAAGTCTACATAAGTTGTATTTGAGTTTTTAAGTAGAAGTCCCAGTTTATGATTGTCTTTTTCTAGCATATCTTTAAACTCTGAAAGTAGCGAACTATGATAGATGCCACACATCGGTTGCATTTTGGAGTTTAGAGTTGCTATGCTTGCATCTGAGTCTTGTGCATCTGCATCTAAGAGTTTAGATATTATCTCTGCATCTATAAAAGGGGTGTCAACACTTATGGCAAAAAATCTTTCACACTTCAG
>Ga0193956_1000263_pt1 | contig 25372 bp, 27 predicted proteins | sample BB_7_MG_FD_140358 | JGI IMG/M metagenome (GOLD analysis project Ga0193956, IMG submission 140358) | Microbial mat bacterial communities from the Broadkill River, Lewes, Delaware, United States - BB_7_MG | ecosystem: Environmental > Aquatic > Freshwater > River > Microbial mats | place: USA...
AAGAATTAGAACTTTTTACATTCTCCAAAAAAGTAGGTCAAGGACTTCCTCTTTGGCTACCAAAAGGGGCAATGCTAAGAGAACGATTAGAAAATTTCCTAAAAAAAGTTCAAAAAACACATGGTTACAAGCCTGTTATAGCACCTCATATTGGTCTAAAAGACCTCTACGTAACATCAGGACATTATGCAAAATACGGAGCAGACTCATTTCAGCCAATAAATACGCCAGCAGAAGACGAAGAGTTTTTGTTGAAACCAATGAACTGCCCACACCACTGCGAAATATACAAACATAAACCTCGCTCCTACAAAGACCTGCCAGTTCGCTATGCCGAATTTGGAACAGTTTACAGATACGAACAAAGTGGTGAACTACACGGACTTACAAGAGTTCGCAGTTTTACACAAGACGATGCACATATTTTTTGCACGCCAGACCAACTAAAAGACGAGTTTAAAAAAGTAATTGATATTGTGCTTTATATCTTCAAAACTCTTGATTTTGAAAATTTTACAACACAAATATCATTAAGAGACCCAAATAACAAAGAAAAATATATTGGAAGCGACGAAAATTGGCAAAAAGCCGAAACTGCAATTTTAGAAGCAGCCGAAGAAAAAGGACTAAAAACAGTAGTAGAAGAAGGAGAAGCAGCATTTTACGGACCCAAGTTAGACTTTATGGTAAAAGACGCTTTGGGACGTAGCTGGCAACTTGGAACAATTCAAGTAGATTATAATTTACCCGAACGATTTGAATTAGAATATGTTGGGAATGATAATCAAAAACATCGTCCAGTAATGATTCACCGAGCACCATTTGGCTCTATGGAAAGATTTGTAGCAGTTTTGATTGAACATACTGCTGGAAAATTCCCACTTTGGCTAACGCCAGAGCAAGCCGTAGTTCTAACAATAAGCGAAAAATATAATAAATATGCCGAAAAAGTTGCACAACAACTAAATATTTTAGATATTCGCACCCTCGTTGATAACCGAAATGAGAAGATAGGACGAAAAATTAGAGACAACGAATTAAAAAGAATCCCATTTATGCTTATAGTTGGTGAAAATGAGCAAGATACCTTAACAATATCAGTGAGAAGACAAGGAGAAGGGGATATTGGAACTATGAAAATTGATGAATTTGCAACATTTGTAAACAACGAAGTAAAAAAAGAATTAAACAATTAAGAAAGAGCTTAATTTTAAGTGTTTAGTTTTTAATTAGCCTGCTCTTGAAAATATGTTTATAAGCTTTATTATTTCATATTTTAAAATTTATACAAAAACTCAATAATTTAATTATTAACCCACAACACTTTTTGAAAATAAGTAAGAATTTAAAAAAATAATACTTAATTTCAAAATTAAAAACAAAAAAAAACAAGGAGGACAAAACAATAGCAAAAAGAAAACAACCAAATAAAGAACCTATATTAAGGTTTAGAAAAAACAAACAGATTAGAGCTAAGAGCGTTAGAGTTGTTGGCGAAAATATTGAGGATAAAAACTTAGTTTGTTCTATAGAAGAGGCTTTGCAATTAGCGGCAGATTTAGAATTAGATTTAGTGGAAATCTCTCCCACAGCCAAACCACCTGTTTGTAAAGTAATAGATTATCAAAAATTTCTTTTTGATGAGAAAAAGAAAATAAAAAAACAAAAAGCTAAAGCAAGTAAAGTTACAATCAAAGAAATCAGATTTACTCCAAATACAGACGACCACGATTTGAACTTTAAATTAGAACATGCAAGAAAATTTTTGCAAGATGGAGCAAAAGTAAAAGCCTATGTTTTTTTCAAAGGAAGAAATATTATCTTCAAAGACAAAGGACAAATTTTATTATTAAAATTTGCCGAAGATTTAAAAGAATACGGAAAGGTAGAGCAACTACCAAAATTAGAAGGCAAAAGAATGATTATCTTTATTGCCCCAATAAAAAAATAGAAAAAATTGTGGATTTGTTATGCAAAACATTTTTTAGTAGATTGCACAACAATAACCAATATAACCAATAAACCTAAATTAGAAATGCCAAAAATGAAAGTAAAAGGCAGTGCAAAAAAAAGATTTAAAATCACTGCTTCAGGAAAGATTAAGCGTAAACACGCTTACAAAGCTCACAAATTAGGGCACAAATCAAAAAAACAAAAAAGAGTATTATCAGGTTTTACAGTAATTCATAAAGCAGACGAAACTAACGTAAAGTTAGCTCTTGCAATGAAGTAAACCAATATTTTGTTAGTTATTAACCAGATTGCTAAGCCAAAAGAACTTTAAAATAAGTCGCTTACAGTCAAAAAAACAATTAAATTATGCCACGTTCGGTAAATGCAGTAGCATCAAGAAAAAAAAGAAAAAAATTACTAAAAGAAACCAAAGGATATTGGGGACGTAAAAAAAACGTCTGGACTGTTGCAAAAAATGCTCATGAAAAAGGGCTAACTTATGCTTACAGAGATAGAAAAGCCAAAAAAAGAACTTTTAGAAGCCTTTGGATTCAAAGAATAAACGCAGGTGCAAGACTTCACGGAATGTCTTACTCCGAATTTATGGGAAAAATTCATGCAGCAGGTATAGACTTGAACAGAAAGGTTCTTGCAGACCTTGCTATGAACCAACCAAAAGCATTCGAAGAAATTGTAAACTCACTAAAATAGTTTACCCAAAATAGTTTTTTCATTCTTGTATATTTAAAGTCCTGAAATTTTTCAGGACTTTTTTTGTTTTTTATTGCAAAACAAAATTTAATAATTATCTTTGAACTTAAATATTAATTAAAGCAAAATATAAATACCTACAAATAATGAAAATAGCAATAATTGGTTACGGAAAAATGGGAAAAGAAATTGAAAAAATAGCCCTACAACGAAACCATCAAATAATTTTTAAATTTGATAAAAACAATCAAAACGAATTTACAACCAAAAACTTGCAAAAAGCAGACATTGCAATAGAATTTTCTACCCCTCAAAATGCTTATCAAAATTTCAAAAAATGCTTTGAAGCAAATGTTCCGATAGTCTCTGGAACAACTGGCTGGTTAGATAAATACGACGAAATTGTTGAAACTTGTAAGAAGGAAAATAAAGCATTTTTCTACGCATCAAATTTTAGTTTGGGAGTAAATATATTTTTTAAAGTAAATCAAGTTTTGGCCAAAATAATGAACAATCAAAACGATTTTGAGGTTGGAATGTCGGAAACTCATCACATTCATAAACTTGATGCTCCAAGTGGAACTGCAATTTCTCTGGCAAACGATATTATAGAAAATATTGAAAGAAAAAATAACTGGACAAAAGAAATTCCAAAAACAGACGAAATACAAATAGAATCAATTAGAGAAGGTGAAGTGTTTGGTATTCACGAAATTAACTACGAATCTGAAATGGATAAAATAGAAATAAAACACACACTAAAAAACAGAAAAAGTTTGTCGTTGGGAGCTGTTTTGGCTGCCGAATTTTTAATTAATAAAAAAGGATTTTATACAATGAATGATTTATTAAATTGGTAATTTAAGTAAGTGTTTAAATTTTAGTGTTTAGTTTTTAATTGGCTTTGGCTTGATAATTAATATATTATAAATTTAAAAACTGTCTTCGTATTTACACAACTACTTAATTATATTGTATAACTTAAAAATAAATCATAAAATAATCCTAATATACTAACACCCTAATAACCTAATAAACAAAAACTATGTCAGTATTTAAAAACGTCCGACGAGTAACAACCCATGTTTTGCAAAACATGAAAGTTCAACAAGAAAAAATATCTATGCTAACAGCATACGACTACTCCACTGCACGAATAGTAGATGAGGCAGGAATAGACGCAATACTCGTAGGCGACTCTGCTGCAAATGTTATGGCAGGGCACGAAAGCACTCTTCCAATAACCTTAGACGAAATGATATATCACGCAAGCTCCGTAGTAAGAGCAGTAGAAAGGGCATTAGTAGTTGTAGATTTGCCATTTGGAACATATCAAGGAAATTCTAAGCAAGCACTACAATCGGCAATCAGAATAATGAAAGAAACTGGTGCTCACGCAATTAAAATTGAAGGAGGAGTAGAAATAATAGAATCGGTAAATAGAATATTATCTGCAGGAATACCAATTATGGGACATCTCGGACTTACGCCACAATCCATACACAAGTTTGGAACATACACCGTTAGAGCAAAAGAAGAACAAGAAGCCGAAAAATTAATAGAAGATGCACTTATTTTAGAACAAGCTGGTTGCTTTGCATTAGTATTAGAAAAAATACCTGCAAAACTTGCCGCAAAAGTTACAACAGAACTAAAAATTCCTACAATAGGAATAGGAGCAGGAAGCCAAGTAGATGGGCAAATACTCGTATTTCACGATATGATGGGAATTACACAAGAATTTTCGCCCCGCTTTTTAAGAAGATACCACAACCTAAATGAAGAAATGAAAGGTGCTGTAAAAAATTATATATCAGATGTTAAAAAAATAGATTTTCCTAATGAAAGAGAACAATATTAATATTCTTTTAAATTGAGAACAAAAAAAAGCATAATAAATGTGCAACATCAAAAATAAAAAACGAAATTAACAAACAAAATAACTAAAAACACGTAGAGAAGGTATAAATACATAATTTTATGCAAAAAAATCAAACAAATATGAAGAACTTACACATTTTTATAATTATTTTAATTATCTTTGCTTCAAGTTGTCAACCAAAAAAAATAAATATTACGGGAGAAACTGTTACTGCAGAACAAATTATAGAAATGCTAAATACTAATAAAAATGTTTTGCTGGTAGATAAAACAATTACTGGCGAGTTAGATTTTACAAAAGTAAAAAATAAATATGCTCGCACACAAGATGTAATTATTGCAGATATTGAAAGCTCTGTTACATTTGTAAGATGCCAGTTTGAAGGAAATATTACAGCATTCACCTCCGACAAGGAAACCAAAAAAGGATATATTACCATTTTTGAAAAAAATCTTACATTTAGCGATTGTGTTCTTAAAGGAGAAGTTAATTTTAGACAAGCTGAAATAAAAGGACTTGCAAATCTAAGCAAAACTACATTTGAAAAAACAGTATCATTTGAAGGAGCAGTTTTTAACAACAACAAAAACTTTTTTAACAACACAACATTTAACGGAGAAGCAAAATTTGCTCATTCTTATTTTTACGGAGAAGTAACTTTTATGAATGCAGTATTTAATGATAATACAAATTTTAGTGGAACTTTTTTTCTGCTAAGAGCAAACTATAGTGCTTGCAATTTCTATGGATATACCAATTTTTTTAACCTAAATGCAAACTCACATTTTTCAGCAAATTATTCAATTTTTCATAATCAAACATATTTTAACAACTCAAAATTCTCTGGAAATGCAGACTTTATCAAAATATATTCCGACACTCTAATTAATTTTTCAAACGTAAATTTTAATTTTAATACGAAATTTGATAATTCTACGTTCAATAATAAGATAGTTTTTGAAAAAGCAAACTTTACGAAAGTGCCAAGTATTAAAAATATTAGCCTAAAAGAAGAAACAACTTTTGAATCAGATAGTTGCTATCTATATTCAAAAAATAAATTTGATTTTGAATTTTTAAAATAAAAAACACAAAAACCTTTTAAGTAATATTATTATCTGTTAAAAGCTAATTAAAAATTTAAAATCATATAAATACCTAAAAACAAACCAATTATTAACAATTTTAACTTAAAAAAAATGAAAAAAACAAATTTATTTATTTTTATTATTTTGCTAAGTTTCCCTCTTCTTATGTTGCAAAGTTGCGACCCAGAAGACGCAAACGATTTAGCATACGAACTCGGTTGGTATGGAGACGAAGACTCTGAAAATATTGAAGACGACATCAACCTTGGAACACAATTTGGAAGCGGAGACCTACCTTCAAGTGTAGATTTATTAGAATACTTCCCAACTATTGGTAATCAGGGAGCTTACGGAACATGCGTAGCTTGGGCTTGTGGATACAACCTAAGAGGATTTTTAGACAGAAAAGCAGGAGGAAACAACAACTATAGTGCAAAAGACCTATTCTGGGCTATTGACAATTCAAGCAAAGGAGAAGACTGCAACGGAACAAGTTTCCAAGTAGCATTAGACGTGATGGTAGAAAGAGGTATTGCAACAGAAAGCGTAGTGCCTTACGATGAGCTTGGAGACTGCTCAAGCTCGCCAGAAGCAGGTTGGACTACAAACGCAAACCAAAATAAAATTGAAAACTACAGAGAAATAAGCGTTGATAAAGACGAAATAAAAGGATACCTTGCCAACGGAAGAGCCGTTGTTTTTGGTGCAAAACTTGGAGACGAATTTATGAACGCAAATTCAGATGAAGTTCTTGATTATCAGTCTTATGGATACACAGGAGACCATGCATATCATGCAATGATTCTTAGTGGATATGACGATAGCAAAGGACCAAACGGAGCTTTTAGAGTAGTAAACTCTTGGGGCACAAACTGGGGAGACGCTGGTTTCCTTTGGGTGGACCAAAACTATTTTGTAACAAGCGATTTTTGTTTCTCTGCATTTGTTGCAACAGGAGAAGCAGGAGACCCAGAAGAAGTAGATGACTCTGAATACGACCTTACTGCTTGGATGACTTCAGACGTGCAAGACTCTGATTATCCAAACGACCCACTTGCAAGAATACTAATGGGCTATGATGTATATAACACTGGTTCAGCACTTACTGCCGATAAAGACTGGAATTTTGTATATTTATACTACAATGCCTACGATGCTGACGACTATAATATTCTTATTTTTGACTATTATTCAGATGATTTTTCTGACCAATTTGATTATGGATATAATGGACCTTTGACAAATGAAATGAATTCAGAACTAAACTTCGGCGTTCAAAATTGGTATAACTATATAGACTTAGCAAGCGGACAATCTGCTTCAGAAGCCTTATACGGCGAAGACAGTGGATTTAACTTTCCTTACGATATGCCAGCAACTCTAAACGGTTCATACTATTTTGTTTGCATTGCAGACGGTTTTGATGATATTGAAGAATCTGATGAAGAGAATAACTATTTCTGGTACACAAAAGAAAACGGAGACCCTTTTGAAGTTGTAAACGGAGTAGTAGAAGGTGCATCAACTAAAAAAGTTGCAATAAACAAACAACCAAAACAAAACGATCCTTCACCATCGCCAACAGCAGTTTCTAAACGACACGTAAACGCATATTCGCCAGCAGAAATCAATCAAATGATTATTGCTCACAAAAAAAGCGGAGACTTACAACGTAAAGTTATGCAATTTGTAAACGAAAAAGGAAATAAATCTAAAACAAAATCTAAATAGTTCATAACCAAGTGTTTAATTTTGAGTGTTTAGTTATTAATGAGCTTTCGCCTTATAATTCGCACATAATAAATTTAAAAAGTTTAGTTATTTTTCACACAACCAAACAGATAGACAAAAATAAAATATGATTTTAATTTCTCTATAAAATTTATTATCAAGCGAAAGCTAATTAAAAACTAAACACTTATTTAATTCTAAATTTACAATTCAAAAATTGAATAAATGAAACACCCATTCGGGGTGATTGTTATCACAATCATATAGCTAACGCAATATAAATCATTCACACACAAGGGTATGACTAAAATAAATAAATTTAAAACACATGAAATTAATTAAAAAAAATATATTAGGACTTATGCTGATGTTTTCTGTTGTAGTTTTAGCACCATCATGCACCACAGTGCTTGCAATTTTAGATGCAGCTGCAACTCCAACAACTAACACAACAACAGACGATAACACAACTACAACAGACGACGAAAATACAACACCTAAAAAAGGTAAAACTCAAGGGGGAGGAAGATAATAAATTTAGATTTTATTTACACATGATTAAAAAAATCAAAGTTTTATTATTTAACAAGTGTGGATAAATACCGATTGTTTTTATATATTTAATAAAAAATATATTAGAATAATCGGTATTTTTTTATATTTGCAAAAAAAAATATTCAAAATGAATAAAAAAATATACCTATATATAAGTATAATAACTTCAATAATTGTTATAACTTTGCTAAGTGCGTGCAAAAACTTTGAACCAAACCAAGACATAGTTGGACAATGGGTTATGACTTCAATTATTACAAACCAAAAAATTGTGTCGGAAAGCGGTTTTGATAAAGCAAGAACAGAAATTGCAACAACTACAAGTCTTACCTTTAATGAAGATAAAACTTTTTTTGGGAAAATTTGGGGAGACACAACATATGGAATCTGGAATATTGAAAAAAACGGAACAATTTTAAATATTTTTGATGAAAAATCAAATTATAAAATAAAAACAAAACTAACTTTTATATCCAAAACAAAACTATCATTGGTAGAAAAACAAGACTCAATGTTAGTTAAAATGGATTTTATAAAAAAACAATAATCAAAATAATTAATCACATTTTTAATATATTAAATTTTATCTTTTATGAGAAGACTAACAATCTTACTATTAATACTATTTATGGTAGCAAATCTTACGTTTGCACAATCTACTCCCGACACAACAAAACGCTGGACACTGGGAGCAATAACAAGTCTTACAATAGCACAAACACACCTGAAATATTGGGCAGCAGGTGGAGAAAATTCGTTTGCTATTAGTTCATTACTAAATGCTCATGCGAACTATAAACATAATAAGCACTCTTGGAAAAACACATTTGAAGCAACCTACGGAACCCAAAAATCTGGAAACCTCGAATTTAGAAAAATAGAAGATAAAATAGATTTTTCGTCTAAATATGGATACAAAGCTATAAATAAATTCTATTATACAGGCTTATACAATTTTAAAACACAGTTCTACGATGGTTTTGAATACGACGAAAACAACGAAGCTACCAAAATATCAGATTTTCTTGCACCTGCATACATGCTTTATTCAATCGGAATAGACTATTTGCATTCAGACCATTTTAACATATACACTTCGCCGGCAACCGGTAAACTTACAATAGTAAACGACGAGTTCCTTTCGTCTCAATCTGCTTTTGGTGTAGATTCTGGTGCTATTTATAGAAATGAAGTTGGAGCTTATATAAAATTTGAATATCAAAAAGAGGCTTGGAAAAATATTACCATAAACTCAAAATTAGATTTGTTCTCTAATTATTTGCACAATCCTCAAAATATAGATGTAAACTTTAATATTCTTGTGTCTATGAAAGTAAACAAATTTTTAACTGTAAATATTACCAACGACCTTATTTACGACGACGATATTAATATCCTTGTAGATAAAGAAACTGGCAAAAAGGGACCAAGACTTCAGGTAAAAGAAAACATTGGAGTAGGAATATCTTTTAATTTCTAACAATTTGTAGCAATACTTAGTTAGGTCTTTAATTTCTGTTTTTTTAAATAAACAGGAATAGCACAAAAAAAACATCTGCATAGCAATAGAAATTATTGGGGGCAGGTGTTTTTTTTGTTATATTAATTTTGTTGACTATGAATAAGAGTTATGTCTCCTTTGAAATAAAAATTATCACCACTTTCAAAAGTTCCTTTTGATTCGTATATATATACTCCCATTGGCATAAGTTCATTTTTGTAATATCCGTCCCAGCCTTTGTTTATATCTTGACTTTCAAACAGTAATATTCCTCTTTTGTCGTATATTCTTAGTTGATAGTTGGTTACCTTCTCTTCCGTTACTGGGAAAAAAATGCTGCTTTTGTTGCTATTTGAAGTAATGTATCCTCCCGAGCTGCCTGTTAGGTTTGGTCTTATTGCATTAGGGAATATTATTTTTGTATTGTCTTTTTTAACGTTTACTTCAAATAAAGTCGTGTCGGAGCATTGGTTTTCAGCAACTGTAATAAGTTTTACTTCGTAGTTTCCTGTTTTGTTGTATTTGTGTGTTGGGCTTTCTTCGGTTGATTTTACTCCGTCTCCAAAGTTCCATTCATGTTTTTGTGCATATTGGCTTTTATTGATAAATTCTATTTCTTGATTTTCATAAATATTATTATTATTTACATCAAACATGGCAGTTGGTTTGCCATAAACATTTATAGTGTCGTATATTTTTTTTATGTTTTCGTCGTTTGTAACAGTTAGGCTCACTATATACATTCCGGGTTTGGTATAGGTGTAAGTAACTGATTGTTCATTAGATAATATTCCATCTCCTAAGTCCCAATCGGCAGAGTTGTAGTTTTGGCTTTTGTTTGTAAAATCTACTTTTAGAGGCACACAGCCTTCTAATAAAGAAATATTGAAGTTTGCAACCATTTGAGATTTTAGTTTTTCAAGTTTTTTTGCATTATTTTCGGTTGTTTCGGTTTCTTCATTTGTTTGAGTAATGTGTATTTCTTTTGGGATAGATGTTCCACTTATTATTTTTGCTTCGGTATTTTTATTTTCAGATTTATTTGCAATAATATTTGTTTTATTATTGTTTGTATTTTGCTCAAATTGATTTTCTGATGTTTTATTTTCGTTGTAGTTTGTTGGTTTTATTTCTTTGTTGTTCAATATTAAATTTGCATTTTTGCTTATAGCAAGAATTTTTTTTGTAGAATTTGTTTGTTCGGAAATAATTGAAATTGATGCTACTACAAGAATTATTACAACAAGATAGTAGATATTAAAACTTGTTGCCGAAAACTTTAAGAAACTTGGTTTTGATAATCTTTTATTAATATTTGCCCAGTTTTTTTTGTTTGGTTTTTGTTCAAAATCTTCGAAAGATTTTTTGTAAAGTTCTTCTATTGTTTTCATTGCATTTGTTATTTAATGATTTGCTTTAAGTGTATTATTGAAAAATAAATTTAAAAGCAATTCTATTTGTCATAATTTTTCAGTCTTTCTTGTATTGCTTTTTTTGCTCTATGATATTGAGATTTTGACGTATTTACATCTATACCCAGAATTTCTGCTATTTCTTTGTGTTTGTAACCTTCTATTGCATACATATTAAAGACTGTTTTGTAGCCTTGCGGTATTTTTTTTATTACATTTAATAATTCTTCTTGTGTAAAATCTGATTCGGAAAAGTTGCTGTATTTAAAATCTACTTCTTGCACTTCTCCTATGTCTGCATGGTATCTGTGTTTTAAGTTTTTATGATAGAAGGTGATTGCTGTATTTACCATAATTCTTTTAAGCCAGCCTTCAAATGAGCCTTTTCCTTCAAAGTTATTGATGTAAGAAAAAATTTTAATAAAACCTTCTTGTAAAATATCTTCTGCGTCGTTTATATTATCGCTGTATCGGATACATATTCCAAAAAGAACTGGAGAATAAGTATCATAAAGATATTTTTGTGCGTTTCTATTATTTTTTTTACACTTTTTTATTAACTGTATTTCTTCCATTTTGTCTTTCGCTTATCAGACTTTTTTGTTGCTAAAAAGGTTGCATTTTATTAACAAATAATAAACATTTTTTCGTGTTTGTTTTTGTTTAGAATAAGAATAATTAAAAAATGTTGCTTCAGCTTGTTTGTTTTTTTTATGTTTTTTGTAATTCTTTAACATATAAGCCTTTACTGTTTTCTTTAAAATTTAATTTTTTAAGATATTTTACATGTTTGGGACTATAGCCTTTGGTTACAACTTGTTTTATTCCTATTTTTATAAAACCTTCTCGTATTCGGTGGTATATATATTTTCCATTTTTGTAGTCTCTATATTGTGGCATAACGTAGTCTAAACCTACTTTTAGTATATTTCCTTCTTCTTTATGTGCCAAAAAAATTCCTGCAACTGCCGTGTTTCTTAACACAAGGAAGCTAATTGTATTAAGTTCAGGTTTGTAAACAAATCCAGGAAAACTTCTTTCTATATCTTCTTTATGAAACTCTAATAATTTGAGAAGATATTTATTGTCTCCTCTAATTTCAAGAATATCAAATAGTTCTTTTTTGTTGTAAATTCTTATCAGATAAAAAATATCTACCGATGCAATAAAAGAGTTTAATATCATTACAGGCACAGCTCCAATAAGAACTCCATATGTTCCAAAAAATAATGCACCTGTTAGGTTTATCCATCTAAATTTTACTATGGAGCTCATTGTCATAGATGTAGCAATAATAATAGATGCTCCGTAGCCTATAAATTGTAAAATTGTTTCGTTCATGTTTTTGTGTGTTTAAAAAAACAACCCCGAAAATAGTTGTAATACTATTTCGGGGTAGCAGTAATTTTAATTTTACTGTTTAGTTATGTCAGTGTTTGATAATTTTTTTTCTAATAACAAAAATTATATTCATACACATAAATCAATCAACAACCGACAACTAAAAATCTATTTATTATCTTTCCAAATTTGTAGTAAGCTGATAGACTCTTCGTCTGGCTCATTAACTATTGCGGTAAGTTCTAATAATTTAGCTTTTTTGTCCCAAGTTATTAATTTTATAAATTCAGGAGCTTTTTCTCCGTTTGAATCAAAATATTCCTCGTCGCTTGGAAGGTGGAACATGTAAGGAGACTTTTTGTTATATTTATATAAATTAGCGTCTTCAATGTCGTCAAATTCAAAAATTATTTCTCCACAAAGTTGATTATTTTCTTCAAACAACCTTTTGCTTTTTACTTTTGCATTCGGAAAATCTTCTTCTATTGTAGTTCCTTCAATATAATCTGAAATTAATTCAGCATAATCTTGCTCTGCTTCTTCTTGCACCGAAATGTCGTCATCGTATCGTAAGCAAATAATGTTTTTATAAGTTATAGTTAGTTCGCCAGAATTTTTTCCTGTCATTTCAAACTTATACTCCTTGTATTGTGCAGTTAAACAACTTGATAACACAAATGTTAATAAAATTACAAAACTGGCTAAATAGCGTTTCTTCATGATAAAATTGGTTTTTAAGATTAAAAAATAATAACAGAATATCTAAAATATAAGATTTTCTGAAAAAAAATGTATTACAAAGGTATTTTTTTTTTTATTATTACAATACTAAAACTTAAATTTTTTCAAAAAATTGTGTAATTTATTGAGTTGGGTCTTTTTTAAAGCGTTTTTTTATTGCTTGAAGCAATTTTTGGTTTTTCATCCATTTTGCTTTTACCATGTATGGCAAAACTTTTATCATTTCTCTAACATTGGAGGCAAGCCAGCGGTCTATATAAACTGCTGTTTTAACATCTTTTGCTTTTATATCTATGTCAAAAAGTTCTTTTAAGAAAATGGGATTATTTATAAAAGCAAATTCTATTGATGCCCAAAATTTTGCATTTACCTCCATAAAAACATAATCCTTTCTAACATTGCAATATTTATATTCGGCAAGTCCCCAGCCAGAATAATTTACTTTTTTGGCAATTCTTGCTGTGTATTCAGATAATTTAGGGTCTTCTAAGCGTTCAAGCACAACGGCAGAGCCTCCGTGATATGGAACACTAATAACTTCTTTTTGAGCAAAACTGGTTATTATTTTTCCCTGTTCTGCCAAAAAACCAACAGAATAAGTGCCTTGGCTGTCTATAAATTCTTGAAAAAAAACAGTCTTAGATTTTATTTTTTTAAGCTCTTCTTTATTTTTTATTATTCCTCGCTCTCTGTAAACCTCCTCTCGTAGAGATTTGAAAAAAACGGGAAAAAAATCTAAATCCTTGCGGTTTGTAAAAGTTCTCGGAATAGGAACTCCAATTTCTTTTACCAGTTTGAGCATATTTATTTTATCGTAAGTAATAAAGTTTTCTTCGGCAAAACTGGATTTGCCAATTTTTAGTTCACCCTTATCCATAAAATAAATTAATGTACTTGCTGCTCCACACGGAATTATTATATCAAACTCCATATTTTTGTCATACTTTGATGTTTTGTCAAAATATAACTCATAATCAGGCTTGTATTTACGAAGATACCTAACAAAAGTTTGTGTTTGGTCTTTATTGGATTGTAAAAATAGAACTTTTTTCACAGGTATTATGTTTTAACTTTTAATTTTTTTACAAAATTAAAAAAATTGGTATTTTAATTGCTATTATATATTAAAAAAAAATATATATTTGTTTACAAAAACAAAACAAATATAAGACCAAGTTAAAATTTATAAAAATAAAAAGAATTTTATTTTTTTATTCGCCTGTAAAACAGTTATTTGTGTTAATGAAAAAAAAGTTTTTTTTTTTTTAATAAAGAAATGTTTGATTTTTGTATATAAAATTTATAAATTTATAAAAATTTTTCAATCAAGGTTTTGAACACAAAACTACCTAATTAAATATAACAACATGTTTGACGACAATTTATTTGACAAAGCTTTTAATCTCTTTTCTCGAGTAGAAAAACAAGATTTTGAATACGTTTATAGAGGGTATTTTACACACAATATTACAAAAAAAATATTAGTGCTTGCTGATAGCAATATTCAGAAATCGGTAGAACGCTCCACAATTCAAAAACGCATCTATTATATAATGGTAGAGGGGCTTCAAAATATAACAAGACATCAAGACGATTTAGAGAATAAAGCAGATAAGTATCCAGGAATTTTTGCAATTCAAAAACGAAAGGAACGCTATTACGTTACCACCGGAAACCTCGTATTGAACGACAAGATACCTGAACTAAAAAAGAAAATATCAAAAATCAATAGCTTAGAAAAAGACGAACTCAAAAAATTTCATAAAGAAATTTTGAGAGCAGGAGTTATATCTAACAAAGGAGGAGCAGGTCTTGGGCTTATAGAAATGTCTCGAAAGTCTGGAAACAAGTTAGTTGCAAGTTTTGAATTAGTAAACGAAGAATATTCATATTTTTACCTTCAAACACAAATTCCTACCACAAAAAAAGAAAAATTAGACTCAGATGTTCAAGACTTAAAACTCAGAAAATCACTTATATCCATAAAAAAACTACATCTTAGTCTAATAATAGAAAATATTATATTATACTTCAATGGTTTTTTTAATCAAGGAAATTTATTAAGTTTGCTCGCTATTATAAAAGGAAGAATGAACATGTCTATAACAACCATAAGACTGTCAAACGTTATGGTTGAGATGATACAGAACATTATAAAACACGGAGCAGAACGTTCAGATGAAATTAGCGGAGCACCAGGTGTTTTCTTTTTAAGACAAAAAGAAAATAATGACTTTACTCTAACATCTGGAAATTATGTTACTAACGAAGATGCAGAGAAACTTAAAGACAACCTTTCTTTTATTAACGAAAAATCTGATAAAGAAATAAGCGAATATTACGATAAAATTTTATTAGACATAGAACTCGGGGATTCTAAAAAATCAGGTTTAGGACTTTCTGATTTGAGAATAAAAAGCGGTAAAAAATTAGAATACAGCTTTCACGACATGGGAAATGGTAATAATTTTTATATTTTACAAACAACAGTAGTAAATTTACAAAAATAATAAATAAATGGAACCTTTAATTATAAAAGAAACAGAAGATACTCCTGAAATCATCTTTAATCCAGAAGACGAAACTTTTAAAATTTCTAAAGTCTCTGTGCCAGAAGACGCTTATGAATTCTACGACCCAATTATTAATTGGCTTAAAGAATACGCAGAAGCTCCAAACGAAGAAACGATTATGGAATTTGACTTAGAATATGTTAATACAGCATCGTCTAAACAACTTATTCAGGTTATTTTAGCATTAGAAGAAGTTGCAAAAAACGGAAAGGTTATTGCTAAATGGTTTTACGAAGAAATAGACGAAGACATGCAATCTCTTGGCGAAAGATACGCAAAGTTGGTAGATGTGAAGTTTGAATTTATAGAAATATAAAAAACATTAAAGTCTGCAGTTTTACAGTGTAACAACTGATAACTGTGGACTAAAAATTATACACTACCACTCAATAAAATCAATAGGGATATTAACTATTGCACTAAAATCCTCCCCATTTTCTTTCATAACCTCATCTTCTTTCATGTAATACCACTTTATTTTTACATTCTTTATTTTACTAATAATAATAAAAATATCAGTAATTTTTCGGGCAGAGGCAGAGTTGTAATAATCTAATTTGAATTTAAAGACTGTCTCCTCGTTTGGGTCTTTTGAATATTCAACTAACCAGTCTATTACACTGTCGTAAAATTTTGTAGTGTTCTCTGGCAAAGACCTACCTGTAATCTCAAAAATTCCTTGTGCAGGATTTAACGTTATTTGAGGATAAATTTTACTTCTTCGTTTTATTTCTAATTTTTCTAACATCGCTAAATAAGAGTATTAAATTTTGTTAATCTATATTATTATTATTTTTGAATAAAGTAGAAACTGCTATTTTGTTATTATCCTACATATACCTTACTTGCAAATTTACTATTTTATCTAATAAAAACAAAAGAAAATATAGTTTTTTCAAATAAATTTGATAATACAACCTTTTTTTGCAACTTTGCAAATTAATAAATAATTAAAAGTAATACATTCAATACAAAAAACAACAATCTTTTTTGTAATTCATATACACAATCTTAATTATGTCAAATACAAATTTTATAGATTACGTAAAAATATATTTCAAATCGGGGAAAGGTGGAGCTGGTGCTGCACACTTATATCGTGCCAAAAACATTACCAAAGGAGGTCCCGACGGTGGCAATGGAGGCAAAGGTGGTAGCATTATTTTAAAAGGAAATAAGCAACTTTGGACTCTTTTGCACCTTAAATACCGAAAAAATATTATAGCAAAAAGTGGTTTGCCCGGAGGTAGCAACAATAGAACTGGGGCAGACGGAGACGATGAAATAATAGAAGTGCCACTCGGAACGGTTGCCAAAGATTACGAAACTGGTGAAGTTCTTTTTGAAATAACCGAACACAACGAGGAAAAAATATTGTTAGAAGGAGGACGTGGAGGACTTGGAAATACGAATTTCAAATCTTCTACATTTCAAACGCCTCGTTTTGCTCAGCCGGGTGAACCTGCACAGGAAGGTGCTAAGATATTGGAACTGAAGCTTTTGGCAGATATTGGGCTTGTAGGATTTCCTAATGCAGGAAAATCTACTTTGCTTTCGGTGGTTTCCGCTGCCAAACCCAAAATTGCAAACTACGCTTTTACCACACTTACTCCAAATTTAGGAATTGTAAAATACCGAGATTTCCGTTCCTTTGTGATGGCAGATATTCCTGGAATTATTGAAGGTGCTGCCGACGGCAAAGGGCTTGGTATCAGATTTTTAAGGCATATTGAACGAAATTCACATCTTCTTTTTATGATTCCTGCTGATAGTAAGGAAATTAAAAAAGAATATGAAATTCTTTTGAATGAATTAAGAAAATATAATCCTGAACTTTTAGATAAGGGCAGATTAATAGCTATTTCAAAATCAGATATGTTAGACGAAGAATTGATGGAGGAAATAGAAAAAACTTTGCCTTCAAATATTCCTCATGTTTTTATTTCGTCAATAACAAATTTTGGAATTACTGAACTAAAAGACCTTATTTGGAGAGAATTAAATAAAGATAGTGAGTTTTAAAAAAGAGAGCTTAATTTTAAATTAAGCTCTCTTTTTTTTAGAATAAAGAATTTTCGGGTCTGTTTATTTCAAAAAAAGGCTTACCAAGATGGCTGTAAGCCAATTCTGTAGCTTCACGACCACGTGGAGTTCGCTTAATAAAACCTTGCATAATTAAAAAAGGTTCGTAAACTTCTTCTATTGTGCCAGATTCTTCGCCAACGGCGGTTGCTATTGTTGTTAGTCCAACAGGTCCTCCTTTAAATTTGTCAATTATTGTAGAAAGTATTTTATTGTCCATTTCGTCTAAGCCCGATTTGTCTATATTTAAGGCAGATAACGAATATTTAGTAATTTCTAAATCTATTTCGCCAGAGCCTTTTACTTGTGCAAAATCCCGCACTCTACGTAGCAAAGCATTTGCAATACGAGGAGTGCCTCGGCTACGAGAGGCTATTTCGGAGGCAGCTTCGTTGTTTATTTTTACTTGTAAAATATTTGCAGAGCGTTTTATTATTTTGGTAAGCACGCTGGAATCGTAATATTCCAACAAGGCTTTTATTCCAAACCTTGCACGCAAAGGGCTGGTTAGTAGTCCAGAGCGTGTTGTTGCTCCTACCAGTGTAAACGGGTTTAAGGATATTTGAACAGAGCGGGCACTTGGTCCTTTGTCTATCATAATATCTATTTTAAAATCCTCCATTGCCGAATATAAATATTCTTCTACGATGGGGCTAAGTCGGTGAATTTCATCAATAAAAAGCACATCTTTCTCGTTCAAATTTGTGAGAAGTCCAGCAAGGTCTCCGGGTTTGTCAAGCACAGGTCCAGATGTTATTTTTATTCCAACTCCAAGTTCATTCGCAATAATATTAGATAGTGTAGTTTTGCCAAGACCCGGAGGTCCGTGAAGTAGAGTGTGGTCTAATTGCTCGCCTCGCATAATTGCGGCTTTCACAAAAACTTTAAGATTTTCAATAATTCCTTGTTGTCCGCTAAAATCCGAAAAATTGAGAGGGCGTAATTCTTGTTCGTGTTCTTTTTGGTCTTCTGATATATTTTGGTCGTGTATATCCATTTTATTGTGCAAATAGCTTGTTTGTGGCAAAAGCCAATTTATAATTTATATAAATATTGTTGTATTTTGTATTGCTTATCTTTCTTATAAAAAATTATTTTTTCTTTAAAAATCCCGTTTCTATAAATAACATTATAAGTAAGAGTTGTTATAATAATTTCGTTTTTAATTTCCGACGAAAAAGCAACTTTGCTAAAAGATTCTATTTTTCCTCTTTCGTTGTTTATGCTTTTTAGAGTTTGAACCCACTCTTTTTTAGATGTTTGAACTGTTGCCTCTTCGGTTAGTAATTCTAATATCTCTTCAAATTTTTGGCTTTTAATTTTATTATAAAATTCGTTTCCTGTTTGGCTTGCTCCTTCTACTGCATCACAAGAAGATAAAAATGTAATGGCTAATATGTTAATTATCAATAAAAGTGATATGTATATATGTTTGTTGTGTTTTATAAGCATTTTTTTGTAAGTGCTTAGTTTTAAGTGATTAGTTTTAGTTTTTAATCGGCTTTCGCCTAAAATTTGTATTTATTTATATAATTAGATTGTCTATACAGTTTTTTTACAAATATTTTAAATAAAAAAAACAACAACTGCTGTAAAGCAACAATTTAGCAAAAAAACAATTTTTAAATTATATACCACTATTTTTTATTAAATATACTCTTCACCTTTTTCAGCTTGTATGTCTGTAACTATTTGCTTGATAAGCTGTTCGTCTTTGCGTGTGGAAATTAATAAAATATTATCAGATTCTGTAACAATAACATCATTTAGTCCTTGAACTACAACAAGTTTGTTATCTGGCACATTTACTATACAGTTTTTTGTGTTGTATAGCATTGTATTATTGCCTTTTACTGCATTTTGATTTTCGTCTTTATTTGAGTTTTCGTAAAGCGAGCCCCAAGTTCCTAAATCCGACCAACCAAAATCTGCTGGATAGACATACACGTTTTCAGCATGTTCCATAATTCCATAATCTAACGAAATATTTTGGCAAGTGGCATAAGTTCTATTTATAAAGTCTTGCTCCTCGGAACTATTATAATATTTTATGCCATTTTCAAACAAGCTATCTACTTCTGGCAAGAATTGCTTAAATGATTTATTTATAGTTTTTAGAGACCAAATAAATACTCCCGAATTCCAATAAAATTCGCCCGATTGGAGAAATATTTTTGCCATTTCCAAGTCTGGTTTTTCAGTAAAAGTTTTAACTTTATTTATTTCTAAGTTTTTGGTAATTCTATCTTTTTTGTCTTCAATTTGAATATATCCGTATCCTGTTTCAGGGCGGCTTGGCTTTATTCCAAGAGTTAGCAAAACGTCGTTTTTGCGAGTAAATTCAAGGCTGTTTTTTATTATTTTTGTAAATTCTATTGTGTTGGTTACCAAGTGGTCTGCAGGTGATACTACAATGTTTGCTTCAGGGTTTTGTGTTAGAATTTTGTAGTTTGCATAAGCTACACAAGGGGCTGTATTTCTGCGAGCAGGCTCTAAAAGTATGTTGTTTTCTGGAATTTCTGGTAGTTGTTCCATAACTACATTTTTGTATATTTCACTTGTTACAATCAGAATGTTTTTTGGTGGACATATTTCTAAAAACCTATCAAAAGTTTGCTGAATTAGTGTGCGACCTGTTCCGAGAATATCTAAAAATTGTTTTGGTTTTTGTGTTCGGCTAAGTGGCCAAAATCGGCTTCCTACACCACCTGCCATTATTACGCAATAATTGTTGTTCATTGGGTTTATAGTTTTTTATAATTGTTTAAAAGATAAAATATATTTTATAATATTTTATTAGCTTAGAAACAAATTTGTTTATAATTTGTGCAAAGATACAAAACTATTATTTATCCTACAAGGTTAAAACTGTTGATAGTTTTTTTTTAGTTTCTATAAAATTAGAAGAGTTGTAATTTTATATTTCTATTAAATTATTCAAAATAGCATAAATAGTTAGACCCGAAACTGTTTTTATGCCAAGTTTTTTAGTAATATTTTTGCGATGGGTTGTAACGGTGTGTGGGCTAATAAATAGTTGGTCTGCAATTTTCTGATTAGTATTTCCTTGGGCAATAAGTTTTACTATATCTCGTTCTCTTTCAGATATTTCACCTTCATTATTATGCTCGTCTTCTGGGGCAAAATTGTTGGTAATAATATTTTGTATTTTTGTTTCTACTTGGCTTTTTATTTCATTTATTAATATTTTTTCAATAATTAAAAAATCGTTGAAACTAACAGATTTATTGTTTGTTATTAGAATTATTTTAGTGTGTTGTAGTTTTGTTTTATTAAAACTATCGGATAATTTTTCTAATAAATGGTGGTTTACAAATAATAAATCGGGTGCTATATTTTGTATATTATTTTGAAATTGGATTAAACTATCAATCAAAATAATTTCTATGCCATTTTCAAACTCCTTAATAATAGAGCATAAGCCCTTAGCTATAATATGTCTTTTTTCAAAAATTAATATTTTCATTTCTAATTTTTCGTTCTTCATTAATTATTAATCACCTTGTTTTCCATTTTTATTGCATTGGGTATAAGCACCTTCTCTTCTATTCTTTGGTGATTTATCAAATCTTTTTCAAGTTCAAAAAGGTCAAATAATATATGATTGCATAGGTTTGTTTCCTTTGTTTTTGGAATATATTTTATTATAATATTTTTTAGGTCAAATATTTTTTCTTCTACGTCGGAATGTTCCGAGGCATATTTATTTATATTATATTTATATTTTTTAAATTCTTCTAAGTCTTCTTTTTTTTGATAAAGAAATACTTTTTCTAATAATATTGCATAGGGGTAAACAACTGAATCTTCGTGGTCTATATGAATAATTAATTCTTTTTTATATTCTTCAAAAAAACTTTTTATTAGCTCTATTTTAGACACTTCTTCTGAGCAGCATTTTTTCACAAATTCATTTATCATTAGTTCAATATTTTGCAATTTCACATTTATAAAATAATTATGTGATTTTTTTAAATAATTGATAATAAGACTTAAAGACCTGTTTTGAAAATGTTTTTCGGGCAAATAATTTTCGTCGTGGAATGCATTTACTATTTCCACAAAAAAATCGGTGTCAATGTTTTTAGATTTGCAAATTTGCTCAATAGTTTTTTCGCCAAATCCGAGTTGTATTTCAAATCTATTTATTACTGGCAGTAGTTGGTAATTCATAAGAATTAAATCTGCCATTTTCATGTTTTTATTTATTTTCATAATTTTGAATAAGGAGAATTAAGGAATATTTTTTATTGTTACCAACAACCTTATTATCAGGCGAAAGCCAATTAATAATTAAGCACTCAAAATTAATTCTACTTTACGAAGTTAAAAACAAGCACAAACGGTGTGATAATCAATAGCCTTGTCTGAAAGGGCAAGGTTAATTTAATATCTTGTTTTAGCACCAACGGTGCGTAATCTATTTACTAATAATAAATTATTTCGCACCCTTGGTGCTTAAATATCTAATTATTAATTGTTTTTTAAGTTCATAAAGTTGAATTAAACACGCATTTATTTATTCTAAAATTTCTATTTCGTAAAAGAGTGTAGAATATGGAGGTATTTCGCCGTTTTGTGTGCTGCCATATCCTTGACTATAAGGCACAATTAGCTTAGATTTGCCTCCTTTTTTCATCATCAAAATTCCATTTGTTAGTCCAGTGTTAAAAGTATTGTTGCCAAGAGTAAGTTCGCAGGTGTCGCAAGTTGCAAAAACATCTTGCTTGTTTAGTATTTTTTCGGCAAAAATAATTTTTATATTGCTACCTATTTCTACTTGGTCGCCTTTGCCCTCGGTTGTTTGATAATAATAAACACCCTCGCTGGTTATTGAGTCTGGTTCGGAGTTGTTGTAATATCTATATTTTTTTATTTCGCTGTCTTCTGTGATGTCAGCATTGTCTGACAGGACTTGAATTTCGTAAATTAATCCAGAATTAGAAGGAATATCTGCTGGAGTGTTTTCGCCATAAGCCATGTTAGGCGGCATAAATAATTGCCCCATACTGCCTTCTTTCATTAGAAGGAGGCCTTCGTTTAAACCCAAAGGAAGTTCGTTTGCTCCAAGTGTTAGTTCTATATTTTTGTCTGTTTCTATATCTGTGCCATCAATCAAACTTAGTTTGTATAAGATATTTACATTCTGATTTTCTGTAATTTGATTTCCCACTCCTTCAAAATACGACGTGTAATAGACTGAGTTGTCGGTGCTTGTGGTAATGGTGTCAAGGTCTATTATGTATCTAAAAAATGAGCTTGTGTTTTGTGCAAATTCACTATCGGAATTTATTTTAAAATAAAAAACCAAAGTAGAATACGGAGGAATAGAGCCTATTTGTTTGCTTCCGTAGGCTTTGTTGTATGGAAAGATAAGGATTCCTACACCACCTTTTTTGAATATTTCTACTGCATCATTCCAGCCTTGCATAATATCTTTGTCTCCTGCTATAAAAGTAAATATTTCGTCTTCGGCAAATTTGACATATTCTTTACCAGATTTTTCGTCTAAGTTTATACCTGTATATTCTACCGAAATGCTATCGCCTTCGTTTATTGTTTCGCCTGCACCGTAGTCGGCTACAAAATAATATATTCCTCCGTCGCTTTGTTCAAATTCAAATTCGTAGCCAAATTCTTCAATATAGTTTTCTATTTGCCTTTCTTCGTCGTCCAGTAATTCTCTTTGTTTAAGGCAAGAGGAGAACAAAATTAAAATTACAAATATTATTATTATATTATATTTCATAGATAGAAAGAATTTTTTTATTGCTGAATTTTTTTATTGTTGAATTGTTGCTTTACAGCTGATGTTTTTTCAATAATTTCATTATAAGGCTAAACCAACTAAAAACTAAAAACTAACCACTAAAAACTATTTGTTAAAATAACTCCAAAGGTTGTCTTTTGGGAGTGGTGCAATTATTTCTATTGGTTCGTTTTTTATTGGGTGAATAAAATTTATTTTTCGGGCATGAAGACTAATTCCACCGTCTTTGTTGGAGCGAGGAAAACCGTATTTTAAATCGCCACGAATTTTGCAACCAATATGTGCAAGCTGTGCCCTTATTTGATGATGCCGTCCTGTGTGCAGTTCTATTTCAAGAAGATGAAAGCGGTCGGAACTATTTATTAGTTTGTAAGTTAGGCTTGCAAGTTTAGAGCCGGCAACTTCTTTGTTGTAGGCATAAGACTTGTTTTGTTTTTCGTTTTTTTTAAGATAATGATTAATAGTGTCTTCGTGTTTTGGTGGACGCTTATCTACTATTGCCCAATATATTTTTTTCACGTCTCTGGTCTGAAACATTTTGTTTAACCGTGTGAGTGCCTTGCTTGTGCGAGCAAGCACAAGCACTCCTGACGTGGGGCGGTCTATGCGGTGAACAAGTCCGATAAAAACATTGCCGGGCTTGTTGTATTTTTGTTTAATGTAATCTTTAACAAGCTCTGTAAGAGGAATATCTCCTGTTTTGTCGCCCTGCACTATTTCCGAAACTGCTTTATTTACTGCTATTATATGATTGTCTTCGTAAAGTATTTCCATTTTATGCTTTTTATAAAAAAACAAAATTAATATTTTTATTGCTACAATACTAATAAATAGAAATAAAAAACCACATAGAAAAGTTTTTCTGTGGTTTTTGTTGGCGGATTACTATGAGTTTGTGTTTACATTGCAAAACCAATGCAGCTACAATCAACGGCAGAAGGCGACAATTAGAAATTGAGTTGTGTCATACACTGAAATGTTCTTTTTTTATAAAAAAAAAGGTTGTAAATTAAGTTTTACAAAAAGAAATCTAATTTTTTTCAATTTTTTTTAATCTTAAATAATACTACAAGTAATAATCTGTAAATTGCTGAAAATCAAACTAATCATTTTTTTTATATTATTTATATATAACAGAACGTAAAAAATATTTTTCGTAAACTACTGAAAATAAGTGATGAAATTTTTAGTAAGTATGTTTTTTTATTTGCTTTTGCAGTAGTTATTTATAGGTTCGTAAAATAGAATTAATAAGTTACCAAACCAAAAATATATTGGTTCTAAATCCGCAAAATGCGTGTTATATGTGTTCTGTTTGCGAGGATTGGAGCACGGATAATATATATTATACAGCTTGCACGGATAAAACATTCGCAATCGTTTGCGTAAATAAATATTCTTATATCCTTGATAGTTTGTGTTTTATTTTGTATTTTTACATCTGCTAATAAACACAATATTTTCTATAATAATCATCGTAAAAACTAACTCCATGAAAAAATTAAACTTTAAAAAAGTAATCTTCACATTACTATCGTTTTTTATTATCGTAAGTGCCAACGCACAAATCTACGACCCCGAAGGCTTAAACATGCCCGGAAACTGGGACAACTGGGACAACCCTCCTGCAAATCTTGTTTTTGCAAGCTCTACGCAGGCAGGTGGAGATATTCAATTAAACACAGTAACAAATAATTATCAAACAATTTTTTCTACTCCAACCGACCTTGCCACTGGCAGCTACGAGTTTCTTTATTCAAGTGGTGCAACAGGAGACGAATGGAATAACAAATGGGCAAATGCCTCTTTTGCATTAAATTCTATTGCAAACTTAACTTTAAATGGTGCGGACAACAATACTATAACTCTCAACGACAACAAGTTTTATGTAATGAATTGGGAAAATACTGGCTATGAAGACACTCGTGCCATTTTTATGGAACTTGATGCAGCACCAGTTTCAATAACAAATGTTTCGCAAGATATTCCTGTTCCAACCTCCAACGACGAT
>Ga0193956_1000265_pt1 | contig 25202 bp, 36 predicted proteins | sample BB_7_MG_FD_140358 | JGI IMG/M metagenome (GOLD analysis project Ga0193956, IMG submission 140358) | Microbial mat bacterial communities from the Broadkill River, Lewes, Delaware, United States - BB_7_MG | ecosystem: Environmental > Aquatic > Freshwater > River > Microbial mats | place: USA...
CAACAGTTTTAGTAGAAAGACGTGTTATGCACCCTAGATATCGTAAATTTGTTAAGCGTTTTAAGAAATTCTTAGTACATGATGAAAGAAACGAAGCTAAAGCTGGTGATATAGTAAAAGCTATAGAATGTAGACCGTTATCAAAGAGAAAATCTTATAGATTAACTACTATAGTAACAGTGGGAGTTGAGTAATGATACAAGGTTTTACTAGATTAGCTGTTGCTGATAACACTGGTGCTAAAGAGATTATGTGTATTAAAGTACTTGGTGGTTCTAAGCGTCGTTATGCTAGCGTAGGTGATGTAATCGTTGCTTCTGTTAAAAAAGCTCTACCAACTGGTAAAGTTAAAAAAGGACAGGTAGTTAAAGCGGTAATCGTTAGAACTAAAAAAGAAATTCAAAGAGAAAATGGATCACTTATCAGATTTGATGAGAATGCTGCTGTTATTCTTAATGATAAAAGAGAACCAATAGGAACAAGAATTTTTGGACCTGTTGGTAGAGAAGTAAGATACTCTGGTTTTATGAAAATAGTATCACTTGCTCCGGAGGTTCTATAATGGCTACAAAATTTAAAATAAAAAAAGGCGATGAAGTAAAAATTATCGCTGGAGATGATAAAGGTAAAGTTGCAAAGGTACTTAGAGTACTTACTAAGACTTCACAAGTTATCGTTGAGGGTTGTAAGGTAGCTAAAAAAGCTGTTAAGCCTGATGACAAAAATCCTAATGGTGGATTTGTAAATAAAGAGATGCCAATTAATATCTCTAATGTTGCAAAAGTAGAGGGTGAATAATGAATAGATTAAAAGCTAAATATAGAGCTGACATACAAGATGCTCTTGTAAAAGAATTTGATATAAAAAACCCTATGCTAATTCCAGCTTTAGAAAAAGTTGTTATTAGTGTTGGTGCTGGCGATGATGGTAAAGATGCTAAAATTTTACAAAATGTTGTAGATACTATATCTTTAATATCAGGACAAAAAGCACAAGTTAGAAATGCTAAAAAATCAGTTGCTGGTTTTAAAGTAAGAGAAGGATATCCTGTAGGCGTTAAAGTTACTTTGCGTAATGAACAAATGTTTGCATTTTTGGACAAACTAATTACAGTTGCACTTCCAAGAGTTAAGGATTTCCGTGGATTACCAAGAAATGGGTTTGACGGTAGAGCAAACTATAACTTTGGTTTAAATGAGCAATTGATGTTCCCTGAAGTAAATTTTGATGATATATTAAAAACTCATGGTATGAATATAACAATTGTTACAACTGCAGCTAACGATAAGCAGGCTTTTAGGCTTCTTGAATTAGTTGGTATTCCGTTCGCGAAGGGCAAGTAACATGGCAAAAAAATCTATGATTGCAAAGGCTGCGAGAGAGCCTAAGTTTAAAGTTAGAGGATACTCAAGATGTCAAATCTGTGGTCGTCCTCATTCAGTTTACAGAGATTTTGGTGTATGTAGAGTTTGTCTAAGAAAAATGGCAAATGAGGGATTAATCCCTGGACTTAAAAAAGCAAGCTGGTAAGGAAAAATATATGATTAATGATCTTGTATCAGATGCACTAACTAGAATTAGAAATGCATCAATGAGAAAACTTGATGTTACACAGTTAATGCACTCAAAGCTTGTAGAAGCTGTTATGGGTGTATTCCAAGAAAAAGGCTACATAGAAAGCTTTAATGTTATAGAAGATGGAAATAAGAAATTTATTAAAGTTGTTCTAAAATATGACAAAAATGGAAACAGTGTAATTACAGAAGTTAAAAAAATATCAAAACCAGGACGCCGTGTTTATAAGGGTTCTGACGATATTCAAAAGTTTAAAAATGGATATGGTACTTTTGTAGTAAGTACTTCAAAAGGCGTACTTAGCAACGATGATGCACATAAAGCAAAAGTTGGCGGCGAAGTACTTGCAAGTATCTGGTAAAACAGTTTACTTTTATGGTATTCGATAACCATTCGTAAAAGTAGTCTTATCGTAGACAAGTAAAAGGAAATATATGTCAAGAATTGGAAAGCAACCTGTAGTTATTCCTGCTGAAATTAAGGTTTCACTTGAAGACACAGTAGTTGTATTTAAAAAAGGTAGTGTTCAAAAAGATTTGGATACTAAAGGAAATGTTGATGTTAAAGTAGACGGTGATCAAATCGTATTCTCTGCAAAGAGTGATGATAGACAAGATCGTGCCTATTGGGGTACTTACCGTTCACTAGCTCAAAACATTATTGTTGGATTAACAACTGGTTACCAAAAACAATTGGAAATCAATGGTGTTGGTTATAGAGCTGCAGTAAAAGGAAATATTCTTGAACTTCAACTTGGTTTTTCGCACCCGATTAATTATGAATTCCCAAAAGGTCTTCAAATTACTGTTGAAAAAAACTTAGTTACTATTAAGGGTGATGACAAGCAAGTTGTTGGTCAAGTTGCTGCTGAAGTTAGAAGTTTTAGACCACCAGAGCCTTACAAAGGTAAAGGTGTTAAGTATGTTGAAGAGCATATCCGTCGTAAAGCCGGCAAAACTGCTAAGAAATAGGGGTAGCAAATGAGAGCAAATATTTTAAAAAGAAAACTTGCGCTTAGAATTAAGCGTAAAAAAAGAGTCAGAGCAGATATTTTTGGTACAGTTGAGCGTCCTAGAGTCTCTATTTTTAAATCAAATAAGTATGTTTATGTTCAAGCTATAGATGATGTTAATCAAGTAACATTAGCTACAGCTGACGGATCAAAACTAGGTTTAAAAGCAAACAAGGCAGGAGCAACTGAACTTGCAAAAGTTTTCGCTGCATCTTTAACAGAGAAAAAGTTAACAACAGTAGTTTATGATAGAAATGGATATTTATATCATGGTGTTATTGCTGCTTTTGCAGATGGCTTAAGAGAAAACGGCATTACGCTGTAACAAAAGGAAGACAATTCAATGGAAAAGTATAATAGAGAAGAATTTGAAGAAGTCATCGTTAACATCGGCCGTGTAACTAAAGTTGTTAAAGGTGGTAGACGATTTAGATTTACAGCACTAGTAGTTGTTGGAAATAAAAATGGTTTAGTAGGATTTGGTTTTGGTAAAGCAAAAGAAGTTCCTGATGCAATTAAAAAAGCTGTAGACGATGCTTTTAAAAGTATTGTTAAGGTTAATATTAAAGGTTCAACTATCGCTCATGATATTGAAGTAAAATATAACGCAAGTAGAATTTTACTTAGACCAGCTAGTGAAGGTACAGGAGTTATTGCCGGTGGTGCAACTCGTCCAGTTCTTGAGCTTGCAGGTATCAAAGATATTTTGACTAAGTCGTTAGGATCAAATAACCCAGCTAATGTGGTAAGAGCAACAATGAAAGCTCTTAGCATGATTAAATCGTAAGGAGTTAATATGTCATTAACTAATCTAGCTCCAGCTGCTGGTTCTACTCACTCAAAAAAGAGAGTAGGCCGTGGTCAAGGAAGTGGTATGGGTAAGACAGCGAGTCGTGGCTGTAATGGTCAAAAGTCTCGTTCAGGTTATAAAATAAAAAGAGGTTTTGAAGGTGGTCAACAACCACTTCAAAGAAGACTTCCAAAAGTAGGATTTATTTCAAGAGTTGTTAAACCTTACACTATAAATGTAGAGAGAGTGAAAGCAATTGCTACATTAGAAGAAATTACTATGGATTCAATTAGAAGCGTTCATAAAATATCTAGCAGTGTATTAAAAGTAAAACTTATCGGTGCAGGGGCAAAAGAACTTGCTGCTAAAATAAAAGACGATAACATCACTTTTACTGGTAAATAAGATGAGTAATGATCTTACTAAAAAGATTTTAATTACTCTCGGATTTATTTTTGCGTACAGAATACTGGCATATGTGCCAGTACCTGGCGTAAACCTTGATGTAATTAAAGAATTCTTTGACTCAAATAGCTCAAATGCACTTGGTATGTTTAATATGTTTAGTGGAAATGCTGCTCAAAGAATGAGCATAATTTCACTAGGAATCATGCCTTATATTACAGCTTCAATTGTAATGGAACTTCTAGCAGCAACTTTCCCAACTCTTGGAAAAATGAAAAAAGAACGAGATGGTATGGTTAAGTATATGCAAATCATTCGTTACGCAACTATCGGTATTACTCTTATTCAAGCAATTGGTGTTTCAGTTGGGCTTGGAAGTATGACAGGTCGTGCAGGTGAAAGTGCTATTATGGTTGATATGACTACATTTACAGCTGTTGCAGCTGCATCAATGCTTACAGGAACAATGCTTCTTATGTGGATTGGTGAGCAGATTACTCAAAGAGGTATAGGAAATGGTATATCTTTGATTATTTTTGCTGGTATAGTCTCAGGTATTCCTTCTGCAATTGGTGGAACAATTAACCTTGTAAATACAGGTGAGTTGAACTTCTTAGTTGTTATTGGAATACTACTTGTTATCTTAGCTACTGTTGGATCTATTATTTATGTTGAAATGGGAGAGAGGCGTGTACCTATCTCTTATAGTAGAAAAGTAATGATGCAAAATCAACATAAAAGAATTATGAATTATGTACCAATTAAAGTAAACCTTAGTGGTGTTATACCACCAATTTTTGCAAGTGCTATTTTGATGTTTCCATCAACTATTATGCAAGCAAGTACTAATCCAATAGTTCAAAAAATAAATGACTTTTTAAGCCCAAATAGCTACGCTTTTAATGTACTAACTTTTATATTTGTTATTTTCTTTGCATATTTTTATGCATCAATTGTATTTAATGCAAAAGATATTTCAGAAAATTTGAAAAAACAAGGTGGATTTATCCCTGGAGTTCGTCCAGGTGAAAGAACAGCACTGTTTTTAAATGAAGTAGCAAGTCGACTAACATTTTGGGGTTCTATATATCTAGGTCTTATTTCAACTCTTCCATGGGTTTTAGTGAAAACTATGGGTGTACCATTCTTCTTTGGAGGCACGGCAGTTCTTATTGTAGTTCAAGTTGCACTTGATACTATGAGAAAAATTGAAGCTCAAATGTATATGAATAAATATGAAACTTTAAGTGCAGTAGGTTTGTAATGGCTATTGCTATTAAAAAAGCACAAGATATTGAAAAATTAAGAATATCAAATAAAATGGTAGCTGAAACTCTTCAGCTTTTATCAAATGCAGCTCGTCCTGGCATGACTCTTTTAGAGTTAAATGCTATGGGCGAGGAATTTATTTATGCAAATGGTGGACGACCTGCATTCAAAGGATTGTATGGTTTTCCAGCAGGTGTGTGTACTTCTGTTAACGAAACAATAATACATGGTATACCAAATCAATATGTTCTAAAAGATGGAGATATTGTTGGATTTGATATAGGTGTTGAAAAAGATGGTTGGTTTGGTGATGCAGCAGTTACTGTAGGCATTGGTGAAATTTCCAAAGAAAATCAAGCTTTGATAGATTGCTCTCGCGATACTTTATATCATGCGATAGAAAATATAAAAGTAGGGATGAGATTTAAAGAATTAAGTGCAATTTTAGAAAATTATATTCTTTCAAAAGGCTATATTCCTTTAAGAAGCTATTGCGGACACGGTATAGGTAGAAAGCCTCATGAAGAGCCAGAAATACCAAATTACTTAGAAAGTAATAATCCAAAGCAAGGACCAAAGATAAAAAATGGAATGGTTTTTTGTTTGGAACCTATGATATGTCAAAAAAGTGGAATTTCAAAAGTATTAGAAGATAAATGGTCAGTAGTTTCAGAAGATGGCTTGTTTGGTAGTCATTATGAACATACCGTAGCAATAATAGATAACAAAGCCGAAATTTTATCGGTAGTATAGGAGGCAAAATGGCAAAAGATGATGTTATAGAGATAGACGGAAAAGTTCTTGAAGCTTTACCAAATGCTACTTTTAAAGTAGAAGTTCAAAATGGGCATGTGATTTTATGTCACATAGCGGGCAAAATGAGAATGCATTATATAAAAATAATGCCAGGAGATACTGTTAAGGTAGAACTAACACCTTACAGCTTAGACAAAGGTCGTATAACTTATAGATATAAATAGACAATTTTTGTTATATAAAAAGTTTTTAGTTTTTATAAGTAAATTATTAGTTTGTTTTGAGTATAATATGCCCCTTTTGTAAAACTGTGTGAAGAATACTTGAAAAAACCCCACTATTTTTTCAAATATTGGTTTAACCTCGATCGTTAAACCTGTGACAGTTTACGAATTTCAAAGTGGACTGGCTTAGATATGCGTGGCATATCTTTTAACTTTTATTTTTCTCTAAAGAAGAAAGCTTTACATGTAGGATTACAAATGAGTAATTCTTTGCAAAGCGAAAGCTTTAATGAATGGAAACTAATAAAGTAATTTTTTCTACGCAAAGTGAAAGCTTCAATGATGGGAAATTAATAATGTAGTTTTTCTTCGCAAAGCGAAAGCTTCAGTGAGAGGAATTTTCAAAGAACTTTGTTCTTTGTAAAGGAGACATAAAATGAAAGTAAGACCTTCTGTAAAGAAGATGTGCGATAAGTGCAAAGTGATTAAACGAAAAGGTATCGTTAGAATCATTTGTGAAAATCCAAAACATAAACAGAGACAAGGATAAGCATGGCAAGAATTGCAGGTGTAGACCTTCCTAAAAAGAAGAGAGTAGAGTACGGTTTAACTTATATATTTGGTATAGGTTTAACAACTTCAAGAGCAATATTAAATGCTGCTGGAATATCTTTTGATAAAAGAGTTCATGAATTAACAGAAGCAGATATTGCATCTATCCGTAACGAAATTCAAGAGAATTATCAAGTTGAGGGTGATCTAAGAAAGAAAGTTACACTAGACATTAAAGCATTAATGGATATGGGTAGCTATAGAGGTTTGAGACACAGAAGAGGACTTCCTGTTCGTGGTCAAAAAACAAAAACGAATGCGCGCACGAGAAAAGGTAAGAAAAAGACCGTCGGCGCAAAATCATAATTACTCAGAGGAACAAGTAAATGGCAAAAAGAAGAGTAGTAAGAAAAAAAGTTGCTAAGAAAAATATCGCTAAAGGCGTTGTTTATATTTCCGCAACATTTAATAATACTGTCGTAACTGTTACTGATGAAATGGGTAATGTTATAGCATGGAGCAGTGCAGGTAGTCTTAGCTTTAAGGGTAGTAAAAAATCAACTCCTTATGCAGCACAACAAGCAGTTGAAGATGCATTAGCTAAAGCAAAAGAACATGGTATCAAAGAAGTTGGTATTAAAGTTCAAGGGCCTGGAAGCGGACGCGAAACAGCTGTTAAAAGTGTTGGTTCAACAGAGGGAATTAAGGTAACTTTCTTAAAAGATATCAGTCCTTTACCACACAATGGTTGTAGACCTCCAAAGCGCAGAAGAGTTTAATTTTAACATTTAGTTAATAATTATATAAGAAACGAAATATTTTTTTGGTTTAGAATAATTAGGAGAAAAGATGGCTAGATACAGAGGACCTGTCGAGAAGCTAGAGAGAAGACTAGGTGTTAGTTTGGCTCTAAAAGGTGAGCGTCGTCTTGCTGGTAAGAGCGCATTGGATAAGCGTCCATATGCACCAGGACAACACGGTCAAAGAAGAACAAAAATTAGTGAGTACGGACTTCAATTAAGAGAGAAGCAAAAAGCTAAGTTTATGTATGGAGTTTCTGAAAAACAATTTAGAAGATTGTTTAAAGAAGCAGCAAGAAAAGAAGGAAATACAGGTACAAACCTTATTCTTCTTATCGAAAAAAGACTAGATAATGTAGTTTATAGAATGGGATTTGCAACAACAAGAAGATGTGCAAGACAATTTGTAACACACGGACATGTACTTGTAAATGGAAAGAAATTAGATATTCCTTCATACCAAGTTTGTCAAGGTGACAAAATTGAAATTTGCGAAAGCAAAAAAAGTAATCCTCAAGTTTTAAGATCAATTGAGCTAACGGCTCAAACTGGTATTGTACCATGGGTTGATGTTGAAAAAGAAAAAGCAATGGGTGTGTTTACTCGTATCCCTGAGCGTGAAGAAGTAGTTATCCCGGTTGAAGAGAGATTGATCGTCGAGCTATACTCTAAATAATAAGTGAGGCAGTTTTAGTGAAAAAAATCAGTACAGCGGCACATATGCCAACAGAGATTGAAGTTGAAAATATTTCAAATAACAAAGCTCAGATAATAGCATATCCATTTGAAGCTGGTTTTGCTGTAACTCTAGCTCACCCATTAAGAAGATTATTGCTTAGCAGTACAGTTGGATTCGCTCCAACTGCTGTTAAGATTGATGGTGTAACTCATGAATTTGATAGTATGCGTGGTATGCTTGAAGATGTTGCACTATTTATAATCAATCTTAAAAATATTCGGTTTAAAATCATAGGTGATGAAAACCGAGTTGAAGTGAATTATTCATTTGGTGGAGCTAAAGAGATTTACGGTAGTGACCTTTCTAATGAGACAATAGAAGTTGTTACGCCAGAAGGCTATTTGGCAACTATAAACGAAGATGCAGAACTTAACTTTTCTCTTATTGTAGAAAAAGGTATAGGTTATGTTCCTAGTGAAACTATTAGAGATTTAGTAGATAGTGACTATATTGCATTAGATGCATTTTTTACACCAGTAAAAAAAGCAACTTACGATATTGAAAATGTTCTTGTAGAAGATAATCCTAACTTTGAAAAAGTGATTTTTACTGTTGAAACAGATGGATTAATTTCTCCAATTGAAGCTTTTAAAGATTCTTTGGAAGCAATGTATACTCAAATGTCAGTATTTAATGGTGTTCTAGATATAGATATCACTCCAAAACAAGAGAGTGCTAGCGATAGTGTTGAACTTAACAAACTATTGCAAAGCGTAGAAGAGTTAAATTTGAGTGCAAGAAGTTTCAATTGCCTTGACAGAGCAGAAGTAAGATTTGTAGGAGAATTAGCACTAATGAGTGAATTAGAGCTTAAGAATCTTAAAAATCTTGGTAAAAAATCTCTCGAAGAGATTAATGCTGTTATGGAAGAGATTGGATTCCCAGTTGGATCTGATTTTTCAGATGATACTATCGAAGTACTCAAGAAAAAAATTGCAGATTTAAAATCGAACGAGGGTGAATAATGAGACATAAGCATGGATATAGAAAGCTTGGCCGTACGTCTTCACATAGAGGTGCGCTTCTTAAGAATATGGCTATAGCAATTATAAAAAGTGAAAAAATTGAAACTACATTACCAAAAGCAAAAGAACTTAGAAGTTATGTAGAAAAATTGATTACAAAAGCAGGAAAGGGTGATTTTAATGCTCATAGAGTTGTTTTCTCTGCACTTCAAGATAAAGAGTGTACAAAAAAACTTGTTGATATAATCGCACCTAAATATGTAGATAGAGCTGGTGGTTACACAAGAATCACTAAGACTCGTACAAGAAGAGGCGATGCTGCTCCTATGGCTTTCATAGAGTTAGTATAATTCTTCCAACCTTGGAGGCCATTTGGTCTCCATCTTTCTATTTTTTAAAATAAATTTCCAAATTTCTTTATATATTTCAGTCGCATATAAGCGAATATATTGTTAAATAGCTAAAAGATAAAAATGAAATAATGGAGATATAATGATACCCTTTTCAGATGAAGAGTTATTGCCTGCAGTAGAAAAATCTTTAGAAAAAATTAAACCTATGTTGGCACTTGATGGTGGTGGTATGACTTTGCTTGCAATTAAGAGTGGCAGAGTATTTGTTCAGCTTCAAGGAGCTTGTGTTGGTTGTGCCTCTAGCGGACAAACTTTAAAGTATGGAATTGAAAGACAGCTTCGTATAGATATACATCCAGAGATTGAAGTTATTAACATAGCAGTTGGTATGGAAGACACCATAGAGAAGTTTGATTAATTGATTGATAAATATATAAAAAGAGGGATTGAAAGTTTTTATAATAGAAACTTTGAGTTTGCACTTTTAAATTTTTCGTTGGCATTAGAAAAAAATCCTGATTCGAAAGAAGCAAGGATAAGTGCTATTCTCTCAGATTTGGCTATGGAAAAAGAAGATGAGGCTATTGCTCTGTATGAATACTATTTAATAAGCAAAGATAGTGGTACAGAAAATTCAGAAAAAATGATAGAAGAGATTGTTAACTCAGTTGATTTTACTTTAGAGAGTCTTGAAGCACTTTTTTTTGAAGATGAAATGGAAGCAAAAATAAACGAAGAAAATGGCATAGCATATGAAGATTTCAAAATTTTTATAGAAAACAAAAATAGTTTTAAAGAAGCATTTGAGGACATAATGTTTTCAACCAAAGTTATAATACATAAAAAAGATGATTTTATAGATTTTTTAGAAAAACTTATTGATAATGGATTTAAAGATATGTCTTTAAACTATTTTGAGAGTGCAGTACAAATGTTTCCAAATGATGAAAAACTTCTTTCACTTGTTAAAAAAGTAGAAAATTGATAATAAAAACTCCAAACAAAAGTGAGTTTATTCAAGTCACAGACGACTCTACAAAATGTGATGATAATACAGCTTTTGTTTTAACTAATCAAAATAAAAAATACTTGGAAGATGTAAAAAATAACACTTCAAGTATAGTTATTAGCCCAATAGAGGTGATAGATATTTTAGGGCTTAGAGATAAAATAAAAATCATAGGTATTACAGGAACAAATGGGAAAACAACAACAGCAGCAGCAATATATTCGATACTTTTAGATTTAGATAAAAAAGTAGCTATGCAAGGAACTCGTGGTTGTTTTATTAATGAAAAAAGAAGTGAAGACAAAAGCTTAACGACACCTCCAATACTTCAAACAATAAATAATATAAAAGTAGCTGTAGAAGAAGGTTGTGAGTATTTTATCATGGAAGTAAGTTCTCATGCTATTGAGCAAAAGAGAATTGAAGGTTTGGATTTTACTTTGAAAATCTTTACCAATGTAACACAAGATCATCTTGATTATCATGGTAGTATTGATGCATATATTGCTATAAAGAGCAGTTTCTTTGATGATGAGAGTTTAAAGTTAATAAACAAAGATGATGGAAAAATAAGATTTAATAGAAAAAATTGTATGACTTATGGCGCAGAGTATCCATCAACTTATAAGGTTGCAGCATACTCTTTAAAAAATGGAGTCAGTGCAGTTATTCAAAAAATAGATAAAATGTACGATTTTCACTCTTCACTACATGGGTTTTTTAATCTTTATAATCTAGTAGCAGCAATAAGTTCAGTGGATATGCTAGAAGTTGCTCCCATAGAAAAAATATGTGAAGTTGTTGAAAACTTTGGTGGTGTTGAAGGACGCATGGAAGTTGTGAGTTCTAATCCTCTTGTTATTGTCGATTTTGCCCATACTCCAGATGGAATGGATAAAGTTTTAGATGCTCTAAAAGAGCAAAATATGATTGTCGTTTTTGGAGCAGGTGGAGATAGGGATAAAAATAAAAGACCACAAATGGGAAATATTGCGAGTAGATATGCTAAAAAAGTTATAGTGACAAGTGATAATCCAAGAAGCGAGGATCCTAATGAAATAATCAAAGATGTTGTATCTGGAATCAAATCTTGTGATTGTTTACATGTAGAAGTAGATAGAAGAGAAGCAATCAAGTATGCACTAAAGATAAGAGAAGAAGATGAAATGTTAATAATTCTTGGAAAAGGTGATGAAACATATCAAGAAATTAAAGGTAAAAAGATTCCTTTTGATGATAGGGTTGTTGTAAGAGAACTGATTTAAGTTGTTTTTTTCAGCTCTTTACCATCTCTTTTAGATACAATTCAGAGAAAATTTGTGTAAAGTGGATTTCCCAATTAATAGTGTATATATTTGATGTAAAAGAACTCATTTGCGGGCATTTAGATTTGATTTATATTAATAATCAAATGAAAAAACTTGCTAAAATATTATACATATTGGACTTACTAAGGGAAAAATAGATAAAATGATAGATATAAATGATAGGATATAAAAAATGACATTTGAAATGTTATATGGAAAAATTCATAGAGCAACAGTTACAGATGCGAATTTAAACTATGTAGGCTCTATTACAATAGATAGAGATTTGATGGACGCTTCAAAATTGATAGTGGGTCAAAAAGTTGAAATAGTAAATATAAATAATGGTGAAAGATTTAGTACATATGTAATCGAAGGTGAACGAGGTAAGCGAGATGTTTGTTTAAATGGAGCAGCTGCAAGAAAAGCTGAAATAGGTGATAGAATTATCATAATAGCATATGCGAGTATGAATGAACAAGAAAGAAACGAGTTTAAGCCACATGTTGTTTTGGTAGATGAAAACAATAATATAGATGAAATAAGAGATTTTATTTAACAATAGGAAGATTTAATGTTTGAAGGTATGGATTTTTCAAAAATGGGTGAGATGTTACAAGAAGCACAAAAAAATGCCCAAAAAATGCAAGATGAAGCTAAATTAAAAGAGTACACCGCAAAGAGTGGTGGAGGCATGGTTAGTGTTAGTATTAGTGGTGAAGGAGAAGTAAACGATATATCTATAGACGACTCTCTTCTTCATGATAAAGAGTCGCTCCAAATTCTTCTTATAAGTGCGACTAATGATGCAATCAAAATGGTAGAGGACAACAAAAAGCATGCGGCAGCACAGATGCTTCAAGGCATGGGAGGCTTCGGCGCTAAAGGATAATGTTCATGATTCGTATATTTATTGCCTTTTTCATATTTTTGGGAGTTTTAAACTCTGCAGATTTTACATATCCAGATTTTAGTCAATGTTACAAAAAAAATAGTAAATCATTTGTTTATTTTGGGGATATAAGAGCAGTCGCTGTTACAAAAAACTTGGCAGTTGCATATTCACAAACTAAGCCAACAGTACCTTTTATAAAGTTTGATCCCTTTTTAAATTTGTATCTTTTTAAATCACTTAAAACCCTTAATCCTATCAAGCTTAAAAGTACGCATAATCTTAAATTAGGTGAGTGGATAGCAGGAATGGATGATAGTTCATTATATGCTGGCAATTTTGCAAAAAGTGGTGATTTACTTGATAGTTTTTATTTGCAAAATTCTAATCTTGAAAAAAACAGTATTATTACTTGTTTGTGTTGCGAAATATATGGTCTTGGTATTGGTGGTGGCTCATTTATAGGAAGTGAGTATATAAAAAGATTTATGAGTGCTAAAGATGTTTATTATGGGGATATTGGTGTTAGATTTGAGAAACAAGGAAATGATTTTGTAGTACAAAGTAAAAATCCTTTATATCCTAAGCAATCTTTAAAAGTTGGGGATAAAATCTTAAAAATTAATGGTAAAAAAGTTTCTTCACTAAAACAGTTAAACCAAACTGTACTCTTCACAAAACCAAGAACAACTATTTCTCTTGAGCTTCAAAGAGGGAAAAAAATCTTAAAAGAAAAAATGTTAGTTACATCTAGAAGTGGTGGGGGTTATCTTAGCGACTCATTTTTGGAAAATAAAGGTATATTTTTTGATCATGAGATGAAGATAACAAAAATAAACAAAAAGAGTTTTGGTGAAGCAAGTGGTCTTAAAATAGGGGATAAACTTATACAAATTGATCATAAAAAAATAGTGAATACAAATGATTTAAAAGCTTACTTATCAAAAACAAAAAATAAAGAAGTACAACTTTTATTTGATAGAGACGACTTTCAATTTTTTGTAAAACTAGGACTTTAATGTTAGAAAAATTTGAATTATTTTTAAAACAAAACTTGCCAAAAGTAGATAGCTTTCACCCTGATTTTAACGAAGCTCTAGGAAAAATGCTAGATGCTGGAGGAAAAAGGTTTCGCCCACTTTTACTTTTAAGCGTAGTAGAAAATTCTGCTCCTTTGTTAGTAAAAAATGCAATGCACATTGCGTTGGCAGTTGAAATGCTTCATACTTACTCTCTTATTCATGATGACTTGCCCTCTATGGATGATGCAGATTTAAGAAGAGGTTACCCAACTTTACATGTAAGCTATGATGAAGTTACTGCTATACTGGTAGGGGATTCTTTAAATACTCATGCTTTTTATATGATTGCAAATGCTCCTTTGAGTGATGCAATAAAAGTACGATTAACATCTGTCCTAGCAAGAGACGGTGGGATTAGTGGTATGATAATTGGTCAAGCTATTGATTGTAGGTTTGAAGATAAAAAGCTTTCTTTAGAGCAGTTAAAGTTTTTACATGTAAATAAAACAGCAAAACTAATTGCAGCTTCATTGTTGATGGGAGCAATTATTGCTGGACTTAGAGAAGAAGAAGAGCGAAGTTTATATGAATTTGGATTGAAGTTAGGACTTTTGTTTCAAGTCCAAGATGATATTATAGATGCTACTTTATCAAGTGAAGAGGCAGGGAAGCCAACTGGTAATGATGGACATAAAAACTCTTTTGTAAATTTACTTGGAATTGATGGAGCAAATGAGCAGAAGAGAAGACTCATAGAAGAGTTAAATGAGGAAACAAGTAAGCTAAATGATGATTTAGCAAAAACACTACAAAAAATTATTAATGATTATTTTAAAGGATAAAATGTGGAAGACAAAGTGATGTTACAAAAGCAGGCTGATACGATTAGATTTTTATGTGCCGATATGGTACAACAAGCAAATAGTGGTCACCCAGGTGCTCCTATGGGACTAGCAGATATAATTACGGTTTTGTCCCGTCATATTAGTCATAACCCAAAAGATACAAAATGGTTAAACAGAGATAGACTAGTTTTTTCTGGTGGACACGCATCATCTTTAGTATACTCATTTTTACACTTAAGTGGATATGATATTAGTTTAGAAGATTTAAAAAAGTTTAGACAACTTGGAAGCAAAACTCCAGGTCATCCAGAATATGGTGATGTTCCAGGAGTTGAAGTAACAACAGGTCCACTAGGTCAAGGTATCACAAATGCAGTGGGATTTGCAATGGCAGCAAAGTATGCAGGGAACATTTTAAATAGTGATAAAGCTAGTGTGATTGATCATAAAGTATATTGTCTTTGTGGTGATGGAGATTTACAAGAGGGAATTAGTTATGAAGCTTGCTCTTTAGCTGGACATTTAGCACTTGATAATTTAGTAGTTATTTATGACTCAAATGAGATCACTATTGAAGGGTGTACAAGCATTGCTTGGAGTGAAGATGTTAAAAGACGATTTGAAGCTCAAGGTTGGCAAGTTGCTCGTATAGATGGGCATAATTTTGATGAAATAAATGCAGTAATAGAAAACTCAAAAGAACAGACTAAACCATTTATGATTATAGCAGACACTACTATAGCAAAAGGTGCTTGCGAGCTAGAAGGTAGTCACCATTCTCATGGTGCACCTTTAGGTGATGAAGAGATAGCAAATTCAAAAATTAAAGCCGGATTTGATCCAAAGAATAAATTTTTTGTACCCCAAGATGTAAAAGCAAGATTTGAATGTGCTGTAGAAAAAGGCGATTTAGCACAATCACAATGGAATGATATAGTAAACAATAAACTTAGTGATGAACAAAAAACACTTTTAAATAACTTGTTAAATCCACCAATTGAAAAAATTGAATATCCAACTTATGAAGTAGGAAGTGGTGTCGCAACTAGAGATAGTAATGGGCAGATTTTAAATGCTATTGCAAAAGCAGTTCCAGGTTTTATGGGAGGAAGTGCAGATCTTGGACCTTCAAATAAGAGTGAATTAAAAGGTATGGGAGATTTCCCGTGTGGAAGAAATATCCATTTTGGTATTCGTGAGCACTCAATGGCTGCTATTACAAACTCTTTTGCTCTTTATGGTCTTTTTATTCCTTATAGTGCAACATTCTTTATTTTTAGTGATTATCTAAAGCCAGCTGCAAGATTAAGCGCACTTATGAGCCTTAAAAACTTTTTTGTTTGGACACATGATAGCATTGGTGTTGGAGAAGATGGACCAACACATCAGCCAATTGAGCAGTTAAGTCAATACAGAGCAATGCCTAATTTTTATACTTACCGTCCAGCAGATGCTACTGAAAATGTAAAATCTTGGGAAAAAGCACTTAGTATGAATGCACCAGCATCTTTTGTGTGTTCTCGTCAAAAACTAACAGTTTTAAAAGATAAAAGAGAGATAGGTGATGTTGCAAATGGTGGATACTTACTTACAAAAAGAGATAATGCAAATCTAACTCTTATGGCTAGTGGTAGTGAAGTTTATACTTGTTTAAGAGCGGCATGTGCATTAGAAAAATTAGGTATCAATGCAAACATTGTAAGTGTGCCTTGTTTTGATCTACTTGTTGAACAAGATAAAGGATATATAGACTCTATTATAGATCAAAATACAAAAGTACTTGCCGTTGAAGCAGGTGCTGGAGTTGAGTGGTATAGATTTGCTGATGAAGTTATTTGTATGACTCGTTTTGGTGCTTCAAGTCCTGCTGACGCATTGTTTAAAAAGTTTGGTTTCACTGAAGAAAACATTGCAAAAAAAGCTTGTGAATTAGTAGGAGTTCCATATAAAGAAATAAGTAGTTGTAATTAAATGTATAAAGCAGTAATTTTTGATTTAGATGGAACTTTGCTCGATACTTTGACTGATATTGCAACAAGTGCTAATTTCGTGCTTGAAAACTATAATAAAAGTCCTCTACCAATAGAGGACTATAATCTTTTGGTAGGACAAGGCGCAGCGCAACTTTTTAAAGATTTACTTCCTGAGTTATCTTTAGAGGAACAAAACAATGCTTTAGCACTTTTTGAAAAACACTACGAAAAACAGTTTTCTATAAATACAAAAATATATGAAGGTATTAGTAAAGTTCTTACTTTTCTCCAAGTAAGAGATATAAAAATGGCAGTTCTTTCAAACAAGCCTAATTCATTTACAAAAAAATGTGTTATGAAATATCTTAAAAATTGGAAATTTGATGCAGCGTATGGCATAAGAGAAGGAATTCCAAGAAAACCTGATATTGCGGGTGTTGAGGAGATATTAAAAGAGTTAGGCGTGAGTGCGAATGAAACACTTTTTGTAGGTGATACAAAAGTAGATATGCAAACAGCAAAAAATGCAGATATGGACTCAATAGGTGTTTTGTGGGGATTTAGAGAAAAAGCAGAATTGGTTGAACATGGTGCAACTTTTATTGCAGAAGAACCAGCGGATATCATAAAACTAATAATGGGGAAAAATTAAAATGACTAAAGTGGCAATAGTAACAGCAGCAAGTATGGGCATGGGAAAAGCATGTGCAGTAGAGTTAGTGAAGAGTGGATATAAAGTTGTTGTTATGTCAAGAAGTGAGCGGATACTTGAAGTGGCACAAGATATAGGTGCGGATGGACTTCAAGGAAGCATTATATGTAAAGAGGATATAAAAGCACTTGTAGATTTTGCTATGAACAAATATGGACGCATAGATGCTGTTGTGAATAATGCTGGTTATATTCCTAAGGGAGATTTATTTGAATTAACTGATGAGAATTGGCATGAAGGTTTAGATATAGTTATAGGAAGTGTAAACACTATGCTAAAACTTATAACTCCTATTTTTAAAGATCAAAATGGGGGAAGTGTAGTGAATATTTCAACATTTGCTACTTATGAGCCAAGTCCAGTTTTCCCAATTTCTGTTTGTATGAGAGCTGCTCTTGGAAGTTATATAAAACTTTATGCTGATAAATACGCAAAAGACAATATTCGTATTAACAATGTTTTACCAGGTTTTGTTGATTCTAAACCAGAGAATGAAAAGTTTATAAAAGATATACCTATGGGAAGATATGGAAAAGTTGAAGAGATAGCAAAAACAGTACGATTTTTACTGAGTGAAGACGCTAGTTATACAACAGGACAAAATATCCGTGTCGATGGCGGCATAACTCGTTCAGTGTAGAAGTAGAATATGGATACTATACAGATAATATTTTTAAGTCTTATTCAGGGGTTTACAGAATTTTTACCAATCTCTTCTTCAGCACATCTTATTTTAGTTCCGAAGTTTTTAGGCTGGGAAGATCAAGGTTTAGCTTTTGATGTTGCATTACATGTAGGGACACTTTTTGCTGTGGTATTTTATTTTAGATTAGAGATAATAAATATATTAAGTGATCTTTTAAAAAGTATTAAGGTTAGAGAAAAAGTTGGGGAAAGTACTTTGGGATGGGCTGTATTGATAGGAACAATTCCTGTTGGACTTGCTGGACTTAGTTTTAATGATTATATAAGTGATAACTTGCGTTCACCATATATCATAGCTGCAACGACTATTATTTTTGGGCTAGCTCTTTTTTTTTCGGATAGAAAAGAGGGTAAAAAAAGGGAAACTGCCATAACAATAAAAATAGCAGTTTTGATAGGAATTGCTCAAGCTATAGCTTTAATACCTGGAACTTCAAGATCGGGTATAACGATAACAGCTGCTTTGTTTTTAGGGTTTTCTCGGGTTGCCTCCGCTAGGTTCTCTTTTTTACTTTCAATTCCAGTTATAGTCCTTGCTGGTGGATTAGAAACAATAAAACTTATTAAAAGTGAAACTGTTGTTATCTGGAGCGAGTTATTTTTAGGTGTTGGCTTGTCCGCTCTTAGTGCATATGCTTGTATATATCTGTTTTTAAAACTTATTTCAAAATCTTCTATGTTGCCATTTGTTATATACAGACTATTTTTAGGCTTATTTTTACTTTCTATTTTTTAAGATATGATTATAAAAAAAATTCAAGTTGTATTTCTTATAATATCCATATTTGCAGTGATTGTTCTTCTTAGAAATTGGTATAGTTCGTATAATTTTCAAAAAAATCCCATATCAGAAGAATATCAAAAAGCGATTGGTATTGAAGAACAAAGAGTGCTAAAAAATATGCAAAAAAGTTTTGGTTTTCAATATAAAGTTCCCCTCATCATAACTGATAAAATTCCTGGAAAAGTTTATGGTGTCACCTCCTTAAGTGATGATGGAGCTATAAAAATATACCTCAATAAAAAAGTTATGAAAGAGAGTATAGATTATATATTAAGTGATGTAATAGCTCATGAGTATGCTCATGCTTTACTTTTTAAGACAGGTGCTTATAAAAATAAACGAGATGGACATTCTAAACTTTGGCAAAACACATGTGTTAAATTAGGTGGAGCAAAGTGTACGAAATATGTTGATTCTCATGATGTCATTATGGGGAAGTTACCTTTTTGAAAGAAGATTATTCTTTGCTAAAATTGTAACAATTTTATTTAAAAATATCTTTTGACTTAAATGAGATTAAAATATAATTTTAAATATTCTTTAGTTATAATCTTCGTTTGTAAATTTCTATAGAGGATTATTATGAGTCAACAATCTAGTTTAGTGTCCAAGTACTTTAAGGGTAACTTAGTTTTTCAGATTCTTATCGGAATAGTTTTGGGTGTCATTGTGGCAATGATTTCACCAGAGTTAGCTTCTGCTGTTTCAATTTTAGGAAGTCTATTTGTTGGTGCACTAAAAGCAATAGCACCTATCTTAGTTTTTGTACTAGTCGCAACTGCAATTGCTACAAAAGAAGTAGGTAGTACAGCAAATATGAAGCCAATTATTATGCTTTATCTTATTGGAACATTTTCAGCTGCTCTTGTAGCTGTTAGTGCAAGCTTTTTATTTCCAGTAGACTTAGTTTTAATTGATGCTACAAATATTAGTTTAACTCCACCTGATAGCGTTATTGCTGTTTTAAAGGGTGTTCTTTTTAATATGGTTGATAATCCAGTAAATGCACTAGCAACTGGTAACTACATCGGTATATTAGTTTGGGCAATTGCAATTGGTGTTGCTATGCATTATAGTTCTGCTACTACAAAAAGTGTATTTAATGATGTTTCTAATGGTGTAACTAAAATAGTTCGTTTTATTATTCGTTTAGCTCCATTTGGTATTTTTGGTCTTGTTGCAAATACTTTTGCTGAGACTGGATTTGATGCACTGTTTAGCTATGGAAGACTTTTAAGTGTTCTTGTTGGAACAATGCTTTTTATTGCATTTGTTGTAAACCCTATAATCGTTTTTGTTAAAACAAAGCGCAATCCATATCCTCTTATTTTTACTTGTGTTCGAGAAAGTGGCATCACAGCGTTCTTTACTCGAAGTTCTGCGGCAAATATTCCTGTAAATATGAATTTATGTAAAAAATTAGGTCTTCATGAAGATACATATTCTATTTCAATTCCTTTAGGTGCAACAACAAATATGGCTGGAGCAGCGGTTACTATTACAGTTCTTACTTTAGCTACTGTTAACACTTTAGGTATACATGTAGACATGGCAACTGCACTTCTTTTAAGTGTTGTCTCAGCACTTGCAGCTTGTGGAGCTAGTGGTGTTGCTGGTGGTTCTTTACTCCTGATTCCTTTAGCTTGTAGTTTGTTTGGAATTAGTAACGATATTGCTCTTCAAGTTGTTGCTATTGGTTTTATTATTGGTGTTGTTCAAGATTCACTTGAGACAGCACTGAATAGTTCAACTGATGTTGTATTTACTGCAGCATGTGATGCTAAAGAAATCTAAGTATATCTTTACATGTAAGGATGAATCCTTACATGTAAAGTACCTTTATTCTATAAATAAAATTAAATATTAAAAACATTATGCAAAACAGTAATATTCCTATATAATATATCTTTATAAAAGGTGGGAATATGGAAAAATTAACACAAAGATATAGTGTAGTAGAAGAAATTATCAATGCCTCAACTCATGGGTTTGGAATATTGCTTAGTATCGTAGGTTTAGCTGTTTTAGTTGCTTTTGCATCAATCAACGGTTCTCCAGTTTTAATTACAAGTTGTGCTATTTTTGGTGGAACATTGATATTTGCTTATTCATCATCAACACTCTACCATGCAATAACAAATGAAAAAGTAAAACGAATATTTAGACAATTTGACCATGCTGCAATTTATCTTTTAATCGCAGGAACATATACACCGATTGTTTTAGTGCTTTTAGATAAAACATGGGGATGGACAATATTTACTATCATTTGGACAACTGCTATTGTAGGAGTTATTTTAAAGTTTATTTATCCTCAAAGGTTTAAAAAACTCTCAGTTGCTTTGTATCTCATAATGGGTTGGTTCGTTGTAATTGCTATAAAACAGTTAATGCTAAATATGGAGAGTGGTGGTTTATGGCTCATGCTGATTGGAGGAGTTTTTTATTCTGTAGGCGTCATATTTTATGTTTGGAAATCACTTCCTTATAATCATGCGATATGGCATCTTTTTGTCCTAGGTGGTAGTATTTCTCATTATTTCATGATACTTTTTTATGTTATACCATAAAATACTAAGTAACTTTTGGCTAAAATAAACTCAAAAAATTATAATAGGGTTATATATGTTACTTCTTACACCTGGTCCAACTCCTGTACCTGAAGAGATTAGAATGGCTATGAGTGAGCCTACACTCCATCACCGAACACCTGAATTTGAAGAAATTTTTGCTGGGACGAGAGTTCTTTTAAAAAAACTTTTTTGTATGAATGAAGTTTTGATGTTAGCAAGTAGCGGAACAGGTGCTATGGAAGCTTCTGTCTTAAATCTTTGTAAGTCCAAAGCATTAACAATTAATTCTGGAAAATTTGGTGAAAGATTTGGAAAAATTTGTGAAGCTCATGGTAAAGACTATGCAGAATTAAAATATGATTGGGATACTCCGGCAAATATTGATGATGTTCTAAATACGATTAATAATGATGAAAAAATTGATGCAATTTTCATACAAGTTTGTGAGAGTGCTGGTGGACTTCGTCACCCTGTTGAAGAGATTGCAAAGCAGGTGAAGGAAATTCGTCCAAGTATCATGATTGTAGCTGATGGTATAACAGCTGTCGGTGTAGAAAAAATAGATACAACAAATATCGATGCGCTTATCAGTGGAAGTCAAAAAGCACTTATGTTACCTCCAGGACTTGCTCTTATTGGACTTAGTGAAGCTGCTATAAAAATCATAGAAGAAGGTGGTGTAGGTTACTATTTGAACCTCAAAACTGAACTTAAGCAACAAAAGAAAAATACAACAGCTTGGACCGCTGCAACGACTTTAATTATAGGACTTAAGGCTATGTTAGAAAAGTTATATTTAGAAGGCTTTGATAAACTTTATATTGATACAAAAAAGCGTTCATGTGCTACAAAAAAAGCTCTTGAATCTTTGGATTTAAAAATATTTCCTAAAGTACCTGCAGATGCAATGAGTGCTGTTTATGACGAAGATGCTGCGAAAATAAGAAAGATTTTGAAATCAAAATATAGTGTTAATATGGCTGGTGGGCAAGACCATGTAAAAGAGACTTTGTTTAGAATAAATCATATGGGATTAGTTGCAGACTATGAAACTGCTTGGACGCTTAACGCAATAGAATTGGCACTAGATGAACTAGGTAGAAGAAAATATGATGGAACTGCAAATACAGTTTTTACGAAAGAGATTATAAAATGATAGACGAACACGAAATACCAAAAGGCAGTAGACTGTACTTTGGCAAAAGTGCTAAATTAAAAAGAGAGATAGAAGCAAAAGCAAGTGAACTTTTAGAAAATTCTGGATTTGAAGAGATCGTAACACCGTTTTTTTCATATCATCAACATAAGAGTTTAAATGAAAAAGAGATTATTCGTTTTTCTGAAGAACAAAATAATTTAATTTCTCTTAGAGCTGATAGTACACTTGATGTTGTAAGATTGATGACAAAGCGACTAGGAAGAAGTACAAAACAAAATAAGTGGTTTTATATACAACCTGTTTTCAAATATCCAAGCTTAGAGATAAATCAAATAGGTGCGGAGTTTATTGGCAATAATGATTTGAGCCAAAGTATTGGTCATTGTGGTGAGGTATTTAAAAAATTTGATTTAAATCCTCTTGTTCATATAAGCAACATTAAAATTCCAAAAATAATTGCAAAAGAGTTAAATTTAGATTTAGGCGTATTTGAAAAAGCGGAACTTCACAAAATACTCTCTTTGGATATAGGATGGTTGGAAAAATTAGCATGTTTACAAAGGCCTGAAGATATAGATGAGGTTATAAATGCGGTCCCTGAAAATATAAAAGTTGAATTAGAAAAAATGAAAGCTCTTTACGAAAAGTTAGAGTATACAAATGTACACTTTTCACCGTTGTATTATGTTGATATGAGATACTATGATGAACTTTTTTTTAGATTTATAGAAAAAAATAGTACTCTAGCAAAAGGTGGGAGTTACGAGAGTGAAGGCATCGAATCAACAGGTTTTGGCCTTTATACAGATGCTCTAATAGAGACAATAATAAAAAAATAAGAGAGAAATATAATGAAAAATAAAGCAGATTTGATTGTAGGTATTCAGTGGGGAGACGAAGGAAAAGGTAAGATTGTTGATATGCTTGCACAAAAATATGATGTTGTTTGTAGAAGCCAAGGCGGACACAATGCTGGGCATACAATTTGGGTTGATGGTGTAAGATATGCACTTCATTTAGTGCCTTCTGGAGTTTTAAATAAAGATGCAATTAATATTATAGGAAATGGTGTAGTTCTTTCTCCAAAAGCAATCATAGAAGAGATGGAACAGTTTGATAACTTAGAAGGAAGACTTTTTATAAGCGACAAAGCACATTTAAATCTTCCTTATCACTCACTAATTGATATTGCTAGAGAAAAACTAAAAGGTGATAAAGCTATTGGGACAACAGGAAAAGGAATTGGACCAGCATATGCATCAAAGATAAATAGAGTTGGAAATCGAGCAGGAGAGCTTTTAGATCCAGAAAAACTTTGTGAAAGTCTTATGGCAAATTTTGAAATAAATAGACCATTATATGAGGTACTTAAAATTCAAATACCAAATAAAGAAGATCTTTTAAAAGAATTAAAAGCATATAAAGAAAAACTAGCTCCTTTTATAGCAAATACAACAAACATGGTTTGGGATGCACTTGATAATAACAAAAAAATACTTTTAGAAGGTGCTCAAGGTACTTTACTTGATATTGACCATGGAACATATCCATATGTTACAAGTTCATCAACAGTAAGTGCTGGAGCATGTACAGGTCTTGGAATTAATCCAAAAGATATAGGAATAGTAACAGGAATTGTAAAAGCATATACAACAAGAGTAGGGCATGGCCCTTTTCCAACTGAAGATTTTGGGAAAGTTGGTAAGACATTAGCTGATGTTGGAAAAGAAGTAGGAACAACAACAGGTCGAGGTAGAAGATGTGGTTGGTTTGATGCAGTTATTGTTAAGCATTCTGCAAGACTAAATGGATGTGACCAGTTTGCTCTAATGAAACTTGATGTTCTTGATGGATTTGAGATTATTAAAATATGTAAAGCTTATGAGTACAATGGAAAAGAGATAACTTATGTTCCAAGTGACTTAGAAAATTGTAAGCCAATTTATGAAGATATTCAAGGCTGGGGCACAGTTGAAGGAATTTCAAACTATGATGAACTTCCTCAAGGTGCAAAAGACTATATAAAAAGAATTGAAGAGTTAACAAATACAAAAGTAGGAATTATATCAACAAGCCCTGACAGAAATGATACAATAGTTTTATAAAAGCTTTACATGTAAGGTTTTTTTATTCAAGTTAAAGGATAAGTAGATAAAAGTTAATTCTCTGCAAAGCAGAAGCTTCAGTGAGAGGAATTTAACTTGGGCTTTGCTCAAGTTAAAGGAGAAATTAAAATGAACAGTAAATTTACATCTATCGCAAAAGTTCGAAAACAACAGATGGATAAGGTTGAAACTTTTTTAGCAAAAGCTAGATTTCAAAAGAGAGAGTTAGAAGAAAAAATTGCTCTTACATGTAAAGAAATAGACAATACAGAGGTCCCATCGAGTGGGAGTATTTCTTTGATGATTAGTTTTAGAGAAAGACTTGATATATTACGAAAAGAAAAAGATAGATTTAGTACAGAGCTTATAGTCAAAAAAAATGAAGTAAATCAACTTCAAGATAAATACAAAAGAGCTCATATAGAACATGAAAAGATAAAATATCTTGAAAATCAGGATTTTGAAGAGTGGCTAGAAAAGATAAAAAAACAAGAACAATTAGATATGGATGAAATATCTAATATACTATTTGTAAACAAAGGAGAAATGACTTGAAAATAATTTTTACGATGTTTCTACTTGTTAGTGCGCTGTTTTCTGAGATAGTCGATTGTACACAAGTTTTTGAAGAGAGAAAGGTTGAGCTTTTAAAAGAGATTGAAAAGATTGATGAAGC
>Ga0193956_1000267_pt1 | contig 25130 bp, 22 predicted proteins | sample BB_7_MG_FD_140358 | JGI IMG/M metagenome (GOLD analysis project Ga0193956, IMG submission 140358) | Microbial mat bacterial communities from the Broadkill River, Lewes, Delaware, United States - BB_7_MG | ecosystem: Environmental > Aquatic > Freshwater > River > Microbial mats | place: USA...
CAACAGGCAAGCCACCACCGATAATCTTTCCAAAGGTAACCAGATCACCGTAAACGCCCAAACGCTTCTGTGCGCCACCATAACCGACACGAAAACATGTCATCACTTCGTCAATAATCAGCAAAATACCATGCTCATTACACAGATAACGCAGCCCTTCGAGGAAGCCCGCCTCCGGTGGAATACAACCCATGTTGCCAGCGATTGGCTCTACGATAATACAAGCAATCTCGCTACCATACACATCGGTCAGCGCTTTTACACTACTGAGATCGTTATACAGCGCCGTTAGGGTATGACGGGCAAAATCGGCTGGAACCCCGGGGGATGTTGGCTCACCAAGAGTGGCTAAACCGCTACCTGCTTTGACGAGAAGGCTATCGGAATGACCGTGGTAGCAGCCTTCAAACTTGAGAATTTTATCGCGACCTGTTGCGCCACGCGCTAAACGGATAGCACTCATGGTTGCTTCAGTTCCTGAAGAGACCATACGCACTTTATCAACATTGGGAATGGCGCGGCAGACCAGTTCAGCCAGTTCAATTTCTGACTCGGTTGGTGCGCCAAATGAGGCCCCTTTCGCCGCAGTCTGTTGGATCGCTTCGACCACCTTAGGGTGGCAATGACCAAGGATCATAGGACCCCACGAACCGACATAGTCGATAAAACCGTTGCCGTCAGCATCGTAGACCTTAGAACCTTTAGCGTGATCGATAAACAGTGGCTGACCGCCAACGGAGTTAAACGCTCGCACGGGGCTATTCACGCCACCAGGAATAATTTTTTTAGCTTGCTCGAACATGGTAATTGATTGTTGATGTTGCATTAAATCCTCCAAAGTTTTTGTATGGTCATCAATTTAACGTTTAAATCTTAGTATTTAAAGTACTGTGAAACAGTGTCTAACTAACCACAGCTATACAAGCGACAGTCATCTTCCCAACTACGATTACGCACCATAGCGACCGCTTTGAGATGCGTTTCCTGCTCTCTCTCCATGGCGATAAGATGCTCAACGAGATCAGTTAAACGATTGGAATACCCCCACTCATTATCGTACCAAGCGATCACCCGTACCATATTGCCCTCCATCACGGTGGTGGACAACGAATCGACGGTGGCCGACGAGGGATCACCGAGATAGTCACGCGACACCAGAGGCAGATCGCAGTACGACATCACCCCTTTTAGCGAGCCATCGGCGGCTCGTTTCAAGGCCTCATTGACCTCATCAACCGTTGTCGATTTCTTGGTTTCGATAACCAGATCAATCAACGATACATTGGGCACGGGAACACGAACCGCCATACCACTGAGCTTATTTTCCAACTCAGGCAACACCAGAGCTACCGCTTTGGCAGCACCTGTGGTGGTGGGAATCAACGATTCCCCTGCGGCACGGCCACGACGCAGATCTTTATTAGGCAGATCGTGAATCGATTGACCATTGGTATAGGAATGGACGGTATTCATCATCCCCTTAACAATGCCAAATTGCTCTAGTAACACCTTGGCCACCGGTGCGAGGCAGTTGGTGGTACATGAAGCGTTGGAAACGATACGATGCTGCTCAGGTTTGTAGTCATTTTCGTTAATGCCCATGCAGATCGTAATGTCAGCATCTTGTCCGGGAGCACTGATCACCACTCGCTTAGCACCGGCATCGAGATGCTTGTGTGCCTGCGCACGGGCGGTGAAACACCCTGTGGCTTCAATCACCACATCGACCTGAAAATTCGCCCACGGCAACTGCGCGGGATCGGTGACATTGAGCACAGGAATATGGACACCATTCACCATCAACGTTTCATGGCAGGCATCAACGGGCTGATCAAAACGACCATGCACCGAATCAAACATCAGCAGATGCGCCAACGTTTGGGCATCGGCCAGATCGTTGATCGCCACGATCTCGATCTCTTCACTTTTACCTGCCGCACGAAAAAAACTCCGCCCAATACGACCAAATCCATTAATTACAACACGAATTGCCATAACATAACCCTCTTGTTGAATAGGGTGATCTCTCAACAGAGATCATCATCGTCATAAAAAACAAACTATCAGGATTGGGGCGAGGTCAAAATATGAAGATTTTTGCGTACTAATTGTGACACGCTAAGACCACCACGCTGTGCCTGACTATGGATCTGTTGTCGCTCTTCATCGGTCACTCGGAACGAAATAACATGCCCATTTCTTTCTTTGAATTTCATTTTCGACTCCTATCTATTAGCAGGCTGTCGGACTCATCAAGCCCGACAGCCTGCTAGCCCCCGTTATGAGGGGCAATCACAATCACTTTTACCGTTAACAATATCTTGCCAATCACTGAGAACATCGTGTGTCCAACAATCATCGGCTCCTGCTGCTTCACGCATGGTCAGAGCTAAAATGTAACTAAGTTCTTGAACGGTTGCGCCAGCATCTAGTGCCCCTTTAAAGTGTTTAAGAACACAGGGTTTGGAACGCCCCTTAATCGACAGAGCAAAGCAGATAAACTGATAGGTTTTTTCATCGATGGTGCGCTTCTGCTCATATAGTGCATCTTGTGCATCAAGGGTTTCAGCGAACTCAGGGAAAAATTCGGCCAGTAATCTCATGTTTAACTCTCCAAAATAAGGGGATAAATACAACAACCACAACACTGGTTGCTATGACTTATTTAAAATACCTTCTAGCTGTGGTTCGAAAATTTCCCAAACCTGCTTTTGCAGCTCATCAAACCACTCAGGGGTGGTGATGTGTGGCAGTTGAATATTGCGGTTAGGCGATGTAAATACCTCACCGGGCAAGGTAAACTCCTCTTTGCTGTACCCTTGGCGCAGTTCCAAGGCTAAACCACGCAAGAAAGCGCGATGAACCGCAGCACGGATATCATCTTCAGAAATCTGTAGCCCTAACTCACTATCGAGACACGCGGTAACAAAATCGGTAGCGATACCACGCCCGATATCAAAGAACTTACACAGGCCGATCATGTCGAAACCGACAATCTGCAATTTACCTTCAGTGATCCCTTTTACCCACGATTCAACATCGGATTTACCTTCACGGGTCAACATGCCATAGGTACCCATCGACATGTGGCCACCAGCAATGGCCCACGCATAACCGGGGTTGGTTTCGGGTTGATAAGCAGGCAGTTCCAAACCTTTCACATGGTAGGCATAGTCAGGCTCGCCGAGACCATGAGATAAACGCATAGAACCTTTACCAATTTCAGGGCAGCGGCCCTCACCAGCATCGATAATCATTTCACAGATCTTTTCGAAATCGCCGAAGGTGGCACCATTCAAAATAGGTGATTCAGGGTGACGCTCATTGTACGACAACACATAGGAAACGGTCACGCCGAGGGAGATGGAGTCCATACCGTAGTTGTCACCAAGCTGCACCAAACGTGCCGCTTGACCACCTTCATGGATACCAAGGTTGGTACCGAGCAAGTTAAGTGGCTCATAATCAAACTTGGCGATGAACTCACCACGAGTGCCATCATCGTTTTTATGGGAGATATTGTTGTGACAGGTGATGCCGCAGCGATAACACGCCTGCGACTCGATGAAGTAATCCTTCTCAACATTTTCGCGAAACAGTTTTTCAGGAATATCGTTGCCTTGTGGGCGAAAGTTATTCACTGGCACGGCATGAAAAGCCTGCATCACATCGTAAGCAGCCCACGTACCACCGCCACCACCGCGCTTGAGCGGTTGTAGACGCGCTGCACCACCGCCAGTAACAACCTGACGATTGACCTGCTTGACCTCTTTGGTGATCGGTGTCTTGAGATCGGTGCTCTGTGCCACCAACGCCATAATATTTTTGTAGCCCATGATGCTACCCATGCCACCACGGCCAGCAAAGCGGCACTTATCTTCACCTGACTTGAGCTGGTTTTCAGTACTCAGAGCCACGGCACCCATGTAGTTTTCCTGCCAATTTTCACCGGCTTGGCCGATACTGGCAAAGTGACAGTCGGGATACTCTTTGTACAGCACCATCATCTTATCGTGGGTGGATAAACCGACCAGATGAGCGCCATCTTTGATCTCTACTTGGGGGCCATTTTTCGATTCACGGATGATGACATAAATGGGCTTATCCGAGCGATTTTCAAAGACCAGCTCGTCGAGTCCTGTCCACTTAAATTTAGCGCCAAACTTACCACTACCTGTTGACCACATGGCCGCAGGTAAACCTTTAAGGGAGCCTTTAATGGGGCTATAACTTGAAAAATAGGTACGCATCCCCGTCATCGCGGTACTACCGGTGAGCAGGCCAGTATTGACGATCAGTGGGTTTTCATCGCAGTAAGCGTTATCGATCTGCCGCTCAGCACGGTCTTGGAACGAACGGCCAAAGCCACCAAGAACATCTTCAAGATTGCGACATGGAACCTCTTCAAACTGCTGCGCACCGTCAGTTAAATTAACGGTGCAGCGTGTATACAAAACAGATTGTGGCTCGACAGCGGGTGTATTTGTCAAAAATTTCATTATGTTCCTTCTCCAATAGTTATTGGTTGTTCTGTGTTATCTGACACGACTGAACGGTCTTCCTTTTCAGCCGGATTGCATGGTCGCCAACTTAAATAAGCTGATGCCCAGTGGTTGTTGCAGTTAAGTGTATCGATTAGCCGCATCAGCCACTAACCACCGCTAAAAATACCCTTCTAACCTCCGCCAAGGATCGGCAATAGAGAAACGGTATCATCGTGTTGAACCTCATGCTCTAGCGTAGCATGGAGGCCATTAATCAGTACAATACCAAGGATACGACGTGGAATTTCAAACTGCTCGATCAGCTCAATAACTTGTGTCCCTTCAGGAACTTCATGGACCTGTTCTTTAAAGCGTTCCAAACGTAATGCGCCGATCAGTTTAATTGTTATCTGCATCGTTAACCTCCTATAGTGCAATGACTTAGACAAAACTGACTTCGTAAGCTGTGGTACGAACAGCCTACGAAGTCAGAGTTAAGGTTTAAGCTGCGGTCATCCGTGCTAGATGACTTTCGATCAATTCACCAAAAGCATCGGTTTCATTACTGTGGTAAACCATGGATGAGGCAATCTCACTGGCAAGAATGGCGTACTTAATCTTGACAGGTAAGTTATCAATCCGCTTACGGAAACGGGCATTATCGCTAATAATCTTCGGCAGATGCTGAAGAATCGCTTTACGATAGAGTAGCTTCTCGCACAACACAGGATTGTCCTGAAAGTAGTTAAACAAACGGGCATAATGACCATTGATCTCGCGACTGATTTGATCTGATATTTCGGTAAACAGTACCGAATCACCAAGCTTTTCATGACGCTTAAAGATCAATTCCGCTTCATCCTTGGCACGGCGATTAAGAATGTCAATAACATCAGCAACGTAGTCATCTTTGTGCGACAAGAACTCACGATTGGTCAACATCAGGTTGGCGATAATCTCATACGATGATGAGATAACCCCACACTTGTTCGCCGAGGAATCGCGCATGATAACGACGCCGCGCTTTTGTAGGGCAACACGGGCTGGTGGAGTGATAAAAGAGTTCGCCCCTTCAACAATCAGCGAGGCGCTGGCTTGCCCTTCCGCATTGAAGAACTGCTCGTAATTATCCATGTCGAGGGTCTCAGGGCGACCACCAGCAGGGATAAACAGATCGGTCTTAACGCTAAACATCAAACTATTGTACTTACGGTAAAACTCATCGTTAGTGATCCACTGTTCGTGAACGCCCACTTCATCGCAAACCACTTTTCTGAACAGCTCACGAATACCATCACGGCGTGTTTCACCACGATAGAGAATAAAGCCGCCGGGATGCAGAGCTTTCGCATCGTAGCCAGCGATATCGTCTTGAAGAACAACGTTAGCAAGGGCGTTGTGATCGGCACCTTCAGGATCAAACAGTGCACCTGTTCCGTCGACAATGAGGCGAATACTCACCTGTGGGCAACGCTCTAACATCAATGCCATAGCATTACCCGCCACGTCACCGTTAGGGCCACCGGTCAACTTGACGCTGAACGGATCGTTGTGCATATCGATGCCCATTTTTGCCATGGCTACTTCGGCACAACGCACCACACCAATAGAGGTAACACCGTATTCTTTGTGGTTGATGCCCACCTTTTTACTCGACATGATACCGCTGCCAAGTAGATAGCCACGTTTAACAGCTTGTTGTGCCACGAGCTCAACCATGCTGTCGTGCATGTTTTCGTCGGGGCCTAATTCAATCGGCTCATCTTCACCGTAATAGTCAACCACGCGTGGATCCTTGGCGCGGCCATTCTCAGTGACATAGATGTCAAGGAAGGCGTTGATAAAACCAAATTGCAATTTATACAGACGAGCGATCACCGCTTCTTGGCTCTTCTCGCCACCGGCATCGAGTACCGTAACCATCTTCGAACCACCCTCATAAATATCTTTGTTTTTCAGGTGTTGAGTGTGAGCAAGAACGTAGTTCTCACGGAAGATTGTATTGGCAGCGGTGACATAATCATCGCGGCCTTGAGTGATCAGGGTACGCCAACCACCGCGAGCGATATCGGAAAAGCCAATATGGAAACCAGCACCAAAACGACCATGGAAGAAGGTGACACGGAACGGACGGTCTGCGGGCAGATCACAGGTGTACTCATCGCCCATCTCATCGAGATACTTTGGATCAAGACGGAAAGCCAGAGCGTGTTTTTCACTAACAAAAAAGTTTGTTTTCAACGTGTTGCGAATGAAGGTCAACGCACAGCGGAAGATTTTACGGCGGAAATCATCGAGGAAACGGCGCCCAGTATTGTACTGTTCGATCATCTGCTCAGTCTGTTTCAACTCGTCCTGATAGGCTTGTTCACGATCATCAAATTCTGGCTGAAAACGGGTACGGAACAGCTTAACCAACTGCAAAGAGATATTGGGATGGTTATGGAATGCCCGCGTGATCCCTTCGAGGTCAAAACTATCGGGATGGGTATGAGCCATGTTGGTGTGACAGAAGCAGATCATGGCGCTAACAAACGACGCATCGGTTCCTGTTGCCAAGCCTGTAGCCACTAACTCACTGTATGTTTGTGAGCAAGAGCGGAGAATCTGGGTGTTATACAGCTCTTTTTGCAAGCGACGGAACAGTTGAGAATCGCGCTCAATAGGTTGTCCATCAGCCGTTTTAACGTAGAACGTTGACAGGAAGTATGGATGAACACCATTACTAATAGTCAGGCAATAGGCACGATCAATCGTCACATTGAAACGCTTGAACACCTCAACCACCTGTGGCAAGAAACCACGCTCAGGTGGATTACCAACGCCAAAGAACAAGCGTGAGCCTTGACCACGATCTGGACCGTCCGCATCGTCAGTGGGTTCGGTATCAAGATAAATTCCGTCGTGCTCTATACATTGCTGGTACAACCATAAAATTTGTGCCACTCGTCGTGGTGGAGAATTGAGAATATAGTCACGATTGTTCAACCAAACAATCGACATTAATTTATGCCGCTGGTCGTGATCAAAATGGGGATAATGTTTCTTCAACGCTTCGGTGATTTGATGCTTAACACTGCTGGGAATTTTTGGAGCCGAGGCCGAAGCGATCTCGTCGTTACTTTTACGGTCGAACTCAAACTTTTGTACTTCAAGAGAGTGTTCGCAGCCCGGCAGTGCAACGCGTGACTCGGAAAAATCGGCATAAGAAACTTGTCGGTTCTGGATGTGGTTCAGCGTTTCATAGAGAGTTCCTGGCTTGTTTAAGCACGCCAAGATAAGAGTCTTATCTCGATCAGCAAGGATCATCCTGCGATTTTCAACCATCCCCTGTAAACCGTACGCCAACATAGCAACGGCTTGCTCTTCATTTTTCATGGTGATGAAAAAATAGGGATGCATATTGCTGTGGAGCCAGTCGAGATTATCATCAAGCATTTGTGATTTCTCTTTAGCCGCCTGACAAAATTTAACCCCTTGAGGGTCTACTTCGCCGTCAACAGCCAGATTGTTCGATACGCTCATTTTGCTGTTCTCCTTATTGAATTTAACCATGGAACAGCCAAAGCTGTTCCCGTGCAATCGTGTGATAACACCCCCGTGGTCACACAATCGCCATCATAAAAACAAACCACAACCACCTCACGTATCCCATGCAAGTTGATACCGAACCAACGGCACACCTACACAACCCTACATTATGAGTGGAGTGACACATTGACGTAGTGTAAACAGCATAAGCTATGCCAGCTGATGCTAAAAAATGACAACAATGCAAAGATTATTGTTAGCAGATGGTACCCACAATGCAGCAAGCAAATAATCACCTTTACATTCAGGCAGTTAGCTATTCAAGACATCAAAAACAAGTAAGAATTTTGTTTGGCTGGAGAGCAAATAAAATCGCAATAGGTACGACATAGAACAAGGATTAATGAATCCTGCGCATGGAGGGGAATTTAAAACTAAAATACAGATGCATCCCTGCATCCGCTTAGCAATCTGTCGAGGTTGATAGGTTCTAGGATTAACGGATACCGTAACGCTTCAGTTTACGGGCAATGGTGGACTGATTCACCCCAAGGAGTTCGGCAACGCGATACTGATTACCATGCTCTTCCATAGAATCGACCAAAATTGAGCGTTCAAAGCTATCCATCGCCTGCTGCAAGGTCATCTGCTCGCTACGCGATGGCCCATGGGTGATATTCGTGACAATATTTTGCGGTAGATCCTGAATATCGATCACCTCACCATCGGCCATCACCAGCATCCGCTCGCAAATATTCATCAATTGACGAACATTCCCCGGCCATTCGTAGGCCAACAAGGCTTCCATGGCCACATGGGTGATCCGCTTCTGCATGCCATTTTTAGCGCTAAACATATCAACATAATGCTGAATAAGCGGCATAATACAATCGCGCCGCTCCTTCAAAGACGGGATATGCAGTGGGATGACGTTCAAACGGTAATAGAGATCAAGACGAAACTGTTTCTCCTCAACCATCTTTTCGAGGTTACCGTGTGTCGCTGCAACAATGCGCACATTAACAGTTTTAGATTTGGTGGCACCAAGGCGTGTTACCTCACCATCTTCAAGAAAACGGAGCAATTTCACCTGTGAAGCAAGTGGCAGCTCGGCAATCTCATCGAGAAAGAGAATACCGCCATCAGCCAACTCAAGATGACCAGGCTTAGCCGACTGAGCGCCAGTAAAGGCCCCTTTTTCATGGCCAAACAACTCAGACTCAATAAGGGTTTCAGGAATAGCACCGCAGTTAATCTTGATCAACGGTTTTTTACTGCGCCGCGAATGGACATGGATCAAGTCAGCAAACAAGCCCTTACCGACACCCGACTCACCAAGGATCAACACCGAAGAATCGGCCTGACTAACCTTAAGCGCCTGATTAAGAGCGCGCACCATGGCTGGGCTCTTTGCAACCACCTTAGTTGACGCCAGTTCAGCCTGTTGCATCTCTAAAATTTGACACTGAAATTGAGAGTTTAGCGCCGATTGCTCATCCAACTGGCGCTGCATCTCATCACTCTCAGTAATATCACGCTCACTAACCACCACCTTGGCAATATCGCCATGATCATCGAAAATTGGCGTACCAACGTTAAGCACCCGCCGCCCCTCATTGGTGGTGCGCATGAAATTGACCACTTCCCTTTTTTCGATCACCTCTAGCGAAGCCGAGCGGTCAATGACACCCTCCAGAACCAGATCAACCATGTTACGGCCAATCAGATCTTCAGGAACCACATTATTGATTCGTGCCGAGGCAGGATTGATACGAATGACGTTAGCCTGACCATCACAGATCCACAACCCCTCATAGCAGGAGTCAACAATCTCCGAAAGTTCTCGCGATAACTCCTTAAAAGTACGTAGCTTTTTAGTAATTGCTCCAAGTTCTGTCTTTTCGGAAAACACACAAATTGCGCCCAAAACATTTTCACCAGCAAGGATTGGACTCAAGGTAACGTGGAACTGTTGCCCCTCTTTTTCAACGGTAAGCTCGCTGCGTGGCTGGCGATCAGTCAAGGTGCGGAGTATTTCATCCCACAACTTGGGAAAATGGGCGGCAATATAATGACCAGGATGAATATCGAGGTTCTGACGGATCACACGGTCGCTGAGCAACACTCGTCCATCGTTATCGACCGACATAACCCCATCACCCATCACATTACTCTGAGTACGGTTAAACGCATCTTGATGTTGTAGGCGGTCACCGCGCTGTTCAGGAAGAACGCTCATTTTCATAGATCCAGCCATGGTTTAGTTCCCTATTTGGAGTGATTTAATTGAGAAGAGTCATTTACCTACGGAGGGATAATGCACTAAGGAATCAAAAAATGCAAACAGGAATCCTTGATTCGTATACCGAATGATACGTATCGAATAATTCGCTTAAAACAGATAGCAAAACAACAACCCCAAAGCATCAACTTTGAAAAGTGTTAAAAATTGAACCACAAACCAACAGAAAATCTACCCGAAACACGGGCTGCTGATCAGTAAAGCTGAACCAACGATTCCAAACCACGCTAAACAAATGTGAATTGCGCAAAAAAAAAGCGGCGCAATATCGGAACTAATCCGAACTACGCCGCCCTTTTAAACATCACTACAGTAACAACAAACCGTTACATGTAACCAACAATCAAGAAGCCAATTGCGGTAAAAAATGCACCCAAGAAGCCGAAAGGCATCTGGGTTACCGCGTGACGGTAGTTATCGCAACCCGAAGCGGCCGAACTAAGGATAGTCGCATCAGAGTAGAAGCAGATATGACTACCCCATACACCAGCAGAACATACCGCACCAACTGCAACATATGGATCAGCACCAACAGCAATGGCCAAAGGCACAGCGATTGGAATAGCGATCGCATACATACCCCAGCTGAGGCCCATGATAAACTCAGTAATACCGAGAACGACAAACAACACCAGCGGCAACAACTCTGGCGTCATACTTTTTGTCGCAGTATCGATAACATAGGTCAAGAAACCAACCTGCTCGTTAATATCAGCGAAAGTAAAGGCCAAAACAACCATTACCAGCGGGAAGAGCATATTCTTAACACCAGCGATCACCGCATCAAAGAACGCCTCAGGCCCCATAATCCCTTGAGGGATATAGAGTAGAAAGGTGAAGGCGATAGTACAGAGTACACCCATCTGCATGTCGACATCAAAATAGATGGTTGAGCAGATTAAAAACAGAATTGGCAAGAAGAAGTTCATGATCTTCGGATTATCCGGAGTAGCAAACTTCTCACCCGCATGAATGTCGATCTTTTCAGATCCAGGAGGAGCAAGAATACCCTCCTCTTCAGCACGGATTTTTGCTTTCTTCATTGGGCCAAATACTGGAATAACACCCAAGATCACTAAAGGTACAATCAATAGTGCAATCCAACCGTAGAAGTTATACGGGATGGTCTGCATGAAATACTTAAGCCCTTCACCTTCAGCAGCCGCACCGGATTGCTCAAGCAAACTGGCAATATAAACCGCCCATGTAGAGATGGGGATCAATACACAAACAGGAGCAGCAGTCGAATCAACAATGTAAGCGAGTTTCTCACGCGAGACTTTGTGCTTATCGGTTATAGGGGCCATACAGGAACCAACAGTCAGCGAGTTGAGATAGTCATCGATAAAGATGATTACGCCGAGAAACCACGTCCACAAGAGGGTACTGCGACGTGTTTTCGCACGCTGCGCAACCCAAGTACCAAAGGCCGCAGCGCCACCGCCGCGTTCGATGAGAGCAATAATACTGCCCATCAAACCACAGACGATAAACAACCATTGTGTATCACCATCGGTGAGAACACCAATCAATGTTTCATTGGCATGCGCGAAGAATTCCATCTTGTAAGCCATGATGAAACCCATCAGAGATGCCAAGGTTAGGCCTTCAAGAATTCGCTTGGTGTAAAAGATAAATCCCAATAGAAAAATAGATGGAATTGCTGTGAGAATACCAAAGGTAGCTTTATCCTCTGGCACTAATAAAGCCACCAAAATAAAAATAGCGGTTAAAATTGTATATTCGATCATGGTACGGTTCAGAGAAGTCTTAGTGATTTCTTCTGAACCTTCTGCAATGATTTCCGTTGAGTCACTCATAAAAAATATCCCTTTATTTTAGACACGTTCGGAGAGGTACGCGCAGTACACACTGCACAATCCGAGCCTGTCGCAGTCTTAACCATTAACATGGACAAACTTTAGGTTTCAGTTTAATGATAGAACGATTGGGAGGTATCCGTCAGCAGCTGTTACTACCAACGGCTACGCCCCCAAAGGATCTATCGCTTCAGCTAGTTCTTAAAAGGCTAGCAACACCGAAACACCGAAATATGTCTCATCATCAATAATATCATCAGCTTCGTCGCTGAGAGGGATCGAATAGCGAAGCAAAGGTGTAAGGAAGATTTGTTCATGGATAGCATAATCAACAGCGACACTGATTTCGCCATTATGGAATGCACTGTAATCACCTACAGCAAAATCACTATGTTGATTGTAACTTGCTTCGGCACCAAGTAAAAGCTCTGCTTGTTCCGAAAGGGTAAAACCATGTTCGACAGTCAAGGTGTAATAAAGACCCTCCTCTTCAGCTTCGTCCCAATCCCAGTACGTGGTCAAGGTTGGACTAAGCAGAGTATTGAGCCCCAAAGCCAAATAAAGCTCGTGGGTGTCATCATAACCATCAACTGCATACAAAACATCACCAACACTAACACTGAGCAGCTCATTGACATCAAACGAATAGTCAAGAATCAGGTCAGTCTCGTTAACCTTGTTGGTATCTTGGTCCCAGTTCCCCCAATAGCTCAAAGTAAAGCCATTAAAACTGAGATCAATTCCACCACTGATAACAAAATCAGAATCGGGTGAAAGATCTAATCCACGCCATAAGTACATACTTTCTACAACAGCGTAGGCATCGCCTTCAACTTCAATTTGCGCGGCAGTGGCTGGTGCCACAAACAGGGCTGCTGCAACCAACAAGGTCGCCACGGCAGCCGAAACTCTCCTTACACATTTCATCGTTACTCTTTCTCCTTTTCGTAGGTTGAACTAACCAGACTCACCTCGTGCTTCAATAAGAAGCGCTCGTCCTAGTTTGTCCCGTTTAGCAGCTGGAGTTCCCTCAAGGCTGCGTTGTTTCATCTGCTTGGCTTTAAGCTTCAACAGATCTTTACTTGACTCCTGATACACCAAGGCCCCCGGTGCACACTCTTTTACGCATGCGGGATCACCACCACAGTGATCGCATTTGTAAGCGAGTAATTTAGCGTCCATCTCCACCATGCCGTAAGGACAGGCAGCAACACAGGCGCCACAGGATTGACATAATTCTTGATCAATAACGACAACGCCATCCTCGTTACGAGAATAAGCACCCGCTGGGCACGCTTCCATGCAATGCGCTTTCGGGCACTGAAAACAGATGCTCGGTGCTGCATAGCCTTGATGCGCGTAATTATTGATCCGCAACCGTGCCACCGAAGGAGCAAAGCGGCCTGTTTTCACCGCCGAGCACACATAGGCGCAGCGATTACACCCGGTACATTTATCGGGATTGGCAAACAATAGTTTTGACATGTTTTTCCTCCCCTATTTAAAGCTGCTCAAGCCCAAGCTCACTGAGCTTAGCTTGACTCGGAACACCATTTTCATCCCAACCGCGCAACTTGTAGTAGGTCTGTAGAGCGACAGCAAAATCATCAGCACAGAACACCTTGCCAGCATTCGGGCCATCCTTTAATGGTTGCTTGAGGATTTTTTCAGGCAAAGAATCATCGTTGATGGTCAAACCAGCTTTTAGATTAAACAGACGCGACAGGTTCCAAACACGCTCGCCAGCTTGATCTAACTCATCAGCGGTAACAGGCTCGCCAAGTCCAGCAGACAATAGCTCTGCCGTGATCTTGGTATCGATGCTGCCCCAGAAATCGCAGTAACACATCGACCACTTAATACCGTTGAAGTTCTGCATATCGACAACTTCTTGTGCCAATGGCGTAACATCGAAAGGATTTTCGGTATCTAACGGGAAGGCACGTAAGTGACAGGCACCGCGCTCACTGGTGGCATACGCCAGACCCATGCCATAATTGCCGCGAGGCTCGTAGGCTGGCATCTCCAGACCCTTGACCTCCATCGACATATCGGCAGAATCGTACTTTTTAGCCAACCGCTTAGCCCCCATGGCCAAGTCACGACCACGCTCGGTAGACAGCTGAGCAATTTCGTCGAGAACGACCAGATACTCTTCAGCATCACCAAAACGTAGACCAAAATCATGACGGCCGCTTTCTGTCATCTCCATCGCCATACTGATAGTGCTGGCGCAACTCATGGTGTCGAGACCAAGATCATCACAGATACGATTGAAACGGATAACCGCCTCAAGATCATCGACATCACAGTTCGAACCACCCAGACATAGAGTTTCGTACTCAGGTCCTTCAACCTCAACATCACCAACGCGGGTGAACTTACCGCACGCCAACGGACACGAGGCACAAGCGCGATCAGACAACTTCGCTTCTTTGATCGCGTCAGAATTAAGTTGATCTTTTTTGCGGTACACACCAGCAGAGTAGTTTTTAGTTGGGTGGATACCCATCTCATTGGTGGCATCAACCAATACCGCAGTCCCGTCGCTTTGCGCCCACAGGTTATCTTCGGTAAACAGATTGTTGTGTTTGTGATAGCTGATGCGATCGATAAATGTCTTCATATCAGCAACATCAACCGACCCCGTACCACGGCAAACCACACCCTTTAGGTTCTTAGAACCAAACAGAGCGCCTGTGCCACCACGGCCAAATTGGCGATAGGAATCAGAACCAATAATACTGTAGGTACTGAGTTTTTCACCGGCAGGGCCAATGGCCAAACACTTGGCTTCAACATCACCAACAGCGTGCTCCATCGCCTGCTCTGACTCAAAAATACCTTTGCCCACAAGGTGCGTTGCATCTTCAAGAGAAACCTGATCATCAACAATTTTCAGATAAACAGGTGTCTTCGATGCACCCTTGATGATCAAACCATCGTAGCCAGCATATTTAAGCTCAGGGCCAAATGCGCCACCAACGTTACTTTCGAAGATGGTTCCGGTATGTGGTGATTTGGAAACCAGCGCCAAACGTCCCGTCAACGGCACCAATGTTCCAGTAAACGGACCGGTCATGATGACAATGGGATTTTCCGCCGCTAGCGGATCAACCATCGGATCCACCATGTCAGAGTAGTAACGTAAAGCTAATCCCCAGCTACCCCAGTACTGACGAATCCACTCCTGCTTGAGGGGCTGCGTCGTAACAGTCTGATCGCTGAGATCGACAACCAGCATTTTTCCTGTATATAAATTCATTGCGTGCTCCATTTACCTCACGATAGAGAGACAAAAACGGACACCAGCTAATGCTGGTGTCCGTCGATGGGTCATCTATTTAATGCTCTTGAAAGTGTCTTCAAGACGGTTGAGCACTTCGTCAACCAATGCATCAGGAATATTGAGAGCTGGCTCAATACGGATCGCCTTGGCGTTGGTCAATGTGCCAGCAGTCAGAACTTGACGCTTGAACAGACCCGAAGCAACGCTGTAACCGATCTCGTCAGTGGCAAACTCCATACCAATCAATAGACCCTTACCACGGTAGCCAGAAAGGATTGCAGGGTACTTCGCCTTCAGCTCGTCGAGCTTAGACATGATATACTCACCTTTACGCTTCGCTTGACCGGGGAGGTCTTCGCTAATCATAACGTCGATGTAAGCGAGTGCAGCAGAACAAGCCAGTGGGTTACCACCAGTTGTTGAGGTGTGCATGAATGGATTTGGCTCCATTACTTTCCAGATTTTTGGAGATGCAATAAATGCCGACATTGGTACAACGCCGCCGCCTAGAGCCTTACCCAGACACATGATGTCAGGCGTAACGTTCCAGTTATCAACGCCGAAGATCTCACCGGTACGACCGAGGCCAGTTTGAACTTCGTCAGCGATTAACAGTACACCATAGCGATCGCAGATTTCGCGAACACGTGGCCAGTAATCGTCAGAAGGAACAACCGCACCCGCTTCACCCTGAACAGGCTCAGCAATAAATGCAGCAATCTGATCACCAACCTGCTCACAGATTGCAAGTTGCTGCTCTAGAGCGTCAGCATCACCAAATGGCACGTGGCGAGTGTTGCCTAGAAGAGGCATTAATGGCTCACGATAGCAAGCCTTACCCATAAGAGATAAAGAACCAAGACTCTTACCGTGGAAACCAGCAGTTGTTGCAATGAAACCACTCTTACCGGTGTAGAACTTAGCCAGCTTCATAGCGCCCTCAACAGCTTCAGTGCCACTGTTGATGAAGAACATATACTGGAGGTCTCCCGGTGTTAGATAGCCGAGAACTTTAGCAAGGTGAGCACGGAGAGGGTCAAGCATCTCTTGGCTGTACTGTGGGCTACGATCAAGCTGAGCCTTAACAGATTGAACAATCTTAGGGTGACGGATACCCGCAGAGTAGATACCGAAACCACCTAGGACGTCGATAAACTCACGACCAAGAGCGTCAGTCATCATAGAACCTTGACCTGTCCACTCCGTTAGGGCGAAGTCGCCTGCCTCTGTTACAGACTTACGATACTCAAGGAAACCTTTATTGATATGGTTACCGAAATTTTCTGTTGTTTCTTTAGCAACTTGCTCACGCTCTGCCATAGTGACTTGGTCATCAGGACGGGAGATCAAGTCAACCATACGGGATGCTTCGCTTTGGGCAAACTTAATATCTCTCAACTCTTTACGCTCATTCATGTTTCTAGATTCCTTTCGTTGTACGGTTTGTAGGGACACAGAAATTGGTCCAACAGTGGATTCAACTCAAAGTCTAAACGGTAAACACCATCGCTATAGCGATGATACAAATCGAAACCGACAGACAGAACATCTGCAAGTGGCATCAATTTGCCCTGACCGGTATGAAACAAATATGCGCCATTGAATTGCTGCACGGCGCAACTAGCAAAGCTAAACAACATCGTCTAGCTTGAAACCATATTTAAATATACGCATGCCGCGTACACATTCTTTATGGGCTATAGAGCATGAGCCATGCCAGATAAAAAAAAACGGCCCCAAAAGACCGTTAATCACCCACCACCCACACTTCACCATCAATTTTGAACGGAACGGTAATTCTGTTTTAAACGCGACATATCGTATACTTGCAAGAAAGTGAAAGACAGCAACCCTACCTTACTAAGTTTTTTTGTTAAATCTTACACAGGTGAAAAATAGTAATAAAACAGCCCGTCTTGTGACACTTACACTTGATGCATCAATGCATCTTCTCTCTAATGAACACACCAAAGCTCCACCATTCAGGCTAAACAAGCCGTGCAGCGCAAAGCTGTCTACAGAATCACGACGTTAATAATATAATTATGTTTTACAGAATCAAACAAACACAGCCAACAAAATGAACCCACACATCCACATCAACACCACAGACTACCTGAATAATTTAACTGCTAAATAAAGTGTTTACGCCATATATAGCAAAAAAACACTCCACCCCCTTCGCCACACCAATCGTTCGAGACGGATCAATACAGACCGGCACAGGCGTATACAAAGCACCCGCTGGATGCACAAATGCATCAAACATGCAGTACGACATCAACTTCAACATTGTTTCGCCCTGACAACCATCGATGCTCGTTCATCAAAATTTAGCGATTAATCAGCAACTTAGAACAAAGAAAAAAGCACCGGAATGTAATTGGCACACAAATTGATGAATAGCCGTGAAGTAAGTAGTACAGCGTAGCAACGTATTCATAAAATAAATAAGGCTCAAATTTGCACGGTACAGCTTGCAGTATCGAGTACGTAATTGATCTGGAGGAACTCGTGGCACATAGCCTATTTAACGACCAACTCGTTGATGAAGACCGACAATTGATGATCAACAGTGCCGTTAAAGTTTGTTGGATGGATAGCGGTTACTCCTATCAAGGCACTGGACGGATTGCAGCCCTTAACAGCTTTGAAGCAACAGTAACACTAACAACAATCAACGGCCCATGTGCCGATTGTGGTCGCTACCATATTGGTAGCCGCATCAGCGTGCCCCGCTACAATGATCAAACACGTTGGTCAGACAATTCCAGTGTACGACCGCTTTAATCAACGATTGAGTACCTTAAGTTAGCGCTGCACAAACACATTTCAAACAACGATCATAAATTCGTTTGTCATTTCATTTTCACCCTGAAACACATGGCCTTGGCCATGATGAAATGACAACGCGCTACATCACAGAAAGCAACAATTGTTTCAGGCCATCAGTTTGATTGACCTGAAGTGCATGATCCATCATCTAGCGCCACCCTGCCCGGCTTCGGCCTACATGACAGGAGCGCAACAGATCTCATCATGTGTGCCTAGGTGTCATAGGTCTTATCGACCTATTTAACAGAAAAGACAGGAGAAAAAATCAATGTTAACGGGCAACGAACAACCGAATATCGGTAACGAGCAATGTGCGAAAACCAAAGAACTGCTACAAAAAAAACAACAATTTGTCGCCAATGGCATTTCGGCCTCCGCACCAATCTTTATTGACCAAGCCAAGGGTGCCATTATTCGTGATATCGACGGTAATGACTACATCGATTTTTATGGTGGTATTGGGGTTATTAATGCTGGTCACTGCCCCCAAGCTGTCGTTAACAGCATTAAGGAGCAAGCTGAAAAGTTACTACATAGTTGCTTCATGGTCGGTATGTATGAGCCGTACGTTGCACTGGCTGAAAAGTTGACCCAAATCACTCCTGGTGATCACGACAAAAAAGCGATGTTTGTTAACAGTGGTGCTGAAGCGGTTGAAAACGCCATTAAAATTGCCAAAGCCCACACAGGCCGTCCGAGTGTTATTGCTTTTGAAGGTGGTTTTCACGGTCGCACCTTACTTACTATGACGCTAACCAGTAAGGTTAAGCCATACAAGTTTGAGTGTGGCCCTTTTGCCCCAGAGGTTTACAAAGCACCTGCGGCGTATTGTTACCGTTGCACATACAAATCAACCTACCCTGAGTGTGGCATGCACTGCCTAGAAAACTTCGAGCGTTTCTTTATCTCTGAAGTGGCTCCAGAAAGTGTTGCCGCTATGATTATTGAACCAATTCAGGGTGAAGGTGGATTCATTGTTCCACCAAAAGAGTTCTTGCAAGGGTTAAAGCAAATTTGTGACGAGCACGGCATTGTCTTTATTGCTGATGAAGTTCAAAGTGGCTTTGCTCGTACCGGCAAAATGTTTGCTGTGGATCATTTTGATGTCGTTCCCGACCTCATGACCCTAGCGAAAGGGATCGCTTCCGGAATGCCATTAAGTGCTGTCGTCGGTAAAGCGGAAATTATGGACGCTGCAACACCGGGTCGTATCGGTGGTACTTATGGCGGTAACCCCGTTTCTTGTGCTGCGGCTTTAGCGACTATCAACAACATGGAACAAGACAACCTGTGTCAACGATCAACAGAAGTTGGCGAAAAAATGATCGCTAAACTTAAGGAGTTGCAACAGCGCTTCCCACGTATCGGTGATATTCGTGGTTTGGGTTCGATGGTCGCACTCGAATTGGTTAAAGATCCTGAAACCCGTCAACCAGACAAAGAATCGGCTGCTGCAATCATCAAGTATTGCTTTGACAACGGCCTACTCACCATGGGTGCAGGAATCTTCGGCAATGTTATCCGCTTCCTGCCACCGGTTGTTATCACCGATGAGCAACTTGAAACAGCATTAAACATCTTTGAGCAAGCTGTTGAGGCGACACTATAAGTTGTTTTCAGCCTCTTCATAGTTGATGCTAAGACGAAACGTGGCAGGTAGGGTTTGAATGCCATACAACACTACCTGCCGCGCTTCTATCATTTCATGACTAAGCACCATCAACACGTTTCTTCCTTGAATTGCAGCGAAGGCCCTAAATGAGCTATCATGAACGCACAAAACGATCTAAATCAGCCGATCATGTGTTGCCCATGCCCGCCCTTCAGGCAAGCCCTGCGACCCAATCGTTTAAAGGTTCACACCGCTACGACGAACAACTCATGCCAGAGAGTAATACGTCTCACGCAGTGATCCAGCCTCACCAACACCACAATTCACCAAAAGAGCGTACCCGTACTCACTCGAATCGTCTCCCAGCGAAACCGCTACAAAACAATCTCTCCGCTCGTTACCAACTTGACGATCTGCTCGGCAACAGTGCATCAATGCAACACTGTCGCCAAATTGCCCAAATTGCTGCAACAAGTCCGTCAACGGTTCTGATTCATGGTGAGAGCGGTACAGGAAAAGAGCTATTGGCCCAAGGAATTCACAATGCCAGCGAGCGATGCCAGCAACCATTCGTTGCCATTAATTGCGCGGCTCTATCCGAAACGCTACTAGAGAGTGAACTATTTGGTTATATCCATGGATCTTTTACAGGAGCGAACAAGGGTGGACAGATCGGTAAGGTGGAGCTCGCCAATGGCGGCACATTGTTTCTCGATGAAATTGGCGATATGCCATTGTCAATGCAGGTAAAAATATTGCGGATGCTACAAGAGCGATATATCAACCGAGTTGGTTGCAGTGAGGTGATCAACGTTGATATCCGTATCATCGCCGCGACCCATAAAGATCTCGCTAAAGAGATCAAAGCGGGAAACTTTCGCCGCGATCTCTACTATCGCCTCAACGTTCTGCCGATCACCATAGAACCACTACGTGAACGGCTGGACGACCTCAAGCCACTCGTACATCATTTAGTGGATAAGTTTAATCGACGTCTGAACAAGCAGGTCGGACTTGTGCCATCATTTATTGCCGCTTGCCGTAACTACCACTGGCCTGGAAATGTCCGTGAATTGGAGAATAGCATCGAACGGGCGATCAACTTGACCGCCAACGGTGACACAATCAACAGCGAATCATTGGTCGTTGACCCCATCGAACTTATGACTGAGACAGAGGAGATCGGTGGCGTACTGCCACTCAAACAGATCGAACTGGAGATGATTACCCGCGCCCTTGCAACGGCAAAAGGGAACATCCTTCATGCGTCAAACCTACTCGGCATCAGTCGTAACACTATCTATCGCAAGATTAAAGAACACGATATCGTGCTATAACGTTTCCCCTCAACGCGTTAGCATGGTGGTAAAACCAGTACATCCCTTGTAATTAAGCCGCCACTGGCCTCTCCCAGTGACGGCTATTTTTTTGTTCAACATCTAAGTCAAATTAATACAGAGATCAGACCAGAGAGAAAAACTTACCGGGTAAGCACGCGGAAAAATTTGTAGAGGTAATCGCCCCCTGACCACATGGTCAGAATAAAAGAGATATAAAAGAAGAAACTACCCACCACTTGCATGTGAACATGAAACAGCTCCCAGCGAAGACCAAAGAACCAGTAGTAATCGTAATGAAGCAATAAGGCGATGATAGCCACCATCTGGAAAATGGTTTTATATTTGCCCAAATCGCTGGCCGCAATAACAATCCCTTCGGATGAGGCGACGGAACGCAATCCAGTCACCAACGTTTCTCGAGCGATGATAAGGAAAACCGCCCAAGCTGGGATGCGATCAAGGGGGATCAACATGATCATTGCTGCCATGACGATCAGTTTATCAGCCAAGGGATCAAGAAACTTACCCATCACGGTGACAATTTCCCACTTACGCGCTAGGTAACCATCGAGCCAATCGGTGATGGAAGCGATAGAAAAAATCAACGCCGCCCAAAAGCCCATTTCACGAGAATCGGAAAAAAGCAAAGCAACGATCACTGGCACACACGCGATGCGACAGAGCGTTAAAATATTCGGCAAATTATATAATTTATGTGTGCGAAGCATTTATGAACCGCCTTGACGATATTGTTGTTGAAAGAGTTTCACTTTTTTTACATACGATTGTGTTTCTGGATACGGTGGTATGCCATTATACCGTTCTACCGTTGAAGGGCCAGCATTATATGCAGCCAGCGCTAGATCCAGATTGCCATTAAAACGACTCAACATCCAGCGTAAATATTTTGTTCCACCTGCAATATTCGATGAGGGATCGAATGGATCGCCAATTTTCAAGTCCTTAACTGTTTCGGGATGTAGCTGCATCAGGCCAATGGCCCCTTTAGACGACACAGCAAGGCTATTAAAGTTGCTTTCGGCCTTAACGACAGCACGCACAAGGTCGACATCGAGATCATTTTTTTTTGCATAATGTTCGATCAATTGTGCAACCGAAGCTGAGGTGTGAGCTTTATCACCAATTTCAGCTTGGTAATAACGGTAATGGGACGCAACAGGTATATTGCTATAATGAACTCGACCACGCTGGTCAACGTACTTATACACTGCCGCACAGGCGATGCCCACAACCCAAAAAGTAAAAATAAAAAAGAAACAACCTGTTTGCAATAATTTTGTCACCAATGTTCCCTTTTTATCCATCTAGCACAACCAATCACCACCAGCTCACTGCCAATCAACTGTTTTCTTTGCATTAATTTCGTAAACAAAACTCAGCAAAACATGGCAAAAGCTTGACAGGATACGGTTTCGCGCCAATAATGTTCATCCTTAAACCCCAATCAGGTTCAAGATTAATGATTCCATGTAATTTTATTCCATCCGTCAGAGGACTGCAATGAAGATCACATCAGATTTCTTAATTATTGGTAGCGGTATTGCTGGTTTATCGTTCGCGCTTAAAGTGGCTGACACAAAAACAGTCTCCATCATCACCAAACGCGAACTGCACGAGACATCCACCCATTATGCCCAAGGGGGGATAGCAACGGTCTTTTCAGAAGAGGATTCCTTTGAGTCTCATGCTGAAGATACCATGGTTGCTGGAGCTCAATTATCGGATCGAGACATTGTCGATCTGGTTGTTGAGGGCGGTCCTAAAGCGATTCAAGATCTCATCGATTTTGGCACTGACTTCACCCGCAACAGCGAAGGTGATTACGACCTCACTCGCGAAGGAGGTCACAGTCACCGCCGCATTCTTCATGCCTCGGACATTACTGGCCGTGAAATTGAGCGTGCCCTCGCCGAGGCGGTTCGCAACCACCCCAATATCTCCATTTACGAATACCATTGCGCCATTGATCTGATCACCGAAGCGAAGGTGAAGCATCGGCGCTTACCAAAAAATCGTTGCCTAGGTGCTTATGTTCTCGATAGCCACAACAATGAGGTGGTGACTTTCGGAGCCCAAGTGACCGTGCTAGCAACGGGTGGCGCAGGCAAGGTTTACCTTTACACCTCAAATCCTGACATCGCTTCGGGCGATGGCGTGGCCATGGCTTATCGTGCGGGTGCAGACATTGCCAACATGGAATTTATGCAGTTTCACCCCACCACTTTGTACCATCCCCATGCAAAATCATTTTTAATTTCCGAGGCCGTTCGTGGTGAAGGGGCTATTCTTAAACGCTCTGACGGTACAGCCTTTATGGAAAAGTACCACCACCTAAAAGATTTAGCGCCACGCGATATTGTCGCTCGCGCCATTGATAATGAGATGAAAACCAATGGAGACGATTGTGTTTTCCTCGATATGACCCATCGCGGTGCTGACTACATTAAAGAGCGTTTCCCCAATATCTACGAAACCTTGTTAAAATACGGCATCGATATGTCACAACAGCCGATCCCTGTTGTTCCTGCTGCGCATTATCTGTGTGGCGGCATCAAAGTCGATAACCACGGACAAACCAAGATCAAGAATCTATTTGCCATCGGTGAAGTTTCTTGTACGGGGCTACACGGCGCAAACCGCTTAGCCAGCAATAGCTTGCTTGAAGGCGCTGTATTCGGTGAACGCGCAGCACTGCGTTCCCTTGAAAACATTAAGGCTGAAATTCCAGAATTTCCTACAGTTGAAGCGTGGGATTGTGGCAGCGCCATCGACAGCGATGAAGAGGTAGTCGTTACCCACAACTGGGATGAAATTCGCCTGTGTATGTGGAACTATGTTGGTATTGTCCGCTCCGATAAGCGTCTGACTCGCGCCCTAAGCCGCATCAACATGATTCAAGAGGAGATTTCAGACTATTACTGGGATTTCTACATCACCAGCGATCTGCTCGAACTGCGTAACCTCGCAACCGTTGCTGAACTAATTATCCGCTGTGCTCTCGACCGTAAAGAGAGTCGTGGCTTGCACTACACCATCGACTATCCTGAAACAGACGACATTCACTGCAAAAAAGATACGGTAATTCGTAAAACATTTTAGCTGTTTCGCCACAAAGGAGCCTAATTGTGACAATTGATGACATCCGCGAAGAGATTGACCGCCTTGATAACGAGCTACTGGTCATTTTTAATCGTCGTGCTGACATGGCGCTAAAGATCGGCCATTTAAAGAAAGACCTTGGTCTGCCCATTTATGACCCAAGCCGTGAAAAAAGAATTTTCACAAAAATGGAATCACGCAACCCTGGGCCACTCGATAACAGCGCGATCAAACGTTTATTTGAGCGGGTAATTGATGAATCGCGGACACTTGAACGTATTAAAACAAAGGGGCTTTAATCATGCTTGTTGTCATAAAAAAGAAGATCAGTGAAACCGACCTTGAAGAGGTCAAACAATATTTAATTGATCAAGATTTTGATTTTCATCAATCAACTGGTTCCAATCGCACCATTATAGGGGTAATTGGCGACACGCAAGAGTTTGATACCAGCTACCTTGAAGCGATGCCAGCTGTTCATGTGGTCTTTAAAATACCAGCAGAAGAGTAAAATCATCCGGGTGCTGCCAAATTGGTAGCACCTTTTTTTTGCCTATTTTATAAGCACAACTCATCACACCTGCCAAAATTTACTCCACACTTCCTTCACTCAGCCCCCATTAACCACCAATTAAGCCTGTTAAAACTTGGCACAGCTAATGCTATATAAATATACCTGATTAGCACCATTCTTCCGCTAATGCAGTTGGGGTGACATATTTTGTCCTGATGGTGATTTATGATTACAGCATCTATCCTAAGGAGAAATGCTGTGAAAACAAATAAAATACAATTCC
>Ga0193956_1000268_pt1 | contig 25057 bp, 21 predicted proteins | sample BB_7_MG_FD_140358 | JGI IMG/M metagenome (GOLD analysis project Ga0193956, IMG submission 140358) | Microbial mat bacterial communities from the Broadkill River, Lewes, Delaware, United States - BB_7_MG | ecosystem: Environmental > Aquatic > Freshwater > River > Microbial mats | place: USA...
AGCTTCTTTAATCACTTCCATATAGACATCTAAAGGAACATTATAATAATCTTTATTATGCCACCAATTATCAGGAACTTTATATTCTACTTGTTTCCAGTATTCTTCTTGTTTGTATGATAAAATTTCTACATAATCATCTGGGTTTATTTTCAAATATTCTGATAAGTATGTTTTTGGAGTATAGCTTTTGCCTTCCACCTCAAATTTTGTTGGAGGTTCGCCAATATGGTGATTCATAATGTTTTTGATTGTTGAAATAACTTCATTTTCATTCCAAGCATTGTCTCTTTTTACAGATTTCAAATAGCTTTCCATTTCGTTAAACATTTGTTCGTGAGAATGAAACTTACGACCATTTAGCAATCCTGTATATTCTTTTGCTGGCACAATTCCGTATAATTTCCACGATTTTGTAACTGCATTTCCCTCAGAGCCTTGCGAAAAGTTAGAAGTTCCTCTACTCTGCACGTATCCTCTTGCCTTCTCTACATACTCCCAATACACTGTAAAAGGCTCTGATAGTTTTACCTTCTTTTTGTTAATTCTGTAAACTTCTGACTCTAAAAACGATATTGTAGAATATGCCCAACAACTTCCACCATTTCCTTGCGAAATTACTGGATTGTGCCACTCGCTTTTGTATAAATTTACTTTGTTTGGCAAGTCTAATCCTGTATGATCCATTTCAAAAAACTTTTCCTTCTCTTCCTTCTGTAATTTTTGGTTTACTTCTCTAACATCTTTTAAAATAAAGTTCTGATAATAACCAGCTTTGTATTCTTTAAATTTTACTTTGTCTCTATTTTTTTGGGCAGAAACAATATTTACAATTAAAAATAATGCAATAAATAAATAAATTGATTTTTTCATTTGGTTAGAGGTTAATTTGTTATTAATTTTTATTTTATATACTGTAAAATTAAAAATAGCTTTTTCTTATAATATTCTTATTATCAAACAACAACCGATTAATATGTATCTGTCATTATTATTTTGTCCGTTTGGGACTTTTTACATTTTAAAATTGTTTTTTAGGGATACATATTTTTATTTAAAATAATATTTTTTTTTCTTTAATACTTAGCTCTTCTTGTTTTTTATCAATAATGCTCCCTACTGATGTTTTCATGTTTTCTAATTGATTATTTGTTCTTGTAATTCCTCTTAGTAGCTCATCTTTAATAGCATAAAGTGTAATATTTTCTTGATTAATTAGGCTTACCATTTCTTGTAGCTCTATTTTAGTATTGTCTAATTCTATAAATTTTAGTCCAAGAGCTTGAATTTCATTATTTAATTTTTTATTTTCGTTGCTCAAAATTTGATATTGTTCGGTTGTTCTTTTAATATCTTTTTGATAATTATTTTCTGTTTTATGTAATTTATACCTAACAGAACTATTTATAGATAAGAGAACTATATTTGTAATAATTGAAAATCCAAAGATAAATAAAAATGCAACTTTACTCCAAAAATTAAATTTTCGGAAAAATTTATTTATGTTCTTTTCTGTTTTTTCTATATCTTTGAACATTTTAATTTCGGATTATAGGTTTCAAGTTTTGTATCTCAGTTATGAGTTACAATTTTGTTATTTTTTTTATATAAGTTTTAAATTTTTAAGACCGAAACAACATTTTAATACTTAAAATTATGATTTTAAAATACTTAAAGTATTTTTTTACGGCAAAGCGTCGTGGATATGGAGTTCATTCTCCTTTTGCGTATCAGCTGGCTATAAAAATGTCCAAAGATAAAAAAAAAATAATAAAATATACAAAAATTGAAAATTTACGTAAAAGTTTATTGAAATCTAAGGAACAAATAGAGGTTAGTGATTTTGGTGCAGGCTCTAAAAAAATGTTAGACAACAAAAGGCGGGTAAGCCAAATTGTAAAATATTCTGCAACTCCTCCAAAATATGGTAGATTTTTATCAATTTTAGTGAATTTATTTTTGCCCAAAACTATTTTAGAAATAGGAACTTCGGCAGGAATTGGAACTTTATATCTGTCGTCGGGAAATCCAAGTGCAAAAGTTTACACGTTGGAAGGTTGTCCGCAGACAGCAAAAATTGCAGAAAATAACTTTTCTAATTTCAGCAAAAATATTGAAATTATTGTTGGAGAATTTGATAAAACACTATTAGCCACCTTAAATAAAATAGGCAAATTAGATTTTGTTTTTATTGATGGTAATCATCGTAAAGAGGCTACTATTAAATATTTTGAGGCTATTCTTCCTTTTTGCAACAATGATACTGTAATTGTTTTTGATGATATTTCTTGGACTTCTGAAATGCAAGAAGCGTGGCACGAAATAAAACAGCACGAGAAAACAAAATTGGCTATAAATATTTTTAAAATGGGTGTTATTTTTCTACGCAAAGAGTTTCATAATAAAGAAGAAATTACGCTTTTTTATTAAATTCTTTTCGTCTTTTTTTTGTTTTTATCAAAATTTCTTTTTTTTCTTCGTTGGTATAATCTCCCCAAAAAAATATTTCTTTTTTGGTGCGGAAACAGCCAACGCACAAATTATCGTCGTTGTATTCACATTTTCTAATGCAGGGGCTTTTGTAGTTTATTTCTTTTTTTTCCATAATTTTCTTTTTTGATATGGTTGTTGTAAATAAAAATTGTTAAATTGTTTTTAATTAAAATGCAATAAATCAATTATTTATGATAAGAATAAATTTCAATAAATTATTGCAGTTAATTTATTGAAATTTAGAATATTAAATAAAAACTTAACGAACAATTGTATTTATAATTGCTATTAAAAATATTGGTTGTTTAAACAGAGGCTAACTGTTTGCTATAAAACATATTTTCAATTATTTTGGTATATTTTTTTTGAATTATTTTTCGTTTTAACTTTAAGGTTGGCGAAAGTTCACCTGTTTGGGGTGTCCATTCTTCACAAACTAAGTTAAATTTTCTAATTTGTTCAAAGCTGCCAAGTGTTTTATTTATTTGATTTATTTCTTTTTGGAAAAATTCTTTAACTTTTGGGATATTAATAAGTTCTTGTTCGTTCTGGAATTTTATTTTCTGTTTTACGCACCATTCTTTTAGGTTGTTGAAATTTGGGGATATTAATACTCCTGCAAATTTTTGGTTTTCTCCCACTACAAGAGAATTGCCTATCATTATTGATTCTTTTAGCTTGTTTTCAATAACTTGTGGAGCAATATATTTACCGTTAGACATTTTAAAAATTTCCTTCTTGCGGTCTGTTATTCTCAAAAATCCGTCTTCTCCTAATTCTGCTATGTCTCCGGTATGAAACCAGCCTTCTTTGTCAATAACTTTTGCTGTTTCTTCTGGGTTTTTATAATATCCCATCATAACGTTTGGTCCTTTTACAAGCACTTCGTTGTCGTCTAACATTTTAACAGTAACTCCTTCAAGTATTGTTCCTACGCTGCCAAGTTTTACCTTTCCGGGTTTGTTGTAATTTACAGAAATAATTGGCGATGTTTCGGAAAGTCCGTAGCCTTCAAAAACTGGTAGTCCGGCTGCCCAAAATAGTCGTCCTAATGTTGGACGTAGGGCAGAGCCTCCTACTCCTATAAATATGATGTTTTTGCTTAGAGCTTCTCTCCATTTGGAGAAGACTAATTTATCGGCAATTTTTAATTTTTGTTTGTAAACCCAAGAATTGTTGAAAGGCTCATATTTTTTGCCTAAATTAATTGCCCAATATAGTATTTTTCTTTTTGTGGAACTTAAGCCTCTTGCTTTAAAGATTATTTTTTCGTAAACAGACTCTAATAGTCTTGGAACTGTAATAAATCCATCTACTTGTAATTCGTTGGCATCGTTGGCAATAGTTGCTACACTTTGAGCGTAATAAATACTTGTTCCAATAAGTTGGTAGGTGTAGCTTGTCATGTGTTCAAATATGTGAGACAATGGCAAGAAACTCAACACCTTATGATTATAATTTAGGTGAATTCTAAATGTAGAGGCTATTGCATTGGTCATTAAATTTTGGTGGCTTAGCATTACTCCTTTTGGTGTTCCTGTTGTTCCAGAGGTGTATATTATTGTAAGTAAATCAGTTTCTTTAACCGATTTTTTTATTTCCACAACTTCTTGTTTGTAATAAATTTCACTTTTTTTGCCAAGTTCAATAATTTCTTCCCAATTTTTGGCATTTTCTACTTGGTCAAAGGTGTAAAGTTCTTTTATTTTTTCAATTTTGTCTGTTATTGGTTTTATTTTTTTATACAGACTTTCGTTTGCTACAACAACTATTTCTGCTTCGCAGTGATTTAATATATATTCAAATTCTGAATCGCTAAGAGTGTTGTAAACAGGCACATGCACTGCTCCAATTTGAGCAATTCCCATGTCCATAAAGTTCCACTGTGGGCGGTTATTGGTTATGGTTGCAATTTTGCTGCCTCTGGAAAGTCCCATTGCAAGTAAACCATAGCTAACAAAATTACTTATTTCTTTGTATTGCTGGGTGTTGTATTTTATCCATTTGTTTCCTTTTTTTTCGGCAAGCACCATTTTTCCTATTGTATCAGGATATTTCTCAAACTTATCAAAAATATCAAAAGTTCTTGTTTCTGTCATAAGTATATTAGTTGGTTTAAGGTTAAAAACAGAGTATTAAATTTTGTGCAATTTAATTATTTTTTATTATTTTCAAAAAAAAGATAAAAAGTTATTTTATTTTATTACTTAAAATACTTAAATATAAGTTATTTGCAATTATAAAAAACGAAAAATTAAATTGCATTCATGCTCAAATCAAGGCTTTTTATTTGATGAGTTAATGCTCCTATTGAGATATAATCTACTCCACATTCGGCATAATTTCTTAAATCGTTGATAGTTATTCCGCCTGAGGATTCTGTTTCATATTTTCCGTCAATTAGTTTAACTGCTTTTAGTGTTTGTTCTGGGGTAAAATTGTCGAGCATAATTCTGTCCACGTTTCCTGTTTCTAATACTTGGTTAAGTTCGTCAAAATTACGAACTTCTATTTCTATTTTTAGTTTTTTATCTTTTTCTTTCAAATATTTATTTGTTGCTTGAATTGCTTGTTTTATTCCTCCGGCAAAATCTATGTGGTTGTCTTTGAGCATAATCATGTCGTATAGTCCCATTCTATGATTTTCTCCTCCACCAATTTTTACTGCCATTTTTTCTAAAACACGTATTCCGGGTGTTGTTTTACGAGTGTCTAACACTTTGGTTTTTAGGTCTTTTATTCGTTCTGCGTAAAGGTTTGTTTGTGTAGCAATTCCGCTCATTCGTTGCATAATATTTAGCACAAGTCTTTCGGCTTGCAATATTGATTGCACTTTTCCCGAAAGGTGAAATACTACGTCTCCTACTTTTATTTGTTGTCCGTCGTTTATGTAAACGTCTAATTTTAAGTCTTTATCTATTTGATAAAAAACTTCTTTTGCAATTTCTACTCCTGCTAAAATTCCGTTTTCTTTTACAAGTAGTTCTGTTTTTCCCATTGCTGTTGCAGGTATGCACGAAAGGGTTGTGTGGTCTCCGTCTGCAATATCTTCGATGATTGCATTTTTAATTATTTGTTCTATTTTCATTGGTTTTGGTTTATGTTATAATCGTTTAGAAAAATATTAAAATTATATTTTTCTTTATTTATATTTCCATTTTTACGCTCGTAGCGTTTTGTTTTTTTCACTTGTTGCCTACTTTGGCGATGAATTTTTCTACTATCTGGCATTTCTATTACCAAAGTTGATGTTAAACCAGTAATTAAGGCTCCTATCCAAAATTTCACTTCTCCATACGACCAGTCGTGAAAGTATCCAATTCGTCCTTTTTTATAAATTCCCATTCTTGGGTTGTTGTTTCTTACAAGTAGAGCGTTTCCGAGTTTGGAAAGCATTTTATATCTTTTTCGTTCGCCGTTTTCATCTTCTTTTTTTAGGTAATATGCTTCCACATTTTTGTATTTCATTTTCACATATCCTTTTGCAATACTGTCTGTTCCTTGAAAGTTAAAATATATACTATCTACCTTTCCATCAGCTACTTCTACATTCATTGCATCTGCAAGAAATTCGTTTAAGTGTATTAAGTCGGCATTTACGAGGCTACCTACCATTGTGAAATATTTGTTTGGGCTTTTTAGGTAATAAACAATAGTCGCTTCCATTGCTCCATTTCCCATAAGCTCGGCAGTTGCGGATATTGTTGTGGTTTTGAGCCCATTAGCAATTTTCACCGAGTCGTTTGTTAGAGTTGTTATTGTTGCATCAAAATCTGTAAGATATATATTTCCGGTGGCTTTTGCATTTTTTGATAGTTGCTCGTAGCCAATATATGAATTTTTTATTCTTACTACATCTATTTTTATATATGGAACTCCTGTTTTAAAAATATAATCTAAAAAACGGCTTTTTACTGTGTTGTAGTTGTGTTCTTTGTTTAAGTCTTTATAAGTTAGCAATTTAAGACTGTCTATATATACATATTTTGCAATAATCTTATAATTATTTATTAGTTCTGCTAACTCAATTTGTTTTATTTCTATATTTTTAGTTGTTAGATTTATGACAGTTGCATCTTGTATTTTTTTTATATTTTTATTTTCTTTTTTGTCAAATATTATAATTTTTTTTCCTAATTTTTCGGCATAATCTTCTCTTTTGCAAATTGGTTTTAGGCTAATATCTTCTAAAATTAAGTTTTTGTTTCCAGTAGAAAGAGTAATATTTCCAATATTAATATTTGAAATAATTTTTTTTACTGGCATAGAATAATCTTTCAGATTAATTGTTATATCATCGCTGTATAAAAACTTAGTGTTTTTTGCTGTAGAGTCTATTAATAATTTACTAATATTTAATGATAGCTTATTTATACTAAAAGTGTCAATTTTTGCAATTTTATAATTTATTATATTTAATGAAATATTATTTATTTTAAAATTCTTGCAAGATAGTATATTAAAATCTTTATGGATATATTTATATAGGTCTAAACTGTCTAAATTGAATTTAGGTAGCGTTTTTTTTGTTTCTTTTTTTAAAAAATTAAAGTTTTTAATATCTGTTATAGAAATTTCATTATTAATTCTTTCTGATATTAATAGTTTATCAATTTTCACTTTATTATAATTTTGTGCAATGTTGTTTTTTATAAAATTTGAATTTATAATTTGGTCTAAATTTTTAGATATATATTTATATAAAGAAAGACTGTCTAATTCGGCTTTAATTCTATCCTTATTGGGTTTGTTTTTCAAGCAACTATAATAATGGATATTAAAAATAGGGTTTGCTACACTAATTGTGTCTGCAATTAATAACCTGTCTATCTTTATTTTATCTAACTTAGCTCCTTTAATTTCTATACTCGGAATTTTTATATCCATTAGACTAAATTTGCCTGTTTTTTTTGCACTTTCTTTATTGTTTTGGAGATGATTATGTGATATTTTTATATCCTCTAATTTTATTCTGCCACCTTTTGTAGTAACACTAAGATTTTTGAAAGAGAGAACGTGCAAACTATCTGCTAATTTGAATGTTAAATTAGAAAGTTCAAAATTTAGATCTTTTATTGGAATAAAATATGGATTTTCATTTATTTTTAATACAGAGTCTATTTCAAAGTTACAAAATGCTATTCTGAAATTTGTTTTTAAAAAAACATTTTTTTTCTTACCTCTTTTTTTAGAAATTTTAAGTAATCCAGAGTCTAACTCAAATTTTTTTATAGATATTTGTTTAAATTCTCTTGGTAGAAAATAATCTTTTAATTCCACCTTTGTTTTTGTAGAATCTTTTTGTTGAATAATAAATATTTTAGGATTTTTTGAAGTAAAGTTTTCAATATCAAGTATTTGCTCGTCGTAAAATTTAACTAAATCAAAACCTGTAATAATGGTGTTTGGAATATCTGCATATATTAATGATGGTATTTTTTTATAATTATCTTTTAAGCTATCAGGACTTAAAACTATGTTTTTTAATTCTATTTTAGACTTTAATGTAGAAAGTTTAACATCTTTTATTTCAACAGTATGAACCTCATCTTTGAGATAAAATTTGTAGTTTTTAAGATTTACTTCTATGTCTTTGGAAAATAAAAAACGATTTGCTGTTTGTTCCAAAGAGTCATAATTGAAATAAAAATCTATCATATTTAATGACAGTTTGTTTTGAAAAATTTCTTTTGAAATTTTATTTTGTTGCTGAAAAAATCTAAAATTTCCGTCGTGAACTCTAAAAGTATCAATATCAATAATATTCAAAAAACTTCCTATTTTGGCAAATATTTCGTCTTTGTCAAATTTTGCTTGTTCTACTTCTTTCTTTATTTCAGATATTCTGTTTTTTGAATAATATTCTATGCTATCAATTTGGGCATAAGAAAGGCTGTCGTTTGAAATGATATAAATACTTTGTAATGTTATATTTATTATACTGTCAATTGGCTGAAAAACAGTATCTTCTGTATTAATATCATTTACTTTTACAAACAAATTTTCAATATTTTCTGTTGCATAATCGCTTATTGCAGTTACGGCATCTTTTTTATATTGAAGTTTTTTTGAATAACGATTTTCAAAATTTAAAATATTATCATAAACAAATATTTCGTTTGTATCAATCTGATTTTCAATATTTAAGATTGCATTTTGCTTTGCTTTTTCTATATAATCCTTTTTCGTTTTTTTTGCTTTTATATTTGGATAAGAGGTTATTTTTAGTTGTGGCGAAAAAATATCTATAACACTAATATTTAGTTCATTATTTACAAGTGCTTTGTGTATATTATTTTCATTTATAACAAGTTGGGGAATTGTAAAATTTATTTTTACCGATTTATTATTGCTTCTCATTATTGCAACAAGGTTTTCTTTTATATTGGGGCTGAAAGAAAAACCTTTGAGTGTAATTGCTGATTTTAAGGTAGATATTTCAAGCGTATCAACATTAAGTTCGTGAATATCTCCTGCTACACTAAATTTATAGTCGGTGAATAATATTTCCAAGTTATTTGCAAAGAAAAATTTTGTTAAGTCTAAGTTTTTAGGATTTAACGAGAAGTCATATAAAGTGAAATTTATTTTTCCAGAAGTTGTTGTTCGTTTTTCTTCTGTTTTATTTTCATAATAAAAAACACCTTTATCAAGATTGATAATATTTACATAAACTCCATCTAAATAGCTACTAATTAGATTTATAACTTCAGAATCTTTTTCTTTTTTTTCTTTTTTACCAAAAGTTTTTATTGCAATTTCAGGTTTATCTATATCAATATTTTCTATTTCTAACTTGTTAAAGTTTACGTATTTATGAATATTTATTTGTTTTAATTTTAATCCCGGAATAGAAATAGTGTTAAGTTCTTTATTTTGGCTTATTGCAAAGTTTATTTTATCAGAGTTAGGAGTCATTTTAAAATTTTTCGCCCAAATTTCATCATCTTTTGTATTCACAATGAGTTGTTCAACTGATAATGAGTGTATTGAATCTTTCATCATTAAATCAAAACCTGCAATATTCATAGAAATATCGTCTGCATATAGAATTTTGGTAGTGTCGGAGGCAGAAGTAGAATCTATCTGAAACTTGGAAAGAATTAGGTCTATATTTTTTATAGAAGTATTTGATTTTTTGTCTTTTATATTATTATAAAGATTAAAACTTCCCGACACTAAGTAAATTGTATCAATATTTATTTCGTCTATATTTCCTTTTAAAAGCTCCTGTAAATCAAGTTTTTGACTAATAGAATCTTTGTGTAATTCTTCTCGTTTTATTTTTTTGCCTTTTTTTTGCTTATAAAAATTAATATTCATATCACTAATTTTTGCACTTGTAAGGTTTAATTTTTTATCAAAATAAACTTGGGCAAAATCGGAATTATTAAATTCTATTTCGGAAATATTTACAGAATATATGTTTTTATTTATTGTATCAAGATTTTTCAGTTTTATTGGAGACAGCTTAATATCATTAAGTTGTATAATTTTTTGCTGTGTAGAAATATATAAATTTTTCGACTTTAAGCAATGAATTTTGTCTTTCATATTTAGCGAGTAGTCTGCAATTTTTATTTCTATGTCTTCTGTAAACAGGTCGCTATCTTCAAAATTTTCTCTATCAATGTATATATTATTGAAAATAACAGAAATATTGCTTGCTGTAAATGTTTCTTGATTTTCTTGGTTTTTGTGTTTTAAAAAATCAAAATTTCCGTTTCGTAGTTCTATTTTCTTAACTTTAAACGAGTAGAAGAGTTCAAAAAGTTGTGGCAAAACATTTTCTTTTATTGCAATATAAGTTTTGGGGAGTTTATTTGTTTTGTTTTCAGGCTCTTCTTTTTTCTTTTTGGTAGGTTGCGATATAACGGTTATTTCTGGCGAAGTCATAAATATTCCGTTAATATTTAGGCTTCTTTTTTGCTTCAACAAGTTGTAAATGCTCACGTTTTCTATATGAAATGTGTCCATTTTTAGCTTAAATATTGCTTTATTGTATTGCTTTTTACTGCACATTTCTGCATACAATACTGTGTCAGGAATTAGCTGAAAATCAGTTAATACAAAACTTTTCCTGATAAGGTTTACTTTTATGTCATCAAATTTGAGTTCGTAAAGACCTGCAGTTTCTTTTACTACTTTCTTTTGGATATATCCTTTTAAAATAGGTTCAGAAAAATATAAAAAAACTACTTGTAGGCTTATAAAAAATATTATAATACTTCCTACAATAATTAGAAATGTTTTTTGCTTTTTGTCTAAGCTAATTTTTTTTTTTTTGAATTAGTAGAAGCTGCCTCCATCTATTTTTTTATTTTAAATATTGATATATCCGTCATTTCTAATCCACAGATAACAAACTGAATTGCTTTTTTTCTTTTTCGGTGTCTATTTCATTGGTCGGACATTCTTTTTTTTTATTAAAAATAAAAAATCCGACAGCTCCTCCGACAAGTATTCCTAATAAAAGTAATATGAAATTATTTGTTTTTATTTCTAACATTTTGTTTTTTATATTTTCTTTTTTCTGAGGCTTTTTCTGTAACAGCAGATATTGTTGCAAGAATATTTCTTACTACAAAGTTGTTAAAAAAACTGTATTTCTCTTCCTTCTGTATGGACTCAATATCTTCGGTTTTAGCCTTCTTAGGCAATTCTGGACATTCTTTTTTCTTTCTGTTCAGAAAAAAAAACAGACCGAGTGTGCCTCCTGTTGCAACTCCTGCCAAAAAACCGATAAAATAATTTGTTAATTTCTTTGCCATAAATTTAAGATGTGTTTAATATTATACATTGGGTCAAATACTGTCAGACACTTTTAAAAGTGTCTGACAGTTTCAAAAACTACTCATCTTCCTTCTTTGTTTTAATTGCTTCTAATTTTTCCTTTCCTTTTTCTTTAACTTCGCTAAGTTTTTCTTTTCCTTTTTGGCTTAATTCTTCAACTTTTGCTTTCATTTTTTCAAATTCAGCTTTAGTTTTTTCGTTAAGTTCTCCATATTTATTTTTTATATCTTCTCTTGTTTCGGCTCCCGATTTTGGTGCTAATAGTAACATTGTTGCTGCTCCTGTTAATGCCCCTACAATTAGTCCTGTAAAGAAACTTGATCCACATCTATCCATTTTTTTGTTTTTTAGTTATTGGTTATTGTTTAAAAGTTTTATTATTATTTTTTGCGTGATACTTTTTCTTGAAGTTCTTTTAATTTGTCTTTCATTTTATTAAGTTCTTCACTTGTTTTGTAGTTTAAGTTTTCATACTTAATTCGTAGGTCTTCTCTTGTTTCGGCACCCGATTTTGGTGCGAGAAATAACATTGCTGTTGCTCCTGCCAACGCTCCTGCTCCTATTCCTATCAAAAGGTTTAAAACTGATTTGTTCATAGTTTTTATGGTTTTTAGATTAATATTTTTTTTAAATAACAAAGATACAAAAAAAAGAGTTTTTATGTTAATAAATTATTAAATATTTAAGAAAAAGATTGTAATTAGTTGATTTTTTTGTATTTAATGTTAGGGTATTTTTATAAATTTGCTGTCTTTTAATTTTTCTGCCATCAAATTTTTTCTTGCTCCCAAAAATTCTCCAAGTTCGTGATAGTTTTTTGAGTTGTCTAAAAATATTTTGATTGATGCAATTATTGGTATTGAAAGTATCATTCCGGAAACACCCCACAAATATCCCCAAATAAATAGGCTTATTATTATAAATACGGTGTTTATTGAAAAACTTTTCCCCATAAAAATTGGTTCTAAAATGCTTCCAAATAATACTTGAATTAGTGTTAAACACATTGCAAATACTGCAACTCCTCCCATTGTTTCTATTTGTAAAAAGCCAAAAGCTGCTACTATTATGGTGCTTACGATTGAGCCTACTAATTGGACGTAGTTTACTATAAATGTTAAAAATCCCCAAAATAGTGGAAAATCTACGCCAAAAATGTATGCTACTATTGTAAAACCTATTCCGGTGCTAAGGCTCATTATTGTTTTTACTCTCAAAAATACGCTTAGCGAGCTCATTACTCCTTCAAATATGAGTATAGAATTTTTTGCATTTCCTTTTTTGGAAAATTTTGTTATTTTTTCTTCGTAATGCAAAGCACTGCCGAGTATTAGAAGGAAAAAAAACAGAGTAATAAAAAATGCTTGTAAAAATTTTTGAGCTGTTCCAAGGCTAAATTTTACGGCATTTCCAAAACCTTTTGAGGTTAATATGCCTTTTATATTGTCTTCTATAAGGTTGTTATTTTGCTCCACAAATTCCGAACCAAATAGCTCTTCGGATTTGTCTAATATTGGTCGCATTTTGTCGTTAAACTGAATGGTTATTTTGTTGCTTTCGCTTGCTATTTGGCTTGCTGTGTCTTGAATTATCCAAGAGACTCCTTTTATTGATAAACTTACTATTACTAAAATTACGATTAAAGTTACAAAATATGGAATTTTATGTTTTTTAGCCTTCTTTAGCAAAGGTAAAATCACAAGCGTAAGGAATATCGCAAAAGTTAGTGGAATAAACAAGTTTGAGAATAGTTTTAGTAGGTATGAAACTAAGACTATTAGGAATACTGCCAGAATTGTTTTTATAATTTTTATGTCTCTTTCCATTTTTTTTTATGAAATTTTATCATTACAAAAGTAGTATTTTTTTTTATTAAAATGATTTTTTTTTGTTAAAACTAAATTATAGTATTAATTGTGAAAGAACGTTTTTTGTATTTTAGTTATTTTGTTTTTATTCTTTTTTTTTTGCTCTGGGGTGGTATGATAATATTGTGTCTCTAAGGTAGTCGCTGTTAAGGTGGGTGTATATTTCTGTTGTTATTATTGAACTGTGTCCGAGCATGTCTTGCACGGCACGGAGGTCTGCTCCGCCATCTACAAGGTGAGAGGCAAATGAATGGCGAAAGGTATGTGGGCTAATATTTTTATCTAATTTTATTTTTGCAGCTAAATCTTTGATAATCAGAAAAATCATATTACGAGTAAGTTGTTTTCCTCGCCTATTAAGAAAAACATAATCTTCGTATCCTGTTTTGATGTTTAATTTATTCCGATATTCATTTATATAAATATTGATTTCTCTTTTGGCTTTTTGGCTAATTGGCACTAATCTTTCTTTGAGCCCTTTTCCAGTTATTTTCACATATCCTTGTTTAAAAAAAAGATTGGATATTTTCATATTAATAAGTTCTGAAACTCTTAGTCCGCAGCTGTATAATACTTCAATTATTGCTTTATTTCGGTGTCCTTCGGGTTTGCTAAGGTCTATTGCAAGTTGGAGGTTGTCTATTTCTTCTATTGATAGCACTTCGGGTAATTTTCGACCAATTCTTGGTGCTTCTAAAAGAATTGTTGGGTCTTCTTTTATAAGTCCTTCTATTAGTAAATATTTGTAGAATGTTTTTATTCCAGATATTATGCGAGCTTGTGTGCGTTTGCTTACGCCTAAATCGTAGAGATAGATTAAAAAGTCTTGTAAATTTTGTAGAGTTAATTTATAAGGGGATTTTTTTATTTCAGAAATTTCCATAACAAATTCAACGAGTTTTTTGAGGTCGTTGGAATATGCTTCTATTGAGTTGTTGCTAAGGCTTTTTTCTAACTTTAAAAAGCTGCGAAAATTTCGTGTTTCTAACTGCCAAGCTTTCATAAATAAGTGTTTGGTTTTTAGTTTTTTAGTTTTTTAGTTTTTGGTATTTAGTTTTTGGTATTTAGTTTTTGGTTTTTGACTATAATTTAGGAAAATTAATTTTAAAAATGCTGCTCAATAATTTATTTTTTTGGGCAGCATTTTATTATTTTTAATTCAAAAAATTTAATCTATATAAAACTTAAATTCTTGAATTGTTGTATTATTTAATTTATCTAATGCACGGATTTTTATTGTGTTTACTTGACCTTTTTTAAATCCTGATACATAGTTTTTATAAGTTGTTTCGGCTCCACCATTTAGAGAATAATATATTTTAGAAACTCCTGTTAGTTTGTCTTGAACGGTAATAAACATTGAGGCATAGCTTGGGTAAACTTCAAGGTTGTTGTTTGTTCCGGTTGAAACAATACTAAATTTATAGTTTATAACTGGTCCTTCGTTATCCATAAAAATTGTAAATTGACCAATATTTCGGTTGTTTACATTGTCGTATCCAAAATATTCAATTTTATGAAGCCCGCTTGAAAGATCAATGGAGAATGGTGAGTCATAAACTGTTTCTTTTTGCTCATTATCAATGCTATATGATATGTATTGTAGTCCAGATTCTCCGTCTGTTGCTTTTAGAATTATTTTAGTATTTGGGCTAATAAAGGTTGTGTCTCGTGTGTAGAATTTGTCTCCTGTTATAGAGTGATTTAGAGAAGGTCCTGTTAAATCTACATAAATTTTATCTACATTCAGTTTAAATTCTTTGTATCCTGTTCCAACTCCTTTGTCTCCTGTTGTTACGTTTTCGGTGTTGTCAAGTGCATAATATTTTACAATATGAAAACCTTGTTCGCTTGGTAAGTAGAAGGGGTCTTCGTAGGTTAAAAACTCTTCGTCGTTAATAGAATATTGGACTTCTTTTACGCCAGATTTATTGTCCACTGCCGTTAGTTTTAATTTTGTTCGCCCCGAAAAGTATATTTGGTCTTCTACAATAAATCTATCTCCTAAAACATCAGATGCAGTAATTGGTGCAGTTCTATCTAAATAAAATTCAAATGTTTGTTCGTTTTCTTTATTATCTACATTATCTACCGAATAAAATTTTAAGATATGTTCTCCATCTGTAAGTTTTGTTAAAGGAATATTTTTGCCGTTGTATAGTATTGGTTTTCCGTCGTCTATGGAGTAGAATGTTGATGCAACGCCAGATAGCTCATCGGTAGGGTCAAAATATATTTTGGTTCGTAAGGATATAATATTTTCTTTTTCAATATTTACTCCAGAAATAACAGATGCAGTTACGGGTGGAGTTACATCTACAAAGAATGTTTTTTCAATAACTTCTTCAACATTTCCTACATTATCTGCCGAAAGGTATTTAAGAACGTGTTTTCCTTCGGTGTCAAATTTTATATTTTTTTTGTATGGGGTGTAGGCAGCACCATTTAAGGAGTAACTTGTTATTTTTACTCCCGAAGTTTGGTCTCGTGAGCTTAAATTTACTTCTAAATTTTTGCCGTAAATAGTTTTTTCGGATAAAATATATTTTGGCACATTAGAAAAACTTGATTTTGTGATAGGAGCTTTTCCGTCTGCATATACCTCCCACAAAATTTCTTTTTGAGGAACTACAGGTTTGCCAGTTTCTTTATCAATAGCCCATTTTGTTCGCAAATAGTTAAGTCCCTCTGTATCAAAGTAAAAAGGGCTTGTATATTCTTGCGATATTTCACTTTCTAAATATTCTTGTTTGCCGTTTTTTTCGGTGGACAGGCTAATATATACTTCTTGATTTTTATTCCAGTAAAGTTTGTTTGTTGAGTCTCTGTATGGAGACATTTCGTGTTTGGGAACGTCTTGTGCAAACAATATATTATTGATTATCAACAATATACTAAGATATAATACTCTCTTCATTTTTTCAGAACTTTTTTTATGATTATTTTTTATTTAATATTAAATTTTAAAACCAATAATAGTAATATCATCAGTTTGTCTGTTGTTTCCTTGCCAATTTTTTGTAGCTGTTTGTAGTTCTTCTTTTTGCTTGTCCATCGGCAATTTATATACTCTTTGTAAAATTTCTTTTAACCGTTTTCGTGAAAATTTCTTTCTATTATTTTCATCAAACTGATCCACAATTCCGTCGGAAAACATATATACAGATGTTTTGTTTTGGTCTAAATTAATAGTTTTAGTTGTAAATTTTTTTTCTGTGTTTTTTTTCTTTTTTCTTAAATGATGTATTCCTCCGATAGAATTTTTGTCTTGTTCAATATAATTTATTTTGTCGTTCTGAAACACAATAAGCGGCTATTTTTCACCTGCATATTCTATTGTTTTAGTATTTTCATCAATTACACAAATTGAAATATCCATACCGTCAGAGTTGTCCGAATGTTTTTGATTTAAAGCTTCAACAATTCCCTTATCTAAATCAAGCAAAATATCGGCAGGATTTTGAATGTCTCGGTGTTCTATAATATTTGTAAGTAAGTTACTGCCTGTCATAGAAATAAATGCTCCCGGAACTCCATGTCCGGTGCAATCGGAAACTATTATAAAAATTTTGTTTTCTATTTTGGAATACCAATAAAAATCGCCACTAACTATGTCTCTGGGCTTAAAAAGAATAAATGATTCTGGAATATAATTAACAAACTGATTCTTTCGGTTAAGCATTGCCGTTTGAATGTGTTTTGCATAATTAATACTGTTGGTTATAGAAATATTTTTCTTTTCTATAATTGTGTTTGAATTTTCAAGTTCGTCTCTTTGAGTTTGTATCTCTTCTTTTTGTTGATATACTTCTTGATTTTTTAAAATTAAAAGTCTATTGTATTTGTTTTTTTGCCTGTAAAGCCTCAATAAAATTACAGAGAACAATAATATTACAAAAAGCAAAATACTAATTGTAGAAATAATAATTTTTTGTTGTTGTTTTTCTATTTTTAGTTGTTTGTTTTCAAGCTCTTTAATTTCCGATTCTTGTTTAATTATTTTCAGACTCATTTCTTGTTTGGAAAGAGTTTCTAAAAGTATTTTTTGTTTTTCGCTGTAAATTTTCACTTCTCCTTCAGATTCTTCTAATTGTTTTTCAGTTTTGGCTAATTCTAATTCTTTATTTTTCTTTTCCAATTCGGCAAGTTCTCGTTGCAATCTTTCGTTTTGTAGTTCTTCTTTTGATTTTTTTATTATTTTATCTGTAACAAGATTGTTAAAAGTTTTAAAATAGTTGTAATAATAAAGCGATTGTTCTGTATTTCCGGCTTTTTCGTAAGTTTCCGAAAGCATTCCATAGCAACTTCTCATTTGTGCAGGGTCGTTCATTTCTCTTGCCAAGTCTAATGCTTCGGTAAGGTTTTTTATAGATTCTTCATATCTTTCTAATTTGTTATAAACTACTGACTGGTTAATTAATGCCGAAATAATTCCTATCTTTTCTTTTCCCACACGCCGAGCAATAAGTGTTTCTTCAAAATATTTCAAAGATTTTTCATATTCTTTTTTGTCTGCATAAATCATTGCTAAATTATTGTTAATCATCGCTATACCATTTTCGTTCGCAAGTTTTTTATTCAGTTCTAAGGAGTTTAAAAAATTTTCTTCTGCCTTGTCAAAATGGTTTTTTTCCCAATATAGCATTGCTGAAAGATTTAAAAAATTACTTGCTTCTTTTATTTTTCCAATTTCAAGTTGCTCTTTATATTTTGCATCATATTCTAAAATTAGAGCGGAGTCATTCCTTGTTAGTGGATAAATTTTTTGAGAATATGAATTAAAGAATAACAACAAGAAAAATATTGTTGTTATTAATTTATATATATATGTCATTATTTTGTTTTTTAAGATTTTCTTATTGTGCAAATTTAATTTATTTAGATATAAGCTCAAAATGTTTTAATAAATATTAATTTCTAATTGTGATTTAATGTTTTTTTATCATTTATAATTGTTGTTATAAAAAGAATAGTATTAATAATTTTGTTATTAAAACTTAAATAATGAAGAAAAACAGATAACTATATCTAAATATGTGTAACTTTGCAAAAAAATAAGTTAATAAATTTTTGAACAAAATCAATAACCAACAAATATAATAAAATATGAAAAAGATAATAATATCAATTTTAGGAATTTTAATAATATCGCTAAGTGTAAATGCACAAAGTTTTTACGATTTAAAAGCAACAGACATCAATGGAGACGAATTTGATTTTTCCAATTTGAAGGGCAAAAAAGTTTTGATAGTAAATACAGCATCAAAATGTGGCTACACTCCACAATATGAAGGTTTACAGCAACTTTTTGAACAATATGGTGGCGAAAATTTTATAATAATTGGTTTTCCTGCCAATAATTTCATGAAACAGGAGCCGGGAAGCAACGAGGAAATAAAAAGTTTTTGCACAAAAGATTACGGAGTAAGTTTTCCGATGATGGCAAAAATTTCGGTAAAAGGAGATGATATGCACCCAGTTTATCAGTGGCTAACGAAAAAGAAAAATAATGGTTATTCTAACTCAAAAGTGAAGTGGAATTTTCAAAAATATTTTATAGATGAGGAAGGAAATCTGGTTGCAGTATTTCCTCCCAAAACAAAACCTATGGATAGCCAAATTATAGATTTGATTAAATAATTTGACTTTATTGCTAATTTAATTACGCACACTATTTATCTATTTGCTAAGTGGTTGTGCGTAGCTTTGAACGTCTTTTTCTGTAATTTTATCGCCTCCAAGAATTACGAGTCGTTCAATAACGTTTCTAAATTCTCGTATATTTCCTGTCCAATTTATTTTTTGAAGTTCATCAATAGCTTTTTTAGTGATTGTTCTTTTTGCCATATTGTATTCAGAGGCAGACATTTCCAGAAAATAATCTGCAAGAATAGGTATATCTTCCTTTCTTTCGTTTAGAGATGGCACTTTTATAAGTATTACGCTTAATCTGTGATATAGGTCTTCACGAAAGCGGTTTTCTGCAATTTCTTTTTTCAGGTTTTTGTTGGTGGCAGCAAGCACTCTAACATCTACTTTTATTTCTTTGTTGCTTCCTACTCTTGATATTTTGTTTTCTTCCAAAACTCTAAGCACTTTGGCTTGTGCGGCAAGGCTCATGTCTCCAATTTCGTCTAAGAATATTGTTCCGCTACTTGCCATTTCAAATTTGCCTTCTCGTCTTTTGTGGGCAGAGGTAAATGCTCCTTTTTCGTGTCCAAAAAGTTCACTTTCAATAAGTTCTGATGGAATTGCGGCACAGTTTACTTCTATAAATGGATTGTCTGCACGGTCGCTTTTTTCGTGTAACCATCTTGCTACAAGCTCTTTACCTGTTCCGTTTTCGCCAGTTATCATTACTCTTGCGTCGGTTTGTGCAACTCGGTCTATCATCTGTTTTATTTTGGTAATTTCAGCAGAATTACCAACCATTTCGTAGGTTTTGTTTATTTTTCGCTTGAGTTGCTTAGTTTCTTTTACAAGCTCTTCTCTTTCGGTTGCGTGTTTTAGTGTAACAAGTAGTCTGTTGAGGTCTAATGGTTTTTCTATAAAATCGTAGGCTCCTTTTTTTAGAGCTTCTACGGCGGTTTCTACAGTTCCGTGCCCTGTAATCATTATTACTGGCATGTAGCTGTATTTTTCTTTTATTCTTTCCAAAACTTCAAGACCGTCCATTTTTGGCATTTTTATGTCGCACAAAACAATTTCATATTTGTTTTTGTCAATCATATCTAAGCCTTCAAAGCCGTCTTTGGCTATATCTACATTGTGGTCTTCGTATTCTAAAATTTCTTTTAGGGTGCGTCTTATGCCGCTTGCGTCGTCTATTACTAATATTTTTGCCATTATTTTTATTGTTTTTTATAAGTTGCAGGTTTCAAGTATTTTTATTCGCTTTGCGAAATATGCATAGCGGAACTCTGAACTTGTTTCAAGTTACAAATATACAGTATTCTTTACAAAAAAGGAAAATTATTTTAAAAAAGGAATTTTCTTTTTTTTGTAATAAATATTTTCATAAAAAATAGTAAGACATTTAATTTTTATAAAATATTGATTTTCAGAAGAAAGTTAATTAATATATGTTTATAGAATTATTTTTACAAATATTTAAAATAAAAAAAACATTTGCTGTAAAGCAACATTTTAACAATAAAACAATTTTTACTTAAACATAAATTAATTAAATGATAATTTATTTTTGTGTTCTTTTTTTAAATATAAAATCTCCTCCTTCGTCTCCTGTTTTTTGGATAGTTCCGTATTGCGGAATATTGTCTCCATTGTTAATTACTCCTGTTTTCATTGTAGAAAATAGTTTTTCGGAGGATAAATATTTGTCGTTATTTTCTTTTAATTTTTCGAGTAAATATTTTAGAAAAACACTTTTGTCTGGCACTTCTTTAAGTGTTCCGCTTGTAATTGCGTTTCTACTTGGCAGTTCGTATAGTTGTGCTACTTCTTTGGAATTGTTGTTTATGCTGCGAGAGCGAAATATGCTTCCACTAAAACAAGCGTCTGCAATTAGTAGTGTGTGTTTTGCCGGAATAACTCTGATATAATTAGTTATATCTGCTGTGGACATCCAATTTACCCGATTGTCTTTTGTTGCGTCGCTTGGTAGCCAGTATCCAACTTCCATTTCTTCGTCCCAAGAGCCGTGCCCGGCATAAAAAATTAGTAGGTTGTCGTTTTTACCAATGGAGTGTCTCATGTTTTCTAATGTTGCAAAAATCTCTGCTTTGGTTGGGCTTTTTAGAAATGTAATGTTTTCTTTTTCAAAGGTATATTCTGTTGTTAAAATATCGTATAGCTTTTGGGCATCATTAACTGGCTCGGCAAGATTTAGGTCGGTGTCTAAATATTCTGATACTCCAATTATTAGTGCATAATATTTTGATGTAATAATATCGTATTCTACAACCACTTCTTGTTCAAATTTGCCTTTGTCTGTAACTACTTCAATTTTTAGATTATTTTTGCCTTCACTTAAATTAATTTCTTCTTTTAGCGAAAATTTACACATGCTGGTATTTCCTAATTGTCCGTGTTCCAAGAGTTCGCCGTTGTTGTAGATGTTTATGCTTTCTAAGTTTTCGGAAGTATTTATACATGCTTGAATTTTAAATAGTTTTTCTGAGGTTGTTGTATAATCATATTCTGGTGTTTGCCAAACTATTTCGTTTGGAAGTATTTCTTCTTCAATAATTTCTTCTTCTGTTGCTACGGTTTCTTCTGTTTCTGTAAAACCCTGATTTTCTGTTTTTTCTGCTAATCTATCTATAATTATTTCCATTTCCGAAATATTATATTTTTCGTCGGTAGCCTTGATAGTTACTTTATTTATTCCATAATCAAGATTTATTGTTGCCTGAAAAATCCCTTCATCTGATATTTCTGCTTGTTTGTTGGCAACTATTACCTGATAAATTTTGCTTTCGTCGGTAACTTTTCCTGTAATAATTAAGTTTTCGCCTTTTGTTTTAAAAACTTCGTTTGTTATTTTTGGAAAAACAATGCTAATTTCTGGGGCTGTTTTGTCTTCTTGTCCTCTGTTTTCGTTTTTTATTGTTACAGTATTACTCAGACCTTCATTTTTTATTTCATTAGATGTGTTTTCATTTGTTGTTTCATTTACAGTTACATTCGTATTATTATTTTCATCATTAGAAGTTTTTTTTGATAGATTTTTCATATAATCCGAATAAAACAATTCTTCTGGTCCATTTACAAGTCTAATTCTTTTTCCTCCTTTAGACTCTATTTTTATTGTAAATATGATATTCATTTTGGTATCTTCTTTGGCTTTTACGTCGCAAATTATTTCGTATTCCTTTTGTCCTCCTTTTATTTTACCAACATCGCCAGTTGTAGATATTTTATGCTCTCTTCCATTTACATTGCAAGATAGCGAAATGTCAAATTTTTCTTTCGCAAAAGAATTTTTTATTTGGTAATATACATGAATTTTTTTACCTACGGCTTTTGTTCTTATATTTTCTATTTCTTGAGAAAATAAAAATGTTCCTATAAATAGGCTTATGGTTAATAATATTAGTTTTTTCATGTGTTTGTGTTTTTAGTTTTATTATTTCTATTTCTGGTGCAGTAATATGTTTGTTAATTTCTCAATATTTTTTTTGAATAATTCAAAATTTGTTAAATTCTAAATGTAGGCTATCTTTTTTTGTTCGGAGAAATGTTTTTGTCATTTGAATATTTACATACATATCGTCGAGCATTTTCCATCTTTTTTGGTTGAATGGCAAATTTGGCAATAAGTAGTCCCATATTTCTTTGCAAATTTCAATATTGTTTAAGTCTGTGTGTTTTATAGATTTTGTTTGGTAATTTTTTTTGATATAATTAATTTGTTTTTGCAAACGATTTATCCATTGTTCTGTTTTGTCGTATTCTTCTGTAAGTTGAAAATCGAGCAAACTTTCTACAACTTCATGTGGTTTTCGTTCTACTACGAGTATTTTTGCGTTTGGGAAAATTTCCACAATTTCGTCTATGTATGGCACCATTGCACAATCCGAATTTCCAATATTTTGCTCATCGTGATTTTCAAGAAGAGTTTTAAGTTCTTCTATACTTGCGACTTCTCTCAGGGCTTCGTGATAGCAAAAAGTGTTTGTATGTGTAAAAAAATTAGCCAGCCAACTTGTTCTTGATCTTGGTAAACCTAATATGAAAAAAAAGTTTTTGTTCATTTTTTGCAAAAAGAATTGTTTTAAATATTTTACAAAGATACGAAAGTTTTATAATAAATAAACTGAAATAAATCAGTTTTTATTTTTTAAATTAACATTAAAAAAAGCCAAAGTTTTAAAACTTTGGCTTTTCTATTTCATATTAGGTTTTGATTTTTAAATTATTCTACCTCCCATGTAGATCCGCTGTGTAGTAAGTCGTCCATACATTTTATTTTAGAGCTGGCTTTAACTTCCTCTATTTGAGCATGAACAGCTTCGTCGTAAGTTGTTAGTTCTACGGCTCTAATAACTCCAAGAACTATTGGAAATTCTGGGTATTGAAGTGCAGCTAATTGGTAGTGCATAATTGGTGATTGTTCTTTGGCATCGTGAACCAAAATGTCGGCTTCGGTAATTCCGTTTTCTCCAATTTTTACAACTTTTAATTTGCCGTTTTCAAGAACCAAACCTTTGTCTTTTTCTTTACCAAAAATCATTGGTTTACCGTGTTCTACAAATAGTTGGCGGTCAGCTTTTTCTTTTCTGTCTGTAAGATAAGAGTAAACTCCATCGTTAAAAATAACACAGTTTTGTAGAACTTCTACGATAGAAATTCCTTTGTGTTTTTCAACCTCCATAAAAAGTTCTTGGTTTTCTTTTACATTGTTATCTATTCCTCTTGCAAAAAAAGTTCCCCCTGCTCCAATAACAAGTTCTCCCGGATTAAAAGGTTTTTCAACCGTTCCATAAGGCGAAGTTTTGGTTTTAATTCCGTATTCCGAAGTTGGCGAATATTGTCCTTTTGTGAGTCCGTAAATTTGGTTATTAAAAAGCACCACATTTAGGTCAATATTTCTTCTAATTTCGTGGATAAAGTGGTTTCCTCCGATTGCGAGAGCGTCTCCGTCGCCAGTTATTTGCCAAACGCTAAGTTTTGGGTTTGCAGTTTTTACTCCCGATGCAATTGCTCCTGCACGTCCGTGAATACCGTGAAATCCGTAGGTATTCATATAGTATGGAAAGCGAGACGAACAACCAATACCTGATACTATTGCAAAGTCTTCTTTTGGTATGCCCATTTCTGCCATTGCTTTTTGAATGGAACTCATAATTGCAATATCTCCACAACCCGGACACCATCTTACTTCTTGGTCGCTTTTAAAATCTTTGAATGTATATTTTTTAGTTTCTGACATTTTTTTATAAATTTTAAAGTTTTGAAAAATGTTTTTTTGTAAATATATTATTTTACATAAAAATAAAGGTGTGAAATTTATTTTTCATTTTTCATTGCTCAATTTTCTTATTTAAGTTCGTTTTTTATTGCTTCTTTTAATTCCACAACAGTGAATGGTAATCCTTGAATTTTATTGTATTGAGAATAATTAAATTGTGGCAAATTTGAACGCATGTATTTTAAAAATTGTCCGTCGTTTATTTCACAAATTAATATTTTTTTAAATCCAGATAATACTTCTTTTGTGTTTTTTGGAAGTGGATATATGTAATTAAAGTGAGTGAAACTAACATCTATGCCTTCTTCTCTAAGTTCGTGAATTGCAGTAACGATATGTCCATAAGTTCCTCCCCAGCCAACAACAAGCAGGTCTCCTTCGCTGTTTCCGTCTATTGTTTGCTCAGGAATTTGTTTCTTGATGTCTTCTATTTTTTGTTTTCGTTGGTAGGTCATTACTTCGTGATTTTCTGGCACGTAAGATACGTTTCCTGTAACTTCCATTTTTTCTAATCCACCAATTCTGTGTTCGTAACCAGCAGTTCCCGGTATTGCCCATTTTCTTATCATGCTGTCTCCAACTCTTCGGTATGCTTGATAATCATCATCTTCGCCTTCTGCAATTATATGATGTTTAATTTCAGGGAGTTCCGACATTTTTGGAATTTTCCAAGGGCGAGAGCCGTTTGCAAGAAATCCGTCTGTTAGGAGAATTACTGGTGTCATGTTTTCTAATGCAATTTTACCTGCACTATAAGCGTATCTAAAGCAGTTTGAAGGAGTGCTTGCTGCAATTACTACTGCTGGGCTTTCTCCATTTCTTCCGTAAAGTGCTTGTAATAAGTCAGATTGTTCTGTTTTTGTAGGTAGTCCGGTAGATGGTCCACCTCTTTGCACGTTTACTACAACGAGTGGTAGCTCGGTGATAACAGCAAGTCCGATGGCTTCGCTTTTTAGAGCTAATCCAGGTC
>Ga0193956_1000269_pt1 | contig 24975 bp, 29 predicted proteins | sample BB_7_MG_FD_140358 | JGI IMG/M metagenome (GOLD analysis project Ga0193956, IMG submission 140358) | Microbial mat bacterial communities from the Broadkill River, Lewes, Delaware, United States - BB_7_MG | ecosystem: Environmental > Aquatic > Freshwater > River > Microbial mats | place: USA...
AAATTATTTCATTAATTCATCATAAAAATCTGAATATGCTTTTACATATTCTTCTTCTGTTTGGTATTCCAAAAATGGTTTTCCTGAATTTAATGCGTATTGTTTTATTTCGTCGTTTACCTCCAAGTTTCCTTGAATAATACCGTCTGAATGGTCTATTGCAAATTTGTAAAGGCTAACATAATCAGCTTCTTCTATGTTTTGAACATCTTTCTTTTTGATGCCGTCTATAAGTAGTTTTTTAGTAAAATCGGGGCTTAATTTGCCTTCAAAATCGTCGTTGTAAAGCGAAATAACAACTTTTGATTTGCTAAAAATAGGGTCTTCTTTAAAAGATTTTTTGATATAAATAGGCACTAAACTTCCAAACCAACCGTGGCAATGAATAATATCTGGCGACCAACGGAGTTTTTTTATAGTTTCTAATACTCCTCTTGAAAAGAATATTGACCTTTCGTCATTGTCTTCAAAGAAGTTTCCATCTTTATCATGAAAAATGCTTTTTCTATGGAAATACTCTTCATTATCAATAAAATAAACCTGCATTCTTGCAGTTTGAATAGAAGCAACTTTTATTATAAGTGAGTGGTCTGTATCGTTAAAAATTATGTTAATTCCTGATAATCTGATAACTTCGTGTAGTTGGTGTCGTCGTTCTTTTACAACTCCATATCTTGGCATGAAGGCTCTTATTTCTTTTCCTCCTTCTTGTATTCCTTGTGGCAAAAATCGTCCTATCTTAGACATCTCTGTTTCAGGCATATAGGGTGCTATTTCTTGCGAAATAAATAATACTTTCTTTTTTTCCATTGGTCTATGATTGATTAAAATAAATAATGTGCGAAGATACCTATTTTTTTTCTAAATTCCGAATTTTATTTAATAATTAAGTTTGTTTAACTCTTTATTTATTTATTTACTTATCTGCAAAGGTTATTATATAATTAAATATTAGTTTATTACAATTTTTTTTCTAATAAACTTTTTTCAGCATAAAGTTGGCTTTTAAAGTTTGTTGTTGTCTTGTAGCAATATTTTATTATAGTATCAATAAATTATAAGTATGAAAATCACAAATTTATTTACTCAATTTATTTGATAGTTCTATCAATTCCAACACCGACAGTTGTTCTGGACGCTTGTTTAAAACTTCTGGCGATATATTATTTATATTTTCTGCATCGTAATTTGTTTTTAAAGTATTACGTATCATTTTTCGCCTTTGTCCAAAAATTTGTTTTACTAATTTTTTAAACTCCTTATAATCTGCAATTTCGTAATTTTCTTTTTTACGAGTAAGTCTTATTACTGCTGATTTTATTTTTGGAGGTGGGTCAAAAACGTTCTCATTTACGGTAAATAAATATTCAATATCAAAATATGATTGCAAAAGAACGCTTAAAATTCCATATTTTTTTGTGCCATGCTTTGAGGCAATTCTTTCGGCAACTTCTTTTTGTATCATAAAAACAGCTTGTTCTACAATGTCCTTATTATCAATAATTTTAAAAAAAATAGGTGCAGAAATATTGTATGGCAAATTTCCAATCATAACAATTGGGTGGGCAAAATTTTGTGCAATATCGTATTTCAAAAAATCTATTTGAACTATATGATTTTTTATTGAGGGAATATTATATTTTAAATAATCAACTGCCTCATAATCATATTCTATGGCTGTCAGATTGTATTCTTTTTTTTGTAATAAATATTGAGTAAGCACTCCTTTTCCGGGTCCTATTTCAATGCAACTTATCTTGTCTTCTTTTTTGAATGTTAGACTTTCAACTATTTTTTTTGCAATATTTTGGTCTATCAAAAAATGTTGTCCAAGATGCTTTTTTGTTTTCATTATTGTATTTTATTAAAAATAAAATTGTAATTGTAAATTATAAATCTCTTATTATCAGGCAAAAGCGAACAAAGAACTAAATGCCTTTATATTATAGTCTTAATTAAAAGAATCAGGATTTGGTCCAAAACGCTTGTTTTTATTCAAATTGCAAATTTCTTCCATTTCGGATTCGGATAGTTTAAAATCAAAAATATCTATACTTTGAGTTATTCTTTGGGGGTTTACCGATTTTGGTATTGCCACCAAACCAAGCTGAATGTGCCATCGTAAAACCACCTGAACGGCAGTTTTTTTATATTTTTTTCCAATATTTTTCAAAACGCTGTCGTTTGCCACAGTTCCCTTTGCTATTGGCGACCAAGATTCTACAACAATATTGTGCTTATTGCAAAAATTTCGTAACTCTACTTGCGTAAGGTAGGGGTGCAATTCTATCTGATTTACTGCCGGAATAATATTTGATTTTGTAAAAAGTTTTTCTAAATGTTGTTTGTGAAAATTGCATACTCCAATATTTTTTGCAACTCCCTGTTCGTAAAGATTTTCCATAGCACGCCAAGTATCAAAAAAATCTCCGTTGAAAGGCCAATGGACAAGATATAGGTCTAAATAATTTGTTTTCAAGTCTTTCAAGCTTTGCTCAAAGGCACGCATGGTGTTATCGTAGCCTTGTTTGATGTTCCAAACTTTTGAGGTCAAAAACAAGTCCTCTCTCCTACCCTTCAACGAATTAAGAGCAATTCCAATTTGAGGCTCGTTTTCGTAAATTTCGGCTGTATCTATCAGCGAAAAACCGTTTTCTAATGCTGATTTTAAAGAGCTTGTAACATCTGTTTGACTTGTAGTTAAGTAAGTTCCCAAGCCCAAGGCAGGAATTTTATTTCCATTATTTAATATAAATTTATTCATTTTATTTTAAGGTAAAAAATTAACTTTTAAATAAAAAACTGATTGCAAAGCAAAGAACTAACCTCCTGTATATAAAAGAGTTTCACCTTTTACATCGTCTGCATTAAACGAAAAGCCAAGTCTTTTTCCTGTTTTTAGTCCCATTTTTCTAAGCTCCATAATTTGATTTACATTTGTAATTTTTATGTCGTCGTATGGAGGCACGAGCAAGTCAAATTTTTGAGTGTATAAAATTGCCGATTCTATTATGTCTCTAACATTTTCTTCGTTAATAATAGAATTTCCGAAATCTTTGGTAAGGTATGCCATTTGTTGCTTTCCTTCAACAAAATAGTGTGCATCTTTGTTCACAAAAATTCGTGCAATCAAATAGCCTAAATCTTCTATACGATTATATTTAAAAGAATCTGATAAGAAATTATAAACATTAATAATTCCAGAATAACTGCCTTGTTTGTTTTTTTTCACATATTGTGTTTTCCAAATATCATGGTTTCGGTCAAACTCAAAAATATTGGAGTGCATATAAAAAATAAGCAAATCTCCACCAACTTTTAGTTCGCACTGAAAATTGCTAATATTTTTGAAATTTAGCATAACCCTCTGGTCGTGAGCTTCTAACTTCTCATTATATTCTACTACAAGTTTTTTTAATACTTCTTTTAAATTTCTAAAAGCCTCCAAAGTTTTATCAAAAACTTTTTGTTTCAAACAAGCTTTTTCTTCCAGTGTTTTTATTATCTTTTCACTTTTTTTCATAAAAAAATTAATTTTTTCTGTATTTTTATTTGAAAATTATTACTTTTGACATTTCAAAATATAATTATATTTAATTATTAGTTAAATATATAATATTTGATAATCAATAAATTAAAAAATATAATTTAATCTTAAATTTTATAAATTTACAGTTTATTTTGTATTTAACATTTTAATTATCAGCTTTTTAATTTACAATTTGTTTTTTTAACACAAAAATTAAAAGCTATAAAAATAAACTAAAATTTCGTAAAAATGGAAGAATACTTAGATATTTTAAAATATATTTTGCCAGCATTAATTGTTCTGGTATCTAACTATTTTATAATCAAGACTTTTTTTGACAAAGATGCAACCAAACGTCGTTTTGAATTAAAATACAATAATCAGAAATTAATTTCGCCCGTAAGGCTTCAAGCCTACGAAAGAATGATTCTTTTTTTGGAGCGAATTTCTCCCGACTCTCTGGTTGTTAGGACTGCACGCCCTAAAATGACTACTGCACAGATGCAAAAAGCACTTTTAGGTGCTGTTCGTAAAGAATTTGAGCACAATATGTCGCAACAAATTTATATAAGTGTAGAGACTTGGGAGGCAGTAAAAGCAGCAAAAGAAAGTATTATTAAACTTATTAATACTGCAGCGTCAAAACAAAATGCAAGTTCACCTGCAAATGTTTTTAGTTCTATTGTTATAAAAATGTATGCCTCTATTGAAGAATCGCCAACAGAAACGGCAATTAATATGTTAAAAGACGAAGTTCATGAAGAATTACTTTAAATATTTTTTACAGCTTGTAAATTACAAACTACAAACGACAAAGCAAAAACTTAAATATGCAATTATTTTGACAATATTTGCAATTAGTTGGTATGCCTGCGAAAATTCCGAATCGTCAAAAAAAGAATCTTTTAGCTTAAAAACAAAAGAAGATTCTATAAATTATAGCTTGGGTGTAAATATTGCTTCAAAAATAAAAAAAGAGGGAGCAACAAGCATTAATGCTGAAATAATAAAAATGGCTATAAATCAGGTTTACGAAAATGAAGACAGCTTACTTATTGAAGAAGAGCAAGCTACCGAAATATTGCAATCTTATTTTGGAAAACTTCACAAAAAGAAATCTAAGCAAAATAGCATAGATGGGAAAACTTTTTTAGAAGAAAATGGTAAAAAGAAGGGAGTAATAACCACAGAAAGTGGTCTTCAGTATAAAATTATTAAACAAGGAAATGGAACAATTCCTTCTGCAAATGATATGGTTACAGCCCATTTTAAAGGAAAATTTACAGACCAAACAGTTTTTGACAACACATTTGAAGGAAATCCTGTAACATTTCCAATAAACAAATCTATAAAAGCATGGCAAGAAGCTCTTGTTATGATGCCAATTGGCTCAAAATGGGAACTTTATGTAGCACCAGAACTTGCTTACGGTAGCAAAGGTTCGGGAGAAGTTATAAGACCAAACACCGTGTTAATATACGAATTAGAACTTTTAGAAATAAAAACACCTAAATAAATTTTAGTGATTAGTTTATAATTTTTAATAATTATTTGGCTTTGCCAGAATATTAACACATTACAAATTAAAACATTACTAAAATAATAACAAAACAAACTAATAAACCAATAATATACTAATTAAACTAAAAACCAATAAAATTATGGCATTAGAAATTGATGGAAAGGTAATAAAAGTATTAGAAGAAATTTCTGGCGAAGGACGAAACGGAACATGGAAAAAACAAGCTTTTGTTGTAGAAACAATGGGAGAATATCCTAAAAAAATATGCTTTCAAGCATGGGGAAATCAAGTAGATACAGTAAAATCTATAGGCGATGGAGATAGAGTAATTGTAAGTTTTAGGTTAGAATCCAGAGAGTTTAACGAAAGATGGTACACTGATGCAACAGCTTGGAAAATCCAAAAACTTGGCGACCCAACTGGTTCAACAACACAAGCTCCTGCCAACAAAGAAGAAACTGCAGTTGAGCCTCCACTTCCAGAAAATAAAGAAGAAGACGACTTACCATTCTAAAAAAATAGTTTTTAATAAAAAAAAACCTCATTTACATTGCAAATGAGGTTTTTAAGTAAATACTCAACTCAATTATTTAATTAGAGTTATAAAAATTATATAAAATGAACATAGAAGAATTTAGAGACTTTTGCCTTTCGTTAAAAGCTACCACCGAAGACATGCCTTTTGACGAAAATGTGTTAGTTTTTAAGGTAAAAGGAAAAATTTTTGCTCTAACCAACATAAATAATTTTAGTTCAATTAATCTAAAATGCGACCCCGAAAAAGCAATAAGCCTACGTGAAGAATATCAGGCAGTTATACCGGGTTTTCACATGAATAAAAAACATTGGAACACAGTAAAAATAGATGGCACTATTTCCAATAAATTACTCAAAGAATGGACGTTAGACTCCTACAACCTAATTGTGAGCAAATTACCAAAAAAAGATAAACCATGAAACGACAAAATACACAGCCACTTGGCGAAGCTATAAGATTATATCTTAAAGCAATGGGGGTTGAACAAAAACTAAACGAAATTTCCATAATAAAAAAATGGGAAGAAATTATTGGAACTGCGGTTGCAAATAAAACTGATAAAATTTTTATCAACAATAAAATTCTTTATATCAAAACAGAATCATCTATTGTAAAAGAAGAATTAATGATGCTCAAAGGAGGAATTATTAAAAAATTTAATGACTTAGCAAAAAACGAAATTGTTACCAAAATGGTTGTATATTAAATCCCTATAAAAACAAGAAATGTTTACTTTTTGTTATCTATATGAATTTTATAACAAACAATATTTTATGTTTTTTTGTATAAATAATTTTATTAAAAATGATTTGAATAAATATTTTTTATAATCTAACTCAAATTTAAGATAAAAAACACAAAAAAAGCAAAGCAAACTTTACACAATGTAAAACACTGTATGGCAATAATAAAAATGTAAAGTATAGTTTGTTTTTATGTTTTTTATTTATTACTTTTGTAGAATAAATATAAACAAAAAGCTATCCAAAATATTTAAAGTCATGCAAATAAAAAACGAATTTATTCAAAAAATAGATAAATATACAGAAAAAGGATATTTCTATAATAAAGAATGGCAGGAAATAAACAAACAAGCAACTGAAATGAATAAAGTTTTGTTAAATGGAAATAAAATAAACTTGGAAAAAATTATTACAAAGAAATTTAAAATAACCAATAATAAAAAACAAGAAATTAGCAAACTATTGATAACAAAAGGATTTGTTAAAACTGATTTTTTTAATGAAGAAATTATTGATGACAGCAAAAAGCACAAAAGATTACTTAATGGAAACCTTTTTGTGATGGACGACGAAATAATTTTTGAAAATGAAATGGAACTGCACAAAACAGCAACATACATTAACCCAAAAAGCATTTTACACAAAAAGAAAGTTTTAATAAAAATACTAAAAGAAGAACACACCAAAGACAGAAATAAAATATCATCTTTTTACCAAAGTTACGAAAAAATTAAAAACATAGACCACCCAAACGTAATAAGCGGCATTGACAAATGGATAGACAACACTGGTTTATTTTATGCAATAGAATATATTGAAGGAGAAACACTTTCTTACTTTCTAAAAAACAACAAAATAAACGACAAAAAAGAAATAGAAAATATCATAACAGGCATATTAAAAGGCTTGGAATACTTGCATAAAAAAAACATATTTTTAGGAAACCTAACGCCAGATAATATTGTTGTAAACAACAAAGGACAGGTTATTATTACCAACATGAAACTACACGGATACGAAGGTGAAATAAAAAAAGATGAAGGTTATATACTTGAAAATGAATTTATTGCACCTGAACAATCAAAAAATGGAGTATCTGCACAAACAGATATTTATTCGTTAGGAAAAATAATTTCTTTCATTACCACAAATCAAACCAAAGATATTAATAAGATAAAAAACTCTCTTGCTCCCGAATTATTTGAAACAGCTTTAAAAGCCACAAAAATAAATTCAAATGAAAGATACCAAAATGTAAGCGAAATATTAAGAAATAGAAAAAAATTTGATTTCAAAAAAATAACAACAGAAATAGGCAAAAACATTAACTATATATATATTGCACTAAGCGGATTGCTCCTTCTTGCTCTCTCCAACAGAATTATAACAATTTTAGGAACTAACTACATAATAACCAAACAGATAATAACAATAATAGGAATTTTTGCACTTATATTTTCGTTAATGATAATAACTTTTAATATAGTCTTAAAAGAAGAAGAAAAATAATTTATAATATAATATCAATAAAAAAAATGAAAAAAAAACACATTATCATACTATCCGCATTTTTAGTAGCGATAGTAATTGCTCTGCTTGGAGGCAAAACAGTAGTCCACTCCAAACAAATGCTTGTTAAAGACAGCCTTATAGATGTTAGAGACATAACAATCACCGAATTAGACTCTGAGCTAAACTCCTTAGAAACCGAAATAGGAAGCCTAAAAACAGAATACAACGAATTGGAATCCACCAGTTTTAGCATGAAATCCAAACTTGTTATGATGGAACGCAATTTAGAATCGGCAAAAAAAGAACTGCAAAACTCTAACGGAGAAAAACAACAAGCAATGCTAAAAGTGCAACGCCTGCAAAATCAAATTTTAGAATATACGGGGTCAGATGCTTATCTTCAAGAAGTTATAAAAAAGAAAGATGAAACAATAGAACGACTAAAAAAAGAAAAAAGAACCTTAGAAATAGCCTTAAACGAAGAAAAAAAGAAAAATCAAACAATTCTTGCAAATGTTAGAAATCTTGAAAAGAAAATTGCTATAAAAAAAGATAGCTTAATTCTTCTATCAGCCGAACTCAACAAATTTTATCAAGACCCAAACTATACAAGCAAAATAAATCAAATAGCTAAATTAGAGAAGGATAAAAAAGAACTAAGCAACAACATAAACAACTTAGAAGGAAACATTAACGAAATAAAAGAAAATATTCCACCAGTATATAATGCCAACGCATACTACTACGCCGAAATAAAAAAACAAGTTCCCGGAAAAATAATGAGAGTAAAAGACACAATAAAATTTTATCTTGACCAAAAAGACGACTATGCAAAAAACCTAACAGACATTTATTTTTCTTTTGAAATAAACAGCGAAATATTTTTTGAAAACACAGAAAGTAGAGATGTTATTTTTTCAATGACAGGAGGAAACTTATCTTCTCCAATGACAAAAACTGAAACATTTACAACTTCAAGACTTTCACTAAATTCTATTTTATTCTCTCAAATACAATTAGTTGCAGGAGACTACAAAATAACTGTTACATTTGCCGATACAGGCAAGAAGGTTATAGAAGATTACAGCTTTAAATTATTATAATTTTATATAAAATTAATTTATAAAGACCAAACAAATTTGAAAAAGATTTTGTTAGGTCTTTTTTTATTTTTTAGTATCTTTGCAAAATGAAAAAAAATCAATTAATAATATTTTTACTGATAATATTTTTTAACAGCAACCTCGCTTTTACCCAAAACACCGAATTAGCAAATACTGAAAACAGTGTAATAAACGCCTTAAAAATATTAAAAAACGACGAAACCCTGAAAAATGCTGGCGTTGGATTTTTCGCAATAGACATAAATACAGGCGAAATTATTGGCCAATTAAATTCCGACTTAGCTCTAAAACCGGCTTCTACAATGAAAATTATTACAACAGCCACGGCATTAGAAGTTTTTGGAGCAAACTATCGTTTTGAAACACAAATATACTACGACGGAGAAATTGATACTATTAATAAAGTGTTAAACGGAAATATCCACATTGTTGGAGGAGGCGACCCCACACTGGGCTCAAAATATTTTGCAGAAACAAAATCAAAACAATTTTTAAACGACTGGACAAAAGCAATTAAAAACCTTAAAATAGACAGCATAAATGGAGCAATAATTGGAGATGCCACAATATACAGCTGGGACATTGTGCCACCAACTTGGTCGTGGGAAGACATGGCTAATTATTTTGGTGCAGGAGCCTCTGGTCTAACAATTTACGACAGCCAATATACTTTATTCTACCAAACAAGCTCGCAAATTGGTGGAAACACAAAAATAACCAAAGTAGAACCAACAATACCCAACCTAACCTTTGAAAACACCGTAAAATCTGGCAAAACAAATTCCGACAAATCATATATTTTTGGCGAACCATACAGCTATTCCCGCTACATACGTGGAGAACTACCAGCAGGCAAAAACGACTACAAAGTAAAAGGCTCTATGCCAGACCCTGCCTACTTTGCTGCCTACGAACTTGAACAAAATTTAATTAGCTCTGGAATAAAAATTTCTGAGCCAGCCACAACAGTAAGACTTTTGGAAAAAGAAGGAAAACTGATAAAAAAAGAAACAGGAAAAATTCATACTACATACTCACCCGAACTTTATAAAATTGTTGAAAAAACAAACCATATAAGCATAAATCTTTTTGCCGAACACCTTCTAAATCACATAGGATTAGAAAAAAATAAAAACGGATACACCAAAGACGGAGCAAATGCCATAGAATATTTTTGGGCAACAAAAAACATAAATACAGGAGGAATGTCTATAAACGACGGAAGCGGCTTGTCTCATTACAACACAATTACGCCAAAACAACTTGCTCTTATACTTTCTTATATGAAAACAAAAAGCAAATACTCCGAACAATTTTACAATAGTCTGCCAATTACAGGAAAAAGCGGAACACTCAAAAGTGTTTGCAAAGGAACAGTTGCAGAAAATATGATTCATGCAAAAAGCGGTTCTGTTAGAAATGTAAGATGCTATGCAGGTTACACAACATCATACTCTGGAAGAGAAATCGCTTTTGCAATAATGCTAAATAACTTTAATTGCTCTTCATACAAAGCCAGATTAAAAATGGAGAAAATAATGATTGCTCTTGTTACTCTTACAGATTAATATTTTTTTATACAATATCATAAAAAAGCATCTACTAAAAAAAACATTTTAACAATAAAACAACACAACAATTATTACATTATAAACAAATAAAAAAATAACTTTTTTTTCAAAAATAATTATTATCACAAAAAAATCTTTATTTTTTTCATAAAAGAATAAAAAAAAATACCTTTGCCAAGTTTTTTAATTTTTTAATAACAACACAAAAGTTGTTTCACCTTTTTTTACAAAATGATAAATAGAAGAATAATTAGAACCAAAGTTTTACAAACAATATTTGCCCATTACCTGTCAAAAAACAACTCTTTGACAATGATTGAAAAAGAACTTGAATTTAATTATAAAAGATTCTACGACCTTTATTTTTACATCTTTCGTTTGCTAATAGACATCAACGACTATGCACGCAGAAAACAAGAAAAAGCAAAAAAAAGATACATGCCTTCGGCAGAAGACTTAAATCCTAATGCTAAATTTGTGAACAACAAACTAATAGCACAGCTTAGAGAAAACATATTTATTCAAAATCACTTGCAAGAAACAAAACTAAGCTGGATAAACAATCCAGAATTAATCAAAAATTTATACAACCAACTTGCTCTTACCGAACAATTTGAAAATTATATGCAAAGCGATGATAACTCGTATAAATCTGACAAAGAAATAATTATATATTGTTTAAATACAATAATTTACAATAACGAAGATTTTTTCAATATTCTCGAAGAGCAAAGCATGTTTTGGAACGACAACGTAGAATATGTTGTGGAAATGGTTTTAAAAACACTAAAAAACTTCTCAATAGGCTACGACCGAACAGCTAAATTAATGCCAAAGTTTAAAAATGAAATAGACGAAGACTTCTCCAGGCAACTACTCCGTAAATCTGTTCTGAACAAAGAAAAATACAAAAAACTTGTAGAAGAAAACACACTCAACTGGGACTACGACAGACTTGCTTACATAGACCTGCTAATAATACAACTTGCTATAACAGAACTAATTACATTCCCTGAAATACCAACAAAAGTAACTTTCAACGAATATATTGAACTTTCTAAAATTTTCAGCACACCAAAAAGTGCAAATTTCATAAACGGAATATTAGACAAAATAGTTCAAAAATTACAGGAAACAGGAGAAATAAATAAAATAGGTAGAGGACTAAAGTAATTGAAAACCATTTATAAATAACAATATAAATCTTAAAGATATGAAAAAACTACTACTAATTATTTTTATTTTCGTTATAGTAACAAAAATTGAGGCACAAGTTAATCTTATGCAAACGAATGTTTTAAGTTCTCAAAAATTTGAATTAGAAAAAAAACACCCTAAAAAATACAAATCATTATTAAAAAACAATCGTAATTATCAAAACTGGTTTCATATTGGAATAGGTGCATCTGGTTTTACATACTTTTTATGGGTAACAGACATGAACAACACATACTGGATAGACGAAAAAAAACCTCCATACATAGGATTTAGCTATATGCCCGAAGTAACAATACAATTCGGAAACAGAATTTCATGGTATGTATCTCTTGGCTGGACAGGAATGTCGGAATTTGAAAACATGTGGCAAAACAAACAAGCAAACACAATTCCACCCACAAACATAGAAAGAACACCAATTGTTGCAATGACTGGATTGAGTTTTGGAATATATGGATACGAAGGCAATGGATACGGAAATACAGCAAAAGACATATATCTTTCTCCTGCGAGAATATCGCTTGGAACTGGCTTTGGAAATTTCCAGTGGAACAATAATAACTACGTATCAGGAGTAGTAGCAGTAATATCATTAGAATGGTATTTATTTATGTTAAATATGGGCGGCGATAGCTCTATTGATGACTATTAAAAAAACATAATAATATTTTATAATATAAAAAAACAAGAAAACATGAAAAAAATATTAATTTCACTCGTATCAATTTTAATAATATTTTCAGCTTGCCAAAACACAAACAACAACTCTAAAAATGCTGAAACAGATACAACCACAATAAATACAGAAGGAACACCAGAATTTAAGTTTGAAAAAACAGAATACGATTTTGGAAAACTTATTCAAGGAGAAAAGGTTAGCTATACCTTTAAATTTGAAAATAAAGGAGATGCAAACCTTTTGATAGAAGACATTAGAACAAGCTGCGGTTGCACAGTGCCAGAATACACCGAAAAACCGATAGCACCAAACACAACCGGAGAAATAAAAATTACTTTTAATACAACTGGAAAATTAGGCAAACAGCACAAAACAATAACAATACTTTCCAACACAGGAGAACCTTACGAATTATTAATTACTGCAAATGTAGTTTTACCATAAAAAAAAAATTGCATTTTTAAAAGACTTCATAAACGGAAAATTAACCAATAAACTAATAAACCAATAAACTAAAAAACAAAAAAACAAATAAACCAATAAAACAATAAACAAAATGAACAACTTATTATTTATTTTATTAAACGGTGGGCCTGCTGGTGCAGCAGCTGCCGGAGGAGCAAAAGGAATGGACTATTCAATGCTAATAATGATGGGATTACTCGTAGTAGTATTCTATTTTTTCATGATAAGACCACAAATGAAAAAACAAAAAGAGCTCAAAAAATTTAGAGAAGAACTAAAAGAAGGAGACAAAATTGTAACAATTGGAGGAATTTACGGAAAAATTACAAAAGTAAAAGAAGACACAGTTACTATAGAAACAGAAGGAAATACAAAACTAAAAGTTGCAAAAGCTGGTCTGGTAAAAGACGCAGCAGATATAGAACAAAAAAAATAATCTATTATTGAGTGTTAGTTAATAGATACTTACATAAAAATATCTGATAGCTAACAAGCAAGCCAACAACTCAATCCGATGCAAAAATTAAGCTATTACTTATATCGTTACTTAATATTTCTTTTTTGGCTGAGTCCTTTTTGGTATATTTATTTACTATCAGATTTTTTTTCATTCCTGCTTTTTTACATAATAAAATATCGTAAAAAAGTAGTTATGATGAATTTAAAAAACTCATTTCCCAACAAAAGTGATAAAGAATTAAAACAAATTGCCCGCAAATTCTACACCCACCTTACCGACACAATTTTTGAAAGCATAAAAGGATACACCGTCCCTCTCGAAAAACTAACAAAAAGATACGAACTCACAAATCCTGAAATTTTAAATAAATTTCACGAACAAGGAAAAGACGCAATTACAGCAGGCGGACACTATGGAAACTGGGAATGGGGACCACAAGTTTTGCCATCTGTAATAAAACATGATTCAAAAATGTTATACAAACCATTGTCTAACAAACTAATAGATAATCATCTAAAAAAAAACAGAGCAAAATATAAAGGCGAACTCGTAAATATAAAATTCACTCGGAGAATTTTTTCGGAAGAAAAACACACCCCAATTGCAGTAGTAATGATTGGAGACCAAAGCCCTGCCAATAAGAAAAAAGCAATTTGGGTAAATTTTTTAAATCAAGATACTGCCTGCATTCATGGTATAGAATTTTATGCCAAATTATTTAAAATTCCTGTTCTTTATTTTGAAATAAAAAAAATAAAAAGAGGCTACTATAAAATATATTTAGAAACACTATCCGAAAACCCACAAGACCTGCCAAAAGAAGAACTTACTAAACTATATATGAAACGATTAGAAAAAACAATTATAGAAAAACCAGAATATTATCTGTGGTCTCACAAAAGGTGGAAACATAAAAGAACGTAAATTTAATTGTATTTTTTTAATACTAAAAATATAAATATAAACAAAGCACAAATTTTTAAATTTTATGCAAGAAAAAATAATAATTTTAGATTTTGGGTCTCAATACACTCAACTTATTGCCCGCAAAATTAGAGAATATAATATTTATTGCGAAATTCACCCTTTCAATAAAGTTCCAGAATTAGACCAATCTGTAAAAGGTGTAATATTGTCGGGAAGTCCTTTTTCCGTTAGAGACGAGAATGCCCCACAAATAGACTTATCCAAAATTAAAAACACAACTCCCTTACTTGGAGTATGTTATGGAGCACAATATCTTGCACAAAATTTTGGCGGAGAAGTTTTGCCATCAAACAAACGAGAGTATGGAAGAGCAAATTTGCAATACGTAGATATAAAAAATGATTTATTTAAAAATATTTCCAACAATTCGCAAGTTTGGATGTCGCATGGAGACACAATAGCCAATATACCAAGCAATTACAAAATAACCGCAAGCACCGAAGACGTAAAAGTTGCAGCTTTTAAAATAGAAAACGAACAAACCTACGGAATCCAATTTCACCCAGAAGTATATCACACAACCGAAGGAAAACAAATTCTCAAAAATTTTGTGGTAGATATTTGCGGAAGCTCACAAAACTGGACACCTGACTCGTTTGCAGAAACGACCATATCTAACTTAAAATCAGCACTTAACAAAGACAAAGTTATACTCGGACTTTCGGGAGGAGTAGATTCTACCGTAGCAGCAATTTTGCTACACAAAGCTATTGGCAAAAAACTCACCTGCATTTTTGTGGACAACGGACTACTTCGCCACAACGAATTTGAAACAGTCCTTGAAACCTACAAAGAACTGGGATTGAATGTTATAGGCGTAGATGCAAAAGAACAATTTTTATCAGCTCTTGCTGGCGTTTCCGACCCGGAAACCAAACGCAAGATTATTGGCAACAAATTTATAGATATTTTTGACCAAGAAGCAGCCAAAATAAAAGACGTTAAGTGGCTGGCACAAGGCACAATATATCCCGATGTGATAGAATCCATTTCTGTAAAAGGACCATCGGCAACAATAAAATCTCACCATAATGTTGGCGGCTTGCCCGATTTTATGAAACTCAAAATTGTTGAGCCTTTGCGTTTGCTTTTTAAAGACGAAGTTCGTAGAGTTGGTAAAGCCTTAAATATCAATGATAAGTTTTTGAGCAGACACCCATTTCCTGGTCCCGGACTTGCAATTAGGATTCTTGGCAACATTACTCCCGAAAAAGTGGAAATTTTACAAAAAGTAGATTTTATTTATATTGAAGAACTAAAAAATCAAAATTTGTATAATGATGTTTGGCAAGCAGGTGCAATCTTGTTACCCGTTCAATCAGTGGGAGTTATGGGCGACGAACGAACCTACGAAAGCGTTGTTGCACTAAGAGCAGTTAGCTCTACCGATGGCATGACAGCAGATTGGTCGCATTTGCCACACGATTTTTTGGCAAAAGTTTCCAACAAAATAATAAATCAAGTAAAAGGCGTAAACAGAGTTGTTTACGACATAAGTTCAAAACCTCCTGCAACTATAGAATGGGAATAATATAGTGATAGGCAAATTTTCAATATTCTATTTCAAAAAAAATAGAAATTATTGATACACCTACTTTATATTATTTTGATTATATTTAATTAATAATATTTTTATATTTTTCATCTGTTTAAAATTTATTTATTTTAATCATACCCTTGTGTGCGAATGATTTATATTGCGTTAGCTATTAAAGCACCCGAATGGGTGTTTCATTAAATTAAATATTTTTTCCATCAAAATAAAAGTAGTATCTTAAATTTTAATTTAAAATATAAATGCAACAACAAAATATATTATCATACAACTCCTTCTTTTTTATAGGTATAGCTGGTGTTGGCATGAGTGCAATCGCTCAATATCTGGCAAATATTGGTAAAACAGTTTCTGGCTCGGATAGAGTCTTTAATACTGATAATGAAAATGTTACAAAAAAACAATTAGAAGCAGAAAATATAAAATGCTATAAACAAAACGGCAGTGGCTTACATGCTGATATTGACGTTGTTGTGGTTTCTACGGCAATAGAAAACAAGGTTGCAGAATTTAAGCAAGCAAAAGAAATGGGTTTGCAAACAATTCATCGTTCCAAAATGTTGCAAGCAATAACCGAGAGCAAAAAAACTATTGCAATTTCAGGAACTTCGGGCAAATCGTCCACAGTAGCAATGCTTTACCATGTTTTGGAACAGGCAAATTTGTCGCCATCATTTATTAGTGGAGCGGGTTTGGTGAGCTTGCAAAAAAACGGCAAAATTGGAAATGCGTTGGCAGGAACTGGCGAATGGCTAATTATTGAAGCCGATGAATCCGATGGCTCGCTGGTGAACTACAAACCCGAAATTGGTGTTATCTTAAACATTGATAAAGACCATAAAACACTCGCTGAATTGCACGAAATTTTTGAAATTTTTAAAAATAATACCAAACAAAAATTAATTGTAAACACCAAACAAAAAGATGTTTATAAATATGCCGCTGACGAAAATTATAATTTTGGAACAAATGATTTGGCAAAATATTGTGGCAAAGATTTTAAACAAACAAGCTTTAAGATTTCGTTTAAAGTAGATAATATAAATTTTGAAATTCCTACAATAGGCAAGCATAATATGGAAAATGCTTTGGCAGCAATTGCTGTTGCCAATTTTATTGGCGTAGATATGCAGCTAATTAGCAATAGCTTAAAAAGTTATGAAGGAATTTACAGGCGTATGCAAGTTTTGGAGGAAAACGAAAATTTTATTTTAATTGATGATTATGCACACAATCCTGCGAAAAATTCGGCGGCAATAACTGCATGTCAGACTATTAGCAAGCGAGTTGTTGCATGGTTTCAGCCTCACGGATTTACGCCTACTTTATTTTTGAAAAACGAATTTATTTCAGAAATAAGCAAATCGTTGCGTAAAAAAGACTATATTTATATGTCGGAAATTTATTACGCAGGAGGAACGGTTAATAAAAATATATCAGCAAACGACCTCGTTAAAGAAATTAAAAATAATGGTAAAAATGCTTTTTTTGTTGAAGACCGAAATTTGCTCGGAGCTGCACTAAAAAATATTTTGCAAAAAGGTGATATTATTTTGCTTATGGGAGCAAGAGACCCAAGTTTGGAAATATTTGCAAATCAAGTTCTTAAAGAACTAATTTAGGCTTATGATTTTATTATTTTTAAAAGGGTTTTAAATATTATTTTAAAATCAGTTTTAAGACCTATTTCATTTATATATTTAATATTTAGCTCTAATTTTTTTGGCATAATTTCTTCAATATAGGTCTTCTCTGGATTTTTGGATTCTCCAAGAAGTCTGTTTTCGTCAATGTATTCTATTGAGGCATAATCTGTTATGCCAGGCTTTACTAAAAGAACTTTCTGTTGGTCGGCAGAATATAAATTGGTGTATTTACGAACTTCTGGGCGAGGTCCTACGATGCTCATGTCTCCACGCAAAACATTTATGAGCTGTGGAAGTTCGTCTAATTTTAGTTTTCGGAGATAATATCCAATTTTGGTAATTCTATTGTCTTTTGCTCCAACAGTCAGTAAACCAGCTTTATCAGATGATGGTTTCATTGTTCTAAATTTCAACAATTCAAAATCTTTTTGATTTTTGCCTACCCTTATTTGCTTATAAAAAATTCCTCCTTTGCTGTCCAAAATAATTAGAAAGGATATTAGCAGAAAAAAAGGGAACAAAAAAAATAGTCCCCAGAAAGAAAAAAATATGTCAAAAAGTCTTTTCATTTTCTATATATTCAAATTTCACCAAATAACCTTTGTGTCTGGCATTTGCTCTTTAATCATTTTTTTTGTTTCAGAATCTATTGAATTGTCTGTAAGAATAAGAGTTTCTAAATTTTTCAAGTTTGTGATTTCTTTTGGCAAAGAAGTCAGATAGTTATTGCTCAAATTCAGAAGTTTAAGGTTTGTGAGTTGTCCTATTGAACTCGGAATTGCTTGAAGCTGATTATCTGTGAGTAAAAGTTTTTCTAAGTTTTGCAATTTGCCAATATCTTCTGGTAGTGCTTTTAACTGATTATTAGATATATATAGGCTTTGTAATTTTGTTAATTTTGTAATTTCAGGCGGCAAATTTCTTAATTTATTGTTATCTAATTTAAGCGTATGCAATTCTGTTAGGTTTCCAATTTCAGAAGGTAGTTCTTTTAAGCTATTTCTCATTAAATAAAGAACTTGCAAATTAATCATTTGTCCAATAACGGTGTCAAGTTCTGTTAGCCTGTTGTAAAATAAATTTAACTGATATACACTTTCGGGTGCAACCATAGCATCTTCCAACGAATAATATATTATATCTTTTTGTTCTACTTGCGAAAAAAGATTTGTAATATTTACGAATAAAAGAATAGCTGTTATTAGTATTGTTACTTGTTTTTTATAAGAAATAATCATGATAAATAGATTAAACGATTTATAATTTACTATTCTAAATAGATTTTATAATTATCTCAAAATCTGTAATTTAGTCCAGCAGATAAGAAGGCTGGCGAACCTAATGCGAGTTCTGCATTTAGTCCAAAATTGTCTGTTACATAACCCTCTATTCCAAAAATTGTTATTTGCGGAGCAAACATATATGTCATAAATTTATATTTGTCGGCAAGAGGTATTTTAGGTAAAACATAATTGCTAACCATATCTGGCAAAATTCGTTCTACATATTGTTTTAGTTGTGTGGTTTCTACACCTATTTGCCAAAAGCTAATTCCAAAAGCTAAACCTGAATATAAATTTATAGTCTCTTGATTTACATAATAAAACGTAGGACGAACCATCAAATTTAATTTGTTCAAATTTGCAGAAATAAGTCCAGACGTGGTGTTGTCTATTGGCAAAAGGTTGAATTTGTAATATTGATATCCAACTGAACCACCGATAGAAATCCATTTTTCCACATTATAATTGTAAGCCAACTGCCCAACAGGAGACGCAAAACTGTTATCTATATATTGATTTTTTAGAGAATTTACAAAATTTCCAGTTATGCTCATTCCTGCTGTTAACTTTATTGTAGATTTGTAATCTACGCTTTGCGAAAAGACTTTGGAACTATTAGAATAACTAACAATAGCAAATAATATTATGATATATAGTATATTTTTTTTCATTATTATAATTATTTTGATTTTAATAAATTGATAAATAAAATTTTATAATTTCACACCAGCAAATCTTACTGTTTTGTTTATTGTATTGTATTCTAAATTTATAAATAAGCTATCGTTTAAAATATATCCGCTACCAGAGAAGGGCATATTATCGTTGTCGTTCTGAAATTCTATGGAAAAGTTAGCTCCATTATCTTCTGCTTTTATTACAACAACTCTCAACAATCCAGTAATTTCAAAATCATAGCTCGTATCTTTTGTATTAATCATTAATATTGCATTTTCGCTTTGCCCTCCATTATCGTCTTGTTCTGTAACCACTTCTCCCGACCAATTTCCATAATACTTTTCAGAGGTTCTTGTAATAACAGTAATTTCGTCGCTGTAAATTCCTGTTGCTCCATGTCCAGCTTTTGCAAAGGCATAAAGTCTAACTGTTTTTGTTCCGGGATAATCCCAATAAAACTCAGGATTTTCTTCTATAATATTATTATCTACACCAAATTCGCCAAAATCCCATTCAAGAGATTTATAATTTGAACTTTTATTGGTAAAATGAACTGTATCACCTACATAGCAAGTATAAGTGTCGGCTGTAAAATATGCTTCTGTATCGTTACAACTTGCAAAAAAAATTACGACAAGAAGTATTAATAATCCTTCTTTAAGCTGTTTAAAATTATTTTTAATCATTTCTTTGTGTGTATCTTTTTATGTGTAAACTATAAAAAAGCCCAATAGGGTTATAATTCATATAACAAATTAAAAACTTATAAGATTTTTATAAAAAAACAAAATTAATAAAAAATGAATTTAAAAAAACAAAAATATAATTTTTATTTTTGATATTTAAGCCTCCATAATTATATTTGCAAAATGAAATATTTTATAGAAACACACAACATACATAAATCGTTTGCCAATCACGAAGCACTTAAAAATGTAAGCATCTCTGTTCCAGAAGGTCAGATTTTCGGACTGCTTGGTCCAAACGGTGCAGGAAAAACTACTTTGATACGCATTATCAACAATATTACTGCCCCCGACAGCGGAACAGTTTTGTTTAACGGCAAAAAACTTGAAAGAAAACACAGCGAGCAAATAGGATATTTGCCCGAAGAACGTGGGCTTTACAAAAAAATGAAAGTGGGCGAACAGGCTCTATATTTTGCCCAACTAAAAGGTGTGGACAAAGCTACGGCTGAAAAAAAACTCAAAATATGGTTTGAGAAGTTTGAAATCCAAGAATGGTGGAACAAAAAAGTAGAAGAGCTATCAAAAGGAATGCAGCAAAAAATACAATTTATTTCAACAATTCTTCACGAGCCAAAGCTCCTAATTTTTGACGAACCTTTTAGTGGCTTTGACCCAATTAATACACAAATACTTAAAGATGAAATACTTAATCTGAAAAAGAATGGTTCTACAATAATCTTTTCTACACACAACATGGCATCGGTGGAAGAAATTTGTGATAATATTGCACTAATAAATAAATCGGAAAAAGTGCTTGAAGGTAGTGTTGCCGAAATAAAAAACAAATATAAATCAAATATTTTTCAGATAAAATACGACATTCAGAAAACAGATTTTGTGCAAACCGAAGAGTTTGAAATTGTTGAGCAGAAGGAAAATTTTGTTAAAATAAAAATCAAAAACGCAGAACAAACCAACAAACTAATAAATTATGCTTCTGATTTTGGCAACATAATTTCATTCAACGAAATTATCCCGAGCATAAACGATATTTTTATAAAAATTGTAAGCTCCTGAAAAAGAAGTTTTAATACCAAACAAATGCAAAAGAATGAAAAATAATATTTATTTCACTTTTTTATAAAAATTTTTTTATCTTTGTATAAATTCTAAAATCTAAAAATATGTTACGTATAGATATTCAAATAGAAATTATTACTTATTTAGAAGATAATGTTTATATTGTTTTTTCTCCAGAGCTTGATTTGTCGGGATATGATACAACCTTAGAAAAGGCACATGAAAGTTTTAAAATAGTTGTAGATGAATATTTTAAGCACACCATTGAGAAAGGAACTCTTATACAGGATTTAAAAAAACATGGTTGGACATACAAAAATCTAAAATTAAAACGTCCTACAAAACAAAAGCTAAAAAGCAAATTAAAACATTTACCAAAAACCTACAACGAATTACAACAAAACTATCAAATTAATTTTGCATAATGGCAAAAATTCAAAATATATCTGTTAGTAAACTAAGAAAATATTTAAAGAAAAAAGGTTGTAAGCTCAAAAGAACAAACGGCGGACACGAAATATGGACTTGTGAAAACTTATTAAGACCAATAACATTTCAAACACATATAAACCCAGTTCCACAATTTATTATTTTACAAATAATAAAAGCACTTGAAGTAACGAAAAAAGATTTTTTAAATGAAATATAAAAAACATAACATTTTCTTTGCCGTAGCAACACATCTGCACAGGAACACAAAGCGACGATGTGTTTTACTTACATCTATAAAACGTTAAACAGCTAAAATATAAGTAAATACAAAATAAAAAAAGCGAATAAAAAAATATATCTTTTTTATCCGCTTTTTTTATTTAAATTATTATCTTATAAAACTTTAAATAGTCGGGATGACAGGACTTGAACCTGTGACCTCTTGTACCCCATACAAGCACGCTAGCCAACTGCGCCACACCCCGAAAATTTCTCCGCAAAGATATATCTTTTTTGTTAAGTTCAAAAAAAAATGTAAATAAATTAGTGTATTTGTTTATTGGTATATTGGTGGGTTGGTTTATTGGTATATTGGTATATTGGTTTAGTTGTTTATTGGTATATTGGTTTATTTGTTCTTCATTACAAAATTAAAAACAAGCACCAACGGTGCGATAATCAATAGCCTTGCCTGAAAAGGCAAGGGCAATTTAACACCTTAGTTTTAGCACCAACGGTGCGTAATCTATTTACTAATAATAAATTATTTTGCAACTTTGGTATTTAAACATCTAATTATTAATTATTTGTAAGTTCGCAAAGTAGAATTAGTTTAGTTGCGGGCTTCTGCCTGATAATAAATTCACAACCCACCAATAAACCAATAAACCAACCCACCAATAAACAATTAAACAATTAAACCAATAAACCAACCCACCAATAAACCAACCCACCAATAAACCAACCCACCAATAAACCAACCCACCAATATACCAATAAACCAATATACCAATAAACCAACCCACCAATATACCAATAAACCAACCCACCAATAAACCAATAAACCAATAAACCAATAAACCAATAAACAAAAAAAGCCAAACAATGTGTTTGGCTTTTAATATTAGATTAATAATTATGACAAAGGCTCAATTTCTGCTTCATCACCTCCGGTGGAGGGAGGAGCAGCACTATCTAACAGATTGTTAGACGACGACCGAGCTGACGATATAATATAATCGTTGCTTAGTGCCTCGCTTTTTTCTGCCCACATCTTCCGACCCACTTCTCGTATGCTACTAACAAGGTAATAAAGCTCGTTAGCCTTAGTTACACGAAATTCGGTGGCAGAATCTCTATTGCAGATTGCTTGCTGCTGCTCAGCAAGTTTGTTGGTAAAACTCTTCTCCAACAGTGTTAGATTGTCTATTTCCGCTTGAGACAACCCATAGCTTGATAGAACTCCTAAATAGTCTTGCAATAGCAATACTGTTACACGAGCACGTATGCTCAACTCCGAATCGGTGAAAACACTTAAATTACCGTTTCTAAAACTAATACCTACCAGAGGATTGCTTCTGTAAGCAAAACTAACTTTTAGCATAGCTTCTCGAATAGCGGTTTTTAGCTCTTCTGCCAATTCGTTCTTTTGTTGTGTTAGTAGCATTTGCTTCTGCTCAAAAACCTCATCGTAGGGGATATATTCAAATTCCTCCTTCTTGGCTACTAACTGGTTTAATACTGATGCGTTTACACCGTATTTCTCAAACTCGCTTATGTCTCGTTCTACAAGACTGATGGTTTGATTACTCATTTGATACAACTCTCCGTAGGAAAGTCTGAACTGAAATTTTACATTTTTTTTAAACATTGTAAAAAAATATTAAATTAATAAATACCTATTGTTTTTTATAATTAGTTTTCAATAGGTGCTATCTTTCTGATAACGAGTGCAAAAGTAAAAACTATTTTTTAACTTCCAAATTTTTTTATAACTTTTTTTCAAAAATTTTTAAAATATCTACTTTTTTGATGTTTTTTAATAGCCTAATATTAAGAATTTTACAAAAAAAACACAATCTAAATAGCTAATTTTCAATGAATTAACAATAATTCTATTTTATTACAACTATAAAAATATAATTTGAAGAAAATTTTAAAAAAAAAGTAATATTTTTTTTGTTTTTTTTTAAAAAAAAGTGATTTTTTTTTATATTCCGACAATTTTTTTTCGCTATTCAAGTGCAATTTCTATCTATTCAAATCCATTTTTTAGCCCTTCAGGTGCATTAAATAGTTGATCAAGTGCACTTTCTACCCCTTCAAGTGCATTATATAGTTAATCAAGTGCATTATTTAGCTCATCAAGTGCATTTTTTAGTTGATCAAGTGCATTTTTTTTCAAAAGTTGAGCAATCTATTACCAAGTCTAAGCGTTTGAACAAAAAAATCAAAATATTTTTACAAATCTTAATGTATTATTAATTTTTTTTTATTAATTTTGTAGTCTTTACATTTATTTTTTTTAGATATAATTATATATAGGTATTATTATTAACAAATACCTATTTATTAATACTTTAACTTTTCATAAAAAACACCAACCAATATGGAAATAGTTGTTATTACAATACTAATACTCGTTGTTATGGTTCTTGTTATAAAATTTATGAATAAAAAACCGAAAATAGTAGAAAAAAAACAAGATTTATTAGAAATAGAAGCATTAAATAATTATGATGGAATAATTAAAGAAATGAAAAAAGAAGAAGAATTGGAAAATATTGAAAAAACAGAAGAAAAAGAAAACAATGAACAATATACAAACCATAACCAAAACCACGATGAACAAAAAGCTCCCTCTCCCCCCGTCTCTAATGATAAAAAAGAAATTTTTAATACAGAAGAGGCAATAATACACAATGCCATTTTAAAAAGAAAAGATAGGAGCTAAATGAGTTTTTATTTTTTAAGAACGAATAATTAAAAAGAATGGTAGTGTTGTAAATTGGTAGTTATGCACCACGTTAGTAAATCCCTGCGAGATGTTAGTAAGTGTTTACCGTAAAAAGATTTACTAACATTCCGTAGGAATTTTGCACCACGTTACTAAATCCCGGCGAGATGTTAGTAAGTGTTTACCGTAAAAAGATTTACTAACATTCCATAGGAATTTTGCACCACGTTACTAAATCCCTGCGGGATGTTAGTAAGTGTTTACCGTAAAAAGATTTACTAACATTCCGTAGGAATTTAGTAACATCA
>Ga0193956_1000272_pt1 | contig 24887 bp, 19 predicted proteins | sample BB_7_MG_FD_140358 | JGI IMG/M metagenome (GOLD analysis project Ga0193956, IMG submission 140358) | Microbial mat bacterial communities from the Broadkill River, Lewes, Delaware, United States - BB_7_MG | ecosystem: Environmental > Aquatic > Freshwater > River > Microbial mats | place: USA...
CATGAAATTTCTTTACGATATGTTTTGTGATGTAGAGAAGTTTCATGAAATTTCTTTACGATATGTTTTGTGATGTAGAGAAGTTTCATGAAATTTCTTTACGTTATGTTTTGTGATGTAGAGAAGTTTCATGAAATTTCTTTACGATATGTTTTTTGTGATGTAGAGAAGTTTCATGAAATTTCTTTACGTTATGTTTTGTGATGTAGAGAAGTTTCATGAAATATCTTTACGATATGTTTTTTGTGATGTAGAGAAATTTCATGAAATTTCTTTACGTTATGTTTTGTGATGTAGAAATTTCATGAAATTTCTTTACGTTATGTTTTGTGATGTAGAGAAATTTCATGAAATTTCTTTACGATATGTTTTGTGATGTAGAGAAGTTTCATGACATTTCTTTACGATATGTTTTGTGATGTAGAAATTTCATGAAATTTCTTTACGATATGTTTTTTGTGATGTAGAGAAGTTTCATGAAATTTCTTTACGATATGTTTTGTGATGTAGAGAAATTTCATGAAATTTCTTTACGATATGTTTTGTGATGTAGAGAAATTTCATGAAATTTCTTTACGTTATGTTTTTACGAATAATTATATAACGACCGACACTGTTGTTCCATTTTGTGTAACTATATATTCATCATCGCATTCACCATCGCCAAAATCTACTAATACAACATCTCCGGTGTCGGTTTTTGTTATTGTTATCCTTCCTGATGTGGATTGTTTTTGTTCACAGGAAAAGTCGGTTATGATGTCTTCTCCAAGTGTTGTGTATTTTGAGCCATTTTTGGCTGTTCCAGAATATTCAGAATTAATTTTAATTTTATTGTTGTCTATTATGTGTCTTTCTATATTTCCACTGCATGTTATTTTTGTATCGTCGGGGAGGGTGATTTTTAAGTTGTTGGCTGTTATTTTGTGTTTTTGTGTTAGAGATTCAAATCTAATAAATTCTATTTTTATTTCTCCTGTGATTGTGGCTTCGTCTATTGAAAAATTGTTGAATGTTGTTGTAATTGTTTTGTTTTTATCTTCAAACCAATTTTCCTCGAAGGTAGTAATAATTTGCCCTTTTCTTTCTTGCCCATCATCAAATTCACAGTCTTCTTTGTCAAAAGTTATAGTAAGGCGAAATGTTCCATCATCAAGAGTGTCAATTGTTTTGCTATAACACGAGCTGTCGTTTATTAATAGTTTTGTTGTGTTATTGCTAACTGTGTTATTGCTTACAAGTTCAAATATTTCTATTAGTATGTTTTGCAACATAACATTATCTTTTGCAGTAGAGGAGTCTGGTTTAAAATCTTCGGTGCAAGAGTTGAAAATTATTCCTGCTACAAAAATTATTGTAATTATTTTAGTTATGCCTTTTTTCATATTTGTGCTTTTTTAAAAAAGTAATTAGTTAATTTTTGCTAAAAATAGTAATTATTTCCAATTAATAAAAATAAAATATATATTTTTGAATAATTGTTTTACAAAGAGGGTTATAATATTCAACACTTTGTTAAGTTTTTAGTTTTTAGTATTTAGTTTTTAATTAAAATACAATAAATCAATTATTTATGATAAGAATAAATTTCAATAAATTGTTGCAGTTAATTTATTGCAAATTAGAATATTAAATAAAAAATTTAACGAACTATTGAATATTTTAGTTTTAGAATAAAAAAATATTTATGAGTAAAAAATTCATTTGGGTATTATCAATATTAATGTTTATTACCTTATTTTGGTTTATCTATACACAAATAAGATGGATAGTTGGAGCTATGGAGGTAACCGAAAGACAATTTGTTAATCTTGTAAATACTTCTTTACAGATTATTGCCAATGAGGTAGAGCAAGAGGAAATTGTTTCGCATATTACACGTGAGGCTTTTTCTTTTGATGTTGATAGTTTAAATTATTCTAAATATAAAGATAGTAGCTTGCTAAATAAAACTAACTCCTATGCCAATAGTAATATTATTTTTATAGAGAATGTAGTAAATCAAACAGTTAGAAGGAAGATAAATATAAAAGATCGTTTAAGTAAACCTATTTTTGAAGAAAAAATAAAAAAAGTTTTGAAAAGGCATAATATTAATTTTTCCTACGAATATGCAGTAGCAACTCAAAGTGGTAAGGTTTATTTTCAAAGCGAAAATTTTGATATTAGCTCTACTGACGAACTTTTTGATGTAGAATTGTATCCTAACGATTTAATATACAAGGAAAAACATTTTTTATATATTTATTTTCCAAACGAAAAAGACGATATATTTTTCACTTTGCCTAAAGTTGCATTTTCTACACTTTTTATCACTTTGGCAATTATGACCATATTTTTTGTAACTATATATATCATAATGAGACAAAAGAAATTATCTGAAATGAAAAATGATTTTATTAATAATCTTACTCACGAGCTAAAAACCCCGATATCAACAATTTCGCTTGCATCTCAAATGCTTAAAGACGAGGGAATACCTGCCGCTGAAAAAGATTATAAACTAATTTCGCACATAATTGACGACGAAACTAAAAGGCTTGGATTTCAGGTAGAAAAAATTTTGCAAATGGCTATTTTAGAAAGAGGCTATGTTAAATTTAAAGAAGATGAAATTGATATAAATAAACTACTAACAAATATAACAAATAGTTTTAGTATAAAAATAGGATACAAAGGAGGAAAAATAGAAAAACAATTAGACGCACAACAAGATACAATAATTGGAGACGAACTGCATATTACAAATGTTTTTTACAATTTAATAGATAATGCCATAAAATATAGTAAAGATGCCCCAGTAATTACTATAAAAACTTTAAACTGTAAAGAAAATATAATTATTTCTGTAAAAGACAACGGAATAGGAATAAAAAAAGATGAACAAAAACGAATATTTAATAAATTCTATCGCATACCAACAGGAGATGTTCACAATGTAAAAGGATTTGGACTCGGACTTAGCTACGTAAAAAGAATTGTAGAAGAACACAAAGGTAAAATATATGTAACCAGTCAATTATCCAAAGGAACAACATTTAATATAGAACTAAAAACAACAGAAAAACTAAACAAATAACCAAAAAAAACAAAAAAAATGACAAAGCCCAAAATTTTATTAGCAGAAGACGACATTAACTTAGGTTCATTGCTAAAGCAATATCTTATGGCAAAAAAATATGACGTAGAACTTTTTGTAGATGGAGAGAAGGCATACAAAGGCTTTATGGAACAACAATTTGACCTTTGCATACTCGATGTAATGATGCCACACAAAGATGGTTTTACCCTTTCAAAAGATATAAAAAGAATCAACAGCAATATACCTGTTATATTTCTTACTGCCAAGAACTTAAAAGACGATATCTTGAAAGGATTTAAACTCGGAGCAGACGATTACATAACAAAACCATTCAACATGGACGAACTCCTTTTAAGAATAGAAGCAATACTGCGTCGTTCGGGAAAAAGTGCAGAAGATAAAATGGAAACATACTTTGAACTCGGTTCATTAAAATTTGACTCAAACAAACAAATTCTTACAACAACAACCGAAGAGATAAAACTCACAACAAAAGAAAACGAACTTCTTCGATTACTATCCTTCAACGCAAACAATATTCTGGAACGCAACTATGCATTAAAACTTGTTTGGGGAGACGATTCCTATTTTAATGCACGAAGCATGGACGTATATATAACCAAGCTACGAAAATATCTTAAAGCAGACCCCTCTGTGAAAATTATTAACGTTCACGGAAAAGGATACCGATTGGTTACCGAAAACGAATAAACAATTTTTTTTTAAGAGTTAAGCCATTTGTGCCTAACTCTTAAAATAAAAGTAAATATTGCAAACTAAAATACATTATTTTTTTATACTTTTGTAAATAAATAAATTTTTGATAAGTAAATAAAAAACGAAACTAAAATTTACAAAAAAATGAAAAAAAAAATAATTTTGGTAATATTTGTAATAACTACAACAATTTCCGCCTACTCCCAAAAATCGTGGACACTTTCAGGCTATGTTTCCAATATGCAATCAGTAATGTTTGATAGTATTGGAAATGACTGGACAAACGACAACCTTATCCACAACCGATTAGAACTTAGATACTACGCTCCAAAATATTTCACAATAGGCATTGATGCCCGAAGCCGACTAATAACAGGCGAAACTGTAAAATATATGCCCAATTATTCAAGCTCTATAAGTGCAGACAACGGGCTTATAGACCTGTCGTGGAATATTGTAGAAGAAAAATCAGTAATACTCAACACAAATATTGACAGAGCATTTATCACCTTTGAAAAAGGAAACCTAAACATAACAGCTGGACGACAACGAATTAACTGGGCAAAAACATTCGTTTGGAATCCTAACGATATTTTCAACTCATACTCCTTTTTTGATTTTGATTATATGGAAAAACCCGGTAGCGATGCCATTAATATAGAGTATTATACAGGAATGGCATCATCAATAAATGCCGTAGTAAAATTAGACAGTGCAAACAATATTACAGCTGGAGCAAAATATGGCTTCAATCTTTATAATTATGATTTTCAGATAATTGGAGGGGTAATAAACGAGCAAGACTATGTTGCAGGAATAGGATTAACCGGAAATATCTGGAAATTCACCGTTCGTTCGGAGGCAAGCTATTTGCAACCCGATAAAAATTTTGCAGACACAAGCGGAGTGCTAATAGCATCTTTAGGAACAGAATACATGTTTCCTAATTCAACAATGGTTAGCTTTGAATTTTTATATAATCAAATGCCAAAAGAAACACAGGTAGGAAGTTTTTTGCAAGTTTACGATGCCCCTTTATCAGTTAAAAACTTGTCGTTTACAGAATACAATATTTTCGGACAAATAACATATCCATTCACACCATTAGTAAGCGGAACTTTTGCAGGAATGTATTATCCCAAAATAGAAGGCTTTTTTGTAGGCCCATCATTAAACATATCCTTAACACAAAATCTTGATTTTTCTGTAATCGCCCAAACATTTAGTGGCAAATTTTCTAATCCCATCACCCAAAAAGACCAAAGAATACTTTTTAACATAGGATTTTTAAAAATGAAATACAGTTTTTAATTGCTTGTTATCAATAAATTAATTAATTTGAAAATAAAAAAAAAGTAAAAACATTAAAAATTATTTTTTTATAAAAAAAAAGTATTTATATTTGCAATCTCAAAACAAACGGGGTACCATAGCTCAGTTGGTAGAGCAACGGACTGAAAATCCGTGTGTCCCTGGTTCAATTCCAGGTGGTACCACTTTGATACAAAAAGATAGAAAATTAATTTTTCTATCTTTTTTATTATTAGCACTTTAATTGAAATTTTAAAATTGTAGTAGGTTTTAATTTTCTATGTTTTTGGCAAAATGTTTCACTATTGTTTCACTTAATAGATTTAGTAAATTGTATGGATTGAAACTATTTTTTTATTCTTTTGTGTATCGCAAATTCGTGGCATTGTTTTATACATAAACCACAAGCTGTGCATATTTCTTGATTTATTGATGCTTTATTGTTGCCTTTTATTTTTACTTTTAGTCTCCCTTTTAAAGATAGTTTTTTTACCTCTTCCTTAGATAAGTTTATAATTGTAATTGCCGAATGTGGACATACGTTTAGACATTGCTTACAGCCATCACATGATGATTTATCTATTTCAACAATGCCTTCTTTTATTTTAAGCTCTTGTATAATTTTTTTTTGAATAATTTTTTGTTTTAAGCCTTTCATATATAATCATTTTTTGTTTTAGAAGTTTTATTTTTGCATAATCTAAATGAATTTTATTGAACAACAACAGTTTGTGAAACATGTGAAAGTGCTGCAAAATAACCCATAACATTTTCATTGAAATTTGAATACGGATTGTAAGGTGTTGATGCTTCTCCTGGTTTCATTCCTGTTGCAACTGCATCGTTAAGCTGTGAATAATAGGTGTATGTGTTTTTATCTACCGAATAAATATCTACTGTAAGTATATCATTCTCTGAAAAGAATTTTTTCATAACAGGGTAAGAGATTACATTTTCATTAATGTGCATTTTATCATCTATCAGTAAATAGCTATCTAGCCTGTTGTTTACAAACAATTTTGTTAAATAGTAGTTTTCTTTTTGCGTATCATCTTTAAATTTTATTTCAAGCGAGTATGTTGTACCTTCATCTTCCTCATGACCTGGTCTTACTATTTCCGATTCTTTAAAAATGATACCGTATATTTCAGTTGGTTTATACAAAGTTGATGTCGCAGTATGTTCTTCTTTGCCGGTAGTTATATTAATTGTATAATTCTGAGAAACTTGCCCGAGTAATTGTTGTCCTTTATAAATTCCATTTCCAACATAGGTTAATGTTTCGGAATTATTATTATCAGATATACTTACTGTTGCGTTTTCCTCATATTCCTGTTGTTCTATATTAAAATAGTCGCTTGTATAGCTGAGTTTTATCCATGCAACTGAATCTTTGAGCATTTGTCCTTCTGCTACTAATATTGGATTTGAACTATTTAAGTCTATTTGAATTACTTTTTCACATGAAGTAAAAACAAAGGAGCTAATTGCAATAAGTATTACTGTTAATTTTATTTTTGTATGTTTCATATAATTTAGATTTTATGTGTTATATTTAAAGTTAATTTTATATTTAAAATTTGAAATTCCAAGTAATGGACGGAACTATACCAAACAGGCTTAATTGAACAGCTTCTGATGTTCCAGGATTTGCTTCACTTTCCTGAAAAGTAATTGAGTAAGCATTATACCTATTATAAGCATTATAGATTGAAAAATCCCAACTCGAACTAAATCGTTTTTTTTCTTTACCTTCTATATGAAAATTCAAATCTAATCTGTGATAATCTGGCATTCTGTAGCCGTTACGTTCTGTGTAATACGGGAGTTGGTAACCATCATAAATATATTTTCCACTAGGGAAAGTAACTGCATTTCCTGTATAATACACCCAAGAGGCAGATAAAGAAAGTCGTTTGTTGAACTTGTAAGTTCCTACTAAGGATAAATCATGGATTTTATCGTATTTTGCAGCATACCATTGATTATTATTTATTCCATCAATTTTATTTTCTGTTCTTGCAAGCGTGTAACTAACCCAACCACTGAATTTTCCATATTTTTTTTTCAAGTAAAATTCTATACCATAACTTCTTCCTTTTCCCGACAATATACTTGCTTCAATATTTTCATTTAGCATTATATCCGTTCCATCTTCATAATCTAATACATTGTTCATGTCTTTATAATAACCCTCAACTGAAAATTCATAATTATTGTTGTTGAAATTTTTAAAATATCCTAATGAGTATTGAGTTACAATTTGTGGCTTTAAATTATTTGTGCTTGGCATCCAAGTATCGGTAGGTTGTCCTGAAGTGCTATTTGAAAGTAAGTGCATGTATTGAGACATACGGTTATATGATGCTTTTAAAGAAGTACTTTTATTAAAAGTGTAGTTGAGTGAAAGTCTTGGTTCGTATTCCAGATATGTTTGCATAAGTTCGCCTTTTTCAAAAAATACAGAATCAGATATTTCGTTATTTGAGTTGTAAGTGTTTGCCCAACCTTCACCAATTTGGTTAAACATAGAAACTCTTAATCCGTAATCAGCCGAAAAATTATTTACAATTTTTTGATGATTTGAGATATACATGCCACTTTCAAACGCCTGCTTTTTATCTAATACTATTTCAGTTTCAGATTCCTCATCATCAGAAATAAGTTCGCCAGGATAAAAAGTGTGGTAAGTTGAATTAAATCCAAATTTTATAGTATTGTTTGGATTTGAAAACCATGAAAAATCCTGTTTAAATCCATAATCCTCAATTCCAGAGCTCATTGTCATATCTTCACCAATATTAAAACCATAATTATAATTACTGTAAATAAAAGTTGTGTTAGAGAATAGTTTGCTGCCAAAAATATGATTCCAGCGCATTGTTCCTGTTGTGTTTCCCCAGTTCATTCCCATGCTTGCAAATCCAAAGACATCTTTACCAAAATAGCTAGATAAGTAAATTCTATTTTTATCATTCAATTTATAGTTTAATTTAGTATTTAAGTCGTAGAAATATAAGTTCATTTCATCATCTAATAAGCCTGCCGTTTTCCCCACTAAATCGGCATAACTTCTTCTTCCTGATGCAATAAAAGACATTTTGTCTTTAATGATTGGACCTTCAAGTGTTGCTCTTGACGAAATTAGTCCCAAACCTCCTGCTACTGCAAATTTTTTATTATTTCCATCTTTCATAGTTATATCAAGCACAGAAGAAGCTCTACCTCCATAGTTTGCAGGTATTCCTCCCTTAAAAACAGTTACATCTTTTAGTGCATCTGAATTAAATACTGAGAAAAATCCCATTAAATGTGATGCACTATAAACAGGTGCTTCATCTAATAAAATTAAATTTTGAGACGATGAGCCTCCTCTAACATTAAAACCACTACTACCTTCTGAACTTGAACTAATTCCTGGTAACAATTGTATGGTTTTTAATATGTCTTTCTCTCCTAAAAGCACAGGTATTAATTCTACTTGTTTCATATTTAGTTTTTCAACCCCCATACTTGTTGATCTTATATTATCATCTTTTTTTTCTGCAGAAACAACAATATTATCAATTTGATTGTCAGTAGGTGTTAATTGAATATTTATAGTTTTACTTTTATCTATTTTTAACTCTTTGATAACCTCATCGTAACCAATAAAAGAAAATTTAACTGTTACATTATCTTTTGGAAGAGTAAGCGAATAAAAACCATAGGTGTTTGTTACTGCTCCAACTGATGTGCCTGGAATCAAAATTGTGGCTCCAATTAAATCTTCCCCTGTTGATGCGTCGGTTATCTTTCCACTAATTGTCTGCTTTTTTTGTGAGTAAACAGATATACTAACTAATAGAATTAATGCAGTTATCATTACTTTTTTCATGCTCATATATTTAATTGTTAATAATTATTTCTAAATATTTTTAAAATACTTACTTTATTTTTTCACAAATATAGAATGCAAATTTCTATATGTCAAGTTATTTAGACATACAACATCTGTGTGCGATTATCAACATATTAACTTGGATATTATGTTTTTTAACACTAATCTTGTATTTTTGCAGATTATTGGCTTATTTGTGTTATTTGTCTAAAAAAGTTGTTTTTTAAGTTGAAAAATATGTTTCTTTACTTAAAAATAAAAATATGAGTTATGAATTATTCAAAACAAATTTTAAAATTATTTAATAATAGACTATTTCAGCATCTTTCATTTTGGCTGTTTTTTATATTAATTGATACAATTTCACTTCAAAATAGAATTGAAGGAGACAATTATTTTTTTGAAGTTATAATAATAGCAATACGTTATATTGCTCCTATATGCGTGGTTTATTTAAATCTGCTTATTTTTATTCCAAAATTTTTAGAAAAAAAGAAGTATTTATTATATGGATTAGCTATTTTATTGTCATATTTAATTGTAGTTTTTGCTGTTAATTATTTTTTCACAACTTTTCTTGAAGATTACTTTTCTTGGGATAATGAAACTTTTAAATCTCGTTTTGCGAAAAGTTTATTCGCATTTACTTTTATATTAACAATATTTTCTTCTCTCATTCATTTTGCAAAACAATGGGTAAGTTTAAAAGATGTAGAAATTGAATTAAACGAAGAAAAAAGTCAAAGATTGGAGGCAGAGTTAAAGACACTAAAAGCTCAGGTAAATCCTCATTTTTTATTTAACTCCTTAAATAATATTTATTCTCTTAGTTTGGATAAGTCTGATTTGGCTCCTGAAATGATTTTAAAATTATCAGAATTAATGAGTTATATGATATATGACGCACGTGCAAAAACAATTTCTATGTCAAAAGAACTAAGCTTCCTTAAAAGTCACATAGAATTAGAAAAAATAAGAGTTCAAAATAAAGTAAATGTAGAGTTTTATTCAGATAATGACGTTGAACAATATGAAATTGCACCCCTACTTTTTACTCCTTTTATAGAAAATGCTTTTAAGTATGTGTCTAAGAATGATAAATACAGTTCTTTTATAAAAATTAAGGTAGAAGGTGAGCCAAGTTGCATATTATTTTCTTGTATAAATTCAACAGAAATTGAACCTACAACCTTTGACCACGACAAGCATGGTATTGGAATTGAAAATGTTATAAAACGTTTAGAGTTAATTTATCCTTCAAAACATGAATTAAAAATTGAACATGTTAAAACATTATTTATTGTTAACTTAAAAATTATAATTTATGATAATTAATTGTCTTATAGTAGATGACGAGGAGTTAGCACAACGAGTTGTTGAAAAGTATATCTCAGATATTCCTGAATTAAATCTTGTTGCAAAATGTGATAATGCAATGGAAGCATCTTCAGCCTTGCGGGCAAATGAAATAGATTTAATTTTTTTGGATATAAATATGCCTAAAATAAGTGGACTAAATTTTCTTAGAGGATTAAAAAATCCACCAATGGTAATAATTACAACTGCTTACAGAGAGTATGCAGTAGAAGGTTTTGAGTTAGATGTAGTTGATTATTTGAACAAACCATTTTCTTTCGACAGATTTTTTACTGCTGTAAATAAAGTAATTGACAAAATGCAATTACAAGAACATAAACAAGATAATTATATTTTGCAACCCGAAATACGTCAACAAATAGAAGAATCATTTATTTTTATAAAATCTGATAAAATAACCTATAAAATTGATTATAAAGACGTATTATATATCGAATCTGTTGGTGATTATGTGAAAATAATTACATCTCAAAAAGTATATATGGCTTATCAAAGTTTAAAACATCTTGAAAGTATTTTATCAAATAAACATTTTCCAAGAATTCATAAATCATTTATTGTTGCTATTGCAAAAATAAATAGTATTGAAGGAAATATGATAAAAATAAACGATAACACAATACCTATTGGACGTAGTTATAAAGCTAATTTTTTGAAAATAGTTGACAGTTTTTCAGCTAATTAGGAATTAGATCTTTTTGAAAATAAAATTGTAAACAGATAAATACATATTCGTTTTTTTTAGAATTGTCTTCCCCTAAAATAACTTGATATAAAAATCAAACTTACACTACTCCCAATTGTTTTTATTGTGAACATATTTTTTAACTTTTTTCAATAATTCTGAAATATCGTTTTTAATATCCTCGTTTAATTCTACTGGCTCGTTGTCGTCGTATTCATTGTCGTCGGCTTCTTGTTCCTCGTATTCCTCCAACAATTTATTCTTGTTTTTAATGGTAAAAAAAATTCTAAAAAAAAAGCCAGTATAAAAATTAATTTATACAGGCTTTTTTAAATTTTATTGACAAACCATTTACCTATCTATTGGAGATTTGCTAAATGCAATCATCAGTTTAAATTTAAGCTCTTCGTTAAAATCGTCTTCGTTTTCAATAAAAGAATGTATTATCTCTTGTAAAAGTTCCTTACTAATACTACCTGCTGCAAGGTGATAGCTAATATTTTCCATTTCAAATAAAAATCTTTGAATACAGTATAAATATCCATTAAGCGATAAAAATTGCAGTCCAAGAGTTATTGAAAGTCTTTTATTTCCGTCTGAAAAGGCATGATTTTTATTTATTGACCAAATTAAATGCGTCAGTTTTTCCTCAAAATTAGAATAATATAAATCATTTTGAATTAATTCTAAGGCACTTGATAAGTATCCAATGTTTATAGTATCATAACTTCCTCCACCACTTTTTTCAACTGTTTTGCGGTGAACTTCAAGGGCTTGATTGTATGGTATGTATATTATCATATCTTAATCTCTTTCCTTTAAACGTTTTAAAGAATCTTTATATTGGTCTAATCGTTCTTCAAGCTCCATACTTTTTTCACCTAAAAATTTTTGAAAATCCTCTTCTGATACAGCTCCAATATATTCTTTTAAATTTTCGTGCAAGGCATCTCTGAAGCACATATCTCTACTTGCCATTTTTACTCGGGCTTTTTCTCTTAGTGGCTCCCAAAGTTTTTGGCTTTGAAATTGATTAAAAAGCATATCTGTTTGATATGGACTTAATTTTTTATCTATTTTTTCAGATTCTTTTTTTAACACTTCGGCAAACCCCACTTCATAACTTGATATAATATCCAATACCTCACTATACATTGTTTTTCTTACATTTTCTTTTGATTCAAGCCGAAGAACTTTACGGTATTCATTTGCATTTTCTTTAAAAATACTCTTATAAATCTTATCTGTATAAATAATATATTTTAATTTGCCCATATCTACATAATCTCTTAAAGCATCAGTAAATTCTCTACGGTAATCTTCACCTCTCATAAGGTTTATAACAAAATCCTCGTCTCGTTGGTTAATATATTTTGTATTTCCACCTGTTCTTTGATTAATAGTATCTATAACAATGTCTAATATTGCACTTCGTAATTCTACTGCCTTATCGCTACTGGTTAGTAACATTGATAGATTGAGAAAAGCACGAAAATTAAACACTCCTAACACTGTAGATTTGGTTACGAAATCGGTTTCGTTACCAAAAGTATTTGTATGTACTAATTTGTAGTCAATAAGACGTTTACCTTTCAGAACTTCGTAGCCATTTTTAGCTAATTCTTTTTCATTATTTGATAAATAGTTATCAACTGTTCGTTCGGAAATTTCAAAAAAATTAGCAATTTGCCTTTTCGTAAAGCGAAATTCCTTTTCGTATAAAACTCCTTTTAGACCAACTGCTTTTTGTATTTCCTTAACGGCATATTTGTTATTAAGAATATTTTGCCTAACTATTTTTGAATTTGTTAAATCTGTCATTGTTTTATATTGTTGTTATTTCACACTCTCCTCAACTATTTTTATTTCCTCTGATGTTGGTTAATATTAATATTTATTTTGCTTTTGCTCTAAAAATAGTTCAATATTTTTTATTAGATTTTCATTAAATTTTATCGTATATTTAAAATAAAAATTTAATCATTGCTTACCTCTCCAAAATAACGGACTGTTATATGATTGTGGTTGTCGTTTTGTGCAAAATTATTTACCTTTTTTTTATCTTTATCATAAAAAAGGAGTGTGTCGTCTAACAATTTTCCTGTTTTTTCAGATATTTTTGGGTTGGCAATTAATGCCCAAGCATCTCCAACTATTTCTTTAATTTCTTTGTAAGTCATAATATTAAATTTTAATATTTACTAAAACACAAAGTTAGAACAATTTTTATAGAAATTCATGTTTTTAGTCCCATTTTCTTTTTTTATACAAAAATTAGTTTTAACTTGTTTTGTGTTTCACTATTGTTTCACTATTTGCCAAAGGTAAAGCGAGTTAAAATACTATATATTAATAAAATAATCTATCAAATTAAAGAGTGCAGGTGGTACCACTTTGATACAAAAAGATAGAAAATTAATTTTTCTATCTTTTTTATTATTAGCACTTTAATTGAAATTTTTGAAAAAAAATATTTTTATTGCCAGTTTAATAATTTTAACAATTCCTCTTCATTTTCAAAATAGTAATCCAATTTGTGTAGTTCCGAAAATCGTGATTTTAGTGCAATAATTTCAGTCAAATAATCAAGTTGGTTGGTTGTAGAACTTATTGCTATCTGACTTATTGTATTTATTCTTTTTTTTGATAGTTCGGTTTGTCTTATTTTTGTAAGTCTATTTTTTTCTTCAAGCAAATCGTTGAGTGGAATATTGAAACTTTTTCTAATTTTCTCAAATTCAGTGTTTAAGGCTTCTGTTTTTTGCACCTTAGAATCTTTCCCCTTTTCGCTATACCACGATTGATTATTTGTATTTTCTAATTTTTTGGATAAAATTCCATAGTCTAAAATTAGTTGTTCTAAGGTGGAAAATTTACGCTCCTTTTGTTGTATCGCCCTAATAACTTTATTAATATTTATTGCCATTTTTTATTTTATTTAATATTTTCTTCAACTATTTTAATCTCTTCATCTGTAAGCTCGTAGAGTTGGTAAACCATTTGGTCTATTTCTTTTTCTAATTGGCTGGTGTCTGCCGACGGATTTTCTTTTTTTAGTGCAAGGATTTGTTCTGTTATGTTTTTTAATTCATTATCTTTTTCAATTGATAGCTCTTTTGGCAAAGGAAAATTATTTACATCGTAAACCAAAATTTTTGGAAATGCACCTTTTGTTGCTTTTGGTGATGAATTGAAATGATAAAATGTTGCCAGCTTTGAATTAATTATTGCCAAAAGACTTTCAATAGAAAAACTTTTTATATTTTCTTTAATAATAAGAATTGCGGGGTCGTTATATAACTCATCGTCTGTAATTGTTGCAAAAATTCTTGGATTTGTAATTTCTCTAATTAATATTCTTTTCCCTTTAAAATAAGTTGGATTTCGTGGGTTTGCTATACCCTCACAATAATCAATATATTCCTTCTTATTCCATTTTAAGCTATATCTAATAACATCTTCCCCATAAAGCCATTTTTTATAAGAGCTGTTTGTGTTTTCAAAATGATGATATATTCTATTTTTTATAGTATCTTCGCTTTGACCTTTATACTTATCATAAGCAATTAAACCTTGACTTGTTTCTGGAAACAAATCATTTAATATAATACGATTTGTTTTTATTTTTTTTACTATTTCAAGAGTTTTAGGTGTGAGTTTAAAAATTAAAGCCCAATTTTGATTATTCATTTCAGCAATATCTCTATTTACATAAATATATTCTCTTTTTTCTAAATACTTAAATCTTGTAATATTTTTGGTTGGTCTATATCCTAATGTATTTGTTTTTTTATTTTTAATAAACTGAAAAATTACATTTCTAACAGTTGCTTCTTCAAAAATATTTATATCTGTGCAATCCAACATTTCTGTAATTCCCCATTTTTCAAATAATTGCAAACGATAGTTTTGAGCAAAAACATTAAAAAGTATTGTATTTGGTATTATATAGCTTGATAATCCTTTTTCTTTAAGTATCTGATGACTCCTATCAATAAACCAATAATAAATTTCATAATCTGGCACTTTACTAATTTTTTGAACTAAATGTTTTCTTGCTTCCCCTTTTATAGAAACTCCATAAGGCGGATTTCCAATAACAACATCAAAACCAATATAGTTTCCTTGTTTATCCAATACTTCGGGGAATTCAAAACGCCATTCAAAGGCATTACGATATATTTCACCGTTTCTAATTTCGTTGTATTCCTCTTTAAGTTTTTCGTAGTTTTTTTTGAGTTTTGCAAGGTCTTTGTCTTTCTTTTTTTGTTCGTTTTTAGATAGTTCAAAGGCTTCCTTTTGTTTTTCTAAGCTCTCAAATTTTCCTTTTGTAATGGCAAGCTCTTTTTTTATTTTTGAGTTTTCAAAAAGCTGGTTATTAAACTTTTCTTTAATGTCTTTTATTTTTTTACGCAACTCTCTTTTATCATCTTTTTGTTTTACTTGGTGGTAGCTTTTTATTGCTTCTTGATATTCTTTTATGCTTACTCCTGTATCTTTTAATATTTTAGAAAGTTCGGTGTCCAAACCAAAACGGCTAATCAAAGAATTTCCTGTTTTTATGTTTATGTCTATGTTTGGCAGAGTTTCCAGATTGTTGTTATCTTTATAATAAGCATTTTTCAATAGCTCTATCCACAAACGCAAGTGTGTAATTTTTACCGATTTAGGGTTTATATCTACTCCAAAAAGACAGTTTTCTATAATTGTTTTCTTTTCGTTAAAAATTGCTTTTTGTATTTTATTTTTTTCGCTTATTATTTTATTTTCGGTATCTAATGTGTAGGTAAAAAGCAAGTTATTTTCTGTTATTACAAGAGAATCGTTATCTATTTTTGCCACACAATTTAATAATTCACCGTTTTCGTCGGCAAGAATTTTCAGCTCACTTTTTATTGCAATAATCTCATTAAGAGAACTTACCAAAAAATGCCCGGAACCTACTGCGGGGTCAATAATTTTCAGACTATTTATTACAGCATTATATTCTAAGTTGTTGGTATTGGTGTGGTCTCTCTCTGCTGTTATGTAATTTTTTAGTGATGAAAATTCTTTAAGTTTAAGGTTGTATTTTTCATTATATTTTTGAATAACAGCCCTGCGTATAGTTTCACGAGCCATGTATTCGGTAATAAATCCGGGTGTAAAAAACGAGCCATCTTTATAACCATTAATTTTTTCAAAAACAAGTCCTAAAACCGATGCGTTTATTAGCTCGCCTTTTTCAGTATAAATCTCATCTTCGGTGTGAGAAGCAAAATTGTAAGCGTCCAAAAATTTTAAAAGATAATCCAAAGTAGGGAGTTCTTTATCCTCTTCGTTGGAAAGAACCGTTCCGTCCATCAAAGGCAAAGTAAGATTGTCTTTCAATGCGGAAATAAAAGCAACTTGTTTCTCTAAATCAGAAGGTTCAAAAAGCGAGCTATTGAGGTAAGGAATATCCGGATAACGCTCAATAATTCTTGCTTTTCTGTTTTCAACAGGCAAATTAAGCACTTCAAAAAACATAGTGTCTAAAATATCAAATTCAGTTACTTTATTGTAACTCAAAAACTTGTATTTTTCATCGTTATTATGATAAGCAACTAATTGTCCTTCAAGCAATTTTAAGAACAGTAAGCGGTTTATCCATGTAAGCACTAATTCCAACGAAATTTCATATAATTGTTGTTCGTAGGTGTTGCCATAATTTTTTTTATCTTTATAATCGTCTAATGTTCCGTGCGATTCTATTTTAGCTTTTACGTTTTCAAGCATCGAACCTTCGTCTGGTTTTTTCTTTTCTTTTATGAGTTTTTTTCCACCGTCTTTTTGTTCCTCCAACCCCATAATATGCAAAAGTTCTTTGAAAAACTTAGTATTCAGCTTATTACTGTCAATTTTTACCTTCTTTTTTAGTAGCGAAGCACTTGATAATTGTTTAAAAAGAGAGATTAATTCGGTTGTTTTTTTGTCTTTATAGTCTTGTAAATTAAAATGTGTTGCTCTAAGTTCTGCATTGGAATTATCTATAAATGGTTTTGCAATATTATCATAAAAATTTTGAGTAGAGTTGTCTGTATGGCTTTCGTTAAAATATTTACGGAGTTCTTTATTTTTGAAAAAAATAGTATTAAAGTCCTCTGCATCAAAGATATACCAGCTATATCCATTTGTAATAACAAGATTTTTAAGAGAGTTGTTTCCTGCAATACGCTCTTGCATAAAATAATAAATGATTTGATGCAATGGCTTAACATTTAGATTTTCAATAGAAACCATATCTCTTTTTTCGTTGCTTGATTTTGTCTCAATCAGAACTTCAATTTTATCATCAACTATTACTGAAAGGTCTATATTGTTTTTTTCAAAACCAAGTGTATAGTTTTGGTAATCAGTATTTTTTAGAAACTCCATAATAAATGTCCGTTCGGAATGTTCTTCTTTCTTGTCCACTGATTTGTCTAATTCAGAGAGTAAAAAATTTATGTTTTTCTGAAAATTTAAAAGAATTTTGTTATCAATAGTTTTTTGGTCTTTTGCAAATTTTATTTCGGGAGTATTTATTTTGAATTTCATTTTTTTATTGGAGGATAATATAAATATATTAAATTATTTGCTACAAAAATAACTAATTTATTGAAATAATCAAATTTAGGAAATGATTAAAATATTGGTTTAAAAATAATTTTTGTTGTTCTTATCAATAGTTCGTCAAGTTTTTATTTAATGTTTTGATTTTCAGTAAATTAACTGCAATAATTTATTGAAATTTATTCTTATCATAAATGATTGATTTATTGTATTTTAATAAAAAACTAAAGACTATAAACTAAAAACTTAACGAAGTGTTGTCTTCTTAAAATAACATTTTTTCAGCTACAAGCAAATATAAATAAACTTATTTTTTATCTTCTTTTTATTTTAGATAACTTTTTTATATCTTTGTTTTTTAGGCATATTCTATATTATATTAACAATATAAAACATTTAAAATGAAATATTTTTTAACATTATTTTTAACAGCCTCTGTGTTGTATTTGTCGGCACAACTGCCATCAAGTTTTGATTTGAGAGACTACGACAGTGAAAATTACGTATCCACCGTAAAAAGCCAGCAAGGCGGAACTTGTTGGACTCATGGAACAATGGCATCTATGGAAAGTAATTTGATGATAACAGATATTTGGACAGCAAATGGTGAAACGGGTGAGCCAAATCTTGCCGAATATCACTTAGACTGGTGGAATGGCTACAACGACTACAACAACGATGACGCCAATATTCAAGGCAGTGGATTAGAAGTGCACATGGGAGGAGATTACAGAGTATCAACAGCCTATCTTTCTCGTCTTGAGGGAGCTGTTAGAGATATTGACGGCCAGTCATACGACACACCGCCAGAAAGATATAACACTGATTATCATTTTTATTACGCCAAAAATGTAGAATGGTATAACACCGAAGAAGACTTATCAAAAATAGATACTCTTAAAACTAAAATAATGAATTATGGAGCAATGGCAACCTGCATTTGCTACGACGGAGCTTTTATTGATGGAAATTATAATCATTATCAGCCAGCATTAAGCTCTGCATTGCCAAACCATTCAGTAACAATAATTGGCTGGGACGACAACCATAGCACACAAGCAGCCGAAGACGGAGCATGGCTTGTTAAAAATAGTTGGGGAACAGACTGGGGATATGATGGCTATTTTTGGGTTTCTTATTATGATAAATGGTCTGGAAAAGAGGTAGATATGGGGGCGGTTTCTTTTATTGATGTAGAACCTTTGCAATATTCCAAAGCATACTATCACGATTATCATGGGTGGAGAGACACAAAATTGGACAGCGATTCTGCTTTTAATTCTTTTAATGCAAAAGAATCTACTTGGATAAAAGCTGTTAGTTTTTTTGTTGATAGTATTAATCTTGATTATACTATAAAAATATACGATGTTTTTGATGGCAACAATCTTCAAAATGTAAGAGCAATTCAGCATGGAAGCATTTTACACAGAGGATTTCATACCGTAGATTTAGATATGCCAGTAAGCATTCATGATGGAGACAATTTTCATGTTTTTTTATATCTATCCAAAGGAGGTCAGCCTTACGACAGAACTTCCGATGTGCCAGTTCTTTTGGGAGCAGAACCAACAAAAATAATTGTAGAATCTACTGCAAATGAGGCGGAAAGCTATTATTTTGAAAATGGAGAATGGAACGATTTATATTTCTACGACGATCCTTCAAGTTTTGATAATACAGGAAATTTTTGCATAAAAGCTCTTGCCGAAGAAACTGACAACGGAGATTATGGAGTAATATTTTCAATAAAAAACATGGAAGGGCAAGCAATTTCTGATGCAAATATAAGTTTTAATTCTATAAATAAAATTTCTGATATTAGTGGCGAAGCTGTGTTTTTGGATATTTCAAACCAAACAGAGCTTGAATATACTATTTCGGCAGACGGATATTATAGTCAAACTGCAAATATTATGCTAAATTCTGACTCCCATACCGAAGAGATAATTTTAGAAAACAACGTAAGTGTTTGCTCAACCAAAGAGGCAGTTGTTAGTATTTATCCAAATCCTGCAAAAGACTTTTTTTATATTTATATAAATGATTTAACAAAAAATGCTAGTTATAAAGTGTTAAATATTAGCGGTCAAGAAGTTTGTTCGGGTAAAATAATTTCTAATTCAACAACAGTAAATACAACAGATTTGCCAAGTGGAATTTATTTTGTAAATATAAAAACAGAAACAAGTATTCCTAATTTTAAAATTATCATAAAATAAAAAAAAGAGTTTTTAGTTTTTGGTGTTTAGTTGGCTTTCGCCTGAAAATATAATTGTCAGCAGTAAAGCAACAATCAAACAATAAAACACTTCTTACTTTATAGATAAAATTTATTTTCGTAAAAGATATAAATGCAAAATAAAATTCTTGATATAATAATTTCTCCTCCGAAGATTGTTCGTTCGGCATTTCCAAATTTTGTTTGGGAAAAGTCTGAAAATGAGAATAATATATATTTAACTTTTGACGATGGACCTTCGGAGGAGTTAACTTTTTGGATACTTGACGAATTAAAAAAATATAATGCAAAAGCTACATTTTTTTGTGTGGGCGACAATGTTGCAAAATATCCCGAATCGTATAATAGAATTTTACAAGAAAATCATTCTGTTGGAAATCATACATTTAACCACTTAAATGGTTATAAAACAAAAAGCTCTGATTATATAAATAATTTTGCCAAAGCAAATGAAATTATTGATTCAAATTTATTTCGCCCCCCTTATGGACGAATAAAAAAAAGCCAAGCAAAGGAAATTCTTAAATCAAAAAAGATTATAATGTGGAACGTCCTTAGCTTGGATTATAGTAATAAAATTAGTCCGCAACAATGTTTTGAAAATATAAAAAAATATACTACTTCTGGTTCTATAATTGTTTTTCACGATAATAAAAAAGCAGAAAAAAACATGAAATACGCTCTCCAAAAAACTTTGGAATATTATTCTGAAAAAAATTATACTTTTGAAAAAATAGTTGTAAAATAAGCAAATGATTAATTTATAACATTGTAGAAATAATATCAAAAATATTATTTTTCGTATTTTTGAATAAGTTTAATATTAGAATTTTCAATTTCAGTAAGTTCGGCATCAACATTTGTTTTAGTGCCTTTATACCAATCGCAGTTGCCAAAATAATTTTTCAAGTCTTCTGATTTAAAAGTATAACCATGACGTGCATAAATTTCATTTCTCATTAATCTTAATTGTAGTTTATTAGCTTTTTCAACATCGCTGTCGGATAGTTTTCTTAAAGATGCGTTGGCAAAAACTCCATTTCTCGCCCCATCGTAAGGAATTTTGGTAGAACAAGTTATAATATTATTATTAAGTTCGTATTTTCCTTCTGGCAACATTTCGCTATTGCTCCAGTCTTCGTATAATACATCGTCAGTAGAACTTACTTCAACCACATAATTAGTTAGTTCAAAACCAGTATTTGTTGTATTAAAATCGTATTTATAATACTTATCGGAGTAAAAAGTATCATCTTGCATTCTTGCATCACCGTCAGAATCATCTGAGGCTTCATAGTAAGAATAATAATAGCTGTAAATAAAATCTCCGAGACAAATAAAATCGTCTGTATCAACAATTTGAATGCCAGAGTAGTCTTCCTCAAATCCGTCGCTATATCCATTTCTTAAATCAGAAAAATTCCATTTTATAAATAAAATATTTTTGCCATTAATTTTTCTTGTTTCAAATTCGTAAGAAGTTTTGTATTCATCTGCAATAAGATAGTCTTCGTTAAGGAAATAGACGTTATTGTTTTTGTCTATCAAAAATAAATTCATATCGTATGAATAAATTTTCAGGTCGGAATTTTCAATATCAAACAAATAATCTTCTTCAATTTCTATACCATCTGTTTTTTCTAATTTGTATGATTTTAAGCTAAATAAAGTTTCTTCAGACGTTTTATCCAAAACATTTGAGTTGTTTTTGGAGCTATTATTATTGCTTTCTGAATTTTTTTCAGATTTTGAAGAACTGCCACAGGCTGCTAACAATATAATTATTAATGATAATAATGCAAATTGTGTTTTTTTCATAATATAAATTATTTATGGGTTTATAAAAAAATTCATTACAAAAATAATGTAAGATAATTAAAGACAAAATAATCTGACATTTTATTTTCATAAATTCATATATAGTTTTAATTTTAAGCTGATTGCATTTTTTTTATTTATATCTGTAGTTAAAATATTCTGAATTTAGTCTGAATATATTTATAGTTGCCAAGTTTTAATTATGTGTAAATAATTTGAAATTATAATTACTTAATTTTTCAATAATTCTAATTACACTTCTCCAAATACTCAAGAACTAATATAAAATTCTCATACTTGCAAATTTATAAAAAATTAATATTCATATTTGTAAACATATTAGGGGGCTAATAAGAGAGGCTTGTGCAAGCAATTTTGTTTCGTGCAAGCCTTTTGCTTTTAATAAGTTTTAATATTACAACATTTCGTTAAGTTTTTAGTCTTTAATTAAAATGCAATAAGTTAGTTATTTATGGTAGGAGTAAATTTCAATAAATTATTGCAGTTATTTTTTTGAAAAATTAGAACATTAAATGAAAATTTAACGAACTATTGTATTAATAATAGAATTCTAATTAAACATCTTCAAAAACTCAATAGCAGATGTAAAATTCTCATATTAATAAAATTCATAAAAAAATAATATTCATATTTGCAAATATATTAGGGGGTTAATTAAGAGAGGCTTGTGCAAGCAATTTTGTTTCGTGCAAGCCTTTTGCTTTTTGTGTATTCTAATATAATCTCCATAAATTCTAATTAGGACAATACAAATACTCAAGTTGCCCAAAATAAGCTATTTTTTATAATTATATTTGTGATTATATAATTGTAATAATTTAGTTTCTAACCCCACAAATACACACAAATTATGAAAAAATTAAAAGTTACTTTTTTATTTTCTCTTCTAATACTTTTTGTTTTCAACAGTTATTCTCAAAATACAGACAAAAATAATACAAGTGAAACAACAATAGAGGAAAACTGCTCAAGTTGTGATACTGAAATTCCAGACGACTATGAGGGACCAAGAGTTGTAAAAACTTTAAAACATAAATCAAATGTTAATTCTTTAATGTATAGCGATTTAGAAAAAAAGTATAGACAAACAATATATACCAATGCTGGACACAAAGGAACGGCACCAACAGTAACAGTTACACAAACCTGTGCACCCGATTATTTGTCATACGACTTAGAAATTGAAGTTACAGATTTAGGAACTGCAACAGGTGTAGATATTACAGATGGAACAACAACCTATGAAACAAATGTTGGATTAGGAACTTATACTATTAGTGGCTTAACTGCCGGAATAACTTTACATGTTTTTGACAATGCAGTGCCAACAGACGAATATACCGAAGTTATTGCAATGTGCGATGTTTGTAATAGCCCATCTCTACCCTCCGACGAATGTGCAGATGCTCCTATGATTGACTTATCGCAACCTTTTGCAGGAAGCACCAACTGCTCTTACACAGTGAGTTCCGATGCTGATTATTGTGGCTTTTCTATAAATAATGACTCTTGGATTAGATTCCAAGCTGCTGCAACTGATGTTGAGTTAGAATTTGAAGTAGATGATTGTAACGGAGGCTCAAATGGTATTCAGTTGGCTGTTCATAGTGGTTCTTGTGGTTCACAAACTTTAATACCTGGTAGTTGCGAAAATCCATCGTCAGACCCCAATGTTTCAGAAACAAACACTTGGTCGTTCTCTGGCTTAACTGTTGGTGGAATATATACAATTAGAATAGATGGCTATGCCGGACAACTTTGTAATTACTGGTTTACTCCCATTTCAGGAGTGGTAATTATTCCGCCAAACGACGATTGTGAAAATGCTACTGAATTAACTTGTGGAATGGGAAATAATATAATTTCAAACCTACAAGCAAGTAATGGTGATGTTGCAGGTTTACCATCATGCAATGGTGCTACTTATGAAGATGGAGTTTGGTATAAATTTGCAGGAACAGACCAATCTGTAACTTTAAGCACCGATAATGCCGGAACAAACTTTGATACAGAAATTTCAGTATTCTCTGGGTCATGTGGGGCTTTTACCTGTGTAGGCTCAGATGCAGACAGTGGAACTGGAGAAACCTCAGAAATAACTTTTAATGCTGTTAGTGGAACAGATTATTATATTTATTTAGATGGTGATGCAGGAGCCGAAGGACAATTTGAACTTAGTATTTCTTGTGCTGTAATACCAACCCCTACAATAACCGTTCAACCAACAGACCAAACAGTTTGTTTAGAAACAGAAGCAGTAGCCTTCTCTCTAACAGCAACTGATGCAGATTCATACCAATGGCAAATAAATTCCTCTGGTTGGACTGATATTATTAATGGTGGCGTTTACACAAATGCAACAACAAACACTCTTAATATTTCTGATGCAACTGGATTAATTGGAACTCAATACAGATGTAATGTTACAAATACTCAAGGAACAACTACAAGTAATATTGTTACTATTGTTGATGGTTCACCTGTTGCACCAACTTCTTTATCAGCAACTTTTACTACAATAATAGAAGGAGGAAGCACAACATTGTCATATACAGGTGGTTCAGGTGATAGTTTTGAATGGTACACAGGCTCTTGCGGTGGAACATCAGCAGGTTCAGGACAAGACTTAGTCGTTTCACCAGCCACAACTACAACTTATTATGGTCGTTGGGAAAATACTTGCGGAGAATCAGCTTGTTTAAGTATTGAAATTACTGTAAACCCACTTCTTTATACCGTTTCGGGAACTTTAAAATACGACAATACTGCACAAAACCCTCTTGCTATTCAAACGATAAAACTAATGGACGGTGCAACAGAAACGGCAACAGCAACAACTGATGCAAGTGGTAATTATTCATTTGCAAATATTCCAAACGGCGATTATGTTGTAACTCCCGAAGTTTCATTAGACTGGAAAGGCGTTACAGCAATGGACGTTACACACTACCGAAAACACATTACTGCAATTACCCTATTAACAGATTTAAGATGGCGTTCGGGAGACATTGTTTCGCCTGCACTAATGACCCTAAACCCAACAGTTACAACAGCCGATTTAACTCCTATATTCCAACGTATTGTAACCGAAATATCTACATTCACCGAAGTAGCTGATTTTGCATACTCCGACGGAGCAGTAACAGTAGCAGGAGCAGACGAAACTGTTGCTATGAGAGCA
>Ga0193956_1000273_pt1 | contig 24827 bp, 25 predicted proteins | sample BB_7_MG_FD_140358 | JGI IMG/M metagenome (GOLD analysis project Ga0193956, IMG submission 140358) | Microbial mat bacterial communities from the Broadkill River, Lewes, Delaware, United States - BB_7_MG | ecosystem: Environmental > Aquatic > Freshwater > River > Microbial mats | place: USA...
ACAACAAATTGGTTATAACCCTGAAATCATTTTAGCAGGAAGAAGACTAAATGATAATATGGGTATTTATGTAGCTAATCAAGTTATTAAACTTATGATTAAAAAAGGTCATAAAATAGAAGGATCAAAAGTACTTATGTTAGGAATAACATTCAAAGAAAACTGTCCTGATATTAGAAACTCAAGAGTTATTGATGTAATTGAAGAACTTCAAGAGTTTGGTTGTGATATTACAGTAAGTGACTATTGGGCTGATAAAGATGAAGTAAAACATGAATACAATTTAAGCTTAGATAATGATGTAAATTATGATGATTATGAAGCTATTGTAATGGCCGTTTCTCATGATAAATATAAAAATTTAGAGTTTTCAAATAAGAATCAAGTAGTTTATGATATTAAATCTATTTTAAAAAATAGTGATGGTAGGTTGTAATGAACACATTAAGTATAGCAAAAGAAGTTTTTGAAATAGAAGCAAAAGAAATAGCAAGTTTATCAAATCTTTTAAGTGATGATTTTGAACAAAGTATAAATGCTGTACTTAATACTACAGGTAAGTTTATCATTTCAGGTATGGGAAAATCAGGAATAATAGGTAAAAAAATAGCTGCAACATTAGCTAGTACTGGAACACCTAGTTTTTTCTTACATCCTGGTGAGGCTTATCATGGTGATTTAGGAATGATTGAAAAAGATGATATTGTTTTACTTATATCAAATTCAGGTGAAACAGATGAAGTTTTAAAACTTATTCCTTTTTTGAAAAATCAAGGAAATATCACTATTTCAATGACTGGTAAACCAAACTCTACTTTAGCACAAAATACAAACTATCACTTAAATGTAGCAGTTAAAAAAGAAGCTTGTCCTTTACAACTTGCACCAACAAGTTCTACTACAGCAACTTTGGTTATGGGTGATGCTATTGCAGTTGCTTTAATGAAACTAAGAGATTTTCAAGATAAAGATTTTGCTCAATTTCATCCTGGTGGTAGTTTAGGAAGAAGACTACTTACAAAAGTAGAAAATGTTATGAAGAAAGATAATCTTCCTATTTCTAATAAAAATGAAAATATAAAAACAGTGATTCATAAAATTACAGATGGTAAGTGTGGTCTTGTAGTAGTTTTAGAAGACAATAAAATAGCTGGTGTAATAACAGATGGTGATATAAGAAGAGCTATGGAGAGTAGTGAAGATAACTTCTTTTCATTAGATGCAAGTGACCTTATAAGCAAAAATCCTAAAACAATAAATAAAAATGAAAAACTAACAGTAGCAAGTGATATCATGAATCAAAATAAAGTAAATTCACTTTTGGTTGTAGATGATGAACTTAATTTTGTTGGTGTAGTTCAAATGTATGATTTAGGTATATAAATGAAGAAAGTCATAATTATACCTGCAAGACTTAACTCTTCAAGACTTCCAAATAAAGTAATCCTTGATTTAAAAGGTAAAACAGTTGTTCAAAGAGTTTATGAAAGATGTATACAAGCTAAAAATATTGATGAAGTATTTATAGCAACTGATAATCAAAAAGTAAAAAATATTTGTGAACCTTTTACAAAAAATATAATTATGACAAAAGATACTCATGAATCAGGTACAGATAGAATAGCAGAAGCAGTTGAAAATATAGACTGTGATATCGTTATAAATGTACAAGGTGATGAACCATTTATTGATATAGAACTTATAGAAGAATTAGCGAATTCATTTGATGAAAATACTACTATGGCAAGTGCTATGCATAAAATAGAATTAGTAGAAGATTTAAAAAACTCAAATGTAGTGAAAGTTAATATTGATAAAAATTCTAATGCTATATATTTTTCAAGATCAATTATCCCATATCATAGGGATAAATGGGATGCTTTAATAAATCATCATATAAAAGTTCCTGAACCTTTGAAATTCTATAGACATCTTGGTATTTATGCATATACAAAGGGTTTTATAAAGACATACTCAAATATGGAACAAACATATTTAGAAAGAGTAGAAAAACTAGAGCAACTAAGAGTAATAGAAAATGGTTATAAGATAAAGATGATAGAAACAGACTATAACTCAATAGGAATAGATACTATTGAAGACTATCACAAAGCATTGGAGCTTTTATAATGATATTTAAAAAAGATAATTGTAAACAAAAAGCACAAAATATTAAAGCTATAATTTTTGATATAGATGGAGTTATGACTGATGGAGGGATTATCTATGATGATTCAGGACTAGAGTATAAAAGATACAATGTAAAAGATGGTCAAATAATATCTCATCTAAAAAGACTTGGTTTTGTAGTTGCTGCTATCACAGGTAGAGAATCTGATGTTGTAAAAAACAGATGTAATGAGCTAAAACTTAACTTTCATAGACATGGAGTGAAAGATAAGCTTGTAGAGTATGAAGACTTTAAAAATGAGTATAAACTAAAAGATGAGCAAATAGCATATATAGGTGATGATATTATAGATTTATCTATTTTAGTAAGATGTGGCTTAAGTGCAACTCCATCTGATGCGAGAGAATATATGAAAGATAATGTAGATATTGTAACTATTTCAAAAGGTGGTAAAGGTGTTTTTAGAGATGTAGCTGATTTTATTTTGGAATCGCAAAATCTTTTAGAAAAACTTATAAATGATAGTAAAAAGGTTGATATAAATGGATAATGAAGAGCTTTACCAAAAATTAAAAGAAAGAAAGTTTATACTTTCAGGACCATGTGTTATAGAAAATGAATCTATGATTATGAATTTAGCTGAAAATATCAAAAAGTTAACAGAAGAGTTAGGTTTCACATATATTTTTAAAGCTAGTTTTGACAAAGCAAATAGAACATCTATAAGTAGCTATAGAGGTCCAGGACTTGAAGAAGGCCTTAGAATACTTGAAAGAGTAAAAAAAGAGTTTAATCTTCCTCTTACAACTGATATTCATGAACCAAATCAAGCAAAACCAGTAGCTGAAGTAGTAGACATACTTCAAATACCAGCTTTTCTTTGTAGGCAAACAGATCTTTTAGTAGAAGCTGCTAAAACAGACAGAATAATAAATATCAAAAAAGCACAGTTTTTAGATGGTAAAGATATGATTCATCCTGTAAATAAAGTAAAAGATAGTGGAAATGACAAGATTATGCTAACAGAAAGAGGTAGTATGTTTGGTCTTGGAAACTTAGTAGTTGATTTTAGACAAATTATAGATATGAAAGAGTTTGGATATCCTGTAGTTATGGATGTAACGCACTCTACTCAAAAACCAAGTGCTTTAGGTGGTACAAGTGGTGGAGATAGAAAATATGCTCCATACATGGCAAAACTAGCAAATGCAGTTGGTGTAGATGGCTTTTTCTTTGAAGTACATGAAAACCCAGAAGAGGCTTTAAGTGATGGACCTAATATGGTTTATTTAAAAGATTTTAGAGATATTTTAGAGAGTATAAAATGAAAGGTATAATATTAGCTGGAGGAAGTGGAACAAGACTTTATCCTATCACAAGAAGTACGTCTAAACAATTACTTCCAATATATGATAAACCAATGATTTTTTATCCATTATCTGTTTTAATGTTAGCAGGTATTAAAGAAATTTTAATTATTACAACACCCGAAGATAATAATAAGTTTAAAGAACTTTTGGGTGATGGTAGCGATTGGGGTATAAAACTAGAATATAAAGTACAACCTAGTCCTGATGGTCTTGCACAAGCTTTTATATTAGGTGAAGAGTTTATTGGAAACGACAGTGTATGTTTAGTTCTTGGTGATAATGTTTTTTATGGTCAAGGTTTTAGACTTATGCTTGAAAATGCGGCTTCAATAAAAGATGGTGCTGTAGTATTTGGATATCAAGTAAAAGATCCTGAAAGATTTGGAGTTGTAGAGTTTGATAGAAATAGAAAAGCAATAAGTATAGAAGAAAAACCAACTAACCCAAAATCTAACTATGCTGTAACGGGATTATATTTTTATGATAACAGTGTTGTAGAAATAGCTAAAAATGTAAAACCATCACATAGAGGTGAGTTAGAAATCACAACTGTAAATGAAGAATACCTAAAAAGGGGTAATCTAAAAGTAGAACTTTTAGGTCGTGGTTTTGCATGGCTTGATACAGGTACTCATGATAGCTTAATAGAAGCTGGACAATTTGTACAAACTATAGAGCATAGACAAGGATATAAAATAGCTTGTCTTGAAGAAATAGCATATTCTAAAGGTTGGATTACTAAAGAAAAAGTATTAGAAATAGCTAAACCACTTTCTAAAAATGGATATGGTCAATATTTATTAGATTTGATAAGAGATGAAAATGTTTAATAATGAAAATACAAGAATTAAAATTCAGTACAAGCGAGGCACTAAATGCTGAGTCGTAAAACAATACTAGTAACAGGATGTGCAGGATTTATAGGTGCAAACTTTGTACCATACTTTCTAGATACTCATAAAGATATAAATATAGTAAATATAGATTTATTAACATATGCAGGGAACCTAGAAAACCTAAAAGAGTGTGAAGATAATCCAAGATATAAATTCATAAAAGGTGACATCTGTAATAGAGAACTAATAGAGTTTATATTTACTGAATATGATATAAAAGGTGTAATTCACTTTGCAGCAGAATCACATGTAGATAACTCTATTAAAAACCCAGGAGTATTTGTACAAACAAATGTAAATGGCACATATACTTTAGTAGATGTTGCTAAAAAATATTGGATGAATAAACCATTTGAATATAAAGATGATTATAATAATTGTAGATTTCATCATATAAGTACAGATGAAGTATATGGAACACTAAGTGATAATCCAAAAGATTTATTTACAGAATCAACTCCTTATGCTCCTAACTCTCCATATTCAGCTTCGAAAGCATCAAGTGATATGATCATCAGATCTTATGTGGAAACATTTGGTATGAACTGTGTTATTACAAACTGCTCAAATAATTATGGACCAAAACAACATGATGAAAAGCTAATTCCTACAATTATAAGAAATGCTCTAAAAGGAAATCCAATTCCAATCTATGGTGATGGGAAAAATATTAGAGATTGGTTATATGTACTTGATCACTGTAAAGGTATAGATATTGTTTATCATACAGGAAAGACAGCAAATACATATAATATTGGTGGAAGAAATGAAAGAACAAATTTACAAATAGTAGATGCAATCTGTACAATCTTAGATGAAAAAGTTCCATCAAAAACTCTAAAATCATATAAAGAATTAATTACCTTTGTAGAAGATAGAGCAGGACATGATAGAAGATATGCAATTGATGCAACAAAGCTTGAAGATGAACTTGGTTGGAAAGCGGATGAGAACTTTGATACAGGAATTGTATTGACTGTGGATTGGTATTTAGGGAAGTATGATGCAAAATAATCGACCTACTCACGTTACAAAAACATATATGCCAAGTAAAGAGAAGTATCAAAAATATGTAGATGAAATTTTTGAAAGTTCTTGGATAACAAACAATGGTCCAAAGCTCCAAGAGCTAGAAAAAAGACTTGCTGATTATCTGGGTGTTAAAAATGTAGTATTGGTATCAAATGGTACAGTGGCTCTTGAAATAGCATATAGAACATTAGGAATAAAAGATTTTGCTATAACTACACCATTTTCATTTGTAGCGACTACAAGTTCACTTGTAACAAATGGTATTAAACCTATTTTTGTAGATATAAATAAAGATACATACAATATAGATGTTGAAAAAATAGAAGATAGTATCACTAAAAATACTTCAGCAATTGTTCCTGTACATGTATTTGGTAATCCTTGTGATGTAGAAAAAATAGATGAGATAGCAGAAAAACATGACCTAAAAGTTGTTTATGATGCAGCTCATGCTTTTGATGTAAAGTACAAAGGTGAAAGTGTATTAAACTATGGTGATATATCAACTTTGAGTTTTCACGCTACTAAACTTTTTCATACTATTGAAGGTGGAGCTTTAATCATAAATGATGATGAACTAGTTCAAAAAGCTAGATATCTTATAAATTTTGGTATTCAAAATACAGAGTCAATTCCAGAGCTTGGAACAAATGCAAAAATGAATGAGTTTGAAGCAGCTATGGGACTATGCGTACTAGATGAAATAGAAAATATAAAGCAAGGTAGAAAAAAAGTAGTAGACACTTATACATCTGAGCTTGAGGGATATGTAAAGTTTCAAGATATTGATGAAAATGTAGAGTTAAATAATAGCTACTTTCCAATAGTTTTAAAGAGTGAAGAAGAACTTTTAAAAGTACAAAAAGCTTTAAATGATGAAAATATATTTCCAAGAAGATACTTTTATCCATCACTTGATACTTTGGATTATATTGAGCCAAAACAAGAATGCAAAGTATCAAGAGATATAAGTAGAAAAATACTTTGTTTACCTTGCTATCCTAATTTAGTAGAAGATAAACAAAAAAAAATTAACCAAATTATAAGGAGAAAATTATGAAAATTTTAGTTAGTAGTATAGGTAGTCTTGTTGGGCAAAACATTCTTGATGTTTTAGAAAGTGAGAAATGTTATCGGCGAGACTTAGTGACGATTATAGGTACAAATAGTATTGCATTAAATCCTATGAATTTTAGATGTGATAAATGTTATTTACTTCCTAATACTGCAGAAAGTGAATTTGTTGATAAAATGATAGAAATCATTAAAGTAGAAAAACCAGATTTAATATTAAGTGGAAGAGATGAAGATACTGAAGCATTGGCAAAACTAATGTTAGACAATCCTGAATTACCAGGAAGATTACCTTATGGTAATATAAAAACTATACAAGCAGCATTAAATAAATTAAAGACTTGGGAGTTTTGCCAAAGAAATAGTTTACCATTCGCAGATACATTTGTTTTAGGTAAAACTGGTGATATTAAAGATTTTAAAGATTTTATTGATAAACACTCATTTCCTTTAATTGCTAAACCAATTGAAGGGTTTGCTTCTAAAGGTGTAGTTTTTGCAAGAAATGAAGAGGAAGCAATGAGAGTAGTTGAGTATGAAAACTATATGGTTCAGGAGTATTTAGGTGATGGGGAGAAGTTAAAAAAGTATTTTGAGCAATATTCAGAGAATGTACCATTATTTACAAGTGCTCCAAATATTTTTCATCACTCTTGTCATACAATAATTTCTCCTGATGGTTCAATTGACGAAGTTTTTATTTCAAGAAATGAGCATGAAAATGGAGTGACAGTTGGATTTAAAAGAGTATATGATGAAGAATTAGAATCAATTACTAAGAGATATGCCGAAGCAGTATTTAAAGAAGGTGGATATGGACCAATTACTGTTCAATTAAGAAAAGATGTAAATGGATTTTATAAAGCACAAGAAATGAATATGAGAACTAATGGTAACACATATCCTAGGTTTTTAATGGGACAAGATGATTTAGGTTTGATGATTAATAATTTATTTAAAGATAAAGAGTTTCCAATTCATAAAGATGGCTTAAATAGTAGTGAATTTGTGATTGGTAAAAGTTTATCTAGTAATGTAATCTCACTAGAAAATGTTAATAAACTTAAAGAAAATAAAGAATTAAAAATAAATGAATAAAGAAATTAATATTTTATCGAATTTATTAGAATTTGTAACAGAGTTTAAGTTTGAAAATTTAGGTAAAGATATTATAAACGTAGTACAAATGTCTTTTATCGATACTCTTGCAGTAACACTTGCAGGGGCTGATGAAGAATGTTCTAAAATATTACAAAAAACATACTTAAAGTTTAAAGAGACAGAAGGGATACCTATTTTAGGTACTCCTTTTAGCTCTACTCCAGAAATAGCAGCATTATTAAATGGAACATCATCTCATGCGTTAGACTTAGATGATACTGGTGCTTCAACACAAGGGCATCCAAGTGCTATTATTTGGTCAACTATTTGGGCTTTTATGGATGAAAAAACTAATGATAAAGATATTATTAGTTCATATGTAATAGGAGTAGAAGTTATGTCTAAACTTTCAAGAGCTTTACCAAAATTACATCTTAAAGGATGGCATCCTTCTTCTGTAATAGGAATTGTAGCTGCGACTGTTTCAGTTTCATATTTATTAAAACTGAATAAGGATAAAATGGCTTATGCAATCGGTTTAGCAACATCAATGTCTTCTGGGTTGGTATGTAACTTTGGTTCAATGACAAAACCTTTTCATATAGGGAAAGCCTCTTCTAATGCTGTTCAAGCAGTTAAATTAGCTCAAAATAATTTTACTTCTTCTATAAATATTTTAGATGATAAAAATAAAAGTTTTTTAACAAGTATCTTTGGAAAAGATGAAGTAAACTATACTGAATTAATAAAACCGTGGAAACATCCTTTGGCAATTAATAAATTTGGGTTAAATTTTAAGAGATATCCATGTTGTGCTTTGACACATAGATCGCTCGATATTATGTTAGAACTATTATCTTTAAATAATATTGATACTTCATTGATTGAAAAAGTTATTTGTAGAGTTCCACCTCGGGCTACAAAAGTTTTGTTTTATAAATATCCAAATAAAGGCTTAGAAGGTAAATTCTGTATGCCTTTTGTCTTGTCATGTGCTTTAAAGTTTAAAAAGGTTACTCCTTCTATGTTTACTGATAATTTAGTTGTTGATAAAGAATTATTGTCATTAATAAGTTTAATAGATTTTGATGAACATGAAGACTGGATAGATGGTGAAAATGATTGGAGACCAGATATTGTTAAAATTATTCTAAAGGATAAGAGTGTTTATCAAGGAGAATGTGTATATCCAAAAGGACATGCAAAACGACCAATGGACTTAGAAAACTTATCGTTAAAGTTTATTGATTTAAGTAAGAATATATTATCTAAAGATAAACAAACAAAAATATTAGACTTAGTAATAAAGTTAGGTACTAATGATAATACTTATAGTGAAATAATGTCTATTTTGAGGAGTTGTAAATGAAATATGATCCTAATGGTGTAATAATACATGACACAGCAAAAGTAAGAAATAGTGATTTTGGTGTATATACATATGTTGATGAAAGGGGAAGGGTAACTGATTCTTATCTAGGAGATTACTCTTATATTTTGCATGATTCCGAAATGATTTATACAACTGTTGGAAAATTTTGTGCTATTGCTCCCTTTGTAAGAATTAATCCTGGTAATCATCCTTATTGGAGACCTGCAATGGCAAACTTTACATATAGATCTATGGACTATGGATTAGGAAATAATGATCAAAACTTTTTTGATTATAGAAAAGAACAGAAAGTTACAATTGGAAATGATGTTTGGATCGGACAAAATGTATTAATAATGCCTGGTTGTAAAATTGGAAATGGTGTTGTAATTGGTGGTGGTACTATTGTAACAAAAGATGTAGAAGATTACTCAATTATTGTTGGTAATCCTGGCAGAGTTGTAAAGAAGCGTTTTAGGGAGAATATAATAAAGTCTTTATTAAAAATCTCTTGGTGGAATTGGTCTAGAGAACAACTTGAAAAAAGAATTGAAGATTTAAGACTAGAAAATATTGATGAGTTTTGTAAAAAATATGATACAGATTTTAATGAATTTTAGAAAGATATTTAAATGAGTGAACTAAAATCAAAAGGAACTAGAGCCTTTGCTTGGGATTTTTTAGGCAAATTAGCCAAAAATGGTCTTAGTATTATTGTTATGATCTTTTTAGCTAGATTACTTGAACCTTCTGATTTTGGTATGGTTGCTATGGTTATGGTTGTTGTAGGAATGGCTGGAATATTTACAGAGATGGGTTTAGGTGGAGCTTTGATACAAAGAAGAAGAACTTTAGATATTCATTATAGTTCTGTTTTTTATTTTAATATTTTTATAGCATTATTTTTAACTTTAATAATATATTTATCAGCACCTCATATAGCAAATTTTTATAATAATAATGATTTAGTACCATTGGTACAAGTTTTGTCTTTGTCTTTTTTATTAAATGCTATATCAAGTATTCAAAGAGTTAGATTAAGAAAAGTATTAAACTATAAACTCTTAACACAAACTGAACTACAATCATCAGTGTTAAGTGCTATTTTAGCAGTTTCTTCTGCTTTTTATGGATTAGGAGTTTGGAGTTTAGCAATTCTTACTTTATCAAAAGCGCTATTTTTCAGTACTATTATTTGGTATAAAAGTTCATGGAAGCCAAATTTTAGTTTTTCAATTAAAGCACTTATGCAATTATGGGCTTATGGATTTAGAATGTTTCTATCTAGTCTTATAGATGCCATATTTACTAGACTTGATTATTTAATTATTGGTAAACTTTTTGATGCTACAGCATTAGGTTTTTTCCAAAGAGCAAAGTCTTTAAATCTTTTGGTTACAAAATATTCATCTCAAAGTTTGATGAGTGTTCTTTTCCCTGTATTAAGTTCTATACAAAATGATTTGCCAAGGTTTCAAAATGTTGTTTTAAAAGGCTTGTCTATACTTAGTTTTGTAGTCTTTTTACTTTTAGGAAGTTTATATTTGGTTTCTTATGAATTGATATTGATACTTTTTGGTAGCAAATGGGAGCCCTCTGTTGATATATTTCAAATACTTGCTTTAAGTGGTTTTTCTTTGCCTTTAAGTGCATTATTAGTAAATATCTTAAGTAGTAGAGGAAATTCAAAAGCATTTTTAAGATTAGAAATACTAAAGAAACTGATTTTATCAGTTAATTTTTTGGTTTTATATTATTATGGTGTTACAGTATTTTTATATGGTTTAATAGTTTGTTCTTTTTTAGGTGTTAGCTTAAATATACTTTTTGCTTCAAGAGAGATTAGTTTGAGTTTTTTTGATTTTGCTAAACCAATATTAATACAAATCTTTATAGTTATAATTTCAGTAATAACTGTCAAAGGTATATTTAACTTTTTAGAGTTTGATTTATATTTGATTGTTTCACTAATTATAAAGTTATCTATTTTTGTAGTAATGTATTTTCTAATTAATATTTTATTCAAAACTAAATCATTTGAAAATCTTAAGATTGAAATATTTCCAATGGTATTAAAAAAATTAAAAAGAGGAAAGAAATAAATGCTTAATAAAACAGAGCAAGAAATTATAAAGAATTGGAAAGGCAATCTTTCTAATCCAAAGGTTAGTATTTGTTGTATCACTTTTATGCATGAAAACTATATATTACAAGCACTTGATAGTTTTCTTATGCAAGAGACAAGTTTTCCTTTTGAGATAATAGTTCGTGATGATGGTTCGAGTGATAAAACAGCTGAAATAATAAGACAATATCAAAAAAAATATTCAAAGATAATAAAACCTATATTAGAGCCAGAAAATACATATTCTAAAGGAATAAGAGCTACACCAGCTGTTTTTAAAAAAGCAATTGGTGAATATATAGCTCTTTGTGAAGGTGATGACTATTGGACGGATAAAGACAAACTTCAAATACAAGTTAATTTTTTAGATAATAATAAAGAATATAATGGATCTTTCCATGATAGTTTAAATATGTATGATGATGAATCAAAAAATGACTTGCGTATTGGAAATCGAGACATTGATGAAGATGTTGATACTGCATCTTTAATTTATGAAAATAATATAGCAACAGCTTCTTTGATATTCAGAAATAATTTAGGTGAATTGCCAAAATACTATCAAGAGACTAAAAAAGGTGATTATGCAGTAGCTATTAGAGTATCTGAATTTGGTAAATTAAAATATATCCCTAAAATTATGTCTGTATATAGAATTCATGAAGGTGGAATATGGAGTCTTAAGAAAAAAGAATTTCATGAGTTGGAAGCATTAAAGTTTTTTAATTTAGTATCTGAATATTTTGATGATGAAAATATTAATGAGGTAGTTAATATTAGATTAAAATTAATATATTCTAATTTAGCAATAGTTTATTTTAGAGAAAAGAAAAAAAGAGTTGCATTCAATTATCTTTTGAAAATAATAATTAGTAATTCATCAAAACATAAAAGTTTAAATTACAAAAAAGTAATTAAAGAAATGATTAAAAGTTTTATAAAGTGAGTTACTAAAATGATAGAGGAAAATAAAAAATTTGCACTTTATTTAGGACTTGGAATAGAAGCTAATAATTTTATATTAAGTGGTTTTGCAAGTAAGTTAAAAGATAAAAATACTGATGTTATGGCTTTAACAAATTATGATAGTGAGATACTGGATAGTTTGTTAACTAGCAACAACATAACAAAAGTAAATATTAAGAAATTTAATCTTAGAACTAAAAAAAGAAATAAAATTGAAGATAAATTTTTAAGTAGCAGAAGAGCAAACTTAAGACTTAATGGAATTACTCCTATTGGGTGGAGAGGAAATTTTACTAAAAAAAGAAAAAAAGATTATCTTATAGGGAATAGTTTAGTTTATACTTTTTATAAAAATAAAACTATAAAAGAAAATAAAAAACACTATTTTTGTGAAAAACTAAGTGAATTCTTAAAAGAGCAAAATATTACAGATATTGTTTTACAGGCATATTCAGCACCAGATGTTATAACATTAGGTATAACTGCTAATAAACTAGGAATAAAAGTATGGCTTATGAATTGGGGATGGAAAGATTTTTATATAAATGAGTTTATTCCCTTTCAAGTAAATGGTTTTTTTACTTGGAGCGAAAAATATTTAAAGCTTTATCAAAAATATAATAAACATATCGAATCAAGTGTTTTTTATAGTTTTGGTAATATAGGTTTTGATTCATTTTGGAATTATACTCCGAAAAAAGATTTAGAGTACTATTCAAATAAATATAAATTAGATAAAAGTAAACCAATAGTTTTATATACTATGATTAATCCAGATGTCTATTCTAAAGAGATTGACATTATAAATGTTATTTTAGATAAATATAAAGATAATAATATTGATATTAATCTTCTCTTAAAACCAAATCCTATGGATAATGATAACAAAAAATTTGATTTTTTGTTAAAATCATATGAAAATATCTCTGTAGCAGAAAATTTATGGTTATATGACAAGGAACATAACTTTAATCTTATGACGTATAAGGCAAAAGAAGAGTGGATGGATTTACTTTATTATTGTAGTTTCACTATGAATATAGCATCTACTGTTACTATTGAATCTCTAATAATGAATAAGCCTGTATTAAATATAGGTTTTGGAGCATCTAAAAAAGACAATGAACATATTTTAGCCTTTGGTAATTCTGATTATTATAAGGATTTATTTTTAAGAGATGATGTAAATTTAGCTAAAAATACAGATGAGTTAGTTAATCTAACTGAAATATATTTAAATTTTAGTAGTAAACAAAAAACAAAAATAGCTGATATTTTAGTTGAAAATAGTAAAGCAACAATGAATGTTGCTAATATAATTTTAAAGGGGTAATATGCATATTGGAATACACTGTTTTGAATATCCTCCATGTAATCATGGTGGGATTGGTTCATTTACAAAAGATTTAGCAGAAGGTTTAGTTCGAGCAGGACATAAAGTAACTGTTTTTGGTCTTTATTATTCTCATGTTTTAGATATAAATGATGAAATTATTGAAGAGATAAATGGAGTAAAAGTTTATAGATATCCTTTTAATAGTAAGTTTAAAAATAAAAGATTAAATCTATTTATTTCAAGATTAAAACTTTTTAATGTAATTAAAGATATTAATAAAAAAGATGAATTTGATATTATTGAAACTCCTGAAAATCAAGGTTGGTTACCAGTAGGTTTACCAAACAAAATCCCAATGATAACTAGACTTCATGGAGGTGTAACTTATTTTGGAGTTGAATTAAATAGAAAATCTTCAAGAATTGAAAAATATTTAGAAAAATATCAGTTGTTAAATACTAATCATATTGTTTCAGTTTCTGACTATACTGCTAAAAAAACTTTAGATATATTTAATATTAAAAAAGATTATAGTGTTATTTATAATTCAGTCCAATTACCTAAAAATCTAGATTGTAATAAAATAGAAACACAAAAAAATTTAATTGTTTTTACAGGCTCTGTTTTACCAAAGAAAGGTGTTGAAAGTTTAGTAAGAGCTATGAATATAATTTGTGAAGAAATTCCTGAAGTTAAATTAATTATTGCTGGTAAAAACATTTTTATTAAAGATGGTAAAAAGTATGAGGAATATCTGATGGATTTAGTTAATGAGAAATTTAAGGACAATATAAGCTTTGCAGGTTCTTTAAATAGAGAAAATGAGCTTTTTCCTTTAATATGTAGTGCAAATCTATGTTGTTACCCTTCATATACTGAAGCTTTTGCAATAGCACCTTTAGAGGCAATGGCATTAGAAAAACCCGTAGTTTACTCTATTCTCTCATCAGGTAAAGAAGCTTTAATTCATGGTGAATCTGGACTTCTAGCTGATCCTAGAAAACCTGATGATGTTGCAGAAAACATACTAATGGTATTGAGAGATGAAAATCTAGCAAAAAAATTAGCGAAGAATGGTAAAGAAAGAATAGAGAAGTTGTTTAATTATGATAAATGGTTAAATGACAATGTAAAACTTTTTAACAAATTTAAAAAATAGAGGAGATATTTTTATGAAAGTATTATTACTAGCAGGAGGTCTTGGAACAAGACTAGCGGAAGAAACAGATACAAGACCAAAACCAATGGTAGAGATTGGTGGTAAACCAATTTTATGGCATATTATGAAACTATACTCAAAATATGGTTTTAATGATTTTATTATTCTTTGTGGATATAAGGGCTATTATATTAAGGAGTATTTTGCAAACTATTTTAGACACCAATGTGATATGACTATTGATTTTACGAATAATAGTACAGAGTATTTTAATAATAAAACAGAACCTTGGAAAATAACACTAATAGATACAGGATTAGATAGTATGACAGGTGGAAGAGTTAAAAGAGCTCAAGATGTTGTAGGAGATGAGCCTTTTATGCTAACATATGGTGATGGTGTAAGTGATATTGATATTGAAGAACTAGTAGAATTTCATAAATCACATGGTAAGGCTATGACTATGACATCTGCTCAACCTGATGCAAGGTTTGGTGCTTTAGATATTACAGATAAAGGTCAAGTAGTAGAGTTTAAAGAGAAGCCTAAAAATGAAGGTGGTTGGATAAATGCAGGTTTTTTTGTTTGTGAACCAAAAGTATTTGATTACATATGTGAGGGTGATGGAACTATATTTGAACAAGCTCCATTGATGAATCTTGCGAGAGAAGGTGAAATCTTTACCTATAAACATGAAGGGTTTTGGAAACCTATGGATACTCTTAGAGATAAACAACAACTACAAAAAATGTGGGAAAATAGAAAAGCTCCTTGGAAGGTATGGTAATGTTTAATAATATATATAAAGATAAAAAAGTTTTAGTGACAGGTCACACAGGATTTAAAGGTACATGGCTTACAACTTGGCTTTTAAAATTAGGTGCAAATGTAATAGGTATTTCAAAAGATATTCCAACAAACCCTTCTATGTTTGAAGAGTTAAAACTTCAAGGTCAAATAAAACACTATTTTGAAGATATTAGAGATTTAGAAAAAATGACTGAATTAATATCTTTAGAAAAGCCAGAGTTTCTTTTTCATCTTGCAGCTCAACCTATTGTTTCAGTTTCTTATTCAGATCCAATTGAAACAATCTCTTCAAATGTAATGGGTACAGCAAATATTTTAGAAGCTTTAAAAGTTTCAAATCATAAATGTACAGCTGTAATTATTACAAGTGATAAAGCTTATGATAATGTTGAACAAGTTTGGGGATATAAAGAAGATGATAAAATGGGTGGTAAAGATATTTATAGTGGTTCTAAAGGTGCTGCTGAATTAATTATCAAATCATATTATCACTCTTTCTTTAAAAATGAAAATTGTAATATAAAACTATCAATTGGAAGAGCTGGAAATGTTATTGGTGGTGGTGATTGGGCAAAAGATAGAATTGTTGTTGATTGTATGGAAGCTTGGAGTAAAGGTGAAGCTGTTGAAATTAGAAGTCCAAATGCAACTAGACCTTGGCAACATGTATTAGAGCCTTTAAGTGGATATTTAAATTTAGGACAAGAGTTATATGAAGATGATTCTTTACATGGAGAAGCCTTTAACTTTGGTCCAAGAGCTGAACAAAATCATACTGTAAAACAATTACTTGAAGATTTAAGTAAATATTGGCATTTTAAAAATGTAGATGAAGCTTTTACCGTAACTGATAATATTCCATTTCATGAAGCAGGTCTTTTAAAATTAAATTGTGACAAAGCACTCTTTCATTTAAAATGGCAAGCAAATTTGGAGTATAAAGATATTATAAAATTCACTTCTACTTGGTATTATGATTTCTATAAAACTGATAAAGATATTATGGATAAAACTTTAGAACAAATTCAAGAGTATGAAAATAAAGCAATAGAAAAAGAATTGTTATGGACAAAATAATATTAACTCCTTTAAAACAAATTTTTCATCCAAAAGGTGATATCTTTCATGGTATGAAAAAAAGTGATGAAGGATTTGATAGCTTTGGTGAAGCATATTTTTCAACTGTAAATAAAGATGATATAAAAGGTTGGAAAAAGCATACTAAAATGACTCTAAATCTTATTGTACCTGTTGGTGAAGTTGAGTTTGTTATATATGATGAAGAGACTAAAAAGTTTGAAGCTATAAAATTATCTCAAAAGAACTATCAAAGATTAACTATAAAACCTAGTTTATGGGTAGCTTTTAGAGGTTGTGATAAATATAATATGCTTTTAAACTTGGCAAGTATTGAACATGATCCGAGTGAATCTATGACTTTAGTGTTAGATGAAATAAAATATGATTGGAATTAAATGAAAGTTTTAATTACAGGCTCAAATGGTATGTTAGGAAGTAATTTATTAAAATTACTTCCTTATAATACTGTAGGTTTTAATTCAAATGAATTAGATATTACTAATTCAAGTAATTGTATAAGTATATTGATGAGTGAAAAACCAGATATATTGATTCATACTGCTGCTAATACAAATGTAGAAGATTGTGAGATAAATCAGGAAAAAGCTTATAAAGTAAATACAATAGGTACTCAAAACTTAGTTAACTACTGTATAAATAAAAATATATTATTTATTTATATTTCTAGTACAGGAATTTATGGAACAAAAAAACAGAATGATGCATATAATGAATTTGATGAAGTTAATCCAACAACAATTCATCATAAATCAAAATATGAAGCAGAAAAAGTAGTTCAAAATCATTTATCTAATTATCTAATTTTAAGAACAGGTTGGTTATTTGGTGGAGATAAAACTCATAATAAAAATTTTGTTTATAAAAGATACTTAGAAGCTTCAAACAATAGTGAAATGTATAGTGACGATTCTCAAATTGGAAATCCAACATATATAAAAGATTTAGTTCAACAAATAAAAATATTGATTGAAAATAGACAATATGGGATTTTTAACTGTATAAATGAAGCAAAACATATTTCACGATATGATTATGTTAAAAAGATAGTTGAATTATTTGAAGAAAACAGTGAAGTAAAGGTTGCCCCAGAGGGTATGTTTAAAAGAGTTGCTCCTGTATCCAAAAATGAATCTGCAGAAAATTATAAATTGAACTTATTAGGTTTAAATATCATGGGTGACTGGGAAGTAGCTTTAAGTAAATATATCAATTATCTAAAAAAGGATAAATAGTGGCAAAAGTATCAATTTTAATGAATGGATATAACTCAGAAAAGTATTTAAAAGAAGCAATAAATAGTATTTATGCTCAAACATACAATGATTGGGAGATTATTTTTATAGATAACTGTTCAACTGATAAAACTAAGCAGATAGTAGATACTTATGATGATAAAATTAAGTATTATAAAACTGAAAAAAATATTCCTTTAGGAGCAGCAAGAAATTTCGGACTGAAGTTTTGTAAATCTGAATACTTAGCTTTTTTAGATACTGATGATATGTGGATGCCTGAAAAACTTGAACAACAAGTTAAAGTTCTTGATGAAAATAGCGATTTTTTTATGTGTTATAGTGGTGTATCAAATATTGATGAATTGGGAGTTGAATTTAAAGAAAAAATACCAAAATTTAGTTCAGGTTTCATTTTTCCTAACTTATTAGTTAAAAATGAAATTAATATGCAAACAGTTCTTATTCGAAACAAAAATATAACAATGCGAGAAGATTTAGCATTTTCGCCAGATTATAACTTATGGCTAAATATTGCTGCTAAACATAAAATTTTTGTTTTAAAAGAAATATTTGTTAAATATAGAATTGTTAAGAACTCATTAACAAGTAAAACAATTTCAAGGTGGGGAATTGAAAAAGAAATCACTATAGATGATGTTTTAAATAAAAATAAAGAGTTGATTTCAAAATATGAAGATGAAATAAAGTTAGCTTATGCATATGCTGGACAGTTAAAAGCAAAATATTATATGAGTGAAAATAGACGACTTGATGCTATAAAAGAATTGTCAAAGTATATGTTTGTCAAAAAATCTTATTTTTTATTTTTTATTTTATCTTTTATGCCTAAAGTATTATGGGATAAAATACAATATATGATGGAAAAAAAATAGTGTCAAAACTAGATACAGCAATAAATAATTCACAAAAATTTTTAAACTGGTTTGCTTTTTTTAGTATTTTTACAGCTATAAAGATAGGTGGAATATCAATAACTTTTTTTATATTTATTCTTATATGCTATATATTTATTAAAAATAATATTAAATTATTTAAGGTAGAAACAAAAACAGATTATATTTTATTAATATTTGGTGTTATAATAGTCTTTTCTGCACTTTTTGCAGAAGAAATAACTAGAAATAGAAGTATCATATCAATTTTAAAATTACCTATACAATATTTGTATTGGATTACATTAGCTTTATTTATAAAAACCTGGATTAATAAATTTAATTATTTAGAAATGTCTAAATATATATTTTATGCAGTAATAGTTTCAACTTTTTACTATATATTTTTGAACAATATTTATTTGGTTTTTTATCCAAATGAATTTGCATATGTAATAATATTATCTTTTCCTTTAGCAGTTTATTATATAACAAAACAATTTACATTAAAAAGTGTTATTTTTATTTCGTTACTTGTCTTATTAGGTATTGTTTGGTCAGAGTCAAGAACTGGATTAGTATTGTTTTTAATGGAAATATTTTTATTATTTTATATTATGATTCCTAAGTTAAGAATACTTACTTATAGTTTTCTATTTTTAATGGTTCCATTAATTTATTTTACTTATTCACTAATGGATATAAATAAAAATGATATTAGGAACTATAAACTAGAATTAGCCGATTATCTTGAAGATATAAGTCCTAAGTACGCATATACACTTAGAATGGAAGAAGATGTTTCAAAAAGAGACAAGTCATTATTGATAAGGTTCCTTATGTACCAAAAAGCTGAGAAAATCTTTAATGAGAATCCAATTCTAGGCGTAGGAATTGGTAATTTCACATATTATAATGTAGACTTTGATATGACAAAAGCGAGTAGGTGGTTAACTAGAAGTGAAGATAGATATAACAAAGCATCAGCTCAAAATTCATATTTAATGATATTAGCAGAGACAGGTTTACTGGGTATAGTATCTTTATCGATAATTTTTATATCAATATTATTTTATGGAATAAAAAGTTTATTTTTTCAATTTGATAAAATAAAACTCTTTATATTTATAGGTTTTTTAGTCTTATTTTTTTACGGATTTATTTTAGTGACAATACAAGGAGCAAGTTTTTGGTTGCTTTTAGGCCTGTCTTTATTACTACTTGAAAGGGAGAAAAAACTACAATGACAATTGCATTTTATTATCACATACCTGCTATTAAAAAAAATCAATTTATATATGTACCAGGATACTTAGGTGTTTTTTTAGATGGATTAGCTCAATCTTGTACAAAACTTATTTGCTACATGCATAGTCCACTTAAGAATGAAGTTTCAAAACTTGATTATAAATTAACTTCTACCAATGTAGAACTTATAGACATAGGACCTCATATAAATATGTTTAAAAGAGTGTTAAAAAGTAAAGATTTTATTGATGTTATTGAAAAAGATATTTCTGAAAAAAATATTGATATTTTCTTATTGAGAGCTCCTAGTCCACTTTTACCAACTATTACAAAATGTTGTATTAAAAATAATATTAAATACTCATATTTAATAGTAGGAGATTATGTTAAAAATCTTAAACAATCAAAAAATATAAAACCTTTAAAAAGATTTATTTTAAATAGTTTTTATAAATATAATAAATACTATCAAGATAAATATGCAAGGAATGCCTTGATTTTTACAAATAATCCTATAATTTATGATGAATATAAGTATCTGAAAACACATGAAATAAGAACTACAACTTTAAGCGAAAAAGATTTTTTTCAAAAAGATACTTTTTATGAAAATAAAAAGTTAAACCTTCTATATGCAGGTAGAATAGAACCCTCAAAAGGTATTGAAGATATTCTATTAGCTACAAAGTTTTTAAAAGAAGATAATATTGATGTGACATTTAATCTTGTAGGTTGGGACGATAGCAAAGGGGAAAGCCACTTAAACTATCTAAAAAAGAAAGTTAAAGAACTTGTTTTAGATGATAATTTTATTTTTCATGGCAAAAAAAAAGTAGGAGAAGAGCTTTTTTCTATGTATAGACAAAGTAATATTTACGTTATAGCTACAAGAGGAGATGAAGGTTTTCCAAGAACTATTTGGGAAGCCATGGCAAATTCTTGTTTAGTTATAGCTTCACGAGCAGGTGCAATTCCTAATATTATAGAAAATGAAAAGAACTGTTTACTAGTAGATAAGAATTCTCCAATAGAAATAAAAGAAAATGTTTTACGATTATTAAAAGATAAAAAATTAGTAAAAAATTTAAAAGAAGAGTCTTTTAAATTAGCACGAACTAATACGATAGAAAAACAATCATTAAATATGGTAAATAAAATGAAGGGATACTTAAAATGAATAGCTTAAAAAGAGTACTAAGATATGATTTGCCTTTGCATTTTGTACTTTTATTGACAAATTGGTTACCTGATTTGATTATATTTATAAGACTAAGAGGTTATTTAGCTAGTTTTTTTCTAGGTTCATGTGGAAAAGATTTCAGACTTGGTAGAAATATTACATTTTATAATCCCAAGAATATAAGTATTGGAAACAATGTTTATATAGCATATGGAAACTGGTTTTCTGCTGGTGAAAAAATAATTTTAGAAGACGAAGTTGTAATAGGGCCTTATAATGTTTTTGCTTCATCTAACCATACTAAAGATAATGGTTCATTCAGGTATGGTAAATCACAAAGAAATCCAATAAAAGTTGGTTTTGGAACTTGGATAGGTGCTCAGTGTACAATAACTGCAGGTGTAGAAATCGGTTCTGGAGCACTAGTTTCAGCAAACAGTACAGTTTTAAAAAATGTAGATAACAATACTTTAGTTGGTGGATCTCCTGCCAAAAAAATCAAGGATGTGTAAGTGAAAAAAAAATTACTTTTTATAGGCAGTTTTTTAGCAGAAAAAAAGGGCACCAAAGGAATTGCGGAGAAGATTAAAGAACGATTCAAAGATGAATATAATATAAAACTTTCTTCGAATAAACAAAATCTATTTTATAGATTATACGAGATAATTAGGGATACAGCTTTTTCTAAATATGAAGTAGTAAATATTGATGTATATAGTGGTAAAGCTTTAACTTATGCAAAAATTGCACTTATAATTGCAAAACTTAGAAATAAATATGTAATAACAAATCTAAGAGGTGGAAAATTATATGAAATATATAATGATTTCCCAAAAAAATTAGAGTTCCTAAAAAAGTCTAATAAAATAGTTTCCCCTTCTTTATTTTTAACTGAATTTTTTAATTCAAAAGGTTTTAATATAAAAACACTACCTAATTATATTGATAATACTAATTTTCCGTATAAAAGAGAAAATATTAAAAAACATTCATTACTTTGGGTTAGAGCCTTTAATGATATATATCAACCTGAACTTGCAATAAAAACTATTAGTATCTTGAAACAAAAATATCCAGATATTCATCTTACTATGATAGGACCGGATAAAGGTTTTCAAAAAAGTTCAGAAGAACTAATTGAAAAGTTAAATTTAAAAGATCATATTTCTATTTTAGGGAAAATTCCAAATGAAAAGCTGCATAAATATTTTCATAACCATCAAGTATATTTAAATACAACTTTGTATGAAAGTTTTGGTTCTGCAATACTTGAGGCTGCTTCTTGTGGCATACCGATTGTGTCAACAAATGTAGGTGAAATACCTTATATTTGGGAAAACAATAAAGATGTTCTTCTTTGTGGTTCTTCTGAAATAGAGTTTGCAAATGCGATTCTAAAAATATTTGAATCAAATAAATTTGGGAAAGAGTTATCTATAAATGCAAGAAAAAAAGCAGAACAATTCGATTGGAAGAACATTAAAAATAAGTGGATTAATTTAATTGATGAAGCTTCAAACAAAAAGGAAAAAAATGTCACTTAAACTAGAAATAATGAAGAATTTATCTATTATACCAGATTCAGTATTTAATAAAATATTTTTTTATTATAAAAATAAATATTGGCCAAACTTTAAAAATCCAAAAAGTTTTAATGAAAAGATAAATCACATAAAATTATATTCTAATAACTCTTTAAGAAAATTGGTAGCAGATAGAATAAAAGTTAGAGAGTATGTTAAAGAAAAAGCTCCTGAGTGTGACCTAATAAATATTCTTTGGAGTGGTGAAACTTTTACTCAAAAAGATTATGATAATTTACCGCAAAGATTTGTAATAAAAGCAAATCATGGTTCAGGTATGGTTTTGGTTATAAATAAAGAAAAAGATGATTTTGATACTATCTATCAAGAAACTGAAAAGTGGAAAAAATTAGATTATGGAAAAATCACTCGGCAATTTGTCTATGAAGATTTACCAAAAACTATAATTGTAGAAGAGTTTATAAACTTTGATTCAAAAGTTGTACCTGATTATAAATTTATGTGTATAAATGGAAAAATAGAATTTATACAAGTAGATTTAGATAGATTTGAAGATCATAGTAGAAATCTATATGATGGAAATTTTAATAGAATTTCAGGAATGCTAGAATACAAGCAAGGCGAAGATTTAGAAAAGCCTAAGCTTTTTGAAGAAGCAAAAATTATAGCTAAAAAACTATCAGAAGATTTTGACTTTTTAAGAGTAGATTTATATATTTTAGGTGATATTATTTATTTTGGTGAGCTTACAAATACTTCTGGAAATGGATATGATAGATTTTATCCAAAAGAATTAGACTATAAATATGGTTTTAAAATAAAGTTTGAGAAGGAATTTTTATAGAATGTCTAATGAACTTGTAAGTATAATAACAGCAAATTACAACTGTGAAAAATTTATAGATGATACAGTAAATTCTGTTTTAAATCAGACTTATCAAAACTGGGAGATGATTATCGTAGATGATGTATCTTCAGATAGAAGTATTGAGATTATAAAAAAGTATGTTGAAAAAGATAGTAGAATAAAACTAATCCAACTCAAAGAAAATTCAGGAGCTGCAGTAGCTAGAAATACAGCTATAGAAGAAGCAAACGGAAGATTTATAGCTTTTTTAGATAGTGATGATTTATGGACAGAAAATAAGCTTGAAAAACAGATTAGTTTTATGATTAAAAACAATTATGATTTTACTTACACAAACTATGACTTAATAGGTGAAGATAATGTCAGATATGGCAAAACATTTGAAGCTCAAAAAGAAGCTACTTATTCAGGTCTTTTAAAAACATGTACAATAGGATGTTTAACAGCTATTTATGATACAAAAGATATAGGTAAAATATATATGCCTTTAATAAGAAGAAGACAAGATTATGGTTTATGGCTTAGAATCTTAAAAGTTGTTCCAAAAGCATATTGTCTTGAAGAATCTTTAGCTGTTTATAGAAGAAGACAAAATTCTATCTCTAGTAATAAAAAGAAAGCAGCTCATTTTCAGTGGAAGATATATAGAGAAGTGGAAAAGCTAAATATCTTTTCTTCAATATACTATTTTGTACACTATGCAATAAATGGATTTAAGAAGTATAAATAAAAGTTTATAATAAACTATGTTATAATCGAGAGATAGAAAAGAGGAAAGAATTATGAAAAGAATTATATTTTTAAGTGTATTGTTTGCACTTATATTTAGTGGATGTAGTATGAAAGAGTATAAGCTTTTTCAATCAGATAAGAAAGAGCAAGAAAGCACTACTATTATAGATAAAGATACATATAAAGAAGAAGTTGTATTTGAAAATATCATCGCACCAAATGATAGAGTTGATATCACAGTTTATATCCAAGCTGGTCAAGGTTCGCAGCAAATGACATCTATGCTTACAAGTAGAGAAACTAATGTAAGTAATGATATCCAAGAAAATATAGGATTACTAGTAACTCAAAAAGGAACAGTAAGACTTCCTTTAATTGGTAGTTTTAAAATCGAAGGATTAACACAAGATGAAGCTTCAAATAAGTTAATCCAAGAGTATAAAAATTATATCAGAAACCCTTATGTTTTAGTTGAAATTAAAAATCAAAGAGTTGTTGTAATAGGTGAAGTTAAAAGCCCAGGAATCGTATCTGTAACAAATGGAACTATGAATATAATCGAAGCAATAGCAAGATCTGGAGATCTTACAGATTATGCATCTAGAACAGATATCAAAGTAATCCAAGGGGATTTAAGAAATCCAGAGATTAGAA
>Ga0193956_1000278_pt1 | contig 24263 bp, 19 predicted proteins | sample BB_7_MG_FD_140358 | JGI IMG/M metagenome (GOLD analysis project Ga0193956, IMG submission 140358) | Microbial mat bacterial communities from the Broadkill River, Lewes, Delaware, United States - BB_7_MG | ecosystem: Environmental > Aquatic > Freshwater > River > Microbial mats | place: USA...
ACTTCTGTAGCTACCAAGCTGGAGCTTGGCTGTTACTTCTGTAGCTACCAAGCTGGAGCTTGGCTGTTACTTCTGTAGCTACCAAGCTGGAGCTTGGCTGTTACTTCTGTAGTTACCAAGCTGGAGCTTGGTTGATGATGTCGTTACAAGCTGGAGCTTGGTTGCTACTTTTTACTAAGCTGGAGTTTGTATGTTAATGAATGAGTAAGATGTTTATTAAAAAACTTATTTTTATGTTTAACGAAGACATACCTATGGAGGTTATTACTCCTGAAAGTGATGAAATGAATTTAGATGTTGCAAAAAAAAGCAAACGTTCTAATATTCCGAGTAGCGATATTGACTTGGTTAGCCTTGCTCATAATGTTGCAGATGCCTGGGAGACAAAGGGTTTAACATTATTATGGTTGGATATTGATAGTTTTAATACTACAATAAGTAATTTTGAAAGTTCGCTGGACGAAAAAACTAATGTGAACGCTCGCCGAAATCCTATTACTGCTCGTATCCGTGAACTAAACGAACTTATTGACAAAAAAACTGAACAAATAAAATATTATTTGGCTGAGAAATATGATGGCAAACGTAATGCGGTGTCTCACTATGCTAAGTTTGGTATTTACAAACAGCGTAGCTCCTACAAACTGCCACGAGACCAAGAGGCAAGAGTGAAGGCTCTTAAACAGTTGCTTGACTCGCTTGTTAGTGAGGGCTTTGGCGATAGAACTTTTGGAACGGCTTTTTGGACAGAGATACACGACGAATATAAAACACTGGTAGAGAGTGTTACAAGCACTATTAGTAATGTGTCGGGGCATGTGGGTATAAAAAAAGAACTGAGAACGGAACTAAAAAAAGGTCTTAATGCTCTTATTCATTTAATAAAAGCTAATTATCCGAATACATACCAATCGGAATTGAGGGTGTGGGGTTTTCAGAAGGAGAAGTATTAGCTTTTTTATTTATTTAACCAAGCTGGAGCTTGGTTGTTACTTCTGTAGCTACCAAGCTCCAGCTTGGTTGATGATGTCGTTACCAAGCTCCAGCTTGGTTAACGCAATCAATAATTTGACTAAAGTTTTATTTCCTCCTCGTATTCATACCTTTAACAAAGTTTTGGAACTTTGTTAAAGGTTTTTTTTTGCTGTATAAATATTAGAAACAATATAATTAAAAATAAAAAACACCCGAACTTTCGAGCTACAAATAATTGTGAGCCTACTAATACGAGTGTTTTGACGGTAAAATAACCGCTCGTTTTTGTCCTGTAATAAATGCTTATTACGGGAACAAGAAAATAATTTGTTCAGTAATTGATATTTATTCTAAATTATTGAGCTATGGGCGACGTGCCAAACGGAAGCCGTTGTTGTTGTTGCTGTTAGTAGAGTTGTTGTTGTTACGATTAGCAACTCGGCAGTTAGTAGCGTTGTTGTTCCAACTGCCACCACGCAAGGCACGATTAGAGCCTACAATTATTTCCTTTTTTCTAAAATTTGTTTTCTAAATTGCTTTGTGTAGGCATGTTGTGTAAACGCAAACAAAGGTAAAATATGATTTTGATATTCTGCTTCCGACCACTCACCTGAATTTAATTTATAAGTATATTCTTTATATTTGTGCGTGAAACGTTTTTTGCTTCTTTTGGAAAGTAAAATTTTGTTAGGAAAAATTTGATAACCAACAAAGTTTACTCCATAAATACTTTTGTTCAAAGAAAATATTTTTAAATCTAATTTCAAAATATTTTCTAAGTATTTTAATATTTTATTTCCTGCCTGCAATAATTCATTCTTGTTGTTGTGCCACAATATCATATCGTCCATGTAGCGAACATACCCTTTTATGCGGAGGGTGTTCTTTATATAATGGTCGGCACTGGCAAGGTAATGATTGGCAAAATATTGACTGCTTAAATTACCAATGGGCAAACCCAATCTGTCAGACACTTTAAAAGTGTCTGACAGATTAGAACGGTAACTATCAATTATTTGATAAAAAATATAAAGCAACATTGGGTCTTTAAGTATTGTTTCTAATTTTGAGTATAATATTTTATGCGAAATACTATCAAAATATTTACGAACATCAAGTTTTAAATAGAATTTATATTTGTTCTGATTTTCTTTGGCACGAGCAAGTGCCTTGTATGTTCCCTTGCCAATACGTGTGGCATAACTATGGTAAATTTGATGTTTTTCAAATACAGGGTGGCAAACATTAATTAAAGCATGATGCAAAACTCGTTCGGGAAACGAAGCAGCACAAATGGTGCGTTCCTTTGGGTCGTGGATAGTAAAATAGTGATAATTGCCTACATCAATGCTCCCCGATAGTATTTGTTTCCTTAGATATAATAAATTTGTTTGCAAATTATTACGATAATTTATTACCTCCTCTCTGCTTTGTTTGCCTCGTTGCGATTTCCAAAAAGCAAGCTGTAAATTATTAAGCTCCGATATGTTATTTATTAAGTTCCCCGTTCGTTTCATTATTTTTACACATTTTAATTAGTTTTTCCGCATATTTTTCTATCTTCCTTTGTCCTATTCCTTCTATTTTTTTCATATTAGGTATATTTATATCAGATAATTTGGATATTTCAACAAGCTCAACATCGGTAAAAACAGCGTAGGCAGGAACAGAATCATTTTTAGCTAATTCTTGACGGTATTTTCGCAAGGTAGAAAATATTTCGTAAGTCTTTTTGTCTAAAATTGTTTGGTAATCTACTTTTGCCTTTCGGAGAAATTGATTATAGCCTTTTGATGATGCTTTTTTAATATACCTTACAGAATAACACCAAAATGTTCCTTTTGTATTGGAAACAAAATTCTCTGAAATTTCTAAAACTCTTTGCGATAACAAAAAACTGTTCATCTCTTTTAATTCCTCTTCGTTGTTATAAACTGGAATTGTAAATATTTGTATTTGCATAATAATATTAGTAAATTAAATATAACGCAAAGCTCCTGCTTTGTGTGTGCAGAGGAATGGTTGAAGTTATTAATAATAAATAAAGTTTGCTACCATTATTTCGTATTAACCAAGCTGGAGCTTGGGTGTTACTTTGACCAAGCTGGAGCTTGGGTGTTACTTTTTACCAAGCTGGTGCTTGGTTGTTACTTTTTTGTGTGTTGGGGGAAATTCCCCCAAACCCCCTGAAAAAACATTTTTAATTTTGCCCGCTGTGTGCTTTAGGCACACGGCTTGGCAAAATCTAAAATATTTTTTATTAGCTCAATTTTTAAATAATCAATACTTAAACTATGGGCGACGTGCCAAACGGAAGCCGTCGTAGTAGTCGCTGTTAGTAGAGTAGTCGTAGTAACGATAAGCAACTCGGCAGTGAGTAGCGTCGTCGTACCAACTGCCACCACGCAAGGCACGATTAGAGCCACTTGATGCACCATTTGGATTATTTGATGGGCTACTACTATAATAATCACTACCATACCAATCGGAACACCATTCCCATACGTTTCCACTCAAGTCGTAAATCCCAAGTTCGTTGGTTTTCTTTGTTCCTACAACATGTGTACCATAATCGGTATGAGAACTGCCTTTATCGTAAGAATTTTCATCATACCAAGCCACATTTCCTATTGTGTTACTTCCACTGTAGGTATAACCATTGCTTTTACTTCCTCCTCTTGCCGCATACTCCCACTCGGCTTCTGTGGGTAGCCTACCGCCTGCCCACTTGCAATATTCGTTTGCACCAAACCATGTTACATATATTACTGGGTGCTTTTCTTTTCCGCTTGCAGGTGTCCAACGGCTACCACTTTTGTGTATGCCCCAATCATATTTGGCATCATACTTTTCGTTGCTTAAATAAATCATAGTTTCTCCACTGTATGTTCCGCTTTTTACTTTGTCGCTTCCGTAAGCATTTAAAAATTTGCAATATTCTTCGTTGGTTACTTCGTATTTGCCTATATAAAAATCACTTACCGTTACAGAGTGTATGGGTTTTTCATCACTACTTTCATTGCTTCCCATTTGAAAGGTTCCTCCTTTTACATACACCATGCCTGCTGGTACTGTGTTCTTTATATTTGCTCTTATTATAAAGCTCAGCTTGCCTTTTAGTTGTTTGTCTCCTCCTTCAAGGAGTTTCCAGATTATCTTGCCATAAATAGTGCCGTCTCGTGTGGCTTCTACTTTGCCGTAGTCTCCATGCAAATTGATGTAAATTTTCTTGTAGCTGTCGTAGTCTTTTTTATACCACAGCTCTACATCAAACTCCTGCCCCTTTTTGGCATTGGTTATATTGTAGGTTACTTCAATGGTTTTGCCTACTTGCACAAAATCTACTCCTGTTATTTGTTGGGCTTCGGCACTTCCCCACCCCACTAATATTACTATACTTAAAAAAAATATTCGCTTCATAGTTGCTTGTTTTATTAATATTTATTATTTTTGCAAAGATAATAAAAAAGTAAATACCAAGCTCCAGCTTGGTAAAAAAAGTAACAGCCAAGCTCCAGCTTGGTTAAAAGTAACAGCCAAGCTCCAGCTTGGTAACTACATCACCAAGCTGGAGCTTGGTGGCTACAGATGAGCTTAATAAAAATTTTATATTTTGGAACTAATACCTGAATACACAAGAAAATTACCACACATACAACCTCTTTACGAAACTTTTTTTATAACTTTTCGTTTACATGGTTGTTTACCTTCGGTTGCAATAAAAAACTTAGCAGAAGAACGTATGGTTAGCGAGAATAGAATTAAAAATACAGTATTGAATAAAAACAAAAAACGATTAGAGTTATTGAACAATAATAAACGAAATCTAATAAAATTTGACAATTTATTACACAAATATCAATCAGACAAAGATTTGTTATTAAATAAAAAATATGCTAACATTGTTGAAAATTCTTTACATTTTTATGATAATAAAAACTACGAACTTATTGCGTATTGTATAATGCCTAATCATGTTCACTTGCTTGTTGAAAATGTAAATACTCAACTGTTTCGTGTATTACAATCGATAAAATCGTTTACTGCTAAAAAAATAAACGAACAAATGAATAAGTCAGGTAAAATTTGGCAGCGAGAAAGTTATGACCATATTGTTAGAAAAAATTCAAATATAGAGGATTATATTAATTATATTTTGCAAAATCCTGTAAAAGCTGGATTAGTGAAAAATGCTGAAAACTGGGATTATAGTTATAGAAAATAAAATAAAATAATTTTACCAAGCTGAAAAAGTAACAGCCAAGCTCCAGCTTGGTAAAAAAAGTAACAGCCAAGCTCCAGCTTGGTACCAACGTCATTAACCAAGCTGGAGCTTGGTAGCTACAGAAGTAACATAAATAAAAATAACATGAAAAAACTAACTATTACTTTATTATTGTCTTTAATAATAATAAGTGTGTCGTTTTCGCAGACGATTACTGGAACAAGTCCTACTAAGGAGGTGAATATTACTATGGCTGATTATAGCAATGGTATTCCAAGTCTTGTAACGGAGCAGGAATTTATTGAGCCGTCGGGCAACAACCTGCTTGATGCGGAGGAGACTGCTAAAATAAAAATCACTATTACTAATAAAGGTTCTAACTCTGCTTACGATGTGGGTGTAAAAACAAGTATTGACAATAGTCAAAATATTACTTTTAGCGGTGCTGATAAAACTTATGGTGAAATAGCTGCGGGCAAATCGGAAGTTATTTACATAAATATTAGTGCCAATGCCTATGTGAGTAGTGGTAGCAGAACTGTTTCACTGAAATTTACGGAGCATGGTGGTTTTATTCCTCGCCCAGTGAATATTCAGATTGGAACTCAAAAAATGCTTGAGCCTACTCTTACATATTTGGAAACAGGTATATTAGAAGAACAAGGCAACGGAAACAGCATTATTGAACAGGGAGAACTTATTCTGGCTACTGTTTTGGTGCAGAATAGAGGTCAGGGTGAGGCAAACAACGTAAATTATTTTATTGAAGGAGACCAAGATGGTATTTTTATCATAACAAAAGACCACCCAAAAAATAAAAATATTGGCACTCTTAAACCTAACCAGACAGCAAAAATACAGTTTGCTTTTTCGGTAACTTGGGCTTACGAGGGTAGCGACAACTTACCCCTAAAAATAAGATTTACCGAAAGCAAAGGTAGATTTGGCGGCACTCACAACTTGGGTCTCAAACTAAAAGAGCAAAATCTTGCTGCTGTGGACATGGAGGTTGATGGCAACTATCAGCAAGAAACAGAAATTACCGATGCCAGCCTTACGGCTGATGTGGACAAAAATATTCCGAACTGTGGCAAAAAGCACAAAAACCGTTTTGCTCTTATAATTGGTAACGAGCATTATGTAAAAACTCAAGTTTCGCATTAATTAACCGTTTGAAAATAAGTTAAAAAAGCCATAAAAAAAGTAGCATTTTATTTGTCTAATATATTAATAAATAGTATCTTAGACGTGTAATTCCAAATACAATAAAATGCTACACAACAAAGATATAAAAAACTTATCGGAAATAAAAACAACTTTTGTAGATAACCACAAAAAGGAAGATTTTTTTTCAGAAATAACAGATGTTTTAAAAATAGGAAAACATCATGCAATATTTGCCAATGTCAAGCAAAAAGGTATTTCTGCAATAATCCTTATCAAAATATTGCTATCTTTTGAATTTATAGGCGAAAAGTCTGTTTTGAGTTTTACTCAAAGTTATTGGAATAAATTTGCAGGTTTTGGTAAGGACGCATATTATCGGCTGAAAAACAATCCTAAAATTAATTGGAGAATATTTCTTTTTGCGATTGTAAAACGCTCATTAATAACAATATCAGCAAGGGAAAATGAAACTAATGAACCCAAAATAAAGGCTTTTATTTTTGATGATACGACTTTGGAAAAAAGAGGTTTAAAAATAGAAGGCATCTCAAGAGTCTGGAATCATGTAATAAGCAAATCGGTGATTGGTTTTCAGTTACTTACAATGGGATTTTATGATGGAACAATGCTTATGCCAATAAATTTTTCGTTGCATCGTGAAAAAGGAAAAAATAAAAAGCTAAAATTTGGATTAAAACCAAAACATTTAAAAAAGCAATTTTCTAAAAAAAGAGATAAAAATAGTGCAGGTTTTTCACGCAAAAAAGAACTTGATATTAGCAAAATAGCATCTGCTGTTACAATGATAAAAGAAGCTGTAAAAAACAATATATTAGCTGATTATGTAATTACAGATAGTTGGTTTACTTGTTGGGAATTAGTAAAAACTACAATTGAAAATGGTATTCAATATGTTGGAATGTTTTCAAAAATTAAAACTAAATTTTTGTATAAAAACAAAGAATTGTCATATAAAACCATAAGACAGGCAAATCGAAAACATATAAAACGAAACAAACGATATAACTTGTATTATATCAGAGTTTTAGTAAGCTGGCACGGAAAACCAAGTGTTTTGTATTTTACACGCAGAGGAAAAAATGGAAATTGGAAAACAATTTTAAGTAGCGATAGTTCTTTAAAATTTAACGAAATCATTGAAATATATCAGCTTCGTTGGAGCATAGAAGTTTTTTTTAAGGAAAGTAAACAATTACTAAATCTTGGCAAAAGCCAAAGCAATGATTTTGATGCACAAATAGCTGATACAACAATAACTATGATACAATATATTTATTTATCTCTGCGAAAAAGAGTGGAAAAATATGAAAGTATTGGAAAAATATACAAAGACAGCAAAGCAGAAGTCCTTGAGCAAAAATTACATCAAAGACTTATTATGCTGTTAGTTACTGTTATTAAAATAATAACAAATTTATTTGAAAATACAGATAGTGAAGAGCTTTTTAGAAAAATAATAAATAGCAATGAAGCTTTTGAAAAAATAAAATTATTGATAAATTCGCCAAAAAAGAGTATTTGAAATGCGTTTTTGGAAACAGCTGCATAAAACACTTATTACAAGAAATATAGCTATGAATTACACCTTGAAAATCGATTCTTAATGATGATATTTTCAATTAGATAGCTACTGCGAAACATGAGTAAAAAATAACGGTCTGGATTCTGATGTGCCTTATGCACTGAACGATGCTTTAGTGTTTAAAAAATATGCCATAAGCACTTTTGGTATTCCTGAGGGAAATATAAAATATATTAGCAATGGAACGGCTACGCAAATGAAAAATAGTATTAAAAATTTTGCTGGTCTTATGGCTATAAACTCTTCGGAACGAGAGTTTTATATTTATTATGCAGGACACGGTTATCACGACTCAACAAAAAATGCTTATCTTATGCCTGTTGATGTAAAATCTACCAACATGGACGATGCCATAAAATTATCTGAATTTTATACCACGCTTGCAAACTACAATACTAAAAGCACTACGGTATTTTTAGATGCTTGTTTTAGTGGAGGAGGTAGAGACGGTGCGTTGGTTACGGCTCGTGCTGGTATAAAATTAAAACCAAACGAGGTAGCACTACAAAGCAACTTGGTGGTTTTTGCGGCAAGCTCCGACAAACAGGTTTCTAAACCTTATAAAGATAAAAAACATGGGCTTTTTACTTATTACCTTCTAAAACAACTGCAAGACAGCAACGGAAATATTACTTACGGAAATCTTGCTACGGGTGTAATTAATGATGTGAAAACAAAATCGAGGTTGCTTACCGAAGAGGAACAAACTCCAAAAGTAAACATAAGCCCCAAAGTGAAAGATAGTTGGGAGAATATGAAGTTTTAATTTAATAGACAAACACGTTTCCAAGTGGCTATCGCCACGTTGGAAAGTGTGTGAGTGATGAAAAACCACGTTGGAAAGTGTATTGTTGTTTACCAAGCGGGAGCTTGGTGGTTACTTCTGTAGATTCCAAGCTCCAGCTTGGAAAATGCTATTTTATTATTTGAAGGAATTGTTCTTCAAGGGTGTTTTTTTTGATTTCAAACTTGGTGAGAATAAAACCGTTTTCAAATGCGTATTTATTAAGGTCTTGTGGTTCAAGATTGTCTTGCAGAACAACATGAATTTCATTGTTTATTATTTCTGCTTTTTTGCAAATATCCGATTTTGTTAGAGATGTGTGTAGAGAGCTTATATCTTCACAAGATATTATAACTATCTTCTCGGTTTTTACTATTTCGTTTATTTTAGCTTGCTTTATAAGTTTACCTTTTTGTAGTATGGCTACGTGAGAGCATACTTTTTCTACCTCGTCTAATATATGACTGGCAAGTATTATTGTTTTTCCTTTTTTTGCTTCGGAAATAATTATTTCTCTAACTTCAGCTATTCCTTTGGGGTCTAAGCCGTTGGTTGGCTCGTCTAAAATTAATATTTCTGGGTCGCCGAGTAAAAGGGCTGCAAGTGCAAGCCTTTGTTTCATTCCGAGAGAAAGACTGTTGAATTTTGATTTTTGTCTGTCAAAAAGATTTACGAGTTTTAAAACTCTGTCTATTTCTTCTGTTTTATTTGAAATTTGTTTTATTTCTGCAACTATTTTCAGGTTGTCTGTTAAAGATAGGTATGGATAAAAATTTGGTTGTTCTATTAACGAGCCTATCTTCTTGTTTTCTAATATGTTTTGATTATTCTGAAACCACTGAAAACTACCCGAATCTTGTTTTACTATTCCAAGAATTATTGATAGTGTTGTAGTTTTTCCACTGCCATTTGGTCCTAATATTCCAAAAATATCTCCTTTTTGAACCGTAAAAGAAAGATTATTTACTGCGTGTAGATTTCCATAGGTTTTTATTATATTTTCTACTTTTAATATTGTTTCCATAAGTTTAAAAAAGTGCTTAGTTTTTAGTTTTTGTTTTTTGGTGCTTAGTTTTTTGGGTTAGATTCGGATTCTAACTGTCTATATATTTTTTTTAAACAAAAAAAGTGTGATTTTTTTCAATTTCACACTTTCTAAGTTTATTTTCATAAAATATATTTATTAATTTTCTATGCTTCTACCATTGGTCCACCAAAATTAATAGGCATATTTGGAGTTCCTCCCTGACCAACGTTTTTTATTTTACCAAAATTATTTTCGTATTTAGAAATATTGTCTTGTAATGCGAGTAATAATTTTTTAGCATTTTCGGGTGTTGTAATAATTCTTGATTTCACTTTTGCTTTTGGTGTTCCGGGAACAATTCTGATAAAATCAAAAACAAATTCTGACGGCGAATGTGAAATTATTGCGAGATTGGAATATACGCCTTGTGCTAATTCTTCTGTAAGTTCAATATTTATTTGATTTTTTTTGTCTGCCATGTTTTTAATTTTTTATGATGATATTTTTAAAATAAAATTTTAAGTAATTAGTGCTTATCTATAAAGCCTCGTCTTATGTTTACTCCTTAGGAGCTTATGTTACCCACAGTTATCATTTTGACGTCCGTCTGAGATTTTACATACAACACTAATTGATATTATAATTCTGGTAGTGTTCAATACTTCGTTAGGTTTTTAATTAAAATACAATAAATCAATTATTTATGATAAGAATAAATTCCAATAAATTATTATAGTTAATTTATTGAAAATTTGAATTTTAAATAAAAATTTAACAAACTATTGTGTAGTTTGCTTCACGTTACTAAATTCCTGCGGAATGTTAGTAAGTGTTTACGCTAAAATGCTTCACGTTACTAAATTCCTGTGGAATGTTAGTAAGTGTTTGTGGTAGTTTGCTTCACGTTACTAAATTCTTGCGGAATGTTAGTAAGTCTTTATGATAAAAAGATTTACTAACATTCCGTAGGAATTTAGTAACATCAAAAACAACTACCAGTTTGTTACACTACCATAATTTTTAATCTTTAAGAACGTCTAATGTTTCTTGCGAACCTACAACGATTTTTTCGTATCCACGTGTTCCTGTTCCTGCAGGAATTAGATGTCCTACAATTACATTTTCTTTTAATCCTCTCAAATAATCTACCTTTCCGCTGATTGCAGCTTGGTTAAGAACTTTTGTAGTTTCTTGGAACGATGCAGCAGAAATAAAACTATCTGTATGCAATGATGCTCTTGTTATACCTTGTAGTATTTGAATAGAAGTTGCTGGAACTGCGTCTGTTACTTCAATAGGTTTAAGGTCTTTTCGTTTCAAGTATGAATTTTCGTCTCTTAATTTACGAACAGAAATGATTTCACCTTTTCTATATTTAGTAGAGTCTCCAATGTCTTCAATAACTTTTTGTCCGAATACTCTGTCGTTTTCTTCTCTAAATGCAATTTTATCAACAATTTCTTTTTCAAGGAAACTTGTATTTCCTGGGTCTTCTATTTGAACTTTTTTCATCATTTGACGCACAATTACTTCAAAATGTTTGTCGTTGATTTTTACTCCTTGCAGTCTGTAAACTTCTTGCACCTCATTTACAATGTATTCCTGAACTTCTGTTGGTCCTTTAATTGCAAGTATGCTTGCAGGGGTAACTCGTCCTGTGCAAAGCGATGTTCCTGCCTTAATAAAGTCTCCTTCTTGAACAAGAATTTGTTTTGTAAGTGAAACAAGGTATTTTTTAGTATTTCCTGTTTTTGCTTCAATAATAATTTCTTTGTTACCTCTTTTAATTTTTTCGCCAAAAGAAACAATACCATCAATTTCTGAAACAACAGCTGGGTTTGAAGGGTTTCTTGCTTCAAATAGTTCTGTAATTCTTGGCAGACCTCCTGTAATATCTCCCATTTTACCAATAATACGAGGAATTTTCACAATGATTTCTCCCATTTTAACATCATCTCCATCAGACTTAACGATGTGAGTTCCAACAGGTAGATTGTATTTATATAGCACTTCGCCATCATTGTCTTCAATTAGTATTTCAGGGATTTTTGTTTTGTCTCTTGTTTCAATAATTACTTTTTCAACAAAGTTTGTTTGCTCATCTTTTTCTTGTTTGAAAGTAATTCCTTCAATAATATTAACAAATTTAAGTTTACCAGTAGCTTCTGCAACCATAGGATTATTGAAAGGATCCCATTCGCAAAGTTTATCACCTTTTTTAACTTTATCTCCCGCTTCAAAATATAATTTAGACCCGTATTGTAAAGTATTGGTAGATAATGTTATTCCAGTTTTATCGTCTATAACTTTCATTTCAGCCATTCGGCTAACAACAATTTGCACTTCATTACCTTCGTCGTCGGTAGATGTAACAGTTCTAAGTTCGTCTATGTCTAATGTTCCGTCAAATTTTGCAGCAATACTTGATTCTGTAGCTAATCCTCCTGCAACTCCCCCGATGTGGAATGTTCTAAGAGTCAGCTGTGTTCCGGGTTCACCAATTGACTGTGCAGCAATAACCCCAACAGATTCACCTTTGTTTACCATTCGTCCTGTTGCAAGGTTACGTCCGTAGCATTTAGAACAAATACCAAATTTAGATTCGCAGGTTAGTGTTGAGCGAATTTCTACCTCTTCTATTGGAGATTCTTCTATTATTTCGGCTATTTCTTCTGTTATTTCTTCTCCAGCTTTGTGTATAAGTTCGTTTGTAAGTGGGTGATAAATATCGTGAACAGAAGTTCGTCCGAGTATTCTTTCGTATAGGCTTTCAACCACTTCTTCGTTTTTCTTGATAGCTTTTGCCATCAATCCTCTAAGAGTTCCACAATCTTTTTCAGAAATAATTGCATCTTGTGATACATCTACAAGTCGTCTGGTTAGGTATCCGGCATCTGCTGTTTTAAGTGCAGTATCCGCAAGCCCTTTCCTTGCACCGTGAGTAGAAATAAAATATTCCAAAACAGAAAGTCCTTCTTTAAAGTTTGCAAGAATTGGGTTTTCAATTACTGCTGGTGCAGCTCCCGAACGTTGTGGTTTGTTCATTAGCCCCCTCATTCCAGAAAGCTGTTTAATTTGTTCTTTAGATCCCCTTGCTCCTGAATCCAACATCATGTAAACTGAGTTAAATCCTCCTAAATCTTCGCTTAGTTGTTTTAACAAAATGCCTGTTAGTCGGCTGTTTACGTGTGTCCAGATGTCAATTATTTGGTTGTATCTTTCATTAAAGGTTATAAGTCCCATGTTGTAGGTTGAAATAACTTCATCTACTTCAAGGTTTCCTTCTCTAATTAATTCTTCTTTTTCTTTTGGAATAATAATATCGTCTAAGTTAAATGATAATCCTCCTTTGAATGCCATGTAATATCCTAATGATTTTATATCATCTAAGAAATCAGCTGTTGCTTTTACACCCAGTTTTCTAAGTATTTTATGAATAATTGAACGAAGAGATTTTTTTGTTAATACTTCATTTATAAATTCTACTCCTTCTGGCACGTGTTCGTTAAAGAGAACTCTACCAACAGTAGTGTCTTGTAAATAAAATTTAGCTTCTGAGTTTTTTAATCTAACTTTAATTTTTGTATGTAAACCTATTTTACCTTCATTGTGAGCAATAATAACCTCTTCTGGGGAGTAAAAAATAGTTCCTTCACCTTTTATTTTAACTTCTTCTGTGCTAAATCTCTCTTTTGTAATATAATAAAGTCCAAGAACCATGTCTTGCGAAGGCACAGTAACAGGTGCACCGTTTGCAGGGTTAAGGATATTGTGAGATGCAAGCATAAGTAATTGTGCTTCAAGAATTGCAGCATTTCCCAAAGGTAAATGCACAGCCATTTGGTCTCCGTCAAAGTCGGCGTTGAAAGGTGTGCAAACTAATGGGTGTAGTTGTATTGCTTTTCCTTCAATTAGTTTAGGCTGAAATGCCTGAATACCAAGCCTGTGAAGAGTTGGAGCACGGTTTAGTAAAACTGGGTGTCCTTTTAGTATGTTTTCTAAAATATCCCAAACTACTGGGTCTTTTCTATCAACAATTTTTTTAGCAGATTTTACAGTTTTTACAATTCCTCTTTCTATTAGTTTTCTAATAATAAATGGTTTGTAAAGTTCCGAAGCAATATCTTTTGGAAGTCCGCATTCGTGAAGTTTTAGTTCTGGACCAACAATAATTACCGAACGAGCAGAATAATCTACACGTTTACCAAGAAGGTTTTGTCTGAAACGTCCTTGTTTTCCTTTTAAGCTATCGCTCAAAGATTTAAGAGGTCTGTTCGCATCAGTTTTTACAGCACTTGATTTTCTTGAATTATCAAGTAAAGAATCTACAGATTCTTGTAGCATTCTTTTTTCGTTACGTAAAATTACTTCTGGTGCTTTTATTTCTATAAGTCTTTTTAGTCTGTTATTTCTAATTATAACTCTTCTATACAAGTCGTTAAGGTCAGAAGTAGCAAAACGTCCTCCGTCAAGAGGCACAAGAGGTCTTAGCTCTGGTGGAATAACAGGAACAACTCTAAGTATCATCCATTCAGGTTTGTTTATACCTTTTGAAGCTCTAAAAGAAGTAACAACTTTAAGTCTTTTTAGTGCATCGTTTTTTCTTTGTTTAGAAGTTTCGTTATCAGCTTTGTCTTTAAGGTCGTAGTATAGGTCGTCTAAATCAATTTCTTTAAGCAAATCATGTATTGCGTCTGCTCCCATTTTTGCAATAAATTTGTTAGGGTCGCTGTCGTCTAATTGCTCGTTTCCTTTTGGAAGTGTATCCATTATGTTAAGATATTCTTCTTCTGTAAGAAAATCTAATTTATTAATTCCGTCTTCTGCTTTTATTCCGGGTTGAATTACAACGTATTTTTCGTAATAAACTATTGCTGACAGTTTTTTTGTAGGTAAACCAAGAAGGTATCCTATTTTGTTTGGCAATGTTTTAAAATACCAAATATGAACTACAGGGACAACAAGTTGAATGTGTCCGGTTCTCTCTCTTCTTACTTTTTTCTCTGTAACCTCAACACCACATCTATCGCAAACAATACCTTTATATCTGACTCTCTTATACTTACCACAATGACATTCGTAGTCTTTTACCGGACCAAATATTCTTTCGCAAAATAGTCCATCTCTTTCGGGTTTGTATGTTCTGTAATTTATTGTTTCAGGTTTAACCACTTCACCATTAGATCTTTTTAATATTTCTTCTGGAGATGATAGACCTATTCTTATTTTAGTAAAATCGTTTCTTTCAGATTTGAAATCGTTTCCTTGTTTTCTGAATGCCATTATATTAAATTTTTAATTTTTTAAATTGTGAAGTTTTAAAATTGCAAAATAGTTTAATATATTAAAATAATATTTAATATATTAAACTTTACAATTTATTTAGTCAAGGGTGATACTTAAGCCCAGCCCTCTTAATTCATGTAATAGGACATTGAAAGATTCAGGTATTCCTGGTTTTGGCATTGGGGTTCCTTTCACAATGCTTTCGTATGCTTTAGCTCTACCAACTACATCGTCTGATTTTATTGTTAAAATTTCTTGTAGGATATTTGCAGCACCGAATGCTTCTAATGCCCATACCTCCATTTCTCCAAATCGTTGTCCTCCAAATTGTGCTTTACCACCAAGAGGTTGCTGAGTAATAAGCGAATATGGTCCTATTGAACGAGCATGCACTTTATCATCTACCATGTGTCCAAGTTTCAGCATATAAATTATTCCAACTGTTGCTGGCTGGTCAAATTTATCACCTGTTTGTCCGTCTCGTAAATAGGTTTTTCCAAACCGTGGCAAACCTGCTTCGTCCATATAGCTTTTAATATTGTCTAAAGATGCTCCGTCAAAAATTGGCGTTGCGAATTTTAGTCCTAATTCTTCTCCAGCCCATGCAAGTATAGACTCATAAATTTGTCCTAAGTTCATACGAGAAGGCACTCCTAATGGATTAAGAACGATATCAACTGGTGTTCCATCTTCCAAGTATGGCATATCTTCGAGTCGAACGATTCTTGCAACAATACCTTTGTTACCGTGTCGTCCAGCCATTTTATCACCAACTTTTAGTTTTCTTTTTTTGGCAATATAAACTTTTGCAAGTTGCAAAATTCCGATAGGAAGTTCGTCTCCTACTGTAATATTATATTTTTTTCGTCTAAATGATGCTTGTAGTTCTTTGTGTTTTATTGAATAGTTGTGCAGAAGAGTAGCAATCATTTTATTTTTCTTCTTATCTGTTGTCCATTTTTTAGGGTTTACTTCAATAAAATTAATATTTTCAAAAAGTCTTTCAGAAAATTTAACTCCTTTTTCAATAATATCTTTTCCGTAATAATCTTTAACGCCTTGCGATGTTTTTCCTTCAATAAGTGCTAACAGTTTTTCTAATAAAATAGATGACAGTTTTTGAGCTTCCATTTCTAACTCCATATCCAATTTGTCTATAAGAGTTTGTTTGGCATCTTTTGCTCTTTTATTTTTTCGTGTGCGAGAGAATAATTTTTTATCAAGCACTACACCTTTATTAGAAGGTGATACTTTTAAAGAAGCATCTTTAACATCACCTGCTTTGTCTCCAAAGATTGCCCGCAGTAGTTTTTCTTCTGGCGAAGGGTCTGTTTCTCCTTTTGGAGTAATTTTACCTATCAAAATATCTCCTGCATCAACGGTTGCTCCAATTCTAATTAATCCATTTTCGTCTAAGTGTTTGGTAGCTTCTTCGCTAACATTAGGAATATCAGCAGTTAATTCTTCCAAGCCTCTTTTTGTATCTCTAACTTCTAATTGATGTCCTACGACATGAATTGATGTAAAAACATCATTTCTAACAATTTTTTCAGATATTACAATAGCGTCCTCAAAGTTATATCCTTTCCAAGGCATAAATGCAACTTTCAAGTTTTTACCAATAGCAAGTTCTCCACCTTCGGTAGCATTTCCTTCTGTAAGCACTTGGCCTTCAACAACTGTCTGACCTTTCGAAACTATTGGACGTAGGTTAACGCAAGTGTTTTGGTTAGTTTTTTGAAATTTAGGAACTTCGTAAGTAACGGTGTCTCCATCAAAAGAAAGTAATCTTTCTTCGTCTGTTCTTTCGTATCTAATAATTATTTTAGTAGCATCAACATACTCTACAACTCCATTGCCTTCGGCGATAGAAAGAAGACGCGAATCTTTTGCAACTCTTTCTTCAATTCCAGTTCCAACAATTGGGGCTTCTGGAACTAATAGAGGAACTGCTTGTCTCATCATGTTTGAGCCCATAAGTGCACGGTTCGCATCATCATGTTCTAAAAATGGGATTAGCGAAGCAGCTATTGAGGCAATTTGGTTTGGAGCAATATCCATCAAATCAACTTCTTCTGGTGCAGCTATTGGGAAATCTCCATCATGCCTACTTTTAATTTTAGTAGTAATAAAGCTACCATCTTTTGCAACTTGTGCATTAGCTTGTGCAATTAGTTTTTGTTCTTCTTCTTCTGCTGTAAGATAAATAATATCGTCATCATTTAGATTTACGATAGAATTCTCCACTTTTCTATAAGGAGTTTCAATAAATCCTAATTCATTTATTTTTGCATAAACACAAAGCGAGGCGATAAGTCCAATGTTTGGTCCCTCAGGAGTTTCAATTGGGCAAAGACGACCGTAGTGAGTATAGTGAACATCACGAACCTCAAAACCAGCTCTTTCTCTGGTAAGTCCACCAGGTCCAAGTGCCGACATTCTTCGTTTGTGAGTCATTTCCGCAAGCGGATTTGTTTGATCCATAAATTGAGACAGTTGGTTTGTTCCAAAAAATGAATTTATTACCGAAGAGAGTGTTTTTGAATTTATCAAATCAATAGGTGTAAAAACCTCATTGTCTCTAACGTTCATTCGTTCTCTAACAGTTCTTGCCATTCTTGCAAGCCCTACACCAAATTGATTAGCAAGTTGTTCACCAACAGTTCTTATTCTTCTGTTACTCAAATGGTCAATATCGTCAATATCAATTCTTGAGTTTATTAATTTTATTAGATATTTAATTATTTTGATAATATCCTCCTTTGTAAGGATTCGAGTATCCATATCAATATCTAATTCTAATTTTTTGTTAATTCGGTATCTACCAACATCTCCAAGGTCGTATCTTTTATCAGAGAAGAATAGTCGTTCAAATACGTCTCTTGCGGTGTTGTCATCTGGTGGCTCTGCATTACGTAATTGCCTATAAATGTGCATCAATGCCTCCTTCTCAGAGTTAGATGGGTCTTTTTGTAAAGTATTGTAAATTATTGAATAATAAGAATGATTTTGCCCTTCTTTATGAATAAGAACAGTTTTTGCTCCCGATTCTATTATTTCTTCAATATGTTCTTCTATAATAACAGTTTCACGTTCAATAATGACTTCATTTCTTTCAATAGATACAACTTCTCCTGTATCTTCATCTACAAAGTCTTCTGTCCAGCTTTTTAATACTCTGGCAGCAAGTCTTTTTCCAACAATATCAGCCATATTTTCTTGCGTAACTTGAATTTCGTCTGCAAGGTCAAATATTTCCAAAATATCGTTATCTGTTTCATATCCAATAGCTCGTAGTAAAGTAGTAACAGGGAGTTTCTTTTTTCTGTCTATATATGCAAACATAACGTTATTTACGTCGGTTGCAAACTCCATCCAAGAACCTTTAAATGGAATAATTCTTGCTGAATATAGCTTGGTTCCATTAGCATGAACACTTTGTCCGAAAAAAACACCTGGCGACCTATGTAGCTGAGAAACAATTACTCTCTCTGCTCCATTAATAACAAAAGTTCCTTTTGGTGTCATGTATGGAACAGTTCCAAGATATACATCTTGAATAACAGTATCAAAATCTTCGTGTTCTGGGTCTGTGCAATACAGTTTTAATTTTGCTTTTAAGGGAGCACTAAAAGAAAGTCCTCTTTCTATGCTTTCTTCTATTGAATATCTTGGAGGATCTATTGTATAATCCAGAAATTCTAATACAAAATTATTTCGTGTATCTGTGATTGGAAAGTTGTCATCAAAAACTTTATGTAAACCTTCTTTTTTTCTTTGGTCTTTGGTAGAATGCAATTGAAAAAACTCTTGAAAAGTTTTTAACTGAATTTCAAGAAAATCAGGATATTGCATTGTATTTTGCGAAGAAGAAAAATTTATTCGTTTATTATTGGACATTATCTGTTATTTGTTAAGTAGTTAAAAGTTTGTAAAGTTGTAAAAGTTATAAAATTATTCACTAAAAATAAACGTATTACAAGTTTATATAATATGAAATAAATTTAATATTACTACTTATTGATAGATTTTTAGATTATAATATTTATTATTTTATAATAAAATAATAAATATTTTTTAATATTACAAAAAAACAAAGTTATATAACGACAAAAAGGTTTAGTATCTTTGTGATACTAAACCTATTATTAAATCGCTTTATTACAACATGTTACTTAGTTTTTTGAAATTTTTCAATATATATTATTTTTTTGTATATTAAACTTTCTATTTTTAAACTGATGATAAAATAGAAATAAAACCAGAACAATGTAATAAAAAATTACTTAATTTCTATTTCTGCTCCAAGCTCTTCTAATTGAGTTTTTAAAGATTCTGCTTCATCTTTAGAAACTTTTTCTTTTAAAGTTTTAGGTGCATCATCAACAAGAGCTTTTGCTTCTTTAAGACCAACGCCTGCTAATTCTTTAACTAATTTAACCACTTTAAGTTTTTGTCCACCTGCCGCTGTAATAATAACGTCAAATTCAGTTTGTTCTTCTACTGCTGCTGCTTCTGCTCCACCGCCTGCTACCATTACTGGTGCCGATGCTGGCTCAATACCGTATTCTTCTTTTAGTATCTCTGCTAATTCGTTTACTTCTTTAACTGTTAGGTTTACTAACTGCTCAGCGAAATCTTTTAAATCTGCCATTTTAATATAATTTTTAGATGATTTTGATTAATAAATTATTCTCCCTTTTCGGAAAGTGTTTTTGTTATTCCTGCAAGTATGTGTTTACCCGATTGTAATTGTGAAAGAACTTTGAGTGCTGGTGATTGAAGTTGGAAAATAATATCTCCAATAAGTTCGTATTTAGATTTAACTTTTGAAAGTGCATCTAATTGATCATCTCCAACATAAACAGACTCTTCTACATAAGCTGCCTTAACAATTGGTTTATCATGTCCTTTTCTAAACTCTTTAATTAGTTTAGCAGGTGCATTGGCAACCTCAGTAAACATAATAGCAGTAGGACTTTTGAGAACAGCTTTTAACTCTTCCTCATTTTTGTTAGACATTTCAAGAGCTTTAACTAACAAAGTGTTTTTAACAACCAATAGTCTTACATTTTCTTTAAAACATGCTCTTCGCAAGTTAGATGTAGCTTCTGCATTTAGCTCAGAGGTATCTGTAATGTAAAAATGAGGGGTGTTATTAATTTGTTCTGTAAGGCTTTCAATTACTAACTTTTTGTCTTCTCTATTCATAATAATTGATATATTAATATATTTTAGAACAGTTCTTAATTTGTAACAGAATTAAGTTCTATTCGTCGTCTTTGAATTTCTTTGGATCTAATTTAATGCTTGGGCTCATAGTAGCTGAAACATAAGCACTTAATATATAAGTTCCTTTTGATGCTACTGGCTTGAGCTTATTAATCATATCCAGAAACTCGGAAGCATTTTCATATAATTTTTTAGGTTCAAAAGATACTCTTCCTACTGAAAGATGTACAATTCCATACTTATCTACTTTGAAATCTACTTTACCTTTTTTCACTTCACCAACAGCTTTTCCTACTTCCATAGTAACTGTTCCTGTTTTTGGGTTTGGCATAAGTCCTCTTGGTCCTAAAATTCGTCCAATTCTACCCACTTTTGCCATAACAGAAGGCATAGCGATAACTACATCAACATCAGTCCATCCTTCTTGGATTTTTGTAACATAATCATCAAGACCAACATGGTCAGCACCTGCATCTCTCGCTTCTTGTTCTTTGTCTGGGGTGCATAATACCAAAACAGTTTTTTCTTTTCCTGTTCCATGAGGCAATGTGATAGACCCTCTAACCATCTGATTGGCTTTTCGTGGATCAACACCAAGTCTTACGTTTATATCTACAGAGGCGTCAAACTTAACAGTAGAAATTTCCTTAACTAACTTAGTAGCTTCTTTTAAGGTATAACTCTTCTCTTTATCAATCTTGCTAATTATAGCTTTTCTATTTTTTGTTAGTTGTGCTGGCATTTTAATTTTCTTAATTTAATTATGTTTTTGATTATGCAGGAAATTCACCTTTTACTACAATCCCCATACTTCTTGCTGTACCTGCAACCATTTTCATAGCTGATTCTACAGTAAATGCATTTAAGTCTTGCATTTTATCCTCAGCAATTTTTCGGACTTCGTCCCAAGTTATTTTAGCCACCTTCTCTAAGTTTGGAGTTCCCGAACCCGATTTTAATTTAGCTACCTCTTTTAATTGCTCTGCAACAGGAGGAGTTTTTGTTATAAAATCAAATGACTTATCTTTATATACACTGATAACAACAGGAATTAATTTTCCCATATATTTTTCAGTTCTTGAATTAAATTGTTTACAAAAGTCCATTATATTCAGTCCTTTTGCACCCAAAGCAGGCCCAACTGGAGGAGATGGATTTGCTTGTCCTCCTTTTATCTGCAATTTTACGTATGCTTCTACTTCTTTTGCCATAATATTTTAATATTGTGTATTGTGTATTGTGTGTGTTAATTATCCTTCTTTTTCTACTTGCATAAAACCTAATTCAAGAGGAGTTTTTCGTCCAAAAATCTTAACCATAACTCTCAATTTCTTTTTCTCTGTATTAACTTCTTCTATTATTCCTGAAAACTTATCAAAAGGACCATCTGTAACTTTTACTGTTTCTCCTACTATAAATGGAATAGTCAATTCCTCTTCTGTTTCGTGCAATTCATCTACAACCCCAAGGATTCTATTAACTTCTTTCAATCTAAGTGGAACAGGAACTTTGCCTCGGTCAGAACCAACAAAACTAATTACATTAGGAACTCCTTTTAATATGTGAGGAATTTCTCCAACAAGAGCAGCTTCAATTAAAACATAACCTGGATAAAAATTACGCTCCTTGCTTATCTTTTTTCCATTTCTAACTTGATAAACTTTTTCAGTTGGAATTAGAATTTGAGAAATATAATCATGTATTTTTAGTCTATTTATTTCACTCTCAATATATTCTTTAACTTTTTTCTCTTTACCACTTATAGCTCTAAGAACATACCATTTTCTTTCTATTTCAGCCATTTTATATTTCTCTTTGTTTTATTAATAGAATATACCATAAATAAATTTCATCAACTGACTAAATACAGAGTCCATAGCATATATAGTTAATGCAATAATCAAAGAAGCAACCATTACTATAATTGCACTGTTCTGTAAGTCAGACCAAGTTGGCCAAGAAACTTTATTTACAAGCTCGTTGTAAGTATCTAAAAAATATTCTTTTACTTTATTCATAATATTGTATCAAGTATTTGTTGCACGGGTAGAGCGACTCGAACGCCCGACACCTAGTTTTGGAGACTAGTGCTCTGCCAACTGAGCTACACCCGTAAATATTAAGATAGCACAGACTTCCTGAGCAATACTTACTTAGAAAGTCTGTTTTATAATTTTAAACTTACAATTAGTCCATTATTTTAGTTACCTGACCTGCTCCAACTGTTCTACCACCTTCACGGATAGCAAAACGTAGTCCTTCGTTTACAGCTACTGGGTAAATTAAGTTTACAGTTACAGTAATATTATCACCAGGCATAACCATTTCAACTCCTTCATCAAGGATAATTTCTCCAGTTACGTCCAAAGTTCTAATAAAAAATTGTGGTCTATATTTGTTATGGAATGGAGTATGACGTCCACCCTCTTCTTTTTTCAAGATATAAACCTCAGCTTTAAATGTTGTATGTGGTGTTACAGAACCAGGTTTTGCAATTACCATACCTCTTTTAATTTTTTCTTTATCAACTCCTCTAAGAAGTAGTCCAACATTGTCCCCAGCTTCACCTCTGTCTAATATTTTTCTAAACATTTCAACACCAGTACAAACTGATTTCATTGTTTCGTCTTTCATTAGACCAATAATTTCTACAGGGTCACTTGTGTTTACAACACCAGTTTCAATTCTTCCTGTTGCAACAGTTCCACGTCCTGTAATAGAGAACACGTCCTCAACTGGCATAAGAAAATCTTTATCTACATCTCTTTTTGGTAGTGGAATAAACTCAACTACTGCTTTCATTAATTCCATTACTTTCTCTACCCATTCTGGCTCACCATTAAGTCCACCAAGAGCAGAACCTTGAATTACTGGTGAATCTTCACTATATTGGTAGAAATCTAATAATTCTCTAATTTCCATTTCTACAAGTTCAAGAAGCTCAGCATCATCTACCAAGTCAACTTTATTCATAAAAACAACAATGGCAGGAACGTTTACCTGACGTGCAAGAAGAATATGCTCTCTTGTTTGTGGCATAGGACCATCACTTGCATCTACTACAAGAATAGCTCCGTCCATTTGAGCAGCACCAGTAACCATGTTTTTAACATAATCCGCGTGACCAGGACAGTCAACGTGTGCATAGTGTCTGTTTTCCGTTTGATATTCTACGTGTGCAGTATTTATAGTTATACCTCTTTCTTTTTCTTCTGGAGCGTTATCAATAGAGTCAAAATCTCTAACTTCTGATAATCCTTTTTCTGCTAATATTTTTGTAATAGCAGCAGTAAGTGTTGTTTTACCATGGTCAACATGACCTATTGTTCCAACGTTAACATGTGGTTTGGACCTGTCAAATTTTTCTTTAGCCATTTTATTTAATAAATTTGGTTTTTGTTAATAAATTCTTGTATTTGTAAGCCGGCGATGGGAATTGAACCCATGACCTCTTCCTTACCAAGGAAACGCTCTACCCCTGAGCTACGCTGGCGGTGTATAAAATTAGACTATTAAAAACTTAATAGTCTAAAGTATAAAAGAGCGAGAGACGAGGTTCGAACTCGCGACCTACAGCTTGGAAGGCTGTCGCTCTACCAACTGAGCTACTCTCGCTTAATAATTTTTATTTTAACTATGTAAAAGTGTGGGGAGGGAAGGATTCGAACCTCCGAAGGCTTAGCCAACAGATTTACAGTCTGCCCCATTTGACCGCTCTGGAACCTCCCCCAAATTTCTTATATATATTATCTTATTTTTTAATGTTTTCACTTCTGAGCCGATAGACGGATTCGAACCGCCGACCGGCTGATTACAAATCAGCTGCTCTGGCCAACTGAGCTATATCGGCAATTTAAAGTTAAACACACTATCTTACTTAAAAGTGAGAGCCGATAGACGGATTCGAACCGCCGACCGGCTGATTACAAATCAGCTGCTCTGGCCAACTGAGCTATATCGGCAA
>Ga0193956_1000279_pt1 | contig 24257 bp, 20 predicted proteins | sample BB_7_MG_FD_140358 | JGI IMG/M metagenome (GOLD analysis project Ga0193956, IMG submission 140358) | Microbial mat bacterial communities from the Broadkill River, Lewes, Delaware, United States - BB_7_MG | ecosystem: Environmental > Aquatic > Freshwater > River > Microbial mats | place: USA...
AAATGCATATGATAAAGAAGCTTTCTTCGAAGCTTTACGATTAGTGATGCATGATATGGCTATGTTAATGGTAGCAGATGGAGAGGGTGCAAAAAAAGCAGTTGCATTTGAAGTTATAAATGCAGCATCAAATGAAGAAGCAGAAATTGCAGGGAAGGCACTTTCAAATTCACTTTTGGTAAAAACTGCATTATTCGGGGAAGATCCAAACTTTGGTCGAATAGCATCAACAATAGGTGCAAGTCGTGTTGCTTGTGATGAAACTAAGCTTATTATTTCTTATAATGATGTAATAGTATTTAATAAGGGAGAAATTTGTTTTGATAAAATTCAAGAAGAAAAGGCAGTAAAAGTTCTTGAAAAGAAAGAATATAAAGTTGTTTGTAATCTTGGTGTTGGGGAAAGTAATTTTACAGCTTATGGTTGTGATTTAGGGTATAAGTATGTGGAAATAAACGCAGACTATAGATCTTGATATAAAATTTAAATAATGAAGGATAAAAATGAGTACAATTGAAGTAACATCACCATATGATGATAGCGTTGTTGGATCTGTTCCATTTGGTTCAGTTCCTGAAGTAGAAGCAGCATTGGATTTAGCACAAGCTACTTTTTTAGATCACAAAAATGCTTTACCAAAATATAAAAGAGTAGAGATTTTAGAAAAAGTTGTTGAAATTATGTCTTCACAAGTTCCTGAATTGACAAAAATTTGTGCATCAGAAGGTGGAAAGCCTTGGATGGATTCAGAAGTTGAAGTATATAGAGCAATCAATGGTGTAAAATTAGCTATTGAAGCTCTAGGAGCTCAAGAAGGTAAAGAAATTGCGATGGGTCATACAGCTACATCAGCAAATAGAATGGCATATACTTTTAAAGAACCAATTGGTGTTGTTGCAGCAATATCTGCATTTAATCACCCATTAAATTTAGCTATTCATCAAGTAATCCCTGCAATAGCTGTTGGTTGTTCAGTTATTATTAAACCAGCAACACAAACTCCAATGTCTGCTATTAGAGTAATTGAGATTTTAAAAGAAGCAGGTCTTCCAAATGGATGGGCACAAGCTGTAGTTTGTGACAGAAAAGGTGGAGAATTATTAGCTACTTCACCAAAAGTAAATGCTTTAACATTTATAGGTTCTGGAAAAGTTGGTTGGTACTTAAATTCTAAAGTTGCAGATGGTACTAGAGTTGCTCTTGAACATGGTGGTGTTGCTCCTGTAATAGTTGAAGCTGATGCTGATATTGATGCAATGATTCCAGACTTAGGAAAGGGTGGTTTCTACCATGCTGGGCAAGTTTGTGTATCTGTTCAAAGAGTATTTGTACATGAATCAATCGTTGATGAAGTAGCTTCTAAACTTTCAGGATATGCTTCTAAATTAGTTGTAGGTGATCAATTAGATCCTAAAACAGAAGTTGGGCCATTAATTAATAATAATGAAGTTAATAGAGTTGAAGAATGGGTAAATGAAGCAGTAGAAAAAGGTGGAAAAATTCTAGTTGGTGGAAAAAAAATTTCAAAATCTTGTTATGAACCAACTGTAATTTTAGATCCAGCTGATGATGCAATTGTGTCTACTAAAGAAGTATTTGGTCCTGTTGTTTGTGTTTATTCTTATTCAGATATTGAAGATGCTTTTGATAGAGCGAATGCTTTAGATGTATCTTTTCAAGCAGCTGTATTTACAACAAATATTGATACTGCTTTAAAAGCTGTAAAAAGATTAAATGGAACAGCTGTTATGGTTAATGATCATACTGCATTTAGAGTTGATTGGATGCCATTTGGTGGAGCAAAAGCTTCTGGACTTGGTATAGGTGGAATTTCTCATTCTATGGAAGAGTGTTCAAGTGAAAAAATGATGGTTATTAAATCAGCATTATTATAGAAAAACTCAGAATTATATCTTATAAGAAAATTGAGGAACTAGTTGGACTCGAATCGACAAAATCCTCAATTTTAACATTTGTACCTTATTGATTATGTTCAACAATTCAATTTATTTAGAACAAGGTTTTTATTAGCAAAAGAGTTTGTTCATAATTATTAAATCGTATAAAAGTAACTATTATTTTAACTTCAAGCTATTAACTAATCCAGAAAGAATTACAAAGAAAAGACCAATAAAATAAATCACTAATATCTCTTCATCAAAAAAAAGTATTAAAAAGAATGCAGATAATATTGGAGTTATAAATAAAAATGGTGCAACTTTAGATGCATCAAATAACTGAAGACCTTTAATCCAAAATAGATAAGATATTCCATTGATAAAAGCTCCATTTATTAAAATACTTATCCAATCCTTTCCTAATGGTATAATAAAGCTTGAATAACTACTAACAGTTATAATTGAATATAAAATAGCAGAGAAAAAATAAATCATTACAGCATTTGTAGCATCTACTTTAACAACTTTACTTAATACTGAAAATAGAGCAAAGGCAATTGCTCCAATCATTACTATTAATAGTATATCTATTTGTGAAAAGTCTAAACTTGTAAAATCTCCTTTTGTAATAACTAAGCTAACTCCTAAAAATCCAAGAATAATAGAGATTAGCTTCTTTATTGTAAAGTCTTCTTTTAATATTATTAAAGATAAAAATACAATAAAAATTGGCCACATATATTGAATAACTAAAACTTCTAGACCATTTGCATGTTTATATCCAAAATATAAAAGTAAATAGTATATAAAATCTAAGAATCCTAATGCAAAAAGAACTAAAAATATTTTTTTTGAATATGTAAATATCTCTTTTAAGTTTTTCTGAAATAGTGAAACTATAAAAATTGAAAGAAAAGAAACTATTGAAGAGTAAAAAAGATATTGATGATGATCTAATCCAGATTGTGCAAACTTTGCAAGAGTTGGTATTAAAGACCAAAGAATAATACATAAAGAAATGTATACAATTCCTAGATTTACTTTTAGATATTTTTCCATAATACACCCTTTTATTTTGAGTATATATTCTTTACAGATTTAAATTATAGTAAGATATTGCTATTTTTTTTCAAGTAGTAAGGTGTGTGAGCAAAAAACTTCTTAGAGTTTTTAGTAAAATGTGACTGGTCTGTAAATCCAACTTGAAAACTTGCTTCACTAATACTCATACCTTTTTGAATAAGTTCATGTGCTCTATTGACTCTTTCATTTAGTATAAATTCATAAGGACTTAAGCCAAATTCTTTTTTAAACATTCTTATAAAATGATATTTACTTAAACCCACATTTGAAGCTAATTCATCAAGAGTAAAATTTATATCAATTGAATCATTTATAAACTCATAAGTATTTTTTGTGATTTTTTTATCACAGAAGATATCAATATAAGGTTTTGTAGAAATTGTGTGATTTTCAATCATATAGGATAACACGTCAATAAGGTTTGTTTCAATAAGTAAGAAATCTTTTTTTTCAAAATATGAATAAAAAAAGTTATGAAGTTTGAAAAAAAGAGTTTTATCATCTAGTAAATAGTTTTCAAAAAAAGGTATTTCTTTGTAAGCATACATATCTTCATAAACTTTACTTACTAAATCAACTTTTGGGCAAAAACTTGCGTGAGTTAAACTGTTAACTTCTGCACTATGAACATCACCTGGATTAGTTACTCTTACTGTATATTTATATGAATTAACGGTTTTATTTACATATTTTACTTTTATAAGTCCATTATATGTTAATCCAATAGAGTATGTATTATGAAAATGTTTATTATAGTTTATATTTGTATTTTGAACACTTTCTATAAATGTATTATTAATTAAATCTATCATTTTATATTATAACAAATATTTATAAGAACAAATAGTAAGATATTGCTACCTTATTTTTAAATATGGATACAATCCTGTGAAATGTTTTTTGTAATTTCTAGTTTTTAATATCTAGAAGTTATCTCTATTAAATGAAAACCAAATTGTGTTTTAATAGGTCCATGAATTCTTAGTAGTTCTTTTGTAAATACTACTTCATCAAACTCTTTTACCATATCACCTTTTGAAAAAGTACCTAGGTGACCACCTCTTTTTCCTGAAGAACATTTTGAAAATTTCTTTGCAGCTTTCTCAAATGTTATATCATTTTGAATGATTTCTTTTTTTATTTTTTTTGCTAATTTCTCTGTATTTAGTAAAATATGTCTAGCTGTTGCACTTTTAGCCATTAAAAATCCTTTTATAATTCGAATTTTATCATCTTTTTATAAATTTAACATATAATATAGCACTAATTTTTAGGGATATAAAATGAAAAACGAAGACGTAAAAAAAGAGTTTGCCAAAGTTATAATAAATGCAAAGATAGTTGCATTTTTATTTTTCTTACTACTAACACCCAGTATTGTACTGAAAGTAAAAGAGTTAGATGAACTTTTTGGTTTAAATGAACAAACATGGTTCAATGCAGCAATTGCTGGTTTTGTAATATATATGGGATTTACAGTTTTTTTATGGAAGTGTCCAAAATGTGGAAAATTTCCAGGTCGAGGATGGTTTAGAAAAGAGTGTAATTCTTGCGGAGTTGAATTATCATAATTCAACTCTCTTAAGATTTCTAGTTTATTTTTTCTTTATAGCTTTTGCATTTGGAAGGTCTGTAATAACACCATCAAATATCTCAGCTGCCATACCTACAGATTCATGTAACGTTGGATGAGCATGTATTGTAAGTGCAATATCTTCCGCATCACAATCCATCTCTAGAGCTAATGAAATTTCACCAAGTAATTCACCCGCATTATCTCCAACTAAAGCACCACCAATTAACTGATGTGTATCTTTATTGAAAATAAGTTTAGTCATACCATCTTTTGAAACATCAGCAGCTAAAGCTCTTCCTGATGCAGACCAAGGGAAAGTGGCAACTTCATAGTTGATACCAGCTTCTTTAGCTTCATTTTCACTCATACCTGCTGTTGCAATTTCTGGGAATGTATAAGCAATTCCTGGAATTTGTTTAGGTTCAAAAAATACTTTATGACCAGCAATAACTTCAGCTGCAACATGACCTTCATGAACTGCTTTATGAGCTAGCATTGGTCCTGCAATGATATCACCAATAGCAAATATATTTGATACATTTGTTCTTAATTGATTATCAGTAGCAATCATACCTTTCTCATTTACATTTACTCCCGCATTTTCTAGTTTTAGATTTAGACCATTTGGAGTTCTTCCCATTGCAACTAGAACAGCATCATACATTTGAGGTTGTGCAGGTGCGTTATCCCCTTTGAACTCTACATAGATACCATCAGTTTTTGGAATGATAGCTTGAGTTTGAGTTTTAAACATAAAATTAAATCTCTTTTCATTTGATTTTGTATAAATTTTTACAATATCTTTATCTGTTCCTGTCATAACTTGATTTCCTCTAATTACAACATCAACTTGAGAACCTAATTTTTGGTATACTGTACCCATTTCAAGACCAATAATTCCACCACCCATTACAAGTAATCTTTTAGGAACTTCTTTTACTTCAAGAGCATTAGTAGAATCCCAAATTCTTGGATCTTCATGAGGAATAAATGACATTTTAGAACTTTGTGATCCTGCTGCAATAATACAATTATCAAAAGTAACTGTTGTTTGTTCATCTGAATTTGTATGATTTACAAGTACAGAATTTTTATCAATAAATTCTGCAGTTCCTTGGATTACTGTTACTTTTCTCATTTTTGCCATTGCAGATAAACCATCAGTAAGTTTTTTAACAACTCCTGATTTATATGCAGCAACACCAGGAAGATCAACTTCTGGTTTAGCAAATTTAATACCAGCGTGTTCAATATGTTCAGCTTCTTCCATAACTTTTGCTACATGAAGAAGAGCTTTTGAAGGTATACATCCAACATTTAAACAAACACCACCTAAAGTAGGGTGACGTTCTACTAGAACTACGTCTAAACCTAAATCTGCACATCTAAATGCAGCAGAGTATCCACCAGGACCTGCACCAATTACTAGTACTTGACCTTTAACATTTTTTGCATCTGCATTAATTTCTGTAGCAGTTTTTTCTTTCTGAGCTACTCTTGGCTGGGCTTTAGGTTCTTCTTTTGGAGTTTGAGTTGGTTCAGGAGCAACTTTGGCTGCTCCTTCTACTTCAATTCTAGCAATTAAATCACCAGAATTTGCTTTGTCACCAACTTTTACAAGTATCTCTGTAATAGTTCCACTTTCAGTTGTTGGTACATCCATTGACGCTTTTTCAGTTTCTAATGTAATTAGACCATCTTCAACTTCAACTTTATCACCAACAGAGACCATGATGTCGATTAAATCAACATCAGTATCACCACCTAAATCTGGAATAAAAATATCTTTAATTGTACTCATCTCTACTCCTATAAACTTAATAATCTAATATCGCTTAAAAGCTTAGATAATGTTGTTGTAAATCTAGCACCATCTGCTCCATCAATTACTCTATGATCATATGATAATGATAAAGGTAACATTAATGCTGGATCAAATGATTCACCATTCCATTTTGGTTTGATTTCAGATTTAGATAAACCTAAAATTGCAACTTCTGGTGCATTAATAATTGGTGTAAATTTAGTACCACCAATTCCACCTAAAGAAGAAATTGTAAAACAAGCACCTTGCATATCAGAAGATTTAAGTTTTCCATCTCTTGCTTTTTCAGATATTTCTGCCATTTCAATTGCAATTTCTTTGAAACCTTTTTTATCAACATCTTTAAGAACTGGTACCATAAGTCCATTTGGAGTATCAACTGCAATAGCAACATTAAAGTATTTTTTCATAACAATACTATCACCATCTGAAGTTAATGATGCATTGAACTTAGGATGAATAGCTAAGGCTTTTGCAACAGCTTTAACAACAAATACTAATGGAGATAATTTAAATCCATCTGCAATTGCATTTTGTTCTTTTCTAAATTTTTCAAGTTCAGTAATATCTGCTTCATCATATTGTGTAACATGAGGAATAGATACCCAGTTTCTATGTAATGAAGGTCCAGAAATCTTTTGAATTCTACCTAGTTCAACAGTTTCTATTTCTCCAAACTTACTAAAATCAATCTCTTTTAATTCTGGTAAATTAAATCCAAGACCAGAACCTGTAGCAGTTGCTGGTTTGTTTAGTTGTTCTTTTACATAAGCTTTAATATCATCTTTTAAAATTCTATTTTTCTTACCACTACCTTTTACAAAACCTAAATCAACACCGAACTCACGTGCAACTTTTCGTACACTTGGACTTGCATATACTTTATGTGCTTTTGTTGATAATACATTTGAACTTTCTACTGTACTTACTGCAGAAGTTTTAGCCATTGCTTCTTGAATTGTTGATTTTTGTTTTGTCTCTTTTGGCGCTTCTTTTTGCACAGGTGTTTCTGTTTTTGCTGGTGTTGGAAGTTTATTTTCCATTACAACAGTTTTTGTCATTTTAGCAATTAAATCACCAGTATTTACCTTCATTCCTACTTCAACAAATAACTCTAGTATTTCTCCACCAAAAGTTGCTGGTACATCCATAGATGCTTTTTCAGTTTCTAGTGTGATAAGACCTGTATCCATAGAAACAGTATCTCCCACAGAAACTAATACATCTATTAAATCAACATCTTTATCATCTCCTAAATCAGGAACATGAACTTCTTCTATAATTGTACAAATAGTTTGTTCATCTACAAATTGACAAGAGATTTCAGCATTTGCATCTGAACTTGCTTGAAGTTCAGCTTCTGCTGATGCTAAAGCATTAGAGTCTGATGGAATTACTGCTTCAGGAGTAGTAGTTTCTTTTTCAGCACTTGCATCATCTTGAACTTCAATTCGAGCAATTAAATCACCAGAATTTGCTTTTGAACCAACTTCTACTAAAATCTCTTTGATAACACCACTATGAGTTGTCGGAACATCCATAGAAGCTTTTTCAGTTTCTAATGTAATTAGACCATCTTCAACTTCAACTGTATCACCAACAGAGACCATGATGTCGATTAAATCAACATCAGTATCACCACCTAAATCTGGAATAAAAATATCTTTAATTGTACTCATCTTTTACTCCTTAGGCATTTAATGGATTGATTCTAGTAGGATCAATATTATGTTTTTTCATAGCTTCTGCTACCACTGATTTCTCGATTTTACCATTTCTTGCAAGTTGTGCTAATGTTGTAAATACGATAAAGTCTGTATCTACTTCAAAGAATGATCGTAGGTTTGCTCTTGAATCTGATCGTCCAAAACCATCTGTACCTAATGCTTTAAATGAACCTTTTACAAATGGAGCAATTTGCTCTGAGTAAGCTTTCATATAATCAGTTGCAGAGATAATGATATTTTCATCATCACTTCCTAATGCTTGATCTACATAAGCAATTTTATCTTCAGCATCAATATTTAATAGGTTATCTCTTTCAACATTTTGTGCTTCTCTTGCTAATTCATTATAAGAAGTAGCAGAATAAAGTTCAGATGCAATTCCATAATCGTTTGCTAAAATTTCAGCTGCAAGTCTAGCTTGCTCTAAAATAGTACCAGAACCTAATAATTTAACTTTATAATCATTTTTAGCTTCATAAGTTTTAAATTTATAAATACCTTTTAAGATACCTTCTTCTACACCTTCTGGCATTGTAGGTTGTTTATAGTTTTCATTTAATGTTGTTAAATAGTAGTAAATATTCTCTTGTGCCTCACCGTACATTCTATTCATACCATCTTGAACAATAACAGCAACTTCATATCCATAAGTAGGATCGTAAGTTACACAAGAAGGAATAGTATTTGCAATAATATGAGAATGACCATCTTCATGTTGTAAACCTTCACCATTAAGTGTAGTTCTACCAGATGTTCCACCAACTAAGAAACCTCTAGCTTTTTGATCAGCTGCTGCCCAACACATATCTCCAGTTCTTTGGAATCCAAACATTGAATAGAAAATATAAAAAGGAATCATAGGACAATCATTTACAGAGTAAGATGTAGCTGCTGCAGTCCAAGAACCCATTGCACCTAATTCATTAATACCTTCTTGAAGTACTTGACCTTTTTTATCTTCTTTGTAGAAAGCAACTTGATCTTTATCTTGTGGAATATATTTTTGACCTTCATTAGCATAAATACCAAGTTGTCTAAACATACCTTCCATACCGAATGTTCTAGCTTCATCTGGAACAATTGGAACGATATTTTTACCAATTTTTTTATCTTTAACTAAAATATTTAAAACTCTTACAAATGCCATAGTTGTAGAAATTTCTCTATCACCACTACCTTTTAAAACAGCTTCAAATTTATCTAATGTTGGAATTTCTAAAGACTGAGAAAAATTCTCTCTTCTTTGTGGAACATGTCCATGTAAATCTTCTCTATGCTTTTGCATATATTTATATTCAGGAGAATCTTCTGATGGTCTATAGTATTTTAAATTTTCAACATCTTCATCTGAAATTGGAATATCGAATCTATCTCTAAATTGTCTAAGTACTGATGTATCTACTTTTTTAACACCATGAGCAATATTTTTACCCTCAGCAGCTTCACCCATACCGTAACCTTTTACAGTTTTAGCAAGAATTACAGAAGGAACTCCTTTTGTATCATTTGCTTTTTTATAAGCAGCATATACTTTAACAGGGTCATGTCCACCTCTATTTAATTGCCAAATTTCACTATCACTCATATTTTCTACAAGTTTTGCAGTTTCAGGGTACTTATTAAAGAATTTTTCTCTTGTGTAAGCTCCACCTTTTTGTTTAAAGTTTTGATACTCACCATCAACAGTTTCTTCCATTAATTGTAATAGTTTTCCAGATTTGTCTTTTGCTAATAATTCATCCCACTTAGCACCCCAAACAACTTTTAGAACTTGCCAACCAGCACCTCTAAATTCACTTTCTAACTCTTGAATGATTTTTCCATTACCACGTACAGGACCATCTAGTCTTTGTAAGTTACAATTGATAACAAATACTAAGTTATCTAAACCTTCACGACCAGCTAGTCCGATTGCACCTAAAGACTCAGGCTCATCACACTCTCCATCACCCATGTAACAATATACTTTTTGCTCGCTACAATCTTTAATACCTCTATTTGTAAGATATTTTAAGAATCTTGCTTGATAAATTGCTTGTATTGGTCCAAGACCCATTGATACAGTTGGGAACTGCCAATATGAAGGCATAAGTTTTGGATGTGGGTATGAAGATAAACCATCTACAAATGCTTCTTGTCTAAAGTTATCCATTTGAGATTCAGTTAGTCTTCCTTCTACAAAACTTCTTGCATAGATACCCGGAGAAATATGTCCTTGATAAAATACTAAATCCCCACCATCTTTTTCATTTGGAGCTTTAAAGAAATGATTGAATCCTACATCATATAATGTAGCAGATGACTGGAACGATGCAATATGTCCACCAAGTTCTAACTTCTTTTTAGAAGCTCGTAAAACCATTGCTTGAGCATTCCATCTAATAATTGATCTTATCTTTCGCTCTAAATCTCTATCTCCTGGCATTTTTGGTTCTTGATTTACAGGAATAGTATTCAAATATGCCGTATTTCCACTATGTGGTATATCTGAACCACTTCTTCTCGATTTGTCAATAAGTTTTTCAAGTAAAAAATGAGCTCTATCAACACCTTCTTCATCAATAACAGCTTCTAATGCTTCCATCCATTCTTCTGTTTCTAATGGATTAATATCTTCTAAGTTTAACAACGACATAAATATCCTTTGATATAATTTTTAATTCTTAATGTTTATTTAATAAAAAAAATTAATTTTTTAGATTATAATAAACTTTAAATTACAATAAACTTAGTTTTTAACTAAAAATTGTAATTAGTTTAAACTATTCTTAAATAAAAATATTATAATAATAGATAAATAAAAAAATAAGTTAGGATTAAAATGATTTTTAACAATAAGTTCAGATTAATTAAATCTGAAAATCTTAGTGCAAAAGCTAATACTTGTTTAGATTCTGCATTATTTAAAACTTTTAATAAAGATAGTTTACCTGTTTTACGAATTTATTCTTGGCAAACTAGTGTTACTTTTGGACTTTCTCAAAACCCTAATGATTATGTAACACTATTAAAAGATTATAAAAATAATTTTGCAAAAAGAATTACTGGAGGAGGAGTATTATTCCATGGACATGATATTTCATACTCTTTAATAATTCCATCAAGTTATATAGAAAATAAAAGTGTAAAAGAAACTTACGAGTTAATTTGTTCTTTTATTCTTAACTTCTATTCCCATTTAGGTCTAAAAGCAAATTTTGCAAAAGACACTGAGGGAATAGTTTTAAGTAAAGATGCATTTTGTCAAGTAGGATTTGAGGCTTATGATATTATAATCAATGGAGAAAAGATTGGTGGTAATGCTCAGAAAAGAGCAAAAAATGTAATTTTTCAACATGGCTCAATACCTTTAACGACAATTAGAAAAGATGAAAAATATGGGTCTTCATTAGAAGATTTTTCTATTAAATTAAGTTTTGATGAAGCAGCTGATATTTTACAAACAGCATTTGAAAAGACTTTTAATGCGCAATTTATAGAATCAGAATTAGATGAAAATGAACAAAATATATATTATGAATTATATGAAGGAAAATAATATGACAAAAGAAATGACAAAAGAATTAAAATTTAAAAAACCAGAATGGTTAAGAAAAAAACTAACACCACATACTCAAATAGAAATGGAAAACCTTTTAAAAGATGTTGGAGGACTTCATACAATTTGTCAAGAAGCAAAATGTCCTAATATTAGTGAATGTTTTGCAAATAAAAATGCTACTTTTTTAATTTTAGGAGCTATTTGTACAAGAAGATGTACTTATTGTAATGTAACAACAGGATTACCAAGTGGAGTTGATGAAAGTGAAATACAAAAAGTAACAACTTCAGTTTTAAGCTTAGGTCTTAAATTTGTAGTAATTACAAGTCCAGCAAGAGATGATTTAAAAGATGGTGGAGCAGAACAGTTTTACAAAGTTACACAAGATATTTTAGAAAAAGCTCCTGGTACTAAAGTGGAAATTTTAATTCCTGATTTCAAAGCTAAAGAAGAGAGTCTTCAAAGAGTTGTTCAATCAGGGGCAACTATCATTGGACACAATGTTGAAACAGTTCCAAGTCTATACAGAGTAAGAAGAAATGGGAAATATGAAAGATCTTTAGATGTTTTAAGAAGATTAAAAGAGCTTGGTGGTGATAAAATAAAAACAAAATCTGCTTTAATGGTAGGATTAGGTGAGACAGAAGAAGAAATGATTGCTGTATTTAAAGACTTATTAGCAGTTGGATGTAAGTTTTTAAGTATTGGACAATATCTTGCTCCTTCTGGCGACTATGAAAAAGTTATTGAATATGTAAAACCTGAACAATTTGCAAGATATGAAAAGTTAGCAATGGATTTAGGTTTTGAATATGTAAAAGCTAGCCCATATGCAAGAAGTTCTTATATGGCACATGAATATTTAAAAGAAGACTAATTTACTTAAATAAAAAGTTGTTGAGATTGCATTAAGCTTAATTAGCTATCATAGACCTTAACAACTTTTAGAACGCGGAATAGAGCAGTACGGTAGCTCGTCGGGCTCATAACCCGAAGGTCACTGGTTCAAATCCAGTTTCCGCAACCAACTTACTTACTACTCTTATAAAATTCACTTTTTAATATATTAAATTTTGTACTTTTTTTATCATTTTCAAGTTTTAACTTTTTCCACATTTTTGGATTAACTTTGTAATAACCAAATACAACTTCAATAGAATCATTAGCTTTTAATTTAAAATCATAGGTAATAACTCTATTTTCATTTGCTTTAATCATATTATTTTTGACTACACTATTTGCAAGCCAAGGCATAGTAGGTTTTCCATCTTTTCCTATTATTCTCATAAAAGATTTTGTATCAAGTTTTATTCTTTTATCTCCTCTTAAAACATTAACTCTTAATTGTGCTAATCTTAAAGGTTGTAAAAATAAATTATGGCTAGATTCATTTTTTATAGCAATTTCAAAGTTATCACTTTTTTCTTTAAATTTGATTTTTACATATTTTGTTAATAAATCTTGATTATTAGAAGCACTAGCAAAACCGTGGAATCTATGAGTATCTGTTATCTTAATAGAAGTTGCTGTTCCTTTTACTTTTGGCATATGACAAGTTATACAGTTTTTTTCCTCATTTTGTGCACCTTTCATATCAACTCTACATAAATCAAAGTTATTATTGTTTTGTAGCTTCTGATGGCACCCCATACACATTTTCCCTGTATAAAAATCTTCATTTGAGTAATCAATTGTATGATAGGGTGAACCTGAAGTTTTTTTCATCATCCCAAACATTGAAACTTCATCTTTATACTTTTTATCTTTTAGTTCTTTATTTTCTTCATTTGCTGCAAAAAACACTTTCTTTTCTTTTGTTAAAATATTAGTATTAACTTTTTCATGTTTTTCAATACTTTTTATACTATGACAATAAACACATGAAATTGCTTCATGGGTTTGTACAATATTTTTAATAGGTAGTGCTTTTTTATTTTCTTTTAGTTTTTTAAGAAGTTCTAAATCACTTGGAGTATGACACTTTGCACAAGTATAAGATCCTTTTTGTTTATTTGGATGTAAATCCCAAACTGCTTTATGAATTGGATCTTCAAAAATTGAAGCTTTTCTATGCGATGAATTATAAAATTCACTATAAATTGTAGGATGACATGCTTTACATGTATTATTTTTTATGTAATCATTTGCATTCAATTCTATAAGTAGAAGAATAGCTAATAGAAATATTTTCATTTTTTATCCTTTTGTTTTATGAAGTGTATTTAAAACAAAAAGATAAAAAAATGATATTTATCAATTATAAGTTAATATTATATATTTAATACTATTTATTTAAGGAATATTTGAAATAGTACAGGTTATAGAACTTATTATTTTAACTTAGATACTTTTAAATTCTAAGTATGAATCCATATTACCTCTCCACTACTTAATGGTTTTGTAGATACCTATGTCAAATGAAGTCTAGTTACACTTTTTATTTAACTAAATTTTGTCGGATTTTCTTCTCATCATACTTTTATTAAAATATGCAAAGTTCTCTTCACTATTCTTTTTCGCTTCATACATCGCTATATCGGCTGACTTGATTAGTTCTTCTTTATTATTTGCTGTATCAGGATATGAAGATATACCTATACTTACAGAGAGTTCCATTTTATGTGTGTTGTAATTAATCGGTTCAAAGGTAGAATCCAATAGCTTTTTAATGATTACATCTATTTGTGATTGCTCTATAATATTTTGAATAACTATTAAAAACTCATCTCCTCCAATTCTAAATAATTCATCTTCTTCTCGAAGAATACTCTTAAATCTTTTTGCTGCAGTTTGAAGCATAAGATCTCCTGCTTCATGACCAAATGTATCGTTGATAATTTTAAATTTATTTAAATCCATAAATAATACATATGTTTGTGTATTTGTATCATTTGCATTTTGTAAAGAGGTATCTAAATATTCATATAATTTTACTCTATTTGCTAAAGAGGTCAGAGTATCATGTGTTGCAATATGAGATAGATTATTCTCTCTTTCTATGATTTTTTCATGCATTTTATAAAAATTTGCTATTAAATATCCCATTTCATCTTGCGTTGTGATCTCATTAATATCTATTTTTTCTCCACTCTCAACTTTTTTGGTACTATTAACAAGAAGTTTTAAAGGTTCAAAAAATGATTTTGAGACGATAAACCATGCCAATAAACTAAATAATATAATAAAAGTAAGTTCCACATACATAAGGGTCATAATAGTTACTCTGTTTGATTGGTAGTTCCCTTTTCGTGTTTGTAATAAAAAATTTTCTCTATAGATAAATTTTGCTGTCACAGCTTTAACTTGATCCATATAGTTTTTCCCTATACCTCTTTTTACATAGTTTATAGCTTCATCAAATTGATTATTTTTTCCTAAATCAATTGTTTTTTGCATATCAGAAAATTTTTCTGTGATAAGTTTTTTTAAGTTTTTTAAATTCTCTTTTTGTTCCTCATCTTGAACCTGCTTTGTTAAAAATTCAAGTACTATAAAAAGATCCCTTTTTCCAATATGATAGGGTTCAAGATATTCTAAATTTTGGGTAAGTAAATATCCTCTTTGACCTGTTTCTGCATCATTGATAAGACTTATTAGTTTATTAGAAGCAATAATAATTTCATGTGTATCATTAACTGCAAGAAGTTTATTTGAACTGTATTTTTCCAATAAATAGATAAATGATATATTAATAAATACAGATGTTAATAAAACAAATATCATAAAACTAAATTTAAATCTGATGCTCATAACTTATCCCTTTGATATCTTTAGTTTATCTCAATTTTGTAAAATTTGTATTAATATACAAAATTATATAATATTGATCTGGTTTTAGTCTAAATTTACTTGATTATTTTAACAGTTCGGCTGACATAAGTGATACAGTTAAAGAAAAACTAGTAAAAATACTCTTCATTTTATCCATAAAAGGATTATAAAAGAAGCAAAAAATTTATTGATATGCTCTGACAAATAATTTATAGTCTAGTAATATCTTTAAATTTTCAAGATGCTTCACAATTTACAAGGTTTTTTAAAAATGTTGAAATAACACCTAAAGGGTATAGATTAAATAATAGATAAGTAATATCTTTTATGACCTTGTAAAATAAACTATCTAATCTAAGAAAAAAAAATGACACAATGTTCTATATATTCTTTTTCTTAATCTCTAGGTTTTAGAGCACGAAGTACTCATATTAGTTTTTCGTGTTCTACAAAGTATTAAAAAAGTAAAAACTATAAAATCTCACAAAGCTTTAAGCTTTTTTGATTATAGAAACTTCACAAATTAAATTATAAAAATACCTATTTATCTTTTTTATAAGATTCTATAGCTTTTACTGCTCCTACAGCAGCAGGTAAAATAGCTTCACTTAATGCTGGATGAATATATAACATCTCTTTTAAGTGCCTAACATCATTGTCTAAATGCATTACAGCTAGTATTTGATGCATCATAGTTGAGCTTTCAGGACCTATTAAATGACATCCTAAAATTTCATAAGTATTTGGGTCTATAATAAACTTTGTTCTTGGGTATTTAAGTCTAGTTGACATAGCTTTTGCACTTGCAAGCCATGGAGTTATACTTGTAACATATTCAATATTTTGCTCTTTTGCTTTTTGTTCAGTTATTCCAACACTTGCAATTTCTGGTTCTGTAAAAACTGCATGAGGCATGTATTTAAATTTTAAAGGTTCTTTTTCCCCTTCAAGCAGAATCTTTCCTAAATAATTTACTTCTTGAGCAGCTGCATGTTGTAGCATATTTTCACCACTTGCATCTCCTACAACATAAACACCTTTTGCATTTGTTTCAAAGAAATCATCTCTTTTTATATAGTTTCTTTCATCTACTTCTATATCAGTATTTTGTAAATCTAAACTATTGGTATTAGATTCTCTTCCTGTTGCATATAACAATGCTTGTGACTTATGTTTTGTTTTGTTATTATCTTTATTTATTAGTGTTAAATCAAATTGATTATTTGTATAATCTATCTCATCAATACTTGTATCAAATAAAATATCAACATTTTTTGAAAACTCTTCTTTAAAAATAGCAGAAATATCGCTATCTTCATTTCCTAGAATTCTTTGGCTTCTTACAAGTAGTGTTGTTTGTATTCCAACTGCTGCAAAAAAGTTTGCTAATTCACAAGCTATGAAACCAGAACCAACTATTGTGATTGATTTTGGAATCTCACCTTCAAGAGGAAAAATATCATCACTTGTCCATGCTTTTTCATGTGGTGCTTTTATTGGTTTTGTTCCCGTTGCTATTACAATTTTAGAAGCAGTTAATTCTTCACCATTTACACTTACAATATTGTTAGAAACAAATTTTCCTGTTCCATATATAATTTCTACATTTTCATTAAATCTACTTTTATAAGAAGGATCAATTTTTGAAATATATTTGTTTGTCTCTTCAAATATTTTTTCTATATCAATCTTATTTATAGTTGAATCTATGAAGTGCCTATTTGATTCTTTAATCGCACGTGCAACATGAGCATATCCAATCAATAGTTTTGAAGGTACACAACCTCTATTTGGACAAGTACCTCCAAATTTTGATTTTTCAATTATTGCAACTTTTTTTCCCATTTTTGAAGCTGTTACTGCAAGGTTACTTGCTCGTCCTGCTCCTATAATTATCAAATCAAACTTTTTCATGTTTTTCCTTAGTTTTTTAATTATTGTATTATAAACAAAAAATATTTACTATTTGTGTACTATCATTTCTTAAAATAATAATGCTTTTAATCATTTTCTTATTATAATACTAAAACAAATCAAAAAAAAGAATTTAAATGAAAAAAAACACAAAAAAAGCTTTAATATTTTTAGCTGTAATATTTGGTATTTGGTTAATTATTAAAATATCATTTTTATGGTTAATTATAATTATTTCAGGATTTATTGCTTTAGCAATTTATGATATGAAGCAAACAAAGCATTCCTTATGGCGTAACTTCCCAATAGTAGGAAGACTTAGATGGGTATTTGAAGAATTACGACCACCAATTAGACAGTATTTTATGGAATCAGATATTGATGGTGTTCCTTTTAACAGACAAGAAAGAAGTTTAGTTTATAGACGTTCTAAAAAATTAGTTAGTACAATTCCTTTTGGAACTAAAGTTGATGTTTATAAAGCAGGATATGAATGGATAGGTCATTCTTTAAGTGCTGTAAAAGCAAAAGATTTAGATCATGACCCAAGAGTATTAATTGGTAATTCTTCTTGTTCAAAACCTTATAATGCAAGTATTTTCAATGTTTCTGCTATGAGTTTTGGAGCACTTAGTTCAGCTGCAGTAAGATCACTTGGATATGGAGCAAAGATTGGTGGTTTTGCATTAAATACAGGTGAGGGTGGAATTAGTAAATATCATCTTGAAGCTAATTGTGATTTAATTTGGCAAGTAGGAACTGGATATTTTGGTTGTAGAAATGAAGATGGTACTTTTAATGCTGATTTATTTAAAGAGAAATCAAACTATGAAAATGTAAAAATGGTTGAAATAAAATTATCACAAGGTGCAAAACCTGGACATGGTGGAATTTTACCTGCAAATAAGAACACTCCTGAAATTGCAGAAGGTAGAGGTGTTAAACCTTATACTCAAGTTGACTCTCCTCCTGTTCATTCAGCTTTTAATACAGCTAAAGAGATGATGGAATTTATAACAAATTTAAGATATTTATCTAATGGAAAACCAATTGGAATTAAGCTTTGTATTGGTAGAAAAGAAGAGTTTATTGAACTTTGTAAAGTTATGCATCAAACTGGACTAAAACCAGATTTTATTACAGTTGATGGTGGTGAGGGTGGTACCGGTGCTGCTCCTTTAGAATATACAAACTCTGTAGGAATGCCATTACGAGAAGCTTTAGTTTTTGTTGTTGACGCTTTAATTGGTTTTGATTTAAAAAAAGATATTAAAGTTATTGCTTCTGGAAAAGTTTTAAATGGAATGGATATTCTAAAAAAACTATCTCTTGGTGCTGATTTATGTGCAAGTGCAAGAGGAATGATGTTTTCTTTAGGTTGTATTCAGGCTTTAGATTGTCATAAAAATACATGTCCAACTGGTGTTGCTACTCAGAATAAAAGATTAGGAAGTGCGTTAATAGTTGAAGATAAAAAGCAAAGAGTTGCTAATTATCATCAAGGTACTATTGAGAGTTTTGTAGAATTATTAGCTTCTTCTGGTCTTGATGATTTTGACAAATTAACTAGAAAACATGTGTTTTATAGATTAGATGAAACTAAATATAAAAGATATGATGAATTATATAAACCTTTAAGAACAGGTGATCTTTTAAAAGCCCCTTATCCAAAAGACTTTAAAAGATTTATGCACTAAATTTTTGTTTTGAAATAAACTTATATTTAATATTTAAGTATTCAAACTCTAAAGAATAGGCATGAAGAAGAAGCCTTTTATTACCTGATAAAAGGCTTCTTTGCTCAATAGTAACTTCTTTTTTTAAAATTCTATCTGCACTTTCCTCTTTAATACCATAAATTGGATCTCCAACAATTCTGTGTCCTATTGAATCTAAATGAACTCTAATCTGATGTTGTCTGCCTGTTCTTGGATATGAATAAACTAAAGTTTGATTCTTTTCTTTATCAAAAGAAATAGGCTCAATACTTGTAGTTGAAGCCTTGCCTTTTTCATCTACTTTCATTTTTAGTTTTATACTCCCTGTATCATTTGTAATAGGTGAGTTTATTTCAATACTATTTTTTACTTCATTTTCTACAATAGCTTTATATGTTTTTTGGTATTTTTTTTCTTCAAACATCTCTTTTAAAATCATTTCAGAGTATTTGTTTTTTGCTACTAATACAAGCCCTGAAGTTTCTTTATCAATTCTATGAACTAAAGATGCATTATCATCAAAATGGTATTTGATTTCATCTAATAATGTATATTCATCATTTATAGCAGTTGGATGAACTAAAAGTCCTGATGGTTTATCAAAAATTGCGAAGTGTTCTGTTTGAAAAAGTGGTTTAAGACCTTTTGTAATAGCTTGAAAAACACTTACTTTTATAAATCCTTTTTTTACTGTTTGGTTTTTTTGAAGTCTTTTATTATCCTGATTTAAAACTTTGCCTTTGGCTAATAAACTTTGAGATAGTTTTGAAGATAGTTTGGCATCTTGTATTAAAAAGTCATCTATTAGCTTTTTTTCTTTTACTTCAAATTTTTTTAATACGTATGGCAAACTTAATCCTAATAATTGATTTTAAATATTATACTATAATATCAAATGGCAAAAGAATTAATTACAAGTTTTGGATATGACAAAATTTTAAAAGAGTTTAAACAATTATTAGAAGTTGAAAAACCTTATTGGGTAAAAGAAAAGAAAATAGCTGCTGAACATGGCGATAGAAGTGAAAATGCTGAGTATATAACAGCTAAAGCAGAAATAAGAAACTTAGATAAGAGACTTCGTTTTTTAAATAAGATTATAAATAATAGTGAAGTTATTGATATTAGTAAAATTCCTCATAAAAAAGTAAATTTTGGTTCACAAGTTATACTTTTTGATTTTAATGAAAAAAAAGAAAAAGTTTTTATAATATTAGGAACACATGAAACTAATCCTAGTGAAAATAAAATATCAAATAAATCTCCTTTAGGAAAAGCCTTATTAGGAAAAGAGTTAAATGATGAGTTTGAATTTAGAATAAATGAAACTATAAAAGAATATGAAGTATTAAAAATAGAAGAATATAAAATGGACAAGCAGTGAAAATTGAAGAACTAAAGAGTTTAGTAGTAAAAAATATTAAAGATAAAAATGAAGAGTTTAAAAGAGTTTTTCATGGAAGAGGAAATTTCTATGGGGATTATAATTATTTAACAATTGACTCTATTGATAGAGTTTTATTTATTGTTTTATTTGAGCAGATTGAAAAAGAACTAGAAAATCAATTATTAAAAATGATTAAAGAAGTTTTTAGGACATCAAAATATGAAATATTAGTACTACAAAGAAGATACTTAGATAAATCTCCTTGCGAAGTATTAATTGGAATTTTAGAAGAAGAAAATATTGCAATTGAAAATTCAATAAAATATAAAATTAGTTTTACAAATAAAAATATTGGTTTTTTCCCTGACATGAAAATAGGGCATGAGTATATATCTAAAATAGCAAAAGATAAAAATGTATTAAATTTATTTTCTTATACTTGTGCTTTTTCACTAAGTGCAGCTAAAGCAGGGGCTTTAAAAGTAGTTAATGTAGATATGTCAAAAAGTGCTTTAACAACTGGCCGTGCAAATCATCGCATAAATGGTTTAAATACTTCAAATATCCATTTTATGCCTTATAATATTTTAAAATCATGGAATAGAATTAAAAAACAAGGTCCTTATGATGTTATAATTATTGATCCACCTTCATTTCAAAAAGGAAGTTTTGCAGCAAGTAAGGATTATGAAAAGATAATCAAAAAACTTGATCAACTCGCAAGCGAAGAATGTATTGTATTTTCAGCACTTAATGCACCTGAACTAGATAGTGATTTTATAAAAAATATATTTAAAGAGTTTGCTCCTACCTTTAAATTTGTAGAAAGGTTAGATAATTTAGAGACTTTTCCTTCAAACAATGAAGAAAAATCTTTAAAAAACCTGATTTTCAAAAAAATGTAACTATTGTATAATTTAAAAGTAATTAACACATAATCTATCTTGAAAACTATCTTTGATATAATTTTGCGTTTTGATATTAATTTTAGGATTATTAAATGGAAAATAGGAAAAGTATTGTTACTAAATATGCAGATGGTAATTTAGTAATACAAATATTAGTGGGTATTATATTAGGTGTTGTTGTGGCTATGATTTCAAAGGAATTAGCCATGTCTTTTTCTATTTTGGGAACACTTTTTGTAGGTGCTTTAAAAGCAATAGCTCCTATTTTAGTTTTTGTTTTAGTAGCAACAGCAATTGCAACAAAAGAAGTTGGTGTTGATACTGGAATGAAGCCAATTATATTTTTATATTTAATTGGTACTTTTTTAGCTGCGTTAGTTGCAGTTATTGCAAGTTTTATTTTTCCTGTTGAACTTATACTTATTAATGCTGCAGATAAAGTTTTAACACCACCTGATAGTGTTATAGATGTATTAAAAACTGTATTAAATAATATGGTTGACAATCCTGTAAACGCACTTTTAACAGGAAACTTTATTGGTATTTTAGTTTGGGCTATTGCTATTGGTTTTGCTATGCATTACAGTTCAAATGAAACAAAAAGAGTATTTTTTGATGTATCAACTGGTATTACAAAAATTGTTAAATTTATAATTAAACTTGCACCTTTTGGTATTTTTGGTTTAGTTGCAAATACTTTTGCTCAAACAGGTTTTGAAGCACTTTTAAGTTACTCAAAACTATTACTTGTACTTGTTGGTACTATGCTTTTTATTGCTTTAATTATTAATCCTATAATCGTATTTATTAAAACTAAGAAAAATCCTTTTCCACTTGTTTTTACATGTTTAAAAGAAAGTGGAATAACAGCTTTTTTTACAAGAAGTTCAGCAGCAAATATTCCAGTTAACTTGAATTTATGTAAAAAATTAGGCTTAAAAGAAGATACTTATTCTATTTCTATTCCTTTAGGAGCAACAACAAATATGGCAGGAGCAGCTGTTACTATTACTATATTAACACTTGCAACTGTGCATACACTTGGTATGAGTATTGATTTAGGAACTGCATTATTATTATCATTTATTTCAGCGCTTGCTGCTTGTGGAGCATCCGGCGTTGCTGGAGGATCTTTGCTTTTAATACCACTTGCTTGTTCATTATTTGGTATTTCAAATGATATAGCCCTTCAAGTTGTTGCTATTGGATTTATAATTGGTGTTGTCCAAGATTCAATGGAAACAGCGCTTAATTCTTCAACAGATGTAATCTTCACAGCAGCTTGTCACAAAGATGATTAAGATGACTTTTGAAGCTAAACTTTGTCCTTTTTGTAAAAAAGATAATAGTTGTGAAGTTTTAGCTTCAAATTCATGTTGGTGTATGAGTATAAAAATCCCAAAGGAACTAATTGATTTAGTTCCAACTTCAAAAAAAAATAAATCTTGCATTTGTAAATCTTGTATTTATGAGTTTATAAAAAGTCCAAGTTCTTTTAAACTTAAGCACTCCTTTTAATCAAATCTAAATAGTTTTTGATACAATTCGACTAATTTAAAAAATTGGGGAGAATTATTTTGATTAAAAAAAATAGATGGCTAATGGCTTTAAGTGCTGTTGGTGTTCATATTTGTATTGGATCTGTTTATGCATGGAGTGTATATGTAAAGCCAATACAAGAACATATGTCTTGGACTTTAACAGATGTAACAATTGCATTTAGTATTGCAATATTTTTCTTAGGTTTATCAGCTGCGTTAATGGGTAAATTTGTTGAAAAAAATGGACCTAGAGTTTCTGCAATTATTGCTGCCTCATTATTTGGATTAGGTACAATGGGTTCAGGACTAGCTATTATGATGGAATCAAAAATGCTTTTATATTTCTTTTATGGAGTATTAGGTGGTTGTGGTTTAGGAATTGGTTATATTTCACCTGTATCAACATTAGTTAAATGGTTTCCAGATAAAAGAGGAATGGCAACAGGTTTAGCTATTATGGGATTTGGTTTTGCTTCTGCTATTTGGGGACCAACAATTAAAATTTTAATTGAAGCTGTAGGAATCTCTGGAACATTCTTTATCTTAGGTGCTATTTATTTCCTAGTAATGTTTGCTTCTGCTTTATATTTAGAAAAACCAGAAGAGGGGTATTTACCTAAAGAATTTAAGCAAAAGCTTAAAGAGGGTAAAAAGAAATTAAAAGAAGATTTAGCACTTTTAGGTTTAGATGAAGCGGTTAAAACACCAAGGTTTTATGGTCTTTGGTTAATGTTATTTATAAATGTAACTTGTGGAATTGCTATTATTGGTGTAGCATCACCTTTACTTCAAGAAGTTATTGGAATTTCAGCAATTGCAGCAGCAGCAGCTGTTGGTTTAATGGGTATTTTTAATGGTGCAGGTAGAATTTTTTGGGCTTCATTATCTGATTATTTAACAAGACCAGTTGTTTATATGATATTTTTCCTAACACAAGCAATTGCTTTTTATATTTTACCATCAGTTACAGAAATCGTGGTATTTCAAGTAATATTATTTTTTATAATGTCTTGTTATGGTGGTGGATTTGCTTCAATACCTGCATATATAGGAGATATTTTTGGAACAAAAGAATTAGGTGCAATTCATGGCTATATTTTAACAGCATGGGCAGCAGCAGGACTAGTTGGTCCTTTAATTATATCTATTGTTAAAGATTCAACAGGTTCTTATTCTCAAACATTATATGTTTTTGCTGGTTTCTTTATCGTGGCACTTATTATTTCTATCTTAATGTTAATAAACATTAAGACTATAGAAAAGAAGAAACAAAAATAAAAGGATATCCGTGTTAGAAGAAAAAATAACAAAAGAGAATTTAAATAGATTAGTGCTTACTTTTTATACGAAAGTTTTAAAAGATGAAAC
>Ga0193956_1000283_pt1 | contig 24000 bp, 8 predicted proteins | sample BB_7_MG_FD_140358 | JGI IMG/M metagenome (GOLD analysis project Ga0193956, IMG submission 140358) | Microbial mat bacterial communities from the Broadkill River, Lewes, Delaware, United States - BB_7_MG | ecosystem: Environmental > Aquatic > Freshwater > River > Microbial mats | place: USA...
CGATAACAATCCCACCGAAAATATATATGTTCGCTACACCACAAACGGTTGGGTAAACTCATCTGTTGTAGCTTGTAGTTTTACAGGAACTACAGGAACAGCCACAATTCCAAGTCAATCACAATCTACTGATGTAGAATACTATGTATTTTCAACATCAATAAGCAACCCAACTGCCGATTATGATTTAATAACAATTAATTTAGATAATAATAGTGGTTCTAATTACAGTTATTCTGTTGCCCAAGAGCTAACTTGCGAAGGAGCAAGCGGAGTTCTTACAACCGACCCAATATTCCCAATGCACAATGGAGATGTAATAATTACTTTTGATGCAACAGGAGGAAACGGACAACTAATGAATTATGAAGGAGACATTTATGCACACACAGGAGTAATAACATCAGAAAGCCAAGGCAACAACGATTGGCTATATGTAGTTTCAGACTGGGGAGTAAATGATGCAGATTTTTTATTTACAGAAGTAGATGACAACTTGTATCAACTAACTATTAATAATATACGAGATTTTTATGGAGTTCCCGAAGGTGAAGATATTTATAAAATAACAATGGTTATTCGTGCAGACGAACCAATAGACCCCGAAGATCCAAACAATTTTCTTGTTGCAAGAAATGCAGACGGAACAGATTTCCATCTTGAAGTTTACACCGAAGGAACAAACGTAAAAATAGAAAGCAATTTGAACAAAGACCCACTTGTGCCTCTTAACGACCAAATTCCAATTTGCGTTTACGCTCTTGATGCAAACACAATTAATTTAGAAATAGACGAAATCCCCGTAGCATCAATAGACGACCTACATCTTATGTATGGCTTAAACACAGGCGACTACACTTCTGGAATGCACGAAATAGTTGCAATAGCAGACGACGGAACAAATTTTGCCTACGACACAACTTGGTTCTATATAAGAGGAGAGGTTGTTATTGAAGATTTGCCAGCAAACGTAAAAAAAGGAATTAATTATATTGATGATAATACAGTTACACTTGTCCTTCACGACCCTTCGCTTGATAAAGAATTTGCTTTTGCAATAGGAGATTTTAATAATTGGACAGCCAGCGACAACGGCTATATGAAACGAACACCAGACGGAACTCATTATTGGACTACAATAACCGGACTAACCGCAGGAACAGAATACGCATACCAATATTATATTGATGGAGAATTAAAAATAGCCGACCCATACTGCGACAAAATACTTGACCCATGGAACGACCGATGGATTCCTGAAACAACTTATCCCGATTTAAAAACATATCCTTGGGATTTAACTCTCGGAACAGTAAGCGTTCTTGAACCCGGACAAGAAGAATATAACTGGATAGTTCAAGATTTTACACCTTCGGCAGTTGGGGGAACTCAATCAAATTTAATTATTTATGAATTATTAATAAGAGATTTTGTAGCAAGCAAAGACATCAAAGACGTTATTGATACACTTGACTATCTCCAAAATTTAGGTGTAAATGCAATAGAACTTATGCCAATTCAAGAATTTGATGGAAATGATAGTTGGGGATATGCTCCAAATTTTTACTACGCACCCGACAAAGCCTACGGAACAAAAGACGACTACAAAAGATTTATAGATGAATGTCATCAAAGAGGAATTGCAGTAATTCTTGATGTTGTTTTTAACCACATGTATGGAGGCTCGCCATTTGTGCAAATGTATTGGGACGGAACTAATAATGAACCTGCATCAAACAATGCTTGGTTTAACCAGCAAGCAACTCACCCATATAGCATTGGATACGATTTTAATCACGAAAGCACCCACACAAGAGAATTAGTAAAAGACGTTTTAACTTATTGGATGACAGAATACAAAATAGATGGTTTCCGATTTGACCTATCAAAAGGCTTTACTCAAACAAATTCTGGTGGCGATGTTGGTGCGTGGAGTGCCTATGACGCATCAAGGGTTAATATAATAAAAGATTATTATAATCACACAAAATGGGTAAACCCAAATGCTTATTTCATATTAGAACATTTTGCCGATAACGGCGAAGAGATTGAGCTTGCAGATTATGGCTGTATGCTTTGGGGAGTTATGACTACCGAATTTGCTCAAACAACAATGGGCTGGGACAGTAACCACGATTTTTCGTGGGCAAACTACCAAGACCGAGGTTTTGCTTATCCAAACCTTGTTCCATTTATGGAAAGCCACGACGAAGAAAGAGTTATGTATGAAACAGTTAGTTACGGAAATGGTTTTGCAGGAGACACAACAGTAGCACTAAAAAGAATGGAAGCAATAGCCACAATGTTTATGACAATACCCGGACCAAAAATGATTTGGCAATTTGGTGAAATAGGCTACGACGAAAGTATATATTTATGTTGGGACGGAAGTTTTTCTGATGATTGTAGAACTTCATCAAAACCAATTCATTGGGGATACATGAATGATGAGAGGAGACAGAAAGTATATTGGACTTATGCAGGTATGGCAAAATTAAAAACTGAAAATCAGGCATTTATTTCAGGTAGTTTTGGGCAAGACCAAGGCGGGCTTGGAAAAAGAATGTGGGTGTCCGACGCGTCTATGAATGTGTCTGTTACAGCAAACTTTGCTACAAACGGTTTTGATATGGCTCCAAGTTTTCAACATACAGGAACTTGGTATAACTATTTTACTGGCGAAAGCATAGATGTTTCTGACGCTGCAGGACACACCTTATATTATAATCCAGGAGATTATTATGTTTTCACCGATGTTCAACTTGACAGACCTTATGCTAATTTAACTTTTAACGTTAAAAATACAAATGCCGAAAACATTGAAAATGCTACAGTTACAATTACTGGTTATAGCTCATCAAATACAGATGTTGCAGGAAACACTGATTTTATTTACGGAACAAACACAACATTAAACTACAATGTATCAGCAGCAGGCTACACCCCAGAAAGCGGAACAGTAACAATGGCAAATATAGATAAAACAGAATACGTCGTTTTAGAATCAATAGATAATATCAATATTCTTGAAAACACAGATATTAAATTATTTCCTAATCCTGCAAATGATTTTATTACAATAAAAAGCAACCAATTATATCAAATTTCTATCTTTGATATAACAGGCAAACAACTTAGAACAATAGAAATGACATCTACAACACAAAACATAGACTTATCTGACCTAACATCAGGAATTTATACATTTACTTTTAAAAACGACACAAAAATTGAAGTTAGGAAAGTAATTGTAAAATAGACTTTTAATAATTTATACGATGACTTTTAGTTATCGTATAAATTAAAATATAAAAAGCAAAATGAAATTAGAGAAGACATTAATTACCTTTATTATTATCGGTACTACAATGAAATTTTTCAATGTACCTGGTCATATTATTTTATTAACATTTTCATCGTTAACTATTTCTTTAATTTATTTAATTGGAGGATATTCAGTTTTTAAAGAAAAACAAACAAAAAAACAAAATCGAAACCTATCTGTTTTAACAGGATTTATTTTTTCAATAGTTCCAATTGGGGTAACTTCTAAAATCGTACATTGGCCAGGTAATATTTCAATTTTGTCATTAGGATTAATAACATCATTAATTCTTTTGGGAGTAATCTTTGCTAAAAGACGCAAATCTCCAGAGGATTTACAACCATATTATAATCAAATTTTCAAACGTAATTTGATTATAGTAATACTTGCAGGAATATTTTTTTTAATTCCAGCAACAACTATGATAAAAATACAATTTAGGCATGATACCCAATTAGCAGAACGAAAAATAATAGAATATTTAAATCCTGACAATTTAGAACTAGAATATTATAAAAATGGGAATTTTAAAAAAACAATAAATAATAAAACGAATCATATAGTTGAATATAATGAAGATGGAACAGTAGATAAAAAATATTTTTTGAAAAATGGAGAATATGATGGTTATTTTGAAAGCTACCATGATAATGGAAATATTGCAGTAAAATCTAATTATAGAGAAGGAGTATATGACGGCAAATATGAATCCTATTTTCAAAAGGGAAGTATTAAACAAAAAGGGTCGTTGTCTATTAAGAAGGGTAAAGGTAATGAAATTATTTATAATACGGTAGGTGATACAATAGAAAAGAATTTCTTTTTTTTTGATAAAATCAAAAAAGATTGGGTAATTAATGAGTCTTTAGTTTTTAATTCAAATGGAGACACGATAAAAGAAAGGAGTTTTTACTTTAATGTTTGGAAGATAGCAGACACTATAAATTTTGGAGAAGAATATAATTTTGCTCTGAAGATATACGCACCTACCGATTGTGATAGTATCTTTATATTAGAAGGAGATTTTGACGAAAATTTTGAGATTCCTGATTCTTCACTTTATTATACTGCCAAATATATACATAAAGAAGGTTATATAAGTCTTTTTTCTGATTTAAAATACAAATTTGGAAAAAATAGTGCAAAAATTATAATTGAAAGCTATCATGACACATTAAAAGTAGATTATCGTGTATGGGTTCATTACGTAAAAATAGATTATTTCATTAAACCTTATCCAGATTTTAATGTATTTGATTAAGCCTAATATATATAATAAAGATAGAAAAACAAAATAATGAAACATAATATTGAACAATTAAAAAATTCTGTTTTTGAGAGTATAAAAAAAGTTAATGAAATAGGTCAAGAATATTGGTCTGCACGCGAACTATTTAAGGCTCTTGAATATAAAAAATGGGATAAATTTTTAAATGTAATTGATAAGGCAAAAGAAGCCTGTCAAAACTCTGAGCAACAAGTAGAAAACCATTTTCCCCGAGTGGAGAAAATGGTTCGTATTGGTTCTGGGGCTGAAAGAAACATTATAGACTTGTATTTAAGTCGTTACGCTTGCTATTTAATTATTCAAAATGCAGACCCTAAAAAAGAAGTTGTAGCCTTAGGGCAAACTTATTTTGCACTTCAAACTCGTAGGCAAGAGCTTGCAGACGAGAAGTTTGATTTTAATGAAAAATCAGAAGTTGAAAAACGCCTATTTCTTAGACAAGAGATGATTGAGCACAACAAACAACTTGCCCAAGCAGCTAAAAATGCAGGTGTTATAAAACCAATTGAATATGCTATTTTTCAAAACTGGGGTTACAAAGGACTTTATAACGGCTTAGATGCAAAAGGAATACACAAAAATAAAGAATTAAAGAAAAGCCAGAGTATTCTTGACCACATGGGTAGCACCGAACTTGCAGCAAATCTATTTCGTGCCACACAAGCCGAAGAAAAACTAAAAAGAGACAAAATAAAAACAAAAAAAGAAGCAAATAAAACACACTACGAAGTTGGTAAAAAAGTCAGAAAAACAATTAAAGAACTCGGTGGAACAATGCCAGAAGACTTACCAGTGGCAGATAGTATAAAAAAACAATTGAAACAAAAGAAAAAAAAATAGATAAAAGTAATTAAAATTAACTCTTTAATGCCCCATAACTATGAAAAAAACAATACAAATATCAATAAGTTTATTAATTTTAATATCATTTTTTGCTCCAGCAAGTTTGAATGCACAAACTAAAGGTGATATTTGGTTGCATATGTTAACAACAGGTCAGCCACAAGCAACTTTTAGTCTCGGAGACCAATTTACTTCTGATTATTTTATTCAATTTGAAGTAGGACAAGCCACTTGGAATGCAACTGAGATAGGAATTGGACAAAGCAATTCTAACGAAGCATTATTGACTTGGTCTAATGCAGTTTGGTATGCAGATGGAGCAGGAAGTAATAAACAAGTTCAAGGAAATTTAAATGGACATCAATTTACAGCAACTGGAACTTGGTATTTTGCAGGAAGAGCAAAAGGCGATGCAATAGACCCTTGGCATTATGCAAATGATGACCAATGGGGAAATTCAGGAATATTTTCTCCTGTATATTATTTTACCGTAAACGATATTCCTTCTCCTGCCTCACAAACTGCAACCGCAATCAGCACTTCTCAAATAGATTTAAAATGGACAAAAGACGCAACTTACGACAATGTTATTGTTGTTGTTAGACAAGGCTCTGCCCCAGATGACTTAATACAAGGAACTGTATATAGTCAAGGAGATGGAGATATAAATTCTAATGCAGGATATGTTTTATATAAAGGAAACGCAGATTATTCCACCACAGCATTAAATCATATAGGCTTATCTTCAAACACAACATATTACTACAAGTTTTTTTCTATAAATAATAATTACTACTCTCCTGAAATCTCGGCAAATGCAACAACTAATATTTTACACACCACCGCACAAGACGGAGACTGGAACACTCCAGCAACTTGGACATCAAATGCTGTTCCTCCCGCAAATACAGAAACTCAAATAAATCATGCTGTTACAATAAACGGAACAGTTACAAACAATCCCGCAAAAATTGAAATAACATCAGGAAACTCAATAACTTTTGGAGCAAGTGGAGAAATTACTGCAAACACCTCAATCACCAACGACGGAACTATTGATATGACTTCTGGCGGTTTATTAACTTTTGCAAATAATTCAATTTTTACAAATAATTCAACTTTTGAGGGAGGAGCTGGCGATGTTGTTTTTTCTGGAATAGGCACTGTGTCAGGAGCTACAACTTTTAATAATATTGAAATAAAAGGAGCAGTAGATTTAGGTGGTTCAGCTTCGCTTGATGGAATTTTAATAATAAATGGAGGATATTTGAATAATAATTCAATAACTTATAATATTGGTTCTACTCTTAAATATGCTGCAAATTACATAATTAATGCAGGCGATAAATCATGGTATTCAAATGTTGCAAGTTCTGGAACAAATCAAGAAGGAGTGCCTTGTAATATAGAAATCCCTGTTGGTATTTCACTTACATTAAACGATAGCTACACTTTTTCAATAAATGGAAATATTTTAATTGATGGAACTTTTACTCTCGGAACAGATGGAGTAACCCACTGGGGGAATTTTTCATTAAGAGGAAATTTTACAAATAACGGAACTTTTAACCCAAATAACAGAGAAGTTCTTTTTGAAGGAAATTCACCACAAACACTCACAGGTGCAACAACTTTTGACTATCTTCAAATGAATGGCTCGGGAGGTTTAACTCTAAATAATAGTATTATTGTTAATCAAATACTAACTTTTACAAATGGAACAATAACTCTCGGAGCAAATAATATCACTGTTGATGCAGTTGCAGGTTCAATTTCTGGAGGAAACTCTTCAAGTTATGCAATCACTAATGGAACAGGATATTTGATTCAAGATGTTGGTGGGATTGAAAAAATATTTCCAGTAGGAACTACAACATCTTATGCCCCTGCATTTATAACACAAGCAGATACGCAAGAAGATTTATATGTTCGTGTAAAATCAGGAATAGACAACGCTACGCAAGACGATGATTTTACTGTAAACCTACAATGGACAATTGATGAAGAAACAGCAGGTAGCAATGATATTACAACAAAATTCCAATGGAACTCTTCTGATGAAAATGTTTTTTTTGACAATCAAGGACAAATTCAAATTGGAAGATATATAGGTAGTTACACAGCAAACGATGCAACAGTAACAGGCTCTAACCCATACACAGCATCAGCAAGCGGAATGACTGACGACATTAGTGCAGAAATCCCATTTATTGTTGGAAATAAAATAGCTTTTGCTTCAAATGGCTATCGCACAGCACAAAATGGCAACTGGAACGATGGAACAACTTGGGTAGGAGGCGTAGTTCCTCCAGCAAATGCTATTTGTGCAATACTGCACCACGTAACCGTTAATACAACTCTAAATGATGCCAACGAAATTAACATTTATGAAAATAAATCTGTAACTTTTCAAGCATCAGGAGAATTAACAGTAAATGGAGTTTTAACAAATCACGGAATGTTAAAAACCGAAGATGCAAGTTCTTCAATCACAATAAATGGCGAATTAAAAAACACAAGCACAGCCTCAGTAAATATGATTGGAGGAGGAACTCTAAATTTTACTAACAATAGTATTTTTACGAATGAAGGTTCTTTTACAGCAGGAACAGGAACAGTTGCTTTTGCTGGTTCAGGAACAGCCACAGGAGCTCTTGTTTTCAACAACTTAAATATAAGTGGAAATGTAGATTTAGGAGCTTCGGCAAGTTTAAATAATATTTTAACTCTTTCGGGAGGAGGCAATTTAATTAATAATTCAATAATATATTCAACAGGTTCTACTTTAAAATTTGACCAAAATTATTCTCTTGCTGACAATAAAATTTGGTATAGAAATGTAGATGCAAACGGAAATGCACAAGAAGGAATTCCTTGGAATGTAGAAATACCGGCACCAAGAGTAGTAGATATTAGTGATGGATTTTTTAGAGCAATAAATGGAAATTTAATAATTGATGGACAATTTGATTTAAGTATTTCAGCAGGTGGAGATTTTAAATTAAAAGGAAATTTTGAAAATAATGGAACGTTTACCCATAATTCTCGTCAAGTTGAATTTTATGGAAATGGAAATCAGAAAATACATGGTTCTGTTACAACAACTTTTGCTTTTTTCAAAATAGATAATATTGCAAATGTAACATTGGAAAAAGAATGTATTATACAAAACGACTTAGATTTTACTAATGGACATATTATTTTAAACAATAACAATTTAAGTGTTTTTGGAGCAACAAGTTCTGCTAATTCAGCACACTACATTGTTACCAACGGAAGCGGAAACTTAATTAAAAATGTAGGAGCTACCGAAATTACATTTCCAATTGGAACTACAGAAGCATATCGCCCTGCATATATCAAACAAAATGGAACATCAGAAAACATAAGTGTAAGAGTTCAAAACTCAATAGATAACACTGTTAGCGACCCTACAAAAATAGTAAATATGCAATGGACTATTAACGAAGATAATGCAGGTGCAAACAATATAGATGTTAAATTTGAATGGAACACAACAGACGAAACAAGCAACTTTACAAGAGCATCAAATTTAGAAATAGCATATCACGATGGAACATCTTACACCAATGCTTCTGCAAGCCTTGGAGGTAGCAACCCATACACAGCATATCAGGCAGGAATAGCAGCTAATATGTCTGAAACAAAATTTATTGTGGCAAATACAACCGCATTTTCAGCTGCCGGCTTTGTTACTATAAAAGACGGAAACTGGAACGACCCAACAGTTTGGTCAGGAGGCACTGTTCCTATTAGTGGAAACGTGGCAGAAGTTAAACATCAAGTAACAATTAATGTAGCTAATGTTCCTGTAAAAGCAATATCAATAACTAATTCTGGTAATTTAATATGCGGAACAAATACCATCACCTTAGACAATGGAGGCGTAATTTCCAACAGCGGAACATTCAACGCAGGAACAGGAACAGTTATTTTTAAAGAAGGAGTAAACACTTCTACAATTTCTACCGGAATTATTTCCTTTTATAATGTAGATTTATATTGTCCTGTAAATTTTGGAGCCAACACAATAATAACCAACAATCTAACTTTAAACAGCGGAACAGGAACTTCTGATGGTGAAATATCAAACAACCCTCCAAAATATGCTACTAGTTCAACACTAAAATATAATCAAGGAGGAAACATTGCAAGAGCAGCTGAATGGCAATACAATATTGCCGAAGACGCTCCCGGCTATCCCGCAAATGTTCAAATATCAAATAACACTACTCTGGACATAGATGCAGACAATAACGATGACAATTATTATCAAACTCGCTTTATAAATGGAAACCTAACTGTAGATTTAGGCTCAGAAATCACTCTCAACGATATGGGAGGAGGAATTCAAGAAAATCAAATTTGTGGTCTATATGCAAAAGGTAATATAATAAATAATGGAACAATAACACTATCAACTGCTTTAGGTGGAGATGTAATGTTAGAAGGAGATATAATAAACACAGGAACAATAAATTTTGGAATAGCCACAAACGAAAGAGCAATCTTTTTTACAGGAGAGAACAATCAAAATCAAAATATCACAGGTCTATCAACCATTCCTTTTATACTTATAACAAGAGGTGCAAATGTTATTTTACAAAACAACATAACCGTAAATGGAAATGGAAATGAATTTATAACTTTTGCTCGCCCATCAAGCACAAACACAGGAAGTATTGACCTAAATGGCAATACATTAACATGTTCTGGAAATGGAAATATTGAACTAAATGATATTGCTGGTGCAGAAGTTACTTCAAGCGTAGCAGGAGGCAGAATAGAAGTAGTAGGAGGAAATGCTACATACAGCGGAATAGGTAGCGGAACATTAAACTTTGGTTTAGACAACCTAATTAATAATGTTACTCTTGCAATTAATGGAGGAACAATGACATTTCCTTCAACACTCGGAATTGTTACAGTTTACGGAACTCTTGAAATTGGAGATGGTGCAACTATAACCAACATACCAACTTATGGAGACAATTCCACCCTTCATTACAAAAAAGGAGGAAGCTATACAATGGGAGTAGAATGGGGAGAAGGTTCTAATGTTGCAGACAATATTCCTAAAAATGTAACTGTAAGTGAAGGAAGCACACCTGCCGTTCTAAATATGAATGCAAACCGGCATGCTCTTGGCGAACTTTTAGTTGAACAAAATGCAACTCTTGAAGTTGCCAAAACAACAGGACAACTAACTGTAAACAACCTTACTGTTGATGCAAACGGAGCTATTGTTCTAAAATCGCCAAGCGATAATGGTGTTGCAGGCTCACTAATTACAACAGGAACTATTACTAACAACGGAACAATGCAAGCAGAAAGATATGTTTCAGGTTTTAAATATACCTATATGTCTGCTCCAAACTCTGTTACAAATAGTCAATTATTTACAAATAATCCAAACGGACATTTTAACCCCAATTTTTATTCATACAACCAAGCATTTGCTGCACCAAACGACCCAGCAACAGCAACTTATGCCGAATGGGAAACAGAAGTTAATGAATTTAAAAACGCATGGGTTGAAGCACACGACGGAGAAGGAGGAAGCGGAATTACCCTTGACGCAGGAGTTGGATACGCATACTACAACGATATAAATAAAACATTTATCTTTGATGGAACTTTTAACACAGGAGACAAAAATATTACACTAACCTACGACAATAACGACGGAAACGGAGCATATTTTGACGGCTGGAACTTAATTGCAAATCCCTATCCTTCTGCACTAAATTGGGACGATGCAAGCTGGGCTAAAACTCATGTAGATGCAGCAATATACTACTGGGACGGAACTTTTGAAAACGAAGGAAACTACAAATACTATGTTTCATCAGGAAGCTACAACGACGGAACAGACGTAGTAAACGGAGGCTCGCAAATGATACCAGCATCGCAAGCATTTTTTGTAAAAGCAAGCCCATCAGCAGGTTCTGGCGGACAAACTCTCACAATACCAAACAACGCAAGAGCCCACAGCACGCAGTCTTATTGGAATAAAAATACAAAATCAGAAAATTCACAATTTATTCGTTTACAGGCAACTGCAAACAACACAACCGACGAACTCGTTGTTCGCTACATTCCAGAAGGAACTGTTAATTATGATGGCAATTTTGATGCCTATAAAATGTATTCCTATTCTACAAACACTCCTCAAATTTATTCTTATAATGAAATAAATGGTGCAGGATATGCAATTAACTCACTGCCAGTAAGCGAACTGCAAAATACAGTCCCAATAGGTATGGAAATCAAAAAAACAAGCCAAAGTAGTTGCACAATTTCACTAACAGAAAGCAATATTCAAAATAAGCACATCTATTTTGAAGACTTAGAACAAAATACTATTCAAAATATGTTAATAAACCCAGATTATCAATACATAATTGCAGACAGCTCCGATGTTCGGGAGCGTTTTTACATATCCTATGAAGAAAACATGCCACCTGCCGTATGTGCTTGTATGGACAATTATTATTCAGATTTTGGACAAGAAGTAAACATAACACTACCCACAGATGTTTTTAACGATAGCAATTCAGGAGACATTATTACCTACAGCGTCTATATGCCAGATAAAACTCCATTGCCAGAATGGTTAAGTTTTGATAGTCAGACTCTAACCCTTTCGGGAATGCCAAACCAAGCACAAGAACTAATACTACAATACACAGCAACCGATATTTTTGGAGAATTTGCAACCACCCAATTTAACCTAACAATATTAGCAACTTTGCCAGAAATAACAACAGTAGAAATTATTGATGTAGCTACACAATCAGCAAAAATAAAAGGACAATTAATTTCAAATGGAGGTGTGGATATTGATAAAGTAGGACTTTGCTGGAGCACCACAGAAAACCCAACAATAGACAATGATTTTTCGGTAGAAATATTAAACGATAACCAATTTATTGGAACTGCCAGCAATTTGCAAGAAAACACAACTTACTTTGTTCGTAGCTATGCTACAAATTCCGTAGGAACACAATACAGCAACCAACTTAGTTTTACAACCATTGCAACAGATATTAATCAAATAGAACAAAAACAACTTTTTGAAATATATCCAAACCCAACAACTGGCATCGTAAATATAAACCTGACAGGTTTTGAAAACCTGTCAGGTTTGGGTTTTGAAAACCTGTCAGGTTTGAACCTGCAAATTACTGACATAACAGGAAGGATTATTGAACATTCAATAATCAATACAGAACATTCAATAATCAATTTGAAAAACCAACCAAACGGAGTTTATTTTATCAAATTTCAAAACAGCGATATTGTAAGAACTGTAAAAATAATAAAACAATAATTTTTATTTTTTATAATTATTAAAGCCAAGCAGAAATGTTTGGCTTTTTTTTATAAATAATCAATTTTTTCTTTTATATTTAGGGAAATTAATATATTTTATTATTTTTGTAACAATCAATTAAGTTATACATATTTTTTAGAGCAAGTCTATTTTTTATCAAAATTTAATTAAAAAAAGTTATGAATATAAAAATAAAAATCGCAACTCTATCAATATTAATTACAATAAGCTCCTGCAATTTTGATAGTAGCAGTAAAAGTCAAAAAATAGACAAACCTGTTAAAACAGTTCTAATCCACTGCGGAGCAACAATGTATAAACCAGTTTCGGAAATAGCAGAAATAATTGAAAAACAAGAAAATTGTAAAATATTAATAACAAAAGGAGGTTCAGGAAATTTATATCGCTCTATTGTTGAAAATAAAATTGGAGACCTTTATTTGCCTGGTTCAGAAGACTATATATCAAGAGGAATTAATGAAGGCTATGTGAAAGACACTGTTTTTGTTGGCATTAACAAGGCAGCTATTTTTGTTAAAAACGGCAATCCTAAAAACGTTCCACAAAGTATTGAATGCCTTACAGATACAAACTATCGCATACTAATAGGAAACCCCAATAGTGGAAGTATTGGCGAAGAAACAAAAAAAATTCTAACTAAAATAGGCATTTATGAAAAAGTAAAAAACAGAGTAAAATATCAAACCATAGACAGCAGAGACTTAAATAAAGCAATTAAAAACAACGATGCAGATATTGTAATAAATTGGTATGCAACTTCTACATGGGAAAACAATTCCAACTACGTAAAAGTATTAAACATAAAAAACAAAGATATATTTGAAACAAAAAAATTATACATTGGCCTACTCATCTTTTCTCAGCAACCAGATATTGCCAAAAAATTTATGCAATATGCCACATCTAAAAAAGGAAATTTGATTTTTGCTAAATATGGTCTGTATTTTGACAATTAATTTTTGGTATTTAAAACTATTTTTTGAAAAAATATTTTCACTAAAAAAATTTAAAACAGATGAAAAGCAAAAGAATTATTTTTACCATAATCATTTTTGGAATATTAAGTATTTTATACACTTGTTATATACAATATTCATTTGTAAAAGAAAAAAAATCGTTTTTAGACCAACAAAACGAAAAATTAGAACTATCCTACATATCTGTCCATAATTCATTAATGAACTTATCCGACTTTTTTGTAAATAGGCTTATAAACCGAAAAGATGTTATTAATTTATTTGAAAAAAATGGAATTAACAACGAAACTAAAAAAAACGAAATACGAGACAGCCTTTATAATCTGCTAATACCAGAATATGAATATATAAAAACCAAGGATATAAAACAATTACATTTTCATTCAGCAAACAACGAAAGTTTTTTGAGATTTCACCGCCCATATAAATTTGGCGACGACCTAACAGACATAAGGCATTCTGTAAAAATGACAAACAAAACCAAACGAATATATTCAGGATTTGAAGAAGGACGAATTGTAAACGGCTTCCGCTATGTGTCGCCACTATATTCTGGCACAGAGCATATTGGAAGTGTAGAGTGTAGCTTTTCTTTTGGTGCAATTAAAAATCAATTTAAAGTTCTTGGAATTCAAAATGTAGGTTTTTTGATAAAAAAAGACATTGTAGAAACAAAAGTATTTGAAAGCGAATTAGGAAATTACATACCAAGTTTGCTGTCAGATGACTATTATCACGAAATAGAATTTTTGCATTATAAAAATAATGATGATGAAATTTTAAAGCGAATAGATAATTCAATAAACAAAAAAATACAAGAAAATTTTAAACAATATAAAAACTTTACCGTTTGCGAAAAAATAGATAACAAATGCTACATAATTTCTTTTATTTTAATTAAAAATACAGAAAATAAACCAGCAGCTTATATATTTAGCTATCAAGAAAATAATATTTTACCATATTTACAAAAACAACACAGAATTATTCAAATAGTTGGAATAATAATTTTAATTTTACTTGAATTATTCGTAATTATGTCAATGCGTTACAGCATTAAAATAGAAAAAATTAATAACAAACTGTCTCAAAAAGAAGAAAAACTTAGAACAGTAGCAAACTTCACCTACGACTGGGAATACTGGACAGATACTGATGGAAACTTTATTTACATATCTCCGTCGTGCCAAAGAATAACAGGCTATTCGCAAGAAGATTTTTTTAACAACAAAGAATTATTGCACAAAATTATTCACCCCGAAGATAAAAATATATTTCATAAACACAAACATAGCATAAACGAAAAAGGAGAACGAGATTTAATTGAATTTAGAATAATTACAAAAAACAACAAAACCGAATGGATAGGGCACCTCTGCTTAGAGGTATATGATAAACATGGAAATTCACAAGGAATACGAGGAAGTAATAGAATTATTACCGAACAGAAAAATACAGAAGATGCTCTAAAAGAAGCTGTTGCAACAAAAGACAAGTTCTTTTCAATAATAGCTCACGACTTAAAAAGCCCTTTTAACTCAATTCTCGGATTTTCTAATATATTATTAACAAAACACAAAGAATTTGACGAAACCAAAAGAGAACAATTTATAAAATTTGTTAACGAAAGTGCAAATAGTGCTTTCTGTCTTTTAGACAACCTTTTAACATGGGCACGCTCGCAGTCTGGCAAAATTAACTATTCTCCCGAAAAACACAGTCTCAAAGATTTGATAAACCAAACAATAAATACACTAAATAAAACAGCAAGCAAAAAAGACATTCAAATATTATGTAATGTTACTGACAATGAAATTATTTATGCCGACAAAAACATGATTTCTACCATTTTTAGAAACTTAATTTCAAATGCAATAAAATTTACAAACACAAACGGGACTATTATAATATCTTCAGAGCCAAGCATTGATAATAATTTTACTCAAATAAAAGTAAAAGATTCTGGAATAGGAATAGAAACAAACAGAATTAAAGATTTATTCCGAATAGACCAAAACACATCTACCAAAGGAACCGAAGAAGAAACAGGAACAGGTTTAGGATTAATACTTTGCAAAGAATTTATTGAAAAACACGGAGGCAAAATCTGGGTAGAAAGCCAAATAGGAAAAGGCTCATCATTTATTTTTACAATTCCTCAAACTTTGAAAAACTAAGCTATTTTATTTATAATTTTTGGAAACACAAAAAAAAGATTGTTTAAATTAAAAAATATTTGAAACAAATAAAAAAAATTATCTTTGTAAAATAAAAAAAACACAAACAATATAAATTTATAAATGAAATGGCAAATAAAATGATAATTTTTTCAGCACCATCAGGAGCAGGAAAAACCACAATAGTTAGAGAAATACTAAAAGACAATAAATTCAACTTAGAGTTTTCTGTATCAGCATGTAGCCGACAAAAACGAGAAGGAGAAGAAAACGGAAAAGACTACTATTTTTTGAGTGCAGAAGAATTCAAACAACGAATTAAAAATGAAGAATTTATAGAATGGGAAGAAGTATATAAAGACCAATTTTATGGAACGCTAAAAACAGAAATCAACAGAATTTGGAAAAATGGCAAGAATGTTGTTTTTGATGTAGATGTAGTTGGCGGACTAAATATAAAAAAACAATACCAAAAAGAAGCACTTTCATTATTCATACAACCACCATCTATCCAAGAATTAGAAAACAGACTAAGAAACAGACAAACAGAAACAGAAGAAAGCCTGAACAAAAGACTTTCCAAAGCATCTAAAGAACTGGAATATGCCAAAAAATTTGATAAAATAATAACAAACGATATTCTTGAAATAGCAGTAGATGAAACAAAAAATATTCTAACATTTTTTTTAGAACAATAAATATCCTTACAAAACCAGTAAATTATTAATAATTATTAAAACTTAAATATCAGTATTTTATATAATTAAAATTCTAAAAAATAATTTTTAACATCACTTAATTATTTTTTTTAATTAAATTTTTATAATTTAGCAGATTAATTAAATAATAGAAAACAAAAAATCTATACTTAATTTTTCATTTTGATACGCTTTGCATGTCTTTTTTAAAAAATAAAATAAAAAACATAACAATACAAAAACGACTAATAGTATTCGTAAGCATACTAATACTATTCGTTTTAACATTGCTATTTTTGTCTATACGCACAGTAGTTCTGACAAAAAGACAGACTACCTATATCAAAAAAGAACAAATAGCAAAAACTAATATGCTCACCAATATATCCGAGCAAATAAATGAGCTTGCCCTTTATAATCACATACTTATTGAAAAAAAAACAAGCATTGTAGAGCTACAAAGCGTAAATTTTCATAAAATAGAAGAGATAAACGAACTTCTTGACATGTATCAAGAAGATATTAAAACAATTAATCAAACAATATATTTTGAGAACTTTAGAATACAATTTCAAAACTATCAAAATGTAATGCAAGAAATTTTTAATTTTATAAAAAACAATAAAGAAGAATCTGTTAGCATTATTCTAACCAACAAAGAAGTTGCCTCATACGAGCTTCTAAAAGAAAAACTTAAAGAAATAGACAGATACAATCAAGTAGAATTTGCAGAAAAATATGAAAAACTAAACAGAAGTTTTAATAGTCATGTTTTAATATCAATAATTATCACAATAATTTCATTTCTTTTAATACTTTTAATAATAATAATGTCTGTAATAGACGTTAAAAAAAGTTATTCCAAAATAAAAAAAGAACTAAAAAAACTCGGCGAAGGCGAAGTTTTTGAAAAAAACATGAAAATATACAAGTCAGAATTAGGACAATTAGGACTTCATATAAATAAAATATCTGACAACATAAAAAGAATAGAAGAATTTACAACTCACATAGAACAAGATGATTATAACTACAAATTAGAAGTAAAAGGAGAACACGATTTTACAGGAAAATCATTACAAAAACTAAAAGAAAACTTAGTTAAAGCAAAAAACGAACAAGAACAACGAAAAATAGAAGACCAACGAAAAAGCTGGGCAAGAGAAGGAATTGCAAAATTTGGCGAAGTAATGAGACAATCGTCAGACAATATCCAAACCCTTACCGATGATGTTATAAAAAACATAGTTCTATATTTAGATGCAAAAATAGGAGGACTATTTATATATGATGAAACAAATATTGATGATAGATTTTTATACCTAATATCTTCATTTGCATACGACCGAAAAAAATATTTTTCTAAAAAAATAGAACTTGGAAATGGACTAATAGGAGCAGCTGCAATAGATAAAACAACCATATACTTAGAAGATATACCAAAAGATTATATTGAAATAGAATCTGGACTTGGAGACGCATCTCCCAAAAGCCTATTAATTGTTCCGCTCAAAACCGAACGAGGATTACTTGGAGTATTAGAAATAGCCTCTTTTAAACATATAGAAAAATTTGAACGAGAATTTCTCGAAGAACTTGCAGAAACAATAGCATCTACATTAGAAACCGTAAAAATTAATGCAAGAACAATAGAACTACTAAAAGAATCTGAAAAAAACTCCAAAGAATTAGCCAACCGAGAAAACGAACTAAGGCTAACAATGCAACAAGTGCAACAAGCACAAGAAGAATCTGAAAGAAGAGCAGCAGAAATGTCAAGTATCCTTTCGGCAGTAGATCAAACTCTTCTAAAATTAGAAATAGGAACAGACGGTAAAATAATATCTGCAAACCAAAGATACCTTAGAACTTTTAGCTACCTTCAAGAAGAAATTAGAGAAAAAAGACTAAACGATATTCTACCAGAAAGTGAACAAGATAAATACTTAGAAATAATAAAAGAACTAAACGACGGGCAAACACATAGAGGAACTTATAAATTCACTACCGAAGGCGGAAAAAATGTTTGGCTATTGTCTCAATTTGCCCCAATTATGGGAACAAATAATAACTTAATTAGAATACTTTACCTTGCAATTGACATAACAGAACAAAAAGAAATTGAAGAAAGAAACAGCAAACTCCTTAGCGAATCGGTAAACAAAGCAGACGAGATAATGAAAGCTCACTCTGCCGTAAAACGAAACGAAATAGAAATGCAAGGAATAATGACTGCAATAGACCAAACTCTAATGAAAGCAGAATATTCTGTTGAAGGTAATCTGGTATCGGCAAATGAAAAACATATCACCACAATGGGATATGATTTTGAAAAAACAAAAGGGAAAAATATAAAATCATTTATACCAAAAGAAGAAGAAGAAGAATTTAATAAAATATGGAGTAGAGTGCAAAGAGGTGAAATGCAGCAAATTACAGTAAGAAGAACAAGTCAAACAACAAACAGAAATATTTGGCTACTAAATCAATACACACCAATTAGAGACGGCAAAGGCGAAATTCTAAAAGTTCTATACCTTGCAATTGACATTACAGAGCAAAAAGAAATAGAGCTAAGAAATAAAAGTTTACTTTCGCAAGCAAAAGAAAAAGAAGAAGCCCTGCTTACAAGCCAAGAGCTAATGCGCTACAACGAAATAGAACTCAAAGGAATACTATCAGCCATTGACCAAACTCTAATGAAAGCAGAATATTCGCCAGAAGGAAACTTGCTGTCTGCAAACCAAAAGCATATCAACACAATGGGATATGACTATGAAAAAACAAAAGGGAAAAACATAAAATCATTTATACCAAAAGAAGAAGAAGAAGAATTTAATAAAGTATGGAAAAAAGTGCAACAAGGCGAAATGCAACAAATTACCGTAAAAAGAAAAAATAGCGAAGGAAAAACAATTTGGCTCTTAAACCAATACACACCCGTTTTGAATAATCAAAATAAAGTAATAAAAATTCTTTACCTTGCAAACGAAATAACAGAACAAAAAGAAGCCGAACAAAAAAATATTAGACTTTTAGAATTAGCAGATAACAAAGAAGCTATATTAGTAAAAGCTCAAAAGAAAATGAGAGAAAAAGAAACCGAAATGAAAGGTATTCTTTCTGCAATAGACCAAACACTAATGAAAGCAGAATACTCAAAAGACGGAACATTCTTATCAGCCAACGAAAAACACAGAAGTATTTTTGGATACGACTACGAAAAAACCAAAGGAAAAAATATAAAATCATTTATACCAAAAGAAGAAGAAGAAGAATTTAATAAAGTATGGGAAAAAGTAACAAAAGGCGAAATGCAACAAATAGTTGTAAGAAGAAAAGATAAAAACGGAAAAACAATCTGGCTACTAAATCAATACACCCCAATTTTAGACCGTAAATATGAAATAATAAAAATACTATACCTTGCAAACGACATTACAAAACAAAAAGAAGACGAAGAAAAACTTTTAGAAAATCAACAAAAAATGAAAATAAACGAGCGAGAAATGAACGCAATTATTTCCGCCGTAGACCAAACTCTTATGAAAGCCGAATACTCCATAGGAGGCAGACTACTTACTGCAAACCAAAACCATATAGAAATAATGGGATATGATTTTGAAACAACCAAAGGAAGCGACATAATAACCTTTATACCAGAAGACGAAATAGAAACATTTATGGAAATGTGGGAAAAAGTGAAAAATGGAGAATCCCAACAACTTACAGTAAAAAGAACAAACAGAATAACCAAAAAAGACATCTGGCTATTAAACCAATACACACCAGTTGTTAATGAAAACAATAAAGTATTTAAAATCCTCTACATAGCAATAGATATTACAAAACAAAAAGAATCAGAAGAAGAACTAAAACACCAAGAAGAAAGCATGAGGCAAAACATGGAAGAACTATTCTCCGTTCAAATAGAAATGGAAGAAGAATTAGAAAAACTAAGAAACAAAGAAACACAAATAAAAGAAAAATTTGATACAGAAATAGATAAAGAATACCAAAAATGGTTAAATAACTTTGAATGAAAATAAAAAAATAATTTTATTTTTTAAAAAATAAAAAAAATACTACTTTTGTAAAAACTATAAAAAGAAAAAAAGACCTAATAAAAACCATAACAAACTTATATTTAATAAAAATTGTCTGATAAAAATAATAATATAACAAAAAAAAGCCTTTGGGAACAAATAAAGTATGCAGTGTTTGGTGCCGCATTCGGACTCGTGTTCCCTATTATCGCATGGACAATAAATATAATTGTAGAAGAAATATCTTTAAATAGAGAAGACCTGTGGGAAATGCACACCGACAACCCAGTGCTTTTTATTGTAAACTTAGCCCCAATCGTTCTTGGAGTAATTTTTTATATACTATTCAAAAAATCAGAAAAAGTAGAAAAACGACTTCAAAAAACAATAGAAGAAAGAAATAGCATTATAGAAAAAAATTCCGAATTTGCAAGAAAAATTGGAGAAGGAAATTTCTCAAAAGAACTAAAAGTAGAAGAAAACGACATATTAGGAAAATCACTCCTACTTATGAGAAAAAATCTTATAGAAACAAACAAAAGAGAAGCAGAACAAAACTGGATAACAAAAGGAAAAGAAAAAATAGGAGACATACTACGAAACCATAACAACTTAGAAGAACTATCATACAACACACTCGTAGCCCTTGTAAACTACACCAACTCAGTACAAGGAGCATTTTATATATATGAAAACGAAACAAAAACACTAACTAACATAGCAATATACGCATACAACAGAAGAAAATACTTAAAACAAAACTTCAAATTAGGACAAGGACTTGTAGGACAAGCTGCCTACGAAAAACAACTAATATACCGAAAAGAAATTCCAGATGATTATACAACAATATCGTCCGGAGTTTTAAACGATAAAAAACCTAAAACACTACTACTCTCTCCACTAATTGGAGACGAAAAACTACAAGGAGTTTTGGAATTTGCTTCATTCCAAGAAGAAATACCAAACCAAACAATACGACTAATAGAAGAAATTAGTGGAATAATAGCACAAACTGTATTTAACCTACAAGTAAACACAAGAACCGAAAACCTACTCGGAGAATCTCGTTCTATGACAAAACGACTTCAAAAAAATGAAGACGAACTAAGAAAGAACGCAGAAGAAATGCAGAAAAATCAAATAGAAATAGAACGAGCAAATAAAAACCTTGCATCGCAAATAGAAGAAGTAGAAAAATCAAGAAAAAGACTACACTCACTTTTAGAAAACGCATCAGAAGTTATATCAATTTACGACGAAAACGGAATCGTTACATACGAAAGCCCATCTATAAAACACATTTTGGGCTACAACCCAGAAGAACTAATAGGAAAAAGTGGATTCAAAAAATTTGACGAAGCTGCAAATAAAAAACTAAAAAAAGCATTTTACGACCTTATAGAAAACTCTAATAGACCAATAACATTAGAATACCAATACAAAAAAAGTAGCGGAGAAATTCTATGGTTAGAAACTACCGGACGAAACCTACTAAGAAACTTAGCAATAAACGGAATAATTTTTAACACACGAGACATAACCGTAAGAAAAATAGCAGAAAAAGCACAACGAATGAGCGGACAAATGGAAGCATTATCCGAAAACTCATTAGACATGATTGTAAGAATAAATCCAGACGGACAATTTTTCTACGTAAACCCAACAGCCGAAAAATTTACAGGAGTAGGAAAACGAAACATTATAAGAAAAACATTAGACCAAGTAGAAATACACAACGACATAATAATAGTATTCAGAGACGCACTTACAAAAGTCTTACAAACACACAATAAATTTGACACAGAAACAATATTTCCTAACATCAACGACAACGAAGAAAGAATAGTTCAATTCAACGCAATACCAGAATTTAACGAAGAAAACGAATTAGAAACAATCCTATTCATAGTTCATGATATAACAGAACAAAAACAAATACAATTAGAAATAGAAGAAAAAAACAAAAGCATTACAGAAAGTATAAACTATGCACAAAGAATACAATCAGCAATAGTTCCAGACACCAAATATATTCTGCAACACATACCAAAATGCTTTGTATTTTACAAACCACGAGACGTAGTTAGCGGAGATATACCTTGGCTGTCTCAAACAGAAGAATTTACATACGTTGCAGTAGTAGATTGCACCGGACACGGAGTTCCAGGAGCACTACTATCCTTTATTGGATACTTCCTATTAAATAATATAGTTTCTACACAAAAAGATTACGACGCAGGACAAGTATTAAATGCTTTACACGAAGGAGTTAGAAAAACTCTAAAACAAGACAACCCAGATGCAGAAGCAAGAGATGGCATGGATATTGCTTTATGTAAAATAGACTATAAAAATAAAATTTTAGATTACTCCGGAGCACATCGCCCACTATACTACTTAGAGAAAGATGCAGAAGATTTAAAACAATACAAAGGAACATCAAAAGCAATTGGAGGACGACCTACAAAAAGAAAAAAGAAAGAAAAAGATTTTGAAAATCACAAAATAAGCTACAAAGAAGGAGACAAAATATTCTTCTTTTCAGACGGACTACCAGACCAAATTGGAGGAGAAAGTGGAAGAAAATATAAACCAAGCAGAATTAGAGACATTATTTTAGAAAATAAAAACTTTACAATGTCTCAATTTGAAGACTACTTTGAAAAAGACCTATACAAATGGAAAGAAAACTACAAACAAATAGATGATATACTTATGATGGGAATAGAATTTTAAAAAAAAATATTAAAAAATAAAATCAAAACAATTTATAGCAGAACCTCTATAACTTCTAACAACAAACAATATATAAGATGGCTGAAATTTTGAAAGATAAGAAAAACTCATTAGACTTTGTCTATGACTTTTATCTTAAAATGAAAAAAAATAAAATCAACTTGGCTTATGAAGGAGAAATTACTCATCAAATAACCAAAGCTTTTACATCTCTAACAGAAAACAATATGATCAGAGACGAAGATCATAACTCTGTACAGAAAAAAGTTTTTCATGTAATGGTTGAATGCTTGCAAAATATTAGTAAACACGCAGATAGCCGTTACAATTTAATATCCTCAAAAGACGGAAGAGGAATATTTATGGTTAGTAAAGGTGAATCTGAATACAACGTAACAACAGGAAACGTTGTAACAAACGATAAAGTTGAAGTACTATCAGAAATATTAGAAGGAATAAACAAATTAGACAAAGCCGGCTTAAAAAAATTATACAAACAACAAATAAGAGAAGGTAGATTATCTGAAAA